>Ga0068714_10000437_pt1 | contig 81454 bp, 62 predicted proteins | sample MTBNYHSulfiMetaG_FD_62988 | JGI IMG/M metagenome (GOLD analysis project Ga0068714, IMG submission 62988) | Enrichment culture microbial communities from rom New York Harbor, USA that are MTBE-degrading - MTBE-NYH (New York Harbor Sulfidogenic)... | ecosystem: Environmental > Aquatic > Marine >...
GCCGAGGCCGTCAGTCGCATGGAGGCCGATTCGGATGGTTGGTTCGATCTCAAGGTCCAGGCCGCCCCGAAAATTCTTTTCGCCGCGACTCTGGATCTCGCCCGCGGGGAGACGGCGCGCGCCAAGGCGGAATTCGAAACCGCCTTCCGCTTGCTCGAAGACAAAGTCCGAGCCGTTCCTGACGACGGCCGTTATCACAGCTCTTTCGGCGTCGCCCTCGCCGGCCTCGGCCGGAGCGAAGAGGCCTTGCTCCACGGTCGGCGCGGAGTCGAGCTCCTTCCGGTTTCGAAGGATGCCGTGTATGGGCTGCCGGCCGTCATCGACCTGGCGCATATCCATACGATCCTTGGAGACGTCGGCAAGGCGGTCGACCAGCTCGAGATCCTCCTCTCCCGACCGTGCTGGTTCAGCCCCTCCATGATCAGAATGGACTATCGCTGGCGCTCCCTGCGGGGCGATCCCCGCTTCGAGTCGCTGCTGGCCAACTACGAGGCGACGCGGTTCTAGCCTCGAAGAAGGCTTTTTCGAGGAAGGAAAACGGCCAGAGAGGCTCGTCCTGCGGCGGGGGGGAAGAAAGCCGCCTCAGCATGGCCCCGCATTGGGCATCGAACGGCTCCCGGAATTCCGGCCGCAGAGGCTCGGCGGGCCGAAAACGGGCGCCCAGGGGATTGATCGGCTTCCCGTGCTGGGTGATGCGGTAGTCGAGGTGGGGGCCCGTGGACTCGCCCGTGTTGCCGACATAGCCGATGACCTGCCCGCTCGCGACCGCGGCCCCGGCCTTGATTCCGTCCGCGAAACGGCTGAGGTGGAGATATCTTGTCTGATAGCCCCGTTTGTGCTGGATTTTGACCATGCGGCCCGCCTCACCGCTCCAGCCGGCGGAAATCACCCGTCCGTCGGCCGTGGCCCGGACCGGAGTGCCCACCGGCGCGGCGTAGTCCACGCCGTAGTGCGAGCGGTAGATTTTTCGGATGGGGTGCAGGCGGCTTGAGGTGAAGCGCGAGGTGATGCGGCCGTATTTCAAGGGGCTTTTCATGAACTCCTTGCGCAAAGAGTTCCCCTCGGCGTCGAAATAGTCGGCCCGCCCCGTGTCGGGATAGGTGAAGCGGAAAGCCTGCAGCCTCCGGCTCTGGTTCCAGAATTCGGCCGCCAGAATCCGGCCGTATCCCCTGGGCGCGCCGCCGCGGAAGATTTTTTCATAAATCGCATTGAACCGGTCGCCCGCGCGCAGGTCGATATAGAAATCCACGTCCCAGGCGAAGATTTCAGCGAAGTCAAGGGCCAGGAGGTCGCTTTCGCCCGCGGCGTTGAAAGCGCTGATGAGGATGTCCTCCACGACGCCCTGGATGCGCATCACTCTCGTTTCGAGGGCGTAGGCCAGGATCTCGGGCTTGTGGTCTTGCCCTTCGCGGCGGACCCGCAGAAAATTCCTGTCGTCGATGTCGTATTCCAGGAAGACCATGCGGCCGTCCTCGCCTCGGTAAAGACGCATCTCGTTTCCGGCGCGCAAGGCCTCGAGATTGAAGACGGGGCGGACGTCCTCTTGCAGGCGGTGGATCTCCGCCGGGGACAGTCCGCCGGCGCCGAGCAAACCGGCCAGGTTCTGCCCGACGGCAAGGATGATTTTTTCCTCGGAGGGGAGAGGACGAAGACCAAGAATGCCGCCCGGAGATCTTCCGGATTCCTCCACCGGCCCGGAGGAGGAGAAAAACAGCATGTGCACTCCGCCGGCGAGGAGAGCGACAACGAACAGGCCTCCCAGAAGGACGATGAGGCGGCGGACCAGGAGCGGCAACGGAAACCGCCGGCGGCGCCCGATCCGCCGGTAGCGGAACTCCTTCGCCCTTTTTTCACGAATCGTCGGCACGCTGTTCCGTCCCTCTTTCATCCGTTAAACGCCGTCCGCCCTGATCGGGTTGCTCCTCTTTCCGCTCCGGATCGAATCAGCGTTCGGCCAGCCTCAGTCCCGCCCGGAAAGCCACCCGGGCGATGTCGGCCATGATGTCGGGGTTGATGCGGTAGATGGTGTCGCCCGGTTGGTGGTAGGCCAGGTGGGGGCCGTTGGAGGCGAACGACGCCACGGGAATGCCCTTGAGGAAAAAGGGCGCGAAATCCGAGCTGCGCACTCCCACATGGCGGATGATCCGAACGCCGCGCACAATGTTCACCTCCCGGTTCGCCTCCTCGACGGCTTCTTTAAGCGCCGCCGGCTCGGCGCTCACGCCGCACCAGGCGCCGTCGCCCGAGCCGGTCATGTCGAAGTTGAACATGGCCGCCACGTTCTTGAAGCGGGCGGGAATGTTGTCGGCGAAGTGTTTCGATCCCAGGAGGCCCATCTCCTCGCCTCCGAAAAGGACGAAGACGACCGAGCGGCGGGGCTTGCGTCCGCCTCGGGCGAAGGCCCGGGCGATTTCCATGACCGTGGCGCTGCCCGAGGCGTTGTCGTCGGCTCCGGGAAAGAGAAGACCCAGGTGCCGGCCGCAGTGGTCGAGATGGGCGCCGAAAACGACGCACTCGCTTCTCAAGGACGGGTCGCGGCCTTCGACCCAGCCGACGACGTTGTAGCCGACTCCGGCCGGAAAATGCCGGGCGACGACGCCGTAGCGCATCCGGGCGTTGAGCGTTATGGAGAGCGGCTTCTTGTATTCGGACAGGTTTTTCTTGACCTGGGCCGCGGTTAGATTTTTTTCCTTGAACAGGCGGTCGGCCGTTTTTTCCGAGATCTCGGCCGGCGTGAAGCCCGGGAGCCGGTCGCCGTTGGGATTGGCGGAGACCTCGGGATAGATATACACCACGCCCAGAGCGCCCCTGTCACGGGCGGTCTTCATCCGAACGCGGTGCTGGTCGTGATCTTCGAAGCGGCGGTCCGCCGGGTCGGGCGTGCCGCGGAAGCAGAGGACGAAACGTCCCTTGACCTCCAGTCCGGCGTAGTCGTCATACCCCAGCTCGGGGGCCGAGATTCCCCAGCCGGCGAAGATCAGGCCGGCTTCATTCCGGCCGCTGTCGGTGAACAGAAGGGGCAGGAAGTCCTTGCCCGCCTCAAGCTTTTCTTCCTTGAGCGTCTCGCTGCCGTCGGCTGTTTTTTCTGGCAAAAGGAGCGTCATGTCCGCCTCGTCGACCAGGGTGTAGGGCGCGGGGAAACCCTGGAGATAACCGTCCCGTCCGACGAGGGGCTTGAGCTTCCATGCCTTGAACATGCCCGCCGCCCACTGGGCCGCGGCCGAATATCCCTGATGGCCGGTCAGTCGGCCGGCGAACTCGGCCGAGGCCAGGATCTTGCAGGTGGAGTATACCTCGGAGGGCTGAAGGATGTCGGGGGCATTCCTCGCCATGCGCTGGCCCGAACCCAACCCGGGGAGGACGGCGAGGAGCAGAACGGCGGCCAGGAGAGGACTGAGGACGGTTCTCGTAGCTTTCATGATGTCTCCTTAGGATGCTTTTTTGCGGCGGGCGATCTCGGCTTTGACGCCTTTGTGCAGGACGAGAAAGTAATACACCCCGAGGCCGGCGGCGATCACGCCGAAGCGCCAGTAGTTGCCGCGGGCCAGGCCGATCAAGCCGTAGATGAGGATGGCGATCAGGGCGGCGAGATGAAAGAAGGCGAAGGCCAGGTCGCCTGATTTCGATTTCTTTCTGAAAAGCATGACGCGATTGATCGAGGGACAAAAATAACAGAAGACCGCTCCCGATTCAACCGCCCCGGTGAAAATCTCGGCATCGGTCGATTCCGGATCCGGGCAAAAATATTTTCGCCCGAGCGGCGGTCGCGAGGCAGGACGCTGTTTGCGCTGCCCGCGCTTTTGGCCTAACATATTCACCACGGATTTTTCCTGAGGAGTCGAAAATGCGCACTCATCGCCCCTTAACCGTTTTGCTCGGCGTCCTGTCTCTCGCCCTGTCGCTTTCCTGGGCCGGACAGCAGGCGGCCGCTCCCCAGGCGCGCGAACAGGCGCTCCTGGAGGCGATGCACGGCATCCGGAGCGAAGTCCTTTTCGCTCATGTTCGGGAGATGACCGCGGACAAATACGGAGGCCGGCTGACGGGCACCGAGGAATTCGCTCTCTGCACCCGGTGGGCCGCGGAACGGTTCGGCGAATGGGGAGTCCGGCCCGCCGGGGACGGAGGAACCTTTTTCCAGGCTTTTCCCAATCCGTACACCCTCGTGTTCCCGGGGTGCGAGCTCGTTCTTGAGATTCCCTGGGAGAGAGGCGTCATCCGGAAGTCCTACCGGTACGAAGACGAGTTCATCCCGGGCGGCACTTCGGCCTCGGGCGAGGTCCGGGCTGAGGTCGTGTACATCGGCTACGGCGTCTCGGCGCCCGAGCTGGGCTACGACGACTACCAGAGCGTGGATGTCAGGGGAAAAATCGTTCTCCTGGAGCCCGAGGTGCCCGTCCGGCCCGATAGGAACGCCGAGCTTTTCCTGAAATGGCGGCCCCACTCCTTCCACCAGAAAAAGCTCGAGACGGCCCATGCCAAGGGCGCCCGGGGCATGATCTACAACTACGGACCGATCGGCAACCCGAACAATTCCTACCGGGAAGGATTCGTCTACAGCCATGTCGGGGCGGCGGTGGTCGAGGATATCTTCGCCGGGACGGGGAGGAGCCACAAGGATGTCGTGGAGCGGATCGCCAAAACTCTCAAGCCCCAGTCCTTCGCCACGGGCAAAGTCATGGTCGTCAAGAACAACACCGAGCATCATCCCGACGGCGTGGGAGTCAACGTTGTCGGATTCCTCCCCGGTTCGGAGCCGGATCTCGAAAACGAGATCATCCTGATCGGCGCCCATCTCGACCACCTCGGCCGGATGTGGGAGCTCATGCCCGGGGCGAACGACAACGCCTCGGGGTCGTCCGTCGTCCTCGGCGTGGCCGAAGCCGTTCACCGCTCGGAGATCAAGCCGCGGCGGCCGGTGATGTTCGTCCTCTTCGGCGCGGAGGAGCAGGGCGTGGCCGGGTCGAAACATTTCACCGAAAATCCCCCGCTGCCGCTCGAGAACATCGCCGCCTTCATCAACCTCGACGGCGTCGGCACGGGCGGGCGGATCACCGCCCTGGCGGGGGGGAATTTCCCGGCGCTCATGGCTTTCTTCGACAGAGCCAACGGAGCCTATATCCATCGCCCTCTGAGCGGGCCCCCGTTCGCCAATCGGGCGCGGCCGCGCCTGGACGCGGCCTGGTTCCTGTGGAAGGGCGTGCCGACGCTGTCCTTCAGCACGAGCGGCGGCCGATCGTTCTATCACGTCACCAAGGACGATCTCTCGACGATCAATCCCGAAATCCTGGAGGACGTCGCCCGTCTCCTGTTCATGGCCGTCATGGACATGGACGCGGCCGGGAGACTTGATTTCCGGCCGGCCGTTCACTAGAGGGATTCGGAACGATGCTTCCGCTGACGAGGTTTCGCTCGCCGACGGCCGTCGTTTTCGGCGCCGGGGCGGCCGCGTGTCTGGGGGAGGAGGCGGAGGCGCTCGCCGGCGGCGGCCGCGCGCTCCTCGTCACGGACAGGGGAATCGTCGCCGCGGGGATCGCCGGTCCCGTCGCGGCCCAGCTGCCGGGAGTCGAAGTCTTCGACGAGGTCGAGCCCAATCCCCGTCATACGACCGTGGACCGGGCGGGCGCGCTGGCCCGCCGGTTCAAGCCCTCGCTCGTCGTCGGCCTGGGAGGGGGCAGCGCCCTCGACGCGGCCAAGGGCGCGGCCCTGCTGGCGACGAATCCCGGCTCGATCGCCGACTACGAGGGCCGGGCGAAATACAACATCGCTCCCCTCCCCGTACTGGCCGTTCCCACCACATGCGGCACGGGGAGCGAGGTGACCTGGGTGGCGGTCATCACCCACACCGGCCGCCGGTTCAAAATGAGCGTCAAGGGACCGGAAATGTTCCCGGCCGCGGCGGTCGTGGATCCGGACCTGCTCATGACGCTTCCCCGGCCGCTCATCGCCTCCACAGGTCTCGATGCTCTGACGCATGCCGTCGAGGCCTACACCGTCCGGCCGGCGACGCCCTTCACCGACATCTTCGCCCGGGAAGCCGTGCGTCTCCTGTTCGGCCATCTCCGGCCGGCTCATCAGGACATCCGCGACCACCGCGAAGCCCGGGAGAAGATCATGCTGGCCAGCGTTCTGGCCGGCTTGGCTTTCGGCAACAGCGACGTGGGCGCGGTCCACTGCCTGTCCGAGGCGGTCGGCTCGCTGTTCGACACGCCCCACGGAGAGGCGAATGCCGTCTTCCTGCCCTGGGTCATGGAATTCAACCTGCCCGTTTCCGGAGGGCGGTTCGCCGATCTGGCGCGCTCCGCCGGCCTGGGAGAAAATGACGGCGAGGGCGCCGCTGTGCGCCTGATCGAGGAGATCCGCGCGCTAAGCCGAGCCCTGGGGATCCCCGCTTTCAAGGAACTGGGAATCGGCCCGGAACACTTCCGGGAGATCGCCGAGAAGGCGGCGGCCAACAACTCCAATCCCTCGAACGCCCGGTCGGCCGGAGTCGAGGACTACCTGGCCATCGTGCGCCGCGCCGCGGCCGCCTGAACAGCAAAAAGGGGGACACAATACCTATTCACCTCATTTCATGATTTGCTGTTTATGGAAAATTCGATCAGCGAGAGATTTGAAAGACAGTAAAAAAAGGAGGAATGATGCAAGCCTTGATGCGCTTCGTCTCACTTTCTCTTTTGGCCGCAATCGTCTTTGTCGCTTGCGCCTCGAGGCCGGCGCCGACGCCGGGCATGCTCGACACAAGCGGCTGGGAACTTCTCGGTCGGCGCCAGGTCAATTTCTCGGCCGACCGGGACGTGGTGGTCGTTACCGCGGCCCGGGGAGCATTCACCCGGCTGATGGTCGTCGTTCGGGACCAAGCCCTGGAGATGTTCGACATCAGGGTCACGTTCCGCAACGGCGACCGATTTTCGCCCGCCACCAGGCTTGTCTTCGGCGAGGACACGCGCAGCCGAATCATCGACCTTCCCGGCGGACGGCGGATCGTGAAACGAATTGATTTCGCCTACAAAAGCGTGGGGGCAGCCAGGGAACGGGCTCTTGTGGAAATCTGGGGTAAATAAGAAAGAGAATTCCGCCCCGCCGGAGGGGAGGACGGGGAAGACCGGCGGGAGATCGCCCGCGCCGTCGGCAGGCGCGGACCGGGAGCAAGGGGAAGGGAATCGGAACCGCCGGATCACATGTGGAGTTCGATGATGTCGCCGTCTTCGAGGACCTGTTCGCGGTTGGCCATCTGGCCCTGAAATTTGTCCGTCCGCCAGATGCGGGCGTATTTGAGGTTTTGGGCGAAGTCCTTGTGGACGGCCTGGGCCATGTCCGTGACCGTGCTCCCGCGGCTCAGGGTGAACGGCTCGTCGAGATCGGGCTTTTTCCCCGGCGCCTTGGAATAGACACGGACGACATCGAGCAGCCGGAAAAGGACGGCCTTCAGTTCCTCAACCCCTTCGCCCGAACGAGGCGAGACGGAGGCCACGTCCAGCCGGTCGCCGAAGAAGACGCGGAGCGCTTCGAGGTTCTCCCTCGCGGCCGCCGCTTCGGACTTGCAGGCGGCGACGAGACAGCGCTTCCTGTACGGGGGAACCTGCTCCGGCAGAAGATGTTCGATTCCCTGGAACTCGACCTTTCTTTCCCGGAATTGCAGGAGAACGGACTCCAGGTCGGAGGCCGGATCCTCGGAAGTCAGGTCGGCAACGAGGAGAACACCGTCCGAGACCTTGACCGCTTCGGCCAGACCCGTGTCGATATAATCCGTCATCAGGGGAGGTGTGTCGATGAGCTGGATGCGGATGTTCTCGAATTTCATCATGTAGGGGGCGGGCAGTTTGGTGGTGAAAGGGTAATCTCCGACCTCGGGATTGGCCCCGGTCAGGGCCTTGACCAGCGAGGATTTTCCCGCATTGGGCATGCCGGCGACGACGATCTGGCCGGCGCCCGATTTTTCAATGAGATAGGGCGACACGAAGCGGGCGGCGCCCGGTTTCTTGTCGCCCGCTTCGCGGAGCTTGGCGATCTTGGTCTTGAGCATGGCCTGCATTTTTTCGGTCCCCTTGTGCTTGGGGATCGTGGCCAGCATCTCCTCCAGGATCTCGATTTTTTCCCGCCCCGTCCGGGCGGTTTTGAGTTTTTTTTCAAGCTCCATGTATTGGGGCGTCAGATTGGCCGGCATGATCGCTCCTGCGGGAATTTATTATACTCATTACGGCTCGGCGCTCAAAGATCCGCACTCGGAAAAAAGATCACGGATGTCGTTCGGCGTCCGGAGAAGATTCGAGCTCCGTGATCCCGGCCCGGGTTCGTTCGGACCTCTTCTTGCAAACTTCATGACGCGTTTCTATCAAGTCCGGAGGTTTTTGGAAATTGCCTGAAACCTCAATTTTATGCTGTATTTATACAGTTCTTGTTAAAATTGATGTTCAGATAAAAAATATTCTGGTACTGAAAGGATACAATTTATTTTTATTCAAATATTTAGGAAATATCTCCGCGGAGGAAAAAAAGTCATTTATTTGCCGCATATCCGTGGTCAATTAAGGATTTTCGTAAGGATTATTTTTCTAATCGAGAAAAAATAGGCTTTTAGGTCGTCATTTCAATGAAAAATGAGAGTATTCAGAAAGAAACCCCTTGTACGTAGACAGGCATGGCTCGACCCCAATATATGGTATGAATATTGCTGGACATCCCCAAAATATTTTGAATTTTGCTTTACTTTTTTAGAGATTTTTGGGACAATATAATTGCGCAATCTGCCACTAATAAATGGGCTGATTAATCCGGTAATAACGACGCTCAGACAGGCGATATTATCATGAAAAAAAAGGGAAAAGCCAAGTCGTCCAAGAGCCGAGCAGAGGCCAAAAGCAAAGCCCGAACCGCAAAAAGGGGGAGGGAAGAAAAACCTGCCAAAAGCGGCCGGGCGGCCAGGCCGGCAAAGACCATTGAGAGAGCCCCGAAAAAAGCCGGGCCGCCCGGGATTCGGAAAGCCGAGAGCGGCGTTTCCAAGGCGCCGGAATCGCCCCGGACGGAGACCTCAACCGGAACACAACCCGCCGAAGCGCACCCTCGGGCTTTCCCCCCCGGAGTTCCGGTGAAAGCCCGGCTGCTCAAGGACGGGAAGTACACAGCCGAAAGCATCAAGGTTCTCAAGGGTCTGGACGCGGTCCGCAAGCGGCCGGCCATGTACATCGGTTCCACGGGACCGGAGGGCCTCCATCATCTTGTCTACGAGGTCGTGGACAATTCCATCGACGAAGCCCTGGCGGGATTCTGCAAGAACATTGAAGTCGTGATCCACGTCGACGACTCGGTGACGGTCATCGACGACGGACGGGGAATCCCCGTCGGCCAGCACAAAAAAGAGAAGAAGTCGGCCGCCGAGGTGGTCATGACCATGCTTCACGCTGGCGGAAAATTCGACGACAAAATCTACAAGGTATCGGGCGGCCTTCACGGCGTGGGCGTCTCGGTGGTCAACGCCCTGTCCAGGAGACTCGATCTCGAAGTCAAGCGCGACGGGGGGATCTACAACCAGAGCTACGAGCGGGGCGCGGCCGTCAGCCGCCTCAAGCAGGTCGGCAAAACCAAGAAGGCCGGCACCAAGGTCACCTTCTGGCCCGACGACGAAATCTTCGAGACGACGGAGTTCAACTTCGAGATCCTGACCCAGCGTCTGAGGGAGTTGAGCTTCCTCAACCGCGGCATCCGCATCTCCATAACCGACGAGCGCACGGACAAAAGCCATGAGTTCCAGTACAAGGGCGGGATCGTCGAGTTCGTCCAGTTCCTGAACCAGAACAAAACCGCTCTCAACCCCCGTCCGGTCTATTTCGAGTGCCAGAAAGACAACATCATCGTCGAGCTGGCCTTCCAGTACAATTCCGGCTACACCGAGACGATTTTCACCTTCGTCAACAACATCAACACCACGGAGGGCGGGACGCATCTCATCGGCTTCAAGGCGGCGCTGACCCGCTGCCTGAACAATTACGCTGTCTCCAACAACTTGTTCAAGGACCTGAGCGCCGGCGCGCTGTCCGGGGACGACTCGCGCGAAGGGTTGTGCGCCGTTCTGAGCGTCAAGATGCGCGACCCCCAGTTCGAGGGGCAGACCAAGACCAAGCTGGGGAACTCGGAGGTCAAGGGAATCGTCGAGTCCCTGGTCAACGAAAAACTGACCGCCTATTTGGAGGAGAACCCGACCAACGCCAAACGCATCGTCCTCAAAGCCATGGAAGCGGCCCGGGCCCGAGAGGCGGCCCGCAAGGCCCGCGACCTGGCCCGGCGCAAGAGCGTGCTTGAGTCGACCACCCTGCCCGGCAAGCTGGCCGACTGCCAGGAGCGCGATCCGGCCCTCTCGGAGATCTTCATCGTCGAGGGCGACTCGGCCGGCGGCTCGGCCAAACAGGGCCGCGACAGGCGGTTCCAGGCCATCCTCCCCCTGAAGGGCAAGATCCTCAACGTCTGGAAGGCCGCCCAGGACAAGATCCTGAACAACGAAGAGATCGGGATGATGATCGCCGCCCTGGGCATGGGCGTCGGCGAAGCCGAATCGTCGCTCGACAGGCTCCGTTATCACAAGGTCATCATCATGACCGACGCCGATGTCGACGGATCGCACATCCGGACCCTGCTCATGACTTTTTTCTACCGCCACCTCAAGGCCCTCATCGATCAGGGCCACCTCTACATCGCCCAGCCGCCCCTGTACAAGATCTCCAAGGGCAAGGATGTCCAGTACCTCAAGGAGGAACGGGCCTACGAATCGTGGATTGTCAAGAAGATCTCGGAGGAGTTCAAGGTCCGGGTCAAGGGCAAGAAGGAGGTTTTCGAAGGTGAAAAGCTGCGCAAGCATTTCCTGCGCCTCATGCAGAAGAAAAGCTACCTGCAGCTCCTGGAGCGGAAAGGCTTCCCCCCCTTCCTCATCGATCTCCTCGTCCGGGAGGGCGTCGGCGGACTGGAATTCCTCCAGGACAAGAAGTCGATGAAACGCATCCAGTCGCTTGTCGAATCCAAGGGGCTGTCCACGGAGCTCGTCCTGGACGAAGAATATGAAGCCTGGGAGCTCGGCATCCGCTACCAGGTCAACGGCATGTCCATCAACTGCAAGGTCGACCTGGCCCTGGTCGATTCCCCGGAATACAAGAACTTGGCCAAACTTTTCAAGGAGTTGGAAAGCTTCCGCCCCCCATATGAGATTATCGGCGACGGCGAGAGTTTGACGATCGAAAACGAAAGCCGGCTGGTTGAGTATCTTCACGACAGGGGCAAGAAGGGCGTGTCCATTCAGCGCTACAAGGGCCTGGGCGAAATGACGCCCGAGCAGCTCTGGGAGACGACCATGAATCCCGCCCGGCGGGCCATGCTGAAGGTCTCGATCCAGGACGCGGTGGACGCCGACGAGACCTTCACCATCCTCATGGGCGACGAGGTCGAGCGTCGGCGCAGCTTCATCGAATCGAACGCCGTCATGGTTTCCAATCTCGATATCTGACCGTTTCCGGCGAAAGGACGGCATTATGACTCCCGCCGAGAAAGACAAAGAAAAAGAAAAAAGCAAGGGCAAGGATAAAGAAAAAGAACAACCCCGGGCGCCGTCCCAGCCCGCCGCGCCGCCCGCGGCCGCCGACCTGTCGGTCGTCAGTCTCGAGGAGGAGATGAAACGCTCCTACCTCGACTACGCCATGAGCGTCATCATCGGCCGGGCCATTCCCGATATCCGGGACGGCCTGAAGCCCGTCCACCGCCGGGTCCTGTTTTCCATGTACGAGACGGGAACGACCCACGGCAAGCCCTTCAAGAAATCGGCTCGCATCGTGGGCGACGTCATCGGCAAGTACCATCCCCACGGCGACCAGGCCGTCTACGACACGCTGGTCCGCATGGCCCAGGATTTCAGCATGCGCTGCACCCTCGTTGACGGTCAGGGAAATTTCGGGTCCATCGACGGCGATCCGCCGGCGGCCATGCGCTACACCGAAGTCAGGCTGAAGAAGATTTCCGAGAGCCTGATGGACGACCTGGACAAGGACACGGTCAACACCGTGCCCAATTACGACGAAAGCCTGACCATGCCCGAGGTCCTGCCGGCCAAATTTCCCAACCTCCTGGTCAACGGCGGCTCGGGCATCGCCGTGGGCATGGCGACCAACATTCCGCCTCACAACCTGAGCGAAGTCGTCGACGGCCTCGTCTATCTCGTCCAGCATCCCGGGGCCAAGCTGGAAAAGATCATGGAGTTCATCCCCGGACCGGACTTCCCGACGGGCGGCCTGCTCTACGGGCTGCAGGGGGTCCGGGACGCCTACCGCGACGGCCGGGGATCGATCACCCTCCGGGCCAAGACGGTCATCGAATCCGGCGGCCCCAAGAGCGAGCGGGAACGCATCGTCGTCACCGAGATTCCCTTTCAGGTCAACAAGGGCAAGCTTCTGGAGAATGCCGCCCACCTGGTGAACGAGAAACGGATCGAGGGCATCGCCGATATCCGGGACGAGTCCGACCGCGAAGGCATGCGCATCGTTTTCGAGCTGAAGCGCGGCGAGCTTCCCGAGGTCGTGCTCAACAACCTCTACAAGCACACCGCCCTGCAGACGTCTTTCGGCATCATCCTCCTGTCGATCGTGGACAAGCAGCCCAAGCTTCTGGGCCTCATCGACATCATGAAGCATTTCCTCTCCCACCGCCAGGACGTCATCCGGCGGCGGACCCGATTCGAGTTGAAAAAGGCCGAAGCCCGGGCCCACATCCTCGAAGGATTGACCATCGCCCTCAACCATCTGGACGAAATCATCGCCCTCATCCGCCGCTCGAAAACGGTCGAGGACGCCCGAAACGGCCTCATCACCCGATTCCGCCTGACCCACATCCAGGCCCAGGCCATCCTGGAGATGCAGCTCCAGAAGCTGACCAACCTCGAGCGGGACAAAATCCGCAAGGAATACATAGACGTCAAGGAGCTCATCGCCAAGTTGAAGAAGATACTCGGCTCCGAAAAGCTCATCCAGGACATCATTGTCGAGGAGCTGAAGAAGGTGAAGGAAACCTTCGGCGACGCCCGCCGGACGGAGATCCGGGAAGGCGTCATCACCGACATCAAGCCTGAGGACCTGGTCAAAGAGGAGGAGGTGGTCATCGTCCAGACCGCCTCCGGATACATCAAGCGCACCTCCCTGAGCTCCTATCGCAACCAGGGACGGGGCGGAAAGGGCCGCAAGGGGATCAGCATGAAGGAGGAGGACGCAGTGGAACACATCTTCATCTGTTCCACCCACAGCTACCTCCTCGTCTTCACCAACCAGGGCCGGCTGTACTGGCTAAAGGCCCTGGACATCCCCGAAGTCGGGCTCGCCGCCCGAGGGAAGTCCCTGGCCAATCTCGTCGAATTCCAGCCGGGAGAACGGGTGACTTCGGTCGCCGCGGTGAAGGAATTCAGCTCCGATCGCTACGTGCTCATGCTCAGCTCCGACGGCCAGATCAAGAAAACGGCTCTCGACCAGTTCAAGAACATCCGCAAGGGCGGCATCCAGGCCATGTCCGTCCGGCCCAAGCGGGAGTTGCTGTTCACCAGCCTGACCGACGGCAAGCGGGACATCATCATCGGCACCCGCCTGGGCAAGGCCATCCGGTTCAGCGAGAAACAGATCCGGCCCATGGGCCGGCAGGCGGCGGGCGTGCGGGCCATGTCCCTGGCCGCCAAGGACGCGGTCATCGGCATGATCGTCGTCAGCAGCGCGGACAAGTTCGTTTTCACCGCCAGCGAGAAAGGCTTCGGCAAGAAAACGGAGGTCGCCCAGTACCGGCGCCAGAGCCGCGGCGGGAAGGGGATCATCAACCTCAAGGTCACGCCCAAGATCGGTCCGGCCCTGGCCATGCTCGGCATCAGCGAGGGCGAGCTGCTGCTCATGACCGAGGCCGGGAAGGTCATCCGCATCAAGGCCCGCGAGGTGCGGGCCTCGGGCCGCTCCACTCAGGGCGTCCGGCTCATCCACCTCGAAGTCAAGGACAAAGTCTGCTCCGTGGCCAAGGTGGCCGAGGAAGAATAGCCTCTCCGGGGACAAAAGTCATCCCGGGTTTCGTCCCGGCCAAGGGCCGGGCGACCCTCAGGCCCGCTCACAATCCGAGGGCGAACTTGAGGACATCAAAAAATCCGACATCCTCGGAGTACTTTTTTATCTTCTCGTCAAATTGTTTTTTCAAGACCTCGCCGCTCTCCGGGTCGAACTCTTTTATCCAAACGCCTTCCAAAGGGCTGATGAAATCCAGATGGGGAACGTTTTCTTTACGGTCGATGTCCAGCGCCCCGCCGCCCGTCACGGTTATCATCCACGACCCATCTCCGAGCTTGCGGTAGATGCTCTTTCCGTGCCGGAACTGCGGGTCGGTCCAATCGATCTCTTGAGGCATGAAATCCCGGACCTTTTGTTCTCTGAAGATGTCTTCGGCCCGCTCCGGCGCCGTCCCCGAATCGAAGACGCGCCGGATGAACAGGCGGTTTCCGAAGAGGATGTAATCGACGAACACTTCTTTGTCGAGGTTGAGTTCGACGGGAAGATCGACGATCACTCCTTCGGAATTGCTGAGGATGACGGAGCATTTCTTGTCCTCGACTTTGAGCTCGGTGACGATCGTTCTGGCCAGAACCTCGTTGTAGCGCGCTTTCAACTGGTTGAATTTGTCTGCGGCGATATTGTACTCGTCGACCAGAGTCTGATATTTGGCCGTGATCTCGGCCACTCCCTCCCGGTAGTGTTTGACCATCATCCTCGCCTTGACGAAATGGTAGCCGACGATGAGGATAACGATTAAAAATCCTCCCCAGATGATGAAAGGGATGAATGAGCGGATCCTGCCCGCCACGGACTTTGCTTTTCCTGCCGTCATGGGACCCTCCTGGATTCAAAATGGAAACATTGTGATCTGTCTGAATCCTAACAGAACCGTTCCGGAATCTCAATGCGCCCCTCTCCGAAGGATCGGCGCCCGCTCCCGGCAGGCCGGCCCCCCCCGCTCAGAAAAACAGTCCCCGGACCGAGCGGGCTGTTTTTCGGCTTGACTCCCGGGAAGGAGTGAGTCTACAATGGGCCCACTTTAACGAGGAGGGATTCATGTCCGAAACCATTCCCCGCATTTTGTTGAACACCCTTAAGGCGTATCCCAAGACGGATTTCGTCCTGGTCAAGAAGGAGGGAGCCTACGCCCCCATCTCCTCCCAGGAATTCGGCGAACGGGTGCGGCATTTCAGCCTGGGGCTGAAAACCCTGGGTTTCGAGCCTGGCGACAAGTTCGTCATCCTGAGCGAGAATCGTCCGGAGTGGGTCATGGCCGACCTGGCGGCCGTCTGCGCCGGCGGGATCACCGTGCCCATCTACACCACTCTCGTTCCCGAGCAGGTGAAGTACATCATCGACGACTGCGACGCCAGATTTGTCCTCGTGTCGAACATCGACCAGTGGAGGAAGGTCGACATCGTCAGATCCCAGCTCGGCAAGGTCAAGCATTTCCTCATCCTCGACGGCCCCGCGCCGACGGACGTCCGCCTCTGGTCGGACGTCGCCGCCGAGGGACGGAAGGCCGAGGAGACGGACCCCGGACGATTCGAGCGCGAGGCCGCGGCGGTCAAGCCGACGGACACGGCGACGATTATCTACACCTCGGGAACGACGGGCGTTCCCAAAGGCGTCATCCTCACCCATGCCAACTTCTGCAGCAACGTCGTCACCAGCGCCGAGCTCCTCGAATTCTCCTCGCGGGACACGGTCCTGTCCTTCCTGCCCTTGTCCCATGTCCTGGAACGGATGGTGACTTACGCCTACGTCTACCGCGGCTGCACCATCGGCTACGCCGAGAGCGTGGAAACCGTGGCCCAAAACCTTGTTGAGGTCCGGCCGCACATCATGGTCGGCGTCCCGCGCGTCTTCGAGAAAATCTACTCCAAGGTCATCGATACGATTCTCGCCGGCTCGGCGCTGAAGCGCAAGATTTTCTTCTGGGCCCTGAAGGTGGGCCGAGAATACGGCCGGCGGAAGATCGCCGGCCAGGACATCCCCGGCGGGCTGAAGTTCAGGCGCCGGCTCGCCCACAAGCTCGTCTTCTCCAAGATCGTGGCCAAGACGGGCGGCCGCATCCGCTTTTTCGTCTCGGGTGGAGCGCCCCTGAGCCGGGACATCGCCGAGTTCTTCTACGCCATGGGCCTGGTCATCATGGAGGGCTACGGCCTGACCGAGACGTCGCCCGTCATCTCGGTCAACACCTTCGAGAATCTCAGGTTCGGGACCGTGGGCAAACCCATCCCAGAGGTCGAAGTCCGGATCGCCTCCGACGGCGAAATCCTGGTCCGGGGCCCGAACGTCATGAAAGGCTACTACAAGAAGGACGCCGAGACGCGCGACAGCTTTGAGGGCGAATGGTTCAAGACGGGCGATATCGGACGCCTGGACGAGGACGGCTTCCTGGTCATCACCGACCGGAAGAAAGATCTGATCGTCACAGCCGGCGGAAAGAACATAGCTCCCCAGCCCATCGAAAACGTCCTCAAGACCAATCCCTACATCGCCAACGCCCTGGTCATCGGCGACCGGAGGAAATTCGTCTCGGCCTTGCTTGTCCCCAATTTCGAGAAGCTCGAGGACTACGCCCGGACGGCCGGAATCGCCTTTCGCAACCGGGCGGAGCTCGTCACGAACGCCAAGGTGGTGTCCTTTATGGCCGCCGAGGTCGACCGGGCCACGCCCATGCTGGCCTCCTACGAGAAAATCAAAAAGGTCCTTCTTCTGGACCGCGACTTCGAGATTGAGAAGGATGAAATGACGCCCAGCCTCAAGATCAAGCGGAACATCGTGGAGAAGACCTACGCCGCCAAGATCGAGGCTTTATACCGCGAGGACCGCTACGACAATCAAATCTGACCCGGTTCTCTGAGTTCCGGGTTTTGCCGCTGCGGGTACGGCCTGCGTTCCTTGCCTCCATCGGCGGATCGGCCGGGAAAGGGAAGGCCTTGGCGACGGCCGGCAAGAATCGAACACAATTTCCGAGAGAAAAAAAAGGGAGGTCTTTCGACCTCCCGATCAGGATTCATCTCAAACGCGGAATCACTTGATGTCGATCGCTCCCTTGGTCCGCTCCCTTCTCTTCTCTTCCATCTTGTCCCATTTCTTCATGCAGGAGGCGTCCTGGCCTTGCACCAGGGAACAGGCCAGATATTCGGAGCAGTAGATGACGCAGGCCCGTATGGCCTTGCCGGCGGGGGTCTTTTGGGCGTCGGCGCCCGAGAGGGAGAAGCCTCTGAGGTTAAGCCCTGCGCCGATGGCGGTGCCCTTGGCCTCGGCTTCGATCGTTCTCGTATCCACGATCTCGCCCGTCTCGGTGTCGATGATCTTCAAGTCGACGGCGATGTAGGTCTTGTCCCGCTTTCCGCCCAGGCTGACCGGTCCGACGCGCACGCCGCCGCCCGTTTCCCGTGTCTGCTCCTCATAGGCGGACACGGTGGCGGCGACGAGGTAATTGGCGCCCTTCATCTTGCCCAGTTTGACCTTGGTCGCCGAGCTGATGCGGTCGGTCTGGCTCAAATCCTGCTCGTAGATGGCGGCGTCGATTTCCTTGCGCTCCAGAACCTGAAAGGCTTTGGTGCTGGCGAGTTCCGAGGCCAGCATGTCCGAAAGCTCGTTGGCGACGGTGGAACTCCACCAGCCGGCGCTGGTGTTGTTGGTGAATCGAAGCACGCCCAGGCGGGGCTTTTCGTCCTGCGCGGCCTGCGCCAGGACGGCCGCCAGAAGCACGAGGGCCAGGCCGAACACAACTGTTTTTCTCATTGAAAACCTCCTTTTCCCGACGACCATCATAGCAAGGACTCCGTTAAAATTCAATTCTCCGCAAGCTCGTCCGGGGGGACCGCGCTCCCGAGCGCGCGGCTAAAGACGGCCGGATGCGTCCTTCTCGGTCTCGTCCTTCTCTTTGACCCAGTAAAGGATGCGGCCGCAGTTCTCACAGAGAAGGATTTCGTTTTTCTCGATCAGCTGGCTCAGCATCTGGGGCCGGATGCGCATGTGGCACAAGGTGCAGAAATCGTCGGTGACCGGAGACAGCGCCCGGCCGCCCATGCGGAGGGAGATGCGCTCATAGAGAGAGGCCTGGTCCGGTGGGATTTTCGGAAGAAGCGTCTTCCGGCGGGATTCGAGCTCGCGGACCTGTCCGGCCCAATGTTCTTTTTCTCGGGCCAGGGCGGTTTTTTCCTGCTCGAAACGGCTGTGTTCCTCACGGTCGCGCTCAACGGCCGCCTTGATGTCGGCTTCGATCTGGTCGGCGTTGAGGAGCTCCCCGATGATCTCCTCCTCCAGCCGGTCGATTTTCTGTTGGAGGTCTTCGATTTCCTTGAGGAGGGATTGATACTCCCGGTTCGTCTTGACCTGGTTCAGCTGGAGCTTGTACTTGCTGATTTGGGCTTTTATGTCCTTGACCTCCCCCTCGAGATCCCTGCGCTTTTTCTGGTTGTGGGACAGTTTTTCACGGGCCTGGCTGAGGATTTGGGCGGCGGCTTCGATCTTGCGGTCTATGGCTTCGATTTGGGCGGGAACGGCTTCCAGAAAAGACAGGACTTTACTGATCTCGATATCGAGTTCCTGGAGCTCTATCAGCCTTTCGAAATCGGCGTCCACATCTCTTCCTCTCGCTCGTATGGGCCTACCAGGATTCGAACCTGGGACCTGCCGGTTATGAGCCGGTGGCTCTACCGCTGAGCTATAGGCCCTTGTGGCATTTCTTATACCACAGAATCCGGCGGGAGACAACAGCATGCCGGCCGCCCGAAACGGCGCTGCCGGCGACCGCACCGGCCGTCAGCCCGTGCCGTTGGTGAAGGACTTCAGCTTCCGGCTGCGGCTGGGGTGCTTCAGCTTGCGGAGGGCTTTGGCCTCGATCTGCCGGATGCGCTCACGGGTGACCTTGAACTGCTGGCCGACTTCCTCCAGGGTGTGCTCGTTGCCGTCGCCCAGACCGAAGCGCATTTTGAGAACCCGGGCCTCGCGCTCGGTCAGGGTTTTCAGGGCTTCCTCGATCTGCTCCCGGAGGTTGATATGGATGACCGTGTCCGGGGGGGAGGGGAGGATCTTGTCCTCGATGAAATCGCCCAGATGGCTGTCTTCCTCCTCGCCGATGGGAGTTTCGAGGGAGATGGGCTCCTGGGCGATCTTGATGATCTTGCGGACCTTGTTGACCGGCAGGTCCATCTTCTTGGCGATTTCCTCGCAGGTCGGCTCCCGGCCGATTTCCTGGACGAGACCCCGCGACACGCGGATGAGCTTGTTGATCGTCTCGATCATGTGGACCGGGATGCGGATCGTGCGGGCCTGGTCGGCGATGGCCCGGGTGATGGCCTGGCGGATCCACCATGTGGCGTAGGTGGAGAACTTGTAGCCGCGTCGGTATTCAAACTTGTCCACGGCTTTCATGAGGCCCATGTTGCCCTCCTGGATCAGGTCCAGGAACTGGAGGCCGCGGTTCGAGTATTTCTTGGCGATGGACACCACAAGGCGCAGATTGGCCGCCACCAGCTCTTTTTTGGCCTGATCGCTGATTTTTTTGCCGGTGGTGATGGTGCGGAGGATTTTTCTCAAGCCGGGCGCGTCGAGGCCGATCTCCTTTTGATGGCTCCTGATGAGCCGGAAAACCTCCCTCTGTTTCTGCTCCAGAGCGGCCCGCGTCTTCTTGCTCCGGCTCTGCTTGTAGGCGGCCTGCGTGTCCTCCAGGATTTCCTCCTGGGCATTGATGGCCTGCAGCTTGCGGCGAAGGACGACGATGATTTTTTCCCTCTGGTTGGACCGGATGTTGAGGTCGCGAATAAGGCTCGAGATCTCAACGATCTTGCGTCCCCGGGCAATGAACTGCTTTTTCCGCACGGGAATTTTGTCCAGCTTGGCGCTCAGGCCGCGGATTTTTTTTATCTTGGCCAGGATCTGCTTTTTCTTCTCCTCGATCTTTCCCTCGGCGATGTCATCCTCGCTGACGTCGAACATCTCGGTGATGATGTTGATGTTTTCCTTGATCTTGGACTCCAGGGCGAGAACCTCATTGAGCACCAGCCGGGTCTTGGACAGGGCCTTGATGATGGACTTCTCCCCGCGCTCGATTTCGCGGGCGATGGCGATCTCGCCCTCCCGGGTCAGGAGGGAGATGTTGCCCATCTCCCGGAGATAGAGCTTGACCGGGTCGGTCGTCCTTTCCAGGCCCTGAGTGGCCAACGCGTCCTGTTTGCGGCGGCGGGGGAGAATTTCCTGCTGCTTGGAGTCCAGGATTTTGATCCCGTAGTCGCCGATCGAATTCAGGAAGTCGTTGAAGTTCTCCTCGGAATCGAACTCGTCCTGGAAGGTCTTGTCGATGTCCTCGAAAAGAAGGTAGCCTTGTTTGCGTCCCTTGGTGATGAGGGCGTTGACTTGCTTTTTGGGCGATTTGTTAACGGCGGGCAATGGGGGCTCCTCTCAGGCTATAAAGACATCCTCTGTCTGGTCAGATCGTTTCTGAGGGAAATGAGCTTCCGGACGGAGTCCCAATTTCCCTTTTTCTCTTTTTCCACGATTTCCGCCTGGAGGGACCGGAGGCGTTCATCGAGGTGGATTTTCCGGAGGGTGAAGAGGCAATCCAGGGCTTCCTCCGGCGTGGGGGGATCCGAGGGTTCGATGAGGATCCGGGACACGTGTTTCAACCGGCTCTTGTCCAGGCGCGTCCCCAGGGTCTGAACGGTCAGAGGGGAAGAGGAGCGGTAGAGGTCGCAAAGGGCGCTGAAGATGTCGCGGCTCCTGATCGAGTCGAAATCACCCTCCAAAATCTCGCTCATGACGGGGGGGACGAATTCGGGGTTGTGAAAAAGGATCTGTAGGAGGCGTTTTTCGGCATAGAGGAAAGGCGCGTCCTCCGAGGCGGCGGCGCCGTCTTGGGGCTTGAATACGGAACGGATGAATTCCTCGCCGACGCCGAAGATGTTCGAGAGCTGTCTCACGTATTCGCTCTTGACGATCGGATCCGGGATCTTGTCGACCTCGGCCAGGAGGCCCCTCAGGACACCGGCCTTGGCCTCCGGCGTCGCCGGGGCTCGGCCGCCCGTGGCCGTATCGACGAGAAACCGGATGCCGGTGCGGCATTTTTCCAGGAAGGCGAGGTAAGACTCCCGGCCGTGGCGATTGATGTATCCGTCCGGATCAAGGCCGTCGGGAAGGACAGCGACCGAGACGTCCATGCCCTGTTCGAAACACAGCCCGACCGCCCGGGCGGCCGCCGCCCGTCCGGCGGCGTCGCCGTCGTAGTTGATGATCAGGCGGGGAGAGAAACGGCGCGCCAGGGAGACCTGGGCGGCCGTCAGACTTGTCCCCAGAGAGGCGGCGCAGTGGGCGATGCCGGACTGGTAGAGGCCGGTGAAATCCGTGTAGCCCTCGACGAGGATGAGCGCGCCTTGAGAGCGCACAGCGTCCTTGGTGAAGTTCAGGCCGTATAGGATCCGTCCCTTGGTGTAAATCGGCGTCTCGGGCGAATTGAGATACTTGGGCTCGGCGCCGGAGATTGTCCGTCCTCCGAAGGCCACGGTTTTGCCCGTAAGATTGAAAATGGGAAACATGACCCTTCCCCGGAAACGGTCGAACCAGCCCGATTTCTTCCGCCCGGGAACGACCAGGCCGGCTTTCATGAGAAGATCGGGCGGGACGCCCCGGGCTTGGAAATGCTCAACGAGAGCGGTCCAGGAGGCGGGTGCGTAGCCGAGACGGAGCTTTTCCAGAGTCTCCTCCGCAAGCCCTCTCTGGCGGAGGTAGGCCAGAGCCTTTTTCCCTTCTTCCGTGCCGTACAGATTCCTCCTGAAAAACGCCAGGGCGTCCTCGTTGATCTTGAAGAGCTTCTCCTCGGTCTTCTGGGCCCGTTCCGCGGCGCCGCTCCTCTGGGGGAGAGCGATCCGGTAGCGCTCGGCCAGATGCTTGACGGCTTCGGGAAAGCTCATGCCCTCCTTTTCCATGACCAGGGCGAAGACGTCGCCTCCCGCGCCGCAGCCGAAACAGTGATAAAGCTGCTTGTCCGGATCGAGGGTGAATGAGGGATCGCGTTCCGAGTGAAAAGGGCAGAGGCCGACGTATTTCGAACCGCGCTTGCGGAGCGTGGTGTATTGCGAGGCGATCTCTAAAAGAGACGCCGTCTGCCTTATCTGTTCGACGACATCCATTTTTTAGACATAAAAACCCTTTTTAGAATATAGGAACGGAAAGTCGGCTTGTCAAGAATCTAAATCCTTAAAATATATGAAATTAACCGATATCTACGGCGAAGCCCGGTGAAAAACGGGGGGACGTTTCCCGTTTGAGGGGCGAAAACATTCCGATCATGAGTTTCTGAGGCCGAAAAAGGCAAGATTCAGACTTCCGCTTCCCGTTTTTTGGGCCAATGCATTTCTTATAAAATCTCTAAGAAATCTAGAAATGAAGCCCGGTAATTTTACTAAAGGTGGTTGATTAGGCTGGCCAGAGTGCCGGCGCCGAAGCCGTTGTCGATGTTGACCACGGCCACACCCCCGGGACAGGAATTGAGCATGGCCAGCAGAGCCGACAGTCCCCCGAAGCTGGCGCCGTAGCCGATGCTGGTCGGCACGGCGATGACGGGCACGCCGACCAGGCCGCCCACGACGCTGGGCAGAGCCCCCTCCATGCCGGCGGCGACGACCACCACGCGCGCGCGGCGCAGCCGCTCGTATTCGCCCAACAGGCGGTGAAGTCCGGCCACGCCGACGTCGTAGATGCAATCGGTCTCGTTGCCCATGAGATCGCAGGTGACACGGGCTTCCTCGGCCACGGGTATGTCCGAGGTCCCCGCGGTCAGAATGGCGATCAGGCCCTTGCCGGCCTCGGGGGATTTTTGTTTCAGATACGCGGCGCGGGCCGTGGCGTTGTGTTCCAGTTTTTTGAATTGGGACTTGAGCTTTCTCACCGTTTCCGGTCCGACGCGGGTGACGAGCAGGTTGCCGCCGCGACGGACGATCTGTCGGGCGATGCCGAGAATCTGGACGTCGGTCTTGCCCTGGCCGTAAATGACCTCCGGGAATCCTTTGCGCAGCTCCCGGTTGTGGTCGACCTTAGCGAAATCCAGGTCTTGGTAAGGGAAGTCCCTCAGTTTGGCGAGCGCCTGCTCGGGCGTGAGCTCTCTCCGACGGACCTTGACGATGATGTTCTCAATCTGCGATTTCATGGGTTCATTCTAGCACAAGACGATGCTGGGATACGCGTCCTGTTGCCTTCCTGAGGCGCAGGGGGGCGCGGGATCGTCCGGATGGAGATGAAAGAAACCAAGGGGAGGGACGCGGCGCCGGCGCGGTTCGAATCGCTTCGGAAGCTCCGGATTTCTCAGTCGGCTTCGCAGGCCTATCCGGAGACAACTTCCTTATGCCCCCCTGCTTCAAGGGGGGCCCAGGGGGGTTAATATCGCTATGACAAAGAAAAAGTTGTCTCCGGTCTTCGGGGAGCTGTGCTCAGCCGGCCGGGCCTGGAAAGCGCATGGGAGGCTACCGGGAATTGCGGGATTCCTATACAATGATTCCGATGTCCGAACGCAAACACACCCTGGCCGGTCCCGCGGATTTCTCGGGGATCGGAACGCACACCGGCAGGATCGTCCGCGTTGTCCTCAATCCTTCGGATACGGGCCGGGTCGTATTCCGGCGCCGGGACCTGGGCGGTCTGCCGGTCGGAGTCGACCCCGCCCGGGCCGGGTCGCAAAGCTGCACGTTTCTCTCCTTCGAGGGCGCCCGGGTCATGACGGTCGAACACCTCCTCGCCTCGCTGCTCATGTGCGGCGTGGACTCCGCCGAGGTCGTTCTTGACGGCGAGGAAATTCCCGTCCTCGACGGGAGCGCCTCTCCGCTCGTCCGGCTCATCGAGAACGCGGGAAAAAGGGAGCTCGGCGCGGACAGAATTCCTCTCGTCCTCGCCAAGCCGTTGATCATGGATGAAGGAAAGGCCTCGATCCTGTTCGAACCCGCCTCGGAGCTCGAAGTCTCGTATGTCATCGACTATCCGCACCCCGTGATCGGAAGACAGGAATTGGGCCTCCGTCTCGATGGGGAGACCTTCAGAACCCAGGTCGCTCCCGCCCGGACTTTCGGTTTCCTCAAAGACGCCGAGAGGCTCAAAGCCATGGGGCTGGCCCTGGGAAGCTCCGTGGGCAACACGGTCGTCCTCGACGACGACGGATTGGTCAATCCGCCTCTCCGTTTTGCCGATGAGTTCGTTCGGCACAAGATCCTGGATCTTGTCGGCGACCTGGCCCTCCTCGGCGCGCCGCTCCGGGCGCGGGTGAGCGCCCGGCGGGCGGGTCATGACCTCCATCTGCGGGCCGTCCGCGCCCTTCATGAACGACGGGCTGAATTTTTTCCCGCCTGAAAACGCCTCGTCCGTGAACGGCCGAACCGGCAACGCCGGCTTGTCAAAGACGTGCCCCTTGGGCTAAAATGAGCCGGTTCATAAAGGGAGAATAAAGCGGTGAAGGACGAAAAAAAAGACGAATACCAAAAAGCTTTAGACGCCTTCGGCGATGCGGTCAAAGCCTTCCGCCTGGAGAAGCATGACAAGGCCGAGGAGCTGTTCACGGAATTCGTGGATAAGCACGCCGGGGAGCGGGAGCTCGTGGACCGTGCGCGGACCTACCTGAAGATCATCAGGGAACGCGTGGGCAAGCCCGTCGAGCGCCTGACCGCCAGAAGCGACGAGGATTACTATCTTTTCGGCGTGTACAAAATGAACATGGGAGATTACGACGGCGCCCAGAAGATGCTGGAGAAGGCCCGAGAGGCCAGGCCCAAGGACGGCCGAACCCATTACCTCCTGGCCTCTCTCGCCATTCTGACCGGCGACCAGGAAGGAAGCCTGGAACATCTCAAGAAGGCCGTCCAGATCGACAAATATTACGCCATCCTGGCCCAGAACGAACTCGATTTCGAGTTCCTGCGCGAGGACAAGAGATTCAAGGCCGTCACTCGAGCTTCATGAGCCGCGATCTCGTTGCCCTGGTCCTGGCCGCCGGACAGGGCACCCGTTTCCGATCCCGGACGGCCAAGCTCCTTCATCCCCTTCTCGGCCGGCCGATGATCCGCCACATGACCGACACCCTGTCGGCCCTGAAGCCGGTCAAGCTCCTTGTGGTCGTGGGCCATCAGCGGGAGGAGATCATGCGCCGGGTCGCGGATCCCGCGGCCGGCTTCGTCGTTCAAAGAGAGCAGCACGGCTCGGGCCATGCCGTCATGTCCGCCGCTCCGATTCTGCGGCGCCGGCCCAAAGCCGACATCCTGGTCGTCAACGGCGATCTGCCCCTCGTAACCGCGGCCATGCTCCGGCGGCTTCTCCTGCGGCATCGGCGCCGCAGGGCGGCTTTAACGTTCCTGACCGCCGAGCTGCGGAATCCCTACGGTTTCGGCCGCGTGATCCGCGAGGGCGGGACATGGCGGATCGTCGAGGAAAAGGACGCCACGGCCGCCCAGCGCCTGGTCCGCGAGTCCAACATCGGCGCCTATGTCTTCCGGACCAGCGACCTTCTGGCCGTCCTGCCGCGTCTGTCGAACAAGAACAAGAAGAAGGAATATTACCTGACGGATACGATCGCCGAACTGGCCTGCATGGGGCGCAGGGTCGAGCCATGCAAGGTCGAGGGGCCGGAGGCAGAAGGCATCATCGGCGTCAACACCCGCTTCGAGCTGGCCCGGGCGGCCGAGGTTTTTCGTCTGAGAAAAATTAAGGATCTGGCTGAGGCGGGAGTCACCTTTCTCGACCCGGCCCGGGTGTGGATCGAGTGGGACGTCCGGATCGGACGGGATACGACGGTCTATCCCGGCGTGACGCTCGAGGGCGAAACCCGGATCGGATCGGATTGCGTCCTCCATCCCGGCGTCCACCTCAGGAACGCCATCGTCGGAAACGGCGCCGCCGTCCTGAGTCACTCCGTCCTCAGCGACTGCCGCCTCGAGGACGGAGTCCGCGTCGGTCCTTTCGCCCACCTGAGGATGAAATCCGTCCTTCGGGCCGGCTCCCGGGCGGGGAACTTCGTGGAGATGAAGAACACGGACTTCGGCCGGGATGCGAAGGCCATGCACCTCACCTACCTGGGCGACGCGGCGGTCGGGGAGGGGGCGAACATCGGCGCCGGGACGATCACCTGCAATTACGACGGCGTGCGGAAGAATCCGACGCGCATCGGCGCGGGCGCATTCATCGGCTCGGGCACGGAGCTCGTGGCTCCGGTCAAGGTGGGCAAGGGGGCTTACGTCGGCGCCGGCTCGGTCATCACCAAGGATGTCTCCCCCGGAGCTCTGTCCGTCTCCCGCGCCCGCCAGTTCGAGAAGCCCGGCTGGGCCGCCCGGCGCAAGGCCCGGCGGAAGGCTTCTCTTCGTCCCTCAAGAAAGAAACGAAAAACCGGCCGCTAGGCTTCTCGGTTCCGGTTTCTTGGATCCGCGGCCAAATCAGTCCGACCGCCTCCGTGACATGCTGAGTTCTCGCTCTCAGGCGGAGGGATGGGCCCGTCCTTTAAAGGAACGAAAGACGAGGAACAGGCCGACGGCCGCCAGGCAGAGAAATCCGGCGAGGTAGGAGGGACGGCCGAAAGCGCTCCAGATCTTGATTTCGGCGAAGGCCAGGGCGGCGAAGAGGATGCCGATGAGCGCCTCGCCGGCGATGAGCCCCGAGGCGAGGAGCGTCCCAGTGTTGGTCACGGCGTCCTTCCCGGGGCCGTCGAGCTTCCTCCTTTGGATCCGGTTCTCCAGGAGGCCCTTGAACGCTCCTCCCAGAAAGATGGCGAAGGACGTCTCGATGGGCAGGTACATGCCCACCGCGATGAGCATCGGGCTCCGGACCTGCATGAGGATGAACGCCAACCCCATGAACACCCCGACCAGAATGAGGATCCAGTCCGTTTGGCGCTCCATGATCCCTTTGGCCACGACAGCCATGAGGCTGGCCTGCGGGGCGGGGATCTTCTCGCCGCCGAATCCGGCGTTGGCCTTCAGGACTTCATTCTGCTTCTCCGGGATCATGGCCCGGATGTCCTCCAGGGCGTAGGTCCCGGCCGCGACCGCCGGGTGGCTCCCGTCGTAAACGATCTCCGAGATCCCTTCTTTCTCCATCTGTTCGAGCTTCAGTCCGACCGTCTGCTTGATGTTGCCCAGGTGGAGGACCGAAAGGACCAGGAACATGACCAGCGCGGCGGACGTCACGCCGAAGACGTCGCCGAGCTGCATCTTCCACGGCGTGCCGCCCAGGATGTGCCCGGCCTTGAGGTCCTGCATCATCTCCCCGGCCACCGAGACCGAGACGCAGGTGAAGGCGGCGATGATGAGCACGGCGGCTATTCCGCTCCCGCCGCCGAGGCCCATGAGGACCATGGCGAAGGCGACGACGATCAGGACCGAGACCGTGAGGCCGGAAGTGGGATTCGAGCTGACGCCGATGATGCCCACCAGATAGCCGGACACGGCGGCGAAGACGAAGCCCAGGAGAAGCATGAGCAGGGCGGCCACCAGGGCGGCGGGGATGTTGTGGGCGTAGCGGTTGAAGACGAAGAAGACCATGACGGCCACGAGAACGATGACGGTCAGGGACCATTGGATATGGATGTCCCGGTCGGTGCGCGCCAGTTCGGAGGACGCGCCTTCGCGGCTTCGGGTGAGCGTGGAGAGCGACCGGGAGATTCCCTGGGCGAGGTTCTTCCTCATTTTTAAAAGGGTGTAAAAGGCGCCGACCAGCATGCCGCCGATGGCGATCAGACGGACGTAGTCCTTCCAGACGCGGGCGATCTCGCCGCCCCAGTCGCCGACCGCGCCCAGGTTGTTGTAATTGAGGAAGAATGCCAAGGCCGGGGCGAGGAGTCCCCAGGCCAGGACGCCGCCGCTGAAATTGATGCCCGCCAGCTTGGGGCCGATGATGTAGCCGACGCCCAGGAAGGCGGGGCTCGTCTCGGGGCCGCGCAGAAGGAGCGAGCCCTTGCCCACGCCCAGGACCTGCTGCCACTTCGCTCCGACGACTTTGAACTCGGTCAGGCAGGTGAGAAAAGCCCCCAGGCCCATGCCGGACAGAAGATGGCCGGTCCCCTTGGCGCCTTTCTGGCCGGCCTTGTGGATCTCGGCCGCGGCCGTGGATTCGGGGAAGGGAAGATCCTTCTCGGAGATGAGGATGCGCCGGGTGACGGTCACGAACATGATCCCCAGGACTCCGCCCAGGACGAGGATCACGGTCGAGACGAGGTAATGTCCGGGAGTGAGAAAGGGCAGCCAGATGCCGGCGATGAACAGGGCCGGCAGGGTGAAGATGGCGCCCGAGGCGATGTTGCCGCCGATCGAGCCCACGGTCCGGGCGAAATTTTCCTCGAGGAGCGTGCCCTTGAAGCCCTTGATGACCGCCATGCCAACCACGGCCGTGGTGTAGGTGGCGGCGATGGTCATGCCGGCCTTGAGCCCCAGGTAGGCGTTGGCCGCGCCCATGAAGGCGGCGAGGATGACGCCCAGGACCAGGGCCCGGGGAGTGAACTCCTTGACCTTGCTCTCGGCCGGAACCAGCGGCTTGAATTGTTCATCCGGCATGTTTTTGTCTCCTCTCAAAGTGATGCATCTCCCAACGGACGATTAATCACAATAAGGTGCCGGGATCGCCCTGCGGCCCCCATAGCGGAGGGGGATCCTGTCGGCATGCCGACGGGGGGAACCGACGGGACTGGTTTTCCAGGGGGTCGAGGGCGATTCCGGCGCCGACAATATGCTTCTTATTGGAGGATGATTCCCTTACCATTTTATCCGGGCCATAAGTCGAGCCTGACGCGGGTTCTGGCGGCCCCACACCTGGCCGAAAATGGGAATGTCTTCCTTGACGTAAGCGACGGGCTTCTGGCTGTTGAAGAGATTGAGCACATCCAGCCGGAGCGATAGAGACCGTCGGTCTCCCAGCCTGAAACTCTTTTCCACGCCCATGTCGAGGTAGGAATGGGCCGGCGTCTCGCGCGTTCCCCTCCCTTCGGGGTAGGAATAATACGCCCCGAAATAGGGGACGTAGCCCTTCTTCTCCCAGTAGTAGCCCGACAACCATTCGAAAGCTACGGACAGGAACAGGCCGAAGGGAGCGGCCAGGACGGTGTTGACCTTGACGGTGTGGTCCACGGAATAGGGGAGCTTGCCGTACCAGCCCTCGTCTCCGATCCCGCGGCCTCCGAGCCCCGCCAGGGCCCAGTCGTAGTAGGTCTTGATGTCCTCGAGCCCCGGAAGGGGTGGGATGTAGATGTGCTTTCCGAAAAAGGCCACGTAATTCGTTCCGCCCTCCTCCTGAGACCAAGCGGCGGGCTCGGACTGGCCGGGATTGGTCCCCCTGGCCAGGGCATGGGCGTAGGAGGCGTTGAAGAAGACCGCCGGACCGAGCCGGCCGTTGAGCTCGACTTCCAGGCCGCGGTAGTCGCGGCGCTTGTGCTCGAAGTTGTCGAACAGGAATTTGTAGGTCGTCACGGGATCGTAGACGAGAAGGACTTCGAGCAGGTCCTTGGCCGAGGTCTGGACGTAGCGGGCCTTGACCGCCCAGTCGCGGCCGAGCCTCCGGTCGAACTCCAAGAGGAGGCGGTTCAAGAAATTGGGCTTGATCCTTTCGGCCACCTCGAAGCTCTGAGTCGACTGTTCGGCTTGGAAGACCCAGTTGGCCGGGTCGTGGACCTCTTCCGGCGTGGGATTTTCCGGCCCCTGCCAGCGGTAAGTCCGGAAGCTCAGGCCCTGGCCGGGATTGAAAAATCCCAGAGCCATAGTGGTGATCAGGTCGGAGAAACGGCCCCAGCCCAGCTTGAGGACGTTTATCCCGTCGCCCGTCAGGTCGAAGGTCAGGGAAAAGCGCGGGGACAGGAAATCTCCCAGGCCCCAGGACCAGAGCTTGTTCTTGTTCTGGTCTCGGCAGACCTGGGTCTGGCTTCGCAGGCCGGCCATGAAAGTCACCCGCCCCCAGGTGACCCTGTCCCTGGCGAAAACGCCCAAGCCGGAGCTCGAATTGGTGAAATTGAAAACGTCGTATTCGAAATAATTGGTCGGGGTTCCCACGCCGCCGCGCCAGGTGTCGAAATGATACTTCGTACCGCAGTCGTAACCGCTGTCGGGGAATATGTCTTCGTCCTCGCCCGTGAAATCCACGTCGAACGCCGAGGAGAGGGAATAATATTCCAGGCCGAGCTTGATCTCGTGCCGCCCGAAGGAGGGGATGTCCAGGTATTTCGTGAGCTTGATCCCGAAATCCAGGCGCGAGGATTTGTCGATGACGTCGCCGTAGGAATTGTTAAGGTTCTGGGCCAGGTCCTCGATGTAATACTGGGCCGGGCCTAGATCGCCGTCCCGAGGGGTCTTGAAGTTGTCCCGGCTGACCCTCCCCAGGCCGGCTTCGATGAACGACGAATCGGAGAGGATGCCCTTGTAGTTGAGCCGGAGGAGATAGTCGGTGTATTTCTCGTCTTCGTAAAGCTCGGGGATGCCCGTTCCGCCTTTGGGCTGGAACGTCTTGTTCAGGGCTCCGGTCAGCGACAGATTGTGGTTGGCCGACAGGCTGTAGGTCAGCTTGGCGAAGAAGTTGTTGCGGCGGAGGATCTTTTCCCCGCTGGGGATGAAGAGATAATCCAGCGTCGCGTCGCTCGTTTCCTCCCGGTCGGAGAAGAAGTTTTCGGAGACGAAGAACCACAGTTTGTCCTTGACGATCGGACCGCCGAGGTTGAAATACCCGTTGGCCTGGGAAAAATAATCGGGCTCGCTGCCGACCGAAAGCTGCTCCCGGCGCGCGGACTGCAGGGATTTGTCCTGGAAAAGGAAGGCGGCCTCGCCGCGGAAAGCGTTTCCGCCGCTCTTGGTGACCATGTTGATGATACCGCCGTAGGCCGAGCCGTATTCGGGGCTGAAGGGGTCGGTGATGACCTGGACCTCCTCGATGGCGTCGAAATTGAGCTTCATGCCCGCGTTCTTCAGCCGCACGCCGCTGACCGTCAGGCCGTCCACAATCCAGTTGTTGCCCTCTTCCCCCTCCCCTCGGAAGCTGGGCTGGCCCTCATCCTGGGCGTTTCCGTAGCGTGTGCTGACCCTCACGCCCGAGGCCCCGGGGGTGAACTTGACCGCATCGACCACTGTTCGGTTGAGAACCGGGACCTGTTCGAGATTCTCGGAGCTCAAGTTGAAGCTCGTGTCCGTGGAGGTTGTGTCGATCAGCGGGGCGGGGGCGACGACGGTGATCTCTTTATGGATCTCGGCCGGTCTGAGGACGACGGAGAGCGATGTCACGAGGCCCAGACGGACGGCGACGTTTTCTTGGACGACCGCGCCGAAACCGTCAAGGGTGATGGTCAGAACGTATGTGCCCACGGGCAGAAGAGGCAAGCGAAAAACGCCGTTAGGGCCGGAGACGACGGAGCGGCTGCCCTGCAGGCTGGGACTTCGGGCCGTGATCGACGCACCCGGCAGGCCGTTGCCCTCATCATCCAGGACGCGGCCTTGGATTTCTCCCGTTTCGCTGCCCGCGGCGGGCACGAAGGTCGCGGCCGTAAAAACAACCAGGCTTAAAAACAAGATCGTCCGGCGGCTCATGCGGTTTCCTCCTCCCGGAAAATGATGACGGATATTTTCAAGCGAAAAAGCGACACTAAGAGCCTTTCTGAGCTCTGGATTTGCGGGCCGTCCGCCGGCGGGCGTATTTCTTAATGAACTGCTCCGTCAGGGCCCGGGCTTCGGTATCCGTGAATTGGCGGGGCGGGGTTTTCATGAAATAAGAAGAGGGGCCGGTCAGGGAGCCCGAAAGCCCGTGGTCCAAGGCCAGCCGGGCGCAGCGGATGGCGTCGATGACCACCCCTCCGGAATTGGGAGAGTCCTCAACCGACAGGCGGCACTCGAGGGAGGACGGCACGTCGCCGAAGTGGCGGCTCTCGATGCGCAGGAAACAGATCTTGTTGTCTTTCTGCCAGGGAACGTAGTCCGAGGGGCCGACGTGGACATCCTCGGGGCGGATGGACAGGCCTCGGGCCTTGAGCTGGGAGACGACAGCGTTGGTCTTGGACTTCTTCTTGGAATCCAGCCGTTCCCGTTCCAGCATGTTCAGGAAGTCGGTGTTGCCGCCGGTGTTGAGCTGGTAGGTGCGGTCGATGGGCATGCCCCGGTCGAGGTAGAGATTGACGAGCGTCCGGTGAAGGATCGTGGCCCCCACCTGGCTTTTGACGTCGTCGCCGACGACAGGCAGGCGCTTGCGCTCGAAGCGCCGCTGCCAGTACTTCTCGCTGGCGATGAACACCGGGATGCAGTTGATGAAGGCGCAGCCGGCTTCCAGGACCTGCTCGACATACCATTTCGTTGCCTCCTCCGAGCCCACGGGCAGGTAGTTGACGACCACTTCGGCCCGGGTCTGGCGGAGGATGCCGACGATGTCGTCGGTCGGGCCGGGGGCTTTATGGATGACCTGGGAAAGATACTTGCCGACCCCGTCGTGGGTCATGCCCCGGTGAACCCGGACGTTGAGGAAGGGGACCTGAGAAAAACGGACGGTGTTGTTGGGGGGGGTGAACACGGCCTGGCTGAGGTCCTTGCCAACCTTGTTGCGGTCGATGTCGAAGGCGGCCACGAACTCGATGTCCCGGATATGGTAGCCTCCCAGGTTGACGTGCATCACCCCGGGAATGAAGGCGTCCTCGCGGGCGTTTTTGTAATATCCGACGCCCTGCACGAGCGAGGAGGCGCAATTGCCGACGCCGATAACGGCCACACGGATTTTGTTCAAGGCTGTCGATCCTCTCTGTGCCGGCGGCGCTCCAGGCTCCGCACCAGGAGTGTCCGCTGCACGGCCGTGACGTTGGATATGAGGGCGATGAGCGCCAGGACCACGACCGCCGCCGCGTCGAAGACGCCGAGCGGCGGTCCGGCCAATGAGACCAAGGCCAGCAAGACGAGGCGTTCGGCCCGCTGCATGAAGCCCTCCCGGCATTCGTATCCCAGGCCTTCGGCCCGCGCGCGGGTGTAGCTGACCATGGCCGAGCCGAGGAAAGCCCAGAAGGGTATCCACAGCCGCCAGGTTCCACGGAAATAGAGCGCCAGTCCGAAATACATGAAGAATTCGGCATAGCGGTCCAGAGTGGAATCCAGCAGGGCTCCGTAGTGCGTCCGACGGTTCGTGCGCGCGGCGACCTGTCCGTCGAGAACGTCCAGCGCGCCGCACAGAACGACGGCCGCGCCGGCCAGGACCGGCCGGCCGAGGAAAAAGAAGACGCCGGCGTCCAATCCGGCCAGAAAGCCGAGGAAGGTCAGGACATTGGGATCGACCTTGACCCGGGAGCAGAAAGCGAAATGCCTGTCCGTCAAGCGCTCCAGGCTTCTGAGGAGCGCGGGCGGAAAAAGACGTATGGTTGGTTTCGGAGTGCGGCTTTCCTCGGTCTGAATCCGCATGGGAACGGGCCAAATCGGCATCGTCTAACATATAACTTTTTGCGCCGGAAAATCAAGGCGGCCTGGCTTTATTGACGGCCGTCGGGTTTCCCGGAACGTTTTGGCCCGCTGGGGGCAGGGTCCATCAAGGGGAGGCGATGAACGAGACCGGCCGTCCGTTGAGGAAACGGCCTTTTCAGATTTGAGTTACAGGAGCTTCTCTTTTATAATTTCCATTATCATGCATCATTTTCTCTTCGACGCCTACGGTAGCTATCGGTCGCGGCTGGACGACATCGCCCTCGTCCATGAGTTCCTGGAGGAGATCCCCCTCAAGCTCGGCCTGCGGACGGTCATGCCGCCCTTCGTCCTGCCTTACTACAACGGCATCGTGCCCGAAGACTGCGGCATCAGCGCCTTCGTTTTTCTCGACGGCGGCCATTTCACGATCCACACCTTCTCCTACCGGGGCGTTTTGTTCTGCGATCTTTTCAATCCCGGGGCTTTTGATACCGAAAAGCTCGGAACATATATCGAAGACGCCTTTCCCTCGGAAAGAGTCTTCCATGATTTCGTGGAGCGGAAAAAAGGATTTCGCCTCGACCGCCCGGCCGTCGACAGGCGGAAGGATTTCGGCCCGCATCTCATCCTGGACTTCGAGGATTACCGAGGACCCGCGACCCTGGACGAGCTGTTCGCCTATTTCGACACCCTTCCCTACGCCATCGGCATGACGCCCATCATGCGGCCTTACGGCCTTCGGAACGGGACGGGGGCCGGGGAGGTCGTCTCGATCCTGACCATGATCGCCGAAAGCCACATCAGCCTCCATTACTTCCCCGGCGAGGGAAAGGCGTTTTTCGATATCTTCTCCTGCTCGTTCTTCGACACCCGCAAGGTTGCCGCTGAGCTGCGGCGGGGGCTGAAGGGGCGGGTCGTGTCCGACATCCTCGTCTCCCGGGGCAGCAAGTACAAGGATTTCCGCGAGGGGCGGAGGGAGAAGGTCCGCTTCTCCCGGATGTGGCTGAAGCACGCCCACGGCAGACGTCCCAAGGGCTAGGCGCGATCCCAGTAATCTTCCCGGCTGGCCTACGGCGCGGACGCTGCTGCTCGAGGCATCAGACCCCCATCACGAGGCTGACGGCCGCCGGATTTGGCCTCCCCGCCGCCGGAAGCTATAATGGCTGAAAACGATGATTGTTCGGGCATCTGAAAGGTTGACATCATGAAGCGGGAAATCTCCTGGCACGCCTGCTCCGAAAGGGACGTTTACAGCCGTCTGAGGTCACGCCCGCAGGGGCTCGACCGGGCCCAGGTCGAGGAACGGTGGCGCGCCTACGGCAGAAACATCCTGCCCGGCAAGAAGGCGCCCGGCCTGATCGAGGTCGTCCTCCGCCAGCTGACAAGCCCCCTGATATATATCCTTCTTGCCGCCGGCGCGGTTTCCCTGGCCTTGGGGGAACTCAAGGACGGAGGTTTCATTTTCGCCGTTATTCTGATCAACACGGCCATCGGCACCGTCCAGGAATGGCGCGCCGAGCAGGGCGCCCAGGCCTTGCAGAGCCTTCTGAAAATCCATGCCCGGGTGCGGAGGGAGGACGAGATTGAAACGATCGCCGCCGAGGACCTCGTGCCGGGCGATATCGTCTTCCTCGAGTCCGGGGACAAGGTCCCCGCCGATCTGCGTCTGTTCCAGAGCGTCAACCTGACGATCGACGAATCGTTCCTGACCGGAGAGTCCCAGCCGGTGGCGAAAGGCACGTCGCCCCTGAAGGATATGGTGCCGGTGAGCGACAGGACGAACATGGCGTTCGCCGGAGCGACGGTCCTTGCCGGCCGAGGGCTGGGGCTTGTGACGGATACGGGATCCCGGACCGAGGTCGGCAGGATCGCCCGGTCCGTAACCGAGATCGAACGCGCCAAGCCTCCGCTCGTCGTCCGCATGGAGAAATTCGCGCGCCAGGTCGGCCTTGTCGTGCTTCTCTTCGCCGCCGTTCTGGGCGCGATGTCGTTCCTGCGGGGCATGCCCTTTCGCGAGGTGTTCTTCGTCATGGTCGCCATGGCCGTCTCGGCCATCCCCGAAGGGCTGCCGGTGGGCATGACCGTCGCCCTCTCCCTGGCGACGTCGCGCATGGCCCGGCGCAAAGTCATCGCCCGCCGTCTCGTGGCCGTCGAGAGCCTGGGAAGCTGCACGATGATCGCCAGCGACAAGACGGGTACCCTGACCGTCAACCAGCAGACGGTGAAGTTGGCCGTCTTGCCCGAGGGAAAGCGGATCGAGGTAGGAGGCCAGGGGTACAACGACGAGGGCTCCGTCGCCCCGGAGGGCGGGGACGAACCGGATGGGGCGCTTCGCGCCCGCCTGGAGGAGATCGGCCGGGCGGCGATCCTGTGCAACGAGGGGTCGCTGACAAAAAAGGAAGACGGCTGGCGGCACAGCGGGGACTCGATGGACGTCGCTCTCTTGGCCTTCGCCCGCAAGCTGGGGCTCGTCTTTGAGGACGTCCGGGGCCGCCGCGCCGTCATCGCCGAGATCCCGTTCGAGTCGGGAAAAAGATACGCCGCCACGGCCTATCGTCACGGGAAAGACGCCCGGCTGGTGGTCAAGGGCGCCCTGGAGGCCGTGGCGCCTTTCTGCGCCGCCATGCGCACGGCCGAGGGAGACCGGCCTCTCCAGGTCGGCGAGCTCGAACGCCGGGCGCAGGAGCTGGCGGCGGGAGGCTACCGGGTTCTGGCCATCGCCGAGGGTCCGGCGGCCGACGGTTTCGACGGCGATGATTTCGCTCCCGATCACTTGAAAGACCTGTGCCTGCTGGCTCTCCTGGGTTTTATGGATCCCCTGAGGCCCGAAGCCAAGGGGGCCGTCGCCCGGGCCATCCGGGCCGGGATCAAGGTGGTGATGATCACGGGCGACCACCCGGCCACGGCGCTGGCCATCGCCCGGGAGCTGGGAATTGCCGGCTCGGACGAAGAGGTTCTCACCGGCGCGGAGATGATCGAATCCTCCGTCTACGACACGCCGGAATACCACGACCGGCTGAGGGGCATCCACGTTTTCGCCCGGGTCACGCCCGAGCAAAAGCTCGACATCATCGACCGGCTCATGGATTTGGGGGAGTTCGTGGCCGTCACGGGCGACGGCGTCAATGACGCGCCCGCCCTCAACCGGGCGAACATCGGGGTGGCCATGGGGTCCGGCACGGACGTGGCCAAGGACGCGGCGCAGATCATCGTCACCGACGACAATTTTTCCTCGATCGTCAACGGGGTCGAGGAAGGGCGCTTCGCTTACGCCAATGTGCGCAAGGTGACCCTCTTCCTGGTCTCTACGGGATTCGCCGAGCTCGTTCTGATTGCCACGGCCCTCATTCTGGGCCTGCCGGTTCCGTTCCTGGCGGCCCAACTCCTGTGGCTCAATCTGGTGACCAACGGGATCCAGGACGTCGCCCTGGCCTTCGAGGTCGGAGAAAAGGGGGTCATGAGCCTGCCGCCCCGCCGTCCGGAGGAGGGGATTTTCAACCGCAAGATGATCGAACAAGTCCTCCTGGGAGGACTGACCATGGCCGCCGTCTGCCTGGCGGCGTGGTGGTATTTCATCACCCGGGCGGGCCTGACAGAGCTAGAGGCCCGAAACTGCCTCCTGGGCCTGATGATCGTCCTTCAGTTTTACCATGTCCTCAACTGCCGCTCGGAATACCGCTCGGTTTTCCGCGTCCCGCTCCGGGCGAACCGCGTCCTGGCGGCGGGAATGCTCGCGGCGTTTGCCGTGCACCTCGGAGCCACCCTCTGGCCGCCGACGCAGTCGCTGCTGCGCATCGCCCCGCTGTCGGCCGGCCGATGGCTGTTTCTGGCCGGCCTGAGCTCGGTCCTTCTCGGGGTCATGGAAGCCTACAAACGGCTGCGGCACGGCTGAGCCCTTATCCAGGTTGACAAACCGCCCTGTTCGAACTATATTAATACTATAGAATTAATAGTCAATTAAAGAAGAGAGTCGGCTATGAGATCAAGCCAGAAAATAAGCTTTTTGATCGTCCTGGGCGTCGCGCTCCTGGCGTATGGCCTTTCGTCCCTGGCCGGGCGGAGAGTAGAGACGTCGGCCTTGACCGAAGAGGGGAAAAACATGATCAAGAAAGTGGAAAAAACGGACGCGGAGTGGAAATCGCTGTTGACGCCCGAACAGTACCGGATTTTGAGGCGCAAAGGCACGGAAAGGGCCTTCGCCGGAATCTACAACGACCACAGCAAACCGGGCCTCTATGTCTGCGCCGCCTGCGGCAATCCGCTTTTCTCCTCGGAGACGAAATACGACCACGGCACGGGCTGGCCGAGCTTCACCGATGTCGCCCGGCCGGGAGCCGTCTCGCTTCACGAAGACCGCTCCTACCTGATGAACCGGACCGAGGTTCGGTGCGCCGCCTGCGGATCCCATCTGGGGCATGTGTTCGACGACGGCCCGCCGCCGACAGGACGTCACTACTGCATCAATTCCGCGGCCCTCGACTTCAAGCCGGCCGGCGCCGAAGAGAAGGCCGCGCGGGGAGGGAAAACGGAAACGGCCATGTTCGCCGCCGGCTGCTTCTGGGGGGTCGAAGACAAGTTCCGGCGCGTCCCCGGCGTCCTCTCGACCGAAGTTGGGTATACGGGCGGCCGGACGAAAAATCCGACCTACAAGCAGGTCTGCTCGGACACCACCGGCCACGCCGAGGCCGTCCGTCTGGTTTTCGATCCCGAGAGGGTGAGCTATGAGGAGCTCGTTCGCCTCTTCTTCAAGCTCCACGACCCCACCCAGCTCAACCGCCAGGGGCCCGATGTCGGCTCCCAGTATCGCTCGGCCGTTTTCACCCTCGACAAGACCCAGGAGGAAACGGCGCGCCGGGTGAAATCCGAGCTCGACCGCTCAGGGGCGTTCGGCCGGGCCATCGTCACCGAAATTCTCCCCGCCGCCGAGTTCACTCCGGCCGAGGAATACCATCAGCAGTACTTCGAAAAGAGGCGCCGGCCGGCCGGCGGGAGCTCGGAAGAATGCGGCGGAGATTCCTGCGGCCGTTGACAATGCCGAAAAATCCCGCTTGACATCGGTTCCCGGCCGGAAGTATCATCGGCCTTGATGAGGGGGGTGGGGCTCTTCTTAAATGACGGCGATGTGCCGCCGCCGAAAAAGCCCGGTTTCTTTTCCCGTTTCAAATCTCTGTTTGGCTCCCGGCGAAAATCGCGTTCCGAAGCGAACAAGGCCTTTTTCAGACTGGCCCCCCACAGCAAGGACATCATCGTCGTTTTTCGCTGGCTGGTCATCCTGGTGCTGGCCTGTTTCGCGGTTTTCAGCCCCGAAAAGTACTCTCCCGGAAGATTCGCCCTGATCCTGGGTCTGATCTTCGTCTATTTCCTCTCCAACCTCGTCCTGTCGTTCATGAAACAAAAGGCCTTCCAGAAGATGCGGATCGACGGTGCCCTGTTTTTCGCCGACATCCTCCTCATCGCGGCGATCATGTATTTCATCAGGGGATTCGAGACCGATCTCTATCTCGTCTTTTTTCTCATCATTTTCGTGGCGGCCATGCAGCACGGGGGGATGCGCCGCAGCTGGATCACGGGCCTGGTCACGGCCGCCCTGTACGTCGGACTCTACCTCAGAAACAATTCCCTGGAATCCCTTCTGGATTCCTACGTCCTCCTCCGGGTGCCTTTCTTTTTTCTCGTGGCTGTCTTCAGCGCCTATCACAGCGATCAGCTGGGAAGAGAGGTGGTCCGGCGCAAAGAGGCCGAGGAAAAGTCCGCCCTGCTCCTGGAAAAGTACAAGACGCTGGTCAACACCATTCCGGACATCATTTTCGAGCTGGACAAGGAGGGGCGTTTCACCTTCATCAGTGACGCCGTGCGCGGGGCGGGTTACAGTCCGGAAGATCTTCTGGGAAAGCATTTCAGCGTTATCCTTCATCCCGATGAGCTGAAACGCGTAAGCCGCCATGAGATGCTGGGAATCCTCCAAGGCAAGAAAACGGGGGAGCTAGACTCCCCGAAGCTTTTCGACGAGCGAAGAACCGGGGGCCGGATGACGAGAAATCTGGTCATCAAGATGCTCCTCGGCCCCTCGGCCGTGGGAGGCGAGCCTCACATTTTCGTGGAAATGCACTCCTCGGGAAAATGGGGACTGGACAAGGCCACGGGAAAGAAATCCCTGCTGGGCAGTTTCGGCATCATCCGCGACATGAAGGTGCCGGAAATCAGAAGCCGGGCCCAAGCGAAATCGGGGAGACCGTTCGGCTTCAATCGACGATAAAAACCCTCGCCCCCCCGGCGCTGCTGCCCAGATGGGGATTGGCGTCGTCGTCCCCGGCCTGGAAGCTCATGCCCGCCTTGAGGAGGAAGGTCCGGCCGTCTTTGAGAGCGACGGCGAATTCGCCCTCCAGGACATAAAGCACGTGGCCCCGCGGGCACCAGTGGTCGGAGCGGAAACCGGGGGAGTAATCGACCACCCGGACGCGGACCCCGCCCCTCTCGAAGACCCGCCAGAACGACGTTCCGCTCTCTCCATTGTGTTCCTGTTTTTCGACTTTCTCCCAGTCGGTGACAACGAACGGCAGGTCGCTGATTATCATGATGTCTCCTTTCGCCGCCAAGGCGCCGGCTTCCATTGTAGACCGGCGGGCGGATTTTTCAAAGAAGCTCCTCGACTCTACCCGGGGGTCGGCAATTGACAGATTGTTTGTTCCCTTGTATATAAAAGGCCTCTATGTCCAAAGGCTCGTCTTGTCGTTTCTTTTCATCTTTCCACTCGTCTAGGAGGCCTGACATGAAAAAGCTGTCTCTGCCGGTTCTGATGGTCCTGGGCTTGGCGATCGCGGCCGGACCGACCTTCACCCAGGGGACCGGAGGCGCCGACTGCCTGATCTGCGCCCCCGAGCCCGACCGCGAAAGCTGCACGGTCATCATGGTCGGCAAAAACGCCTCGGTCGACGGCTCGGTGATCTCCACCCACACCTGCGACTGCGGCGTCTGCGACTGGACGTGGCGCTACGTCCCGCCGGCCGATCATGAGCCGGGCGCGATGCGCAAGATCTACTGGGTCAACCAGTTCACCACAACCCCCCCCAGCCAGGGTCTCAAGTGGGACAGGGCCGCGGAGAACTTCTCCGGACTGGAGATCCCCCAGGTGCCCCACACATACGGCTACCTCCTGGGAGCCTTCGGCTACATGAACGACAATCAGGTGGCCATCGGCGAGTCGACGATCGGCTGCCGCGACCGCATGGAAAATCCCACCCCCATGGCCAAGTTCGACATCACCCAGCTCACTCTTCTGGCCATGGAGCGGTCGCGCACGGCCCGCGAGGCCGTCAAGATCATGGGCGAGCTGGCCGAGAAGCACGGGTACGGCAACACCGACTCGGGCGAGATGCTGGCCGTCAGCGACCCGAACGAAATCTGGATCTTCGAGGTCATGCCCGTCGGCCCGCTGTGGACCCCCCAGAGCGGCAAGCCGGGCGCCGTGTGGTGCGCCCAGCGCGTGCCCGACGACCATGTCAGCGTCTGCCCCAACGAAAGCCGCATCGGCGAGATCGACCTCGAAGACAAGGACCATTTCATGGCTTCGCCCAACGTCGTTTCCTACGCCGTGGACAGCAAGTGGTACGATCCCCAGGGCGGCCGGCCTTTCAACTGGAAGCGGGCCTACTCGCCCAACGAGGTCAGCGCCGTGAGCACTCAGGGCTCGCGGGTGCGGATGTGGCGGTTCTACGACCTCGTGGCCCCGTCCAAGAAGTTCAGCCCCGACACGCCCAACATGGATTTCCCGGTGACGATCAAGCCGGAGAAAAAGCTGGCCGTCTACGACGTCATGGTCATGACCCGCGACAAGTGCGAGGGCACCCCCTTCGATCCCGCCCGCGGCCTCCAGGGCGGACCCTTCGCCAATCCGAATTTCCTTCCTTACGGATTCGAGTATGAGGGCCAGAAATACAACACCTCGCGGATCATCGGCGTCAACCGGGCCGAATACGTGACCGTCACCCAGTGCCGCGGCTGGCTGCCCAATCCCATCGGCGGAATCGTCTGGCTGGCCTGGGGCGCCCAGGACACCTCGTGCTACTTCCCGCTCTACCAGGCGGTAAACGAGATCCCGCGCTCGTTCGAAATCGGCGACCACTGGGAATTCAACCGCGAATCGGCGCGCTGGGCTTTTGATTACGTCGATTTCCACACCCAGGTCCTCTATTCCCACGCCATCCAGGACGTGCGGGCGGCCCAGGAGAAATGGGAAAAGTCCGCCGTGGATAGGACGCCGCTCATCGACAAGAACGCCCTCGAGCTCTACGAGAAAGATCCCGCCCTGGCCGTCGGTTACCTCAACGACTACTGCCTCGGCAACGCCGAGACCGTGATCAACGCCTGGTGGAGTCTCGGGGATCAGCTCCTGGTGAAATACAACAAGCTGTGGCTCTACGACCCGGCGACGCGGAAGCGCCTTCCCCTGAAGTTCCCCGACTGGTACCTCAAGGAGCTCATCCGCTACAACGGGCTCAAGCCCGAGGAGAAGAAGTAGTCAGCGGTAATAATTGAGCCCGATTTCGAGATAGTCGCCCCGGAAGCGATAGGCCGCCGACTCCGCGTACCTCGAGTAGCCTAAGGAAACGTAGATCGGAGATTTGGGGACGAGGACCAGGCTCACGGCCAGCATGGTGGCCGTGACTCCGTCCGTATTTCTGTAGACCGCGGCCCGCGGATTCAGGCGGAGCCAGGGGAAGACCTTCAGCCGGACTCCGCCCTTGAGACTGGCGGTGGTGATGCGCCGCCGCGGCTCCTCGGGAAGCCAGAGAATCGAATCCTCATTGATGGCGTAAACGCCGGCGTCCAGGCTCAGGCGGCCCAGGACGGTGAAGCCGACCCCCGCGTCCAGGGCCAGGGCGTCGTACATTTCCCCGGCCCGGACGAAAGACAGGGCGGCGTAGGCTTCCCGGGATGGCCGTTGGTTGTAGAAGGCGGCCGTCAGGTTCATCATGTGGGAAGAGCGCTTGACCTCCTGTTCCTCCAGGTTGACGTACCGGAATTCGAGGTTGTGGAAATAGCATTTGAAGAGAAAAGATGACGAGGCCGAAAGACCCTGGCGGACGCCGAGCCAGGGCGTCCAGAGGAGCATCCGGTTGGGCCCGACATAGGATTCGAATCCCGCCTGGACGAAGGTTTCGGCTGATGCGGGCGTGAGAACCGAGACAAGAACGACAACGGCCAGGACGGTTGTTTTCACGTTCTTCGCTCCTTGGAGAGGCGGGATTTTTCCGGCTTCGACGGATAACGCGGTGTTTTGACCCAGATCCCCCTGTTTTTGCCCGCGATTTCTTGATAGAGACTCTTGAGGACGACCAGGACCCAGAGTTTGGTGTACACCAGGTAGGCGGCCGGGATCAGGAGCAGGTTCGAAAGCGAATCCTCGCCTTCATAAGCCAAGGCCAGGAGGACTTCCAGGCTGAAGAGGATGAAGGCCAGGGCCCACAGCTCGGCGTAGGGGCCCAGGACGCGGATGCGCGCCCAGCCGGCCAGGCACAGAATGAACAGGACGTCGGACAACAGGACGGCGGCGACGAAAAAATAATACAGCCACAGGAGGTTGAAGAGCTCGAGAGACATCCGACTCGGCTTCCGGCGCAGCAGCAAGCGGCTGCGGTCGGCGATGAGGCGGTAGTAGCCGCGGGCCCAGCGGGTGCGCTGTCCGAACCAGACACGGAGCGTCTCCGGCTCCTGCTCCCAGGTGACGGCCGAGGGGAGAAAGGCGACCCGGTAGCCCAGATCGTAGAGCCGGAAGGTCAGCTCGGAATCCTCGGTCAGCGCCCGCTCGTCCCAACCGCCGGCTTCCCTGAGGGCGGAGGCGCGGACGACGAAGTTCGTGCCCGGGATGACGGCGATGCGGAAAAACAGCCATCGTCCCGCCTGGACGATCCACTGAAAGGCGAGGGATTCGATGTTGATGAACCGGGTCAACAAGGAAGCCCGCTTGTTGTAGGCCCGAAACTTGCCGCAGACCGCGGCCAGACGGGCGTCGTTTTGGAGAGCGCCCACCAACCGGGCCAAGGAGTCCGGCTCGGGGACGTTGTCCGCGTCATAGACGGCGATCACCTCGCCCGAGGCGCGGCTCAGGCCGAGGTTCAGGGCGGCGCCCTTCCCCCGGCCGGCGATCCCGGGCGGGATGTCGAGGCGCTTGATCCGCGGGTCCACGGCGGCGCTCCTGTCCACGGCCCGGGCCGTTCCATCCGTGCTGCCGTCGTTGATGACCAGGACCTCGATTTTGTCGCGGGGGTAGGCGAAGGACCCGACGCGGGCCAGGAGCGCCTCGATGACCGTCTCCTCGTTCCGGGCCGGAATGAGGACCGTGACCGGGGGCGGATCTCCGGCGGAGACGCTCTTCCGTCCGCGTCGCATCCGCCTTCGAAGGAAAAATCCGCCCACGGTCAGGACGAACTGGTAGAGGAGCATCAGCCAGATGAACACGACAGAAAAGACGAACAGGGCGTCGACGGCGATCTTCAGGATGGCTTTCATCTCGTCCACCGGACATGAAGATACAGGCCCGTCAGAACCAGCGCCGCCGCCAGCCCGATGAGAGAGAAAGCGGATGACGAGGCATATCCGACTTCGTCCAGCCGGTGGAGGACCGGATGGCTCAGGATCAGGGTCAGCCGGTGCCGACCGCGGGGCAGAAGGAGGCTCAGGTCGCCATCGTCGGCCTGAAGCTCCCGGCCGTCAAGCTCGATCCTTTCCAGAGGGCGGTTGAACGACAGGGACGCCGCCAGGGGCGATTCGTAGGCTAACCGGATCGTGTTCCCCTCGACATCGATGTTTTCGATGTCGGCGTCGAGGAGGACGCGATGCTCCAGGCCCTGGAAGCCGAGGATTTTTTTCGGGACGAAGTCCAGGCGGTGGATTCCCGAGGGGACGGACAGCGTTGTTTCCGTGGCGAAGGGCCAGGGGCGGCCGTCGAGGCGCGGCCGGCTGTCCCGCCCGTTCCAGAAGAGCTGGAAAGGTTTGCCGGCCTCAAGCCGGTAGCCCCGGCCTTCGCGCTTGACCTCGACGTCCGATCCCATGACGAAGGGCAGGATGTCCATATCCAGCGGCGGGACGGTGAACTCCGAATAGACCGCCACGCGGCCCGTGGCCAGGCCGGCGTAAAAGACCGTGGCCGCGAGCTCCGCTCCTACTGCCGAATCCGTGGGGAGGGAGACGCTCTCGAATCCCCGGCGCGGGACGATGTTGATATCGAACATCAGACGCGCCGGATCGGGGACGCGCTCGAGGTAGGCCGCCGCGAGGGCGACATACCGGTCCGGCGCTTCGGTCCAGCTTCGGGCGGGATCCTCGACTTGGAGGGTGAAATCATGGCGGTCCATGAGGGCGATGACGTCCTTGGTGTCCAGGCCGCACTCCTCGACGATCTCCGGATGGAGGAGGGAGTCCATGGCCGTGACGATGATTTCCATATCCCGGCCCTTGGCCTTCCTGACGGACTCGATTTCCTCGAGGAAATAGGAGTGCCAGGCGGCCGTGATTCGCGTCCTGAATCTTAGAAATGATTCCCACGCGCGGGGAGCGGCCCGATGAAAACGGGGAGACGCGGGATCGAAAAACTCCCGGGGGTCGAATCCCGCCTCCCGGCGGAACGCCTCGCGGACGTCGGCGTTCATCGGGACGAACTTGGAGGGGTCGGCGGCCCCCTTGTTGGTGTCGAAATTGATCTCGGCCAAGTTGACGCCGTCCCAGTCGTGCTCCATGAGAATCCGGCGCATGAAAACCCGGGCCGCTTCCCGGGCGTCGGGGTTGAAGAGGTTCATTTGAAGCCGCCAGTGGCAGAGCCCGTCCCGGCCGGTGGCGGTCTTTTCCCTCCACTCCGGATGCTCCTCCCACATCAGCGGCGTCACCTGGGGATATTCGAACCAGGCGTAGACGGCCAACCCATGGGCGTGGCAGAGGCGGAGGAAATATCTGTAGTTGAAGGACCAGTCGCGGTAGAAGTGCCAGGCGGCCAGGTAAATGGTTTTCACTCCCGAAGCCTTCCACTGCTTGACAAGCTTCTCCCAGCCGGCGAACGGCCTCTGGCCGGGGTCGAAATAATACTCGACTCGGCCGCGGCGGACTTGGAAGGGAACGGCCAGTGAGTTCCGAAGATAGTGGGGGTAGTAGGCGAAGCGGTTGATGCCGAAGGGTCCCAAGTCGTCGAGCGGAACGGCCAGAAAAAGAACCCGGCCGCGGCCGACGGTCTTCAGACAGGCCAGAGGAATTCCGCCTGAAGCTTCGGCGGCCAGGAGGACGGCGTCCTCGGCGGCGAAGACGGGCGCCTCCACGGGCGGATTCCAGCGAAGCTCGCGTCCGGGCAGGGAGTGCTCCCGGACCTCCTCGACCCGCACCGTGCGTCCCATGTCGCGGAAGCCAAGGCTCTCCGAGAGCTCCGACCGGCCTTCGGTGACCAGCGCCCCGCCGCGCTCAACGAACTCGAGCAGGGCGTTGACCCCCTCGCTCTTCAGGCGGACAGCGGCCGCCCGGGGAACGATGACGAGATTGAATTCCTGGAGGACGTCGGGCCGGACGGCGCTCGCCCGGAGCGATTTCGGAATTGCGCCGAAATACCTCAGCACGGACTGGTGGCTCCGGGAGTTGAAGTCCTCCGGTTTTGTCGGCGATGGCGAGGTCACCAGAACCGCGCGGGCCAGCCTCAATTCCGGCTCCCCGTTTTCGGGGCGGGCTTCGAGAACTCTCCGCTGAAGCGTGGAGAGCCAAGGTGGTCCAAAGCTCTGAGTCCGCTCGGGGATCAGATCGAGGGTTTCCAGGACGTAAAGCCCCCCCGGAGGCGGCTCGATCCGGCGGAGGACGGGACCGGTCCGCCGGGACGTGCTGAGCTCTCGGCCTGCAAGGCGGCCCCGCCGGTTCCAGGTCGATTCGCGCACGTACTGGTTGACCGCGGTGACCGAACCGGCGCCGCCCGAGGAGGTGACCCAGCAGGACTCCGTTCTCAGGTTGCAGCCGAAATCGCGCAGAGAGACGAATTCCCAGCCCTGAGCCTTCATTCCGCGGACGAGTCGCTTGAGATGGCGGAGGGGGACGAAGGAGTGGAAGAAGCATGAGGCCAGCCCATCCCGGACGACGGTCATGTTCTCCGCGTTTCGGAGAAGGCGGTCCGGGTCCGGATTGGCCAGGTCCACGTAGCCCAGGTTTTCGGGAATGACTTCCACGCCCAGCTCCGCGTCGCGGAAGGGGTAGGGCGACAGGACCTGGGCGCCGCTCATGTCGGCGGCCATGAGACGGTCGTTGAACGTGTCGAAATATTCGGCGATGACGCGGTAGGTGTTCCGCGAGGCGGAGTAGTGGGGCGTCTCCCAGGCCAGAGGGTAGATCCCCTGGCGGAAGCATTCCCGGAGACCTTGGGAGATCCTCTGGCGGACCCAGGCGGGGGAGTCGAAGGCCAGAGGCTCGCCCGAGACATCGTCCCAGAATTCAAAGTCGTCCGCTGACAGACCGCGGTGCTGATGGGTGACGCCGTGGAGGACGACCGTGCCCCCTTTGGCTGTCATGGCGCGGACGGCTTCGACGAATTCCGGACGGTCAGCGAGGTCGATTTCGACCTGGGACTTGGGATCGCGGAAGCGCGGCACGAGCGAGATCTGGAACGGAACCTTCTCTCCGGCCAGAAAATTCGCCACGCGCAGCATCTCGGCCGGGTCGTCCTCGGGGGTCAGATCCTCGATCCGCAGCATGGCCCGGCGCGAAGGGGGATGGTCGAGGCCGAAGACGTCGTGCAGGAGGTCGGCCAGAACGAGAAAGCGTCCTCCCTCGTGGGCGAAGGAATAGGGAGCGTCGGCCGCATACCAAAGGTTCCGGGACCGGAGGATATAGGGCCACTCCCGGCCGGAGCCGTCGATCAAGCGCGAGGCGACAGTCACCCTTTCGGGCGCGTCGACGCGGATCATGTTGAACTCGGGATCTTCCTTGACGAAGGTCTTCCCCTTGTAGGTCACGCGGAAATTGCCGGAAAAATCCAGCCCTATGTGGGTCAGGCCCCAGTGCTCCGGGTCGCGTTCGAGGAACTTTTCGATATGGAGGTTGATCCAGACAATCGGGGCTTTTCGGCGGGCGAGATCCCGGAGGAGGACTTCGGGGATGTCGGGCGTCCCTTCCTCGAAGACGACGAAGACGAAGGCGGCGGAATCGCTTTGCCCTGCCGCGTAATCGCGGGCCGGAACGAGATTTCCGGGCCCGAGGGAAAAGTGGCTGAGAAGCTTATCGATGTAGGAAGCCGTCTTGAAAGCCTCCGAGCGGCGGGCCGGACCGTCATAAAGAAAAAGGACGTCCTGCCCCGAAAAGGCGCTTGCCGCGGCGGCCAGAAGGAAAACGATCAGGAGGAAATGGCGACGCATTCTTCTATCATTAGTCGTCGTTCTTTGAGGTTGCTGATATTAAACTCGGCATTTTCCCATAAAAAACAGGAGGGTGGCAATAGATTTTTTCGAGCCGCGGCGGGAACTTTCCGGGGATCGGATTCAGAGGTGGCTTCGGCTGTATGGAAAGCGTCTCTGTGATAGAATACGAAAACATGAAAGTCCTCATCGCCTTCGGCACGCGGCCGGAAGTCATCAAGCTGGCGCCGGTCATCAGGGAAATGCGCCGGCGGCCCGGGCGTTTCCGTCCGGTTATCGTCGCCACCGGCCAGCACGGTTTCCTGCTCGATCAGATGCTCGATGCCTTCGGGCTCAAGCCGGACTGCGTGCTCAGGGTCATGCAGTCCGACCAGAGCTTGGAGGCGCTGACCGGAAGGGTCTTGAACCGCTTCGCGCCGCTTCTGAAATCGATTCATCCCGACATGGTCATGGTCCAGGGCGACACGACCACGGCCATGGCCTGCAGCCTGTCCGCTTTCTACCATCGAATTCCCGTGGCCCATGTCGAAGCGGGGCTGAGGACGGACGATCCCTACCGTCCTTTTCCGGAGGAGGTGAACCGGAGGATCATCAGCCAGACGGCGGCCTTTCATTTCGCGCCCACCAAAAGGGCGGCGGCCAACCTCGTGCGGCAGGGCGTGCCGCGCGGGCGCATCCTCGTCACCGGGAACACCGTTGTGGACGCCGTCCGCTGGGCAGTGAAGAACGTGGCCGCCTCGATCCCCTCGAGAGTCGAGAAACCGCTGGCGCGCAAGCCGAAGCTCATTCTCGTCACCGTGCACCGCAGGGAGAGCTTCGGCCATCCCTTGATGCAAATCTGCCGCGCCCTGCGTGCGATTGCTCAAAATCATCCTGAGGCGCTCCTTGTCTATCCCGTCCATCCCAACCCGAACGTCCGCCTTAGGGTTCGTGAGAAATTGGACGGAGTCGAGGGCGTGGTTCTTGTTCCTCCACTCGACTATTTCGCTTTCCTCCATCTTTTGAAGCGCGCCTATCTGGTTTTGACCGATTCGGGAGGCGTCCAGGAGGAGGCTCCTTCGTTCCGGGTGCCCGTTCTCGTCCTCCGGGAGGTTACGGAGAGGCCCGAGGGCGTGGCCGCCGGCGTGGCCAAGCTGGTGGGCATGGACGCGGGCAGGATCGTCCGGGAGACGGGCCGGCTGCTAAAAAATCCCCGCGCCTACGAGCGCATGCGCCGGCCGGCCAACCCTTACGGCGACGGCCGCGCCGCCCGCCGCATCGCGGATTATCTGGCCGAGAGGGAGTGATTTGTTCGCCTGATTGAACCGGCCACACCTGATTGTGGCGATCCACGCTTCGTGTTCGCTCCCATCCGGCGCCCGAACAGCCATTGCGGATTGTAGTGGAGGAGATTTAGTCGGTCGCCGGCTTTCCATGACGGTTTCCCCGGCCCTGCTTTGGCCCCCCCACGATGGCGGAGGGGGAGCAGGGCGGCGAAAATCCGGGGGTGAACGGATCCGGCCTAGGAGCCTCTTATCCTCATGCTCAGGGTGTCGCGAATTGTGAGACCTTGTTTATTCTCTTGACACCTTCTGATAGATGCATTAAAAAGATAAGCAGAAGATAGGGAGGATCCAATGAAAAAACTCTTGGCCGTGTCGGGAATTTTGCTTTTAGGCGCGACGACTTTGGCTTGGGCCGCGGAAGACACGAAATGGTCGGGATTCTATGTCGGCTTCAACTCCGGCCTGGCTCGTCATGAACCGAACTGGACGGACAATGACTACGACTGGTTCGGGGGAACTCTGACGGACGTCTACAACACCATTCTTCCGGGAGTCATGCTCGGATTCAACATCCAGAATGGCAGCATCGTGTTCGGATTCGAAGCCGACGGCGCCCTTGGATTCAAGGAGAACGAGATCGACTACGATATGGACTCGACTCCTCCGCCGTCCTACTGGGTGACCAAAACCGATAAGCTGAAGATGCTCATCACCTTTCGCGGCCGTATGGGCTTCGCGATCGATAGCGCCCTGTTTTTCCTGACCGCGGGCTTCGGCCTGCCGAGCGTCTCTCATAGTTGGATAGAATATATGGACGCCGCGGACAGCTGGGAAGAATTCAATGTCTCAAAATTGGGGATCGTCGTCGGCCTCGGGGCGGAATACCGCCTGGCCTCCAATTTCGCGATGAGGGCGGAATTTCTCAGCTTTAAAAATACGCCGTTCATTCAACCCAATGATCAGACGAAACCGCACCATATGGCCATCGATGAAACAATCGAAATCCTCCGCATAGGAGTCATCGTTCTTTTCTAAGTCAAAAGCGCTCGAAATAGCGGAACAACAGCCGGATAGAGCTCCGCGCGCTCCGGATGACGGGGACGGTAAACTCCCGACATGGCGGAAGACGCATCCCGGAAACGGGATATATTCAGGATGAGACCGTCAGCCGCCCGAAAAACGCCGGAAATCGAGGACTGTCCTCAGCCTACGAGCTGCAATTATATCAGCCGGCGTTGACGGGCGTCCATAAAAAAGGAAACAGCCGGAGACGGCGGCTGTTCTTCAGGATGATTTCGGATTCTCTTTGTCGACTATATCCTGCCATGGAAGTTTAATCCCTACGCTTCCGCCTGCCGCCCCGAGCCGCGGGAAGGCCTTTTTCCACCGGGGGATTTTTGATAGGATAACGACCTCGTTGAAGGCTGGACGTGCCGAAAGGGGCGAGAAATGCGCTTTCCATCGAGGACCTCGTGTCCGATGGCCGCCTCCTGGCCCGGCAGCCGAGCTTCCTGAAAAAGCCCTGGACCCTCGAAGAAGCGCAGGCGCAACTTCGATCCCGCCTGCAAAACCGCGCCGATGTCGAGCTGGCCCCGGACGAGCTGCTTCCCACCCGTTTCGGAAGCCGGCCATGAAAATCCTCCTCTGCGATCCGCCCGGGAAAGAAAGCCACTACTACGCCGCTTTTCCCAACCTGGGCATCCTCTACCTGGCCTCCGCCCTCAGGCGCAGGCTCGGCGCATCGTGCCGGGTCCTCTACCTGGACGCCCACAGGGATTTGAAGGAGCACCTGAGGGCCGTGGACCGATTCCGGCCCGACGTTTACGGATTGTCCTTCTCTTTTCCTGTGAAAAGCCTGGCCTATGAAGTCGTCAGCAGGGTTAAAGCCGAATTCCGGGACTTGCCCGTTGTCTGCGGCGGCCCCATGCCCTCGGCCGCGGCCGGCGAAGTGCTCGCCCGGTCCCCGACGGACATCTGTGTCCTGGGCGAAGGGGAGGAGGTGATCGGCGACCTCGTGGACCACTTCAGGGGGAAGGGCGTTTCCCTGGAGCGCATCCCGGGAATCGCTTTCCGGATGGCGGATGGCGCGGTCGTGGAAACGGCCAAGCGCAAGCCGTTCGAAGACCTCGACCGGATTCCCTTCCCGGCTTGGGATCTTGTTGATTTTTCGAAATACGCCGGTTGGTTTGTCCGGCGGGCCCGCCCGCAAGCCCATATCTTCATCAACCGCGGCTGTCCCTTTGACTGCAACTATTGCTCGAATCCTGTCTGGAAATACGCCAAACCCTGGGTCCGCCTGAGAAGCCCCGGAAACATCGCCGGAGAGGTCCGGCTTCTCCACGACCTCGGCGCCCGCGAAATCTACCTCTCCTCCGACGAGTTCAACGTGGATGTCTCCTGGGCGCTGGAGGTCTGCCGGGCCATCGAGGCCCTGGGCCTCAAGGACGCTTTTTTCAACTGCAACCTCAGACCGGGGGCCATGACGCCCGAGCTGGCCCGGGCCTTCAAAAAGATCAACCTCTGGATCGCCCATCTGGGGATCGAGAGCGGGAACCAGAGGACTCTGGACGGCGTGGGGAAAAAAACCCGCCTGGAAGACATCGTCGAAAGCTGCCGGATCCTGAAAAACGAGGGCCTCATGATTTTCGGTTTCGTCATGCTCTTTCACGCTTGGGAGGAGAACGGCCGGCTGTGCTGGGAGACGGCCGAGGATGTCGATCGCACCCTCGACTTCTGCCGCTTCCTGTTTCGGGAACGTCTTCTCGACTACATGTCCTGTCAGGTGACCACACCCATGCCGGGATCGAGGCTGTGGGCGACCGCCCTCCGCCATGGTCTCCTTCCCCGGCATGAGATCAAGGGGACGTTCAAGCGCAACATGATCCTTCCCGGAGTCGGAAGCGGGGATGTCCAGCGCGCGATCCGCAGGGGATTTTGGCTCAAGAACGCCTACCTTTTCCGGAACGGGCACTTCAGCCTGAGACACCTGGCCGCGGGCTGGACGAACCTCAGACTCATGCTCGGCCTCGGCCTTCCGCGCAGGTTCAACTGATGGAGAGGGGATGAAAGTCCTTCTGGTCAGGGCGCCCTTTTTTGCCCCTCGCCGAAAAGTCCTGCTGACTGAGCCTCTCGGGTTGTTGTATCTTGCGGCCGCCCTTCGGCAACGGGGTGTTGAGGTCTCGATCCTTGACCCCGCCCTGGGCCGACCCCTGAGGACGGCGAACGGATATCGTTTCGGCTGGCCCGGCGAAGGGTTGGGATGGATTTTGCGCACCCTCCGTCCTGACGCGGTCGGTGTCACCTGTCACGACGTCACCAGCCTGAGGGGGACGGAACTTGTGGCCCGCACGGTGAAATCCTGCCTTTCCCCGGACATGCCGGTCATCGCCGGCGGGGTCTATCCCTCCGTCCATAAGGCGCGGATTCTTGAGGAATGCCCTTCCGTGGATTTCGCCTTTCAGGGGGAGTCGGAAAAGGCCTTCCCGGACTTCCTGGGCCGCGGGCGGCCTGGTCGCGGCGACCTTTCGGCGATCGACGGTTTGATCTACAGATCCAACGGCGAAATCAGGGTGAATCCCAAAAGACATTTCATCCAGGACCTCGACCGCCTGCCCTTTCCGGCGCGCGACCTGGTCGATCTCGACGCCTACATGAATTCCGGGTCCGTCCTCTACGGCTTGGGCTCCAAGCCGACCCTCACCATTCTCACCAGCCGCTCCTGTTCCAACCACTGCCGTTTCTGCAATATGTGGATGGTCCACGGCCGGAGCTGGCGTCCCCGCTCACCCCAGAACGTCGTCGAGGAATTCTCGCTGCTGGTCGGGAAATTCAACGCCAGGCACGTCTTCGTCATGGACGACAGTTTCACCCATGACTCGGAAAGGGCGAAAATCATATGCCGGGAATTGATACGCAGGCGACTGAAGTTGGATTGGAACACGCCCCACGGAATTTCGCTGAAACATATCGACCTGGAATTGGCCCGGCTGATGAAGAGGGCCGGCTGCGTCAACGTTTGTGTCGGCATCGAAAGCGGAAGCGAACGGGTGAGAAACGAGCTCATGGGCAAGGGCCTCAGCGACGCTCAGATTGTCCAGGCCGTCTCCTGCTTCAAAAAAGCGGGCCTGCCCGTTTACGGCTTGATGCTCCTCGGCTATCCCGGCGAGACGGACGCCCGGTTCAAGGAGTCCTTGGCCTTCGTCCGCAAGCTGCCCCTGAGCGCCCTCTCGGCCGGCTACGTGTTCCCGTTTCCCGGAACCCGCCTCTACGAGGAGCTCCTGGCCGAAGGGGTGATCGGAGAGGATTTCAAGCCTCCGGCGGATGATTTCCTGGATCCCGTGTTCGCGCCCCCCGGAACGACCATCGAACAGCTGAGGCAGAGACATAAAATGCTGTTGAAGGGATTTTATTTGTCCCACGCCGGTCAAATCGCCGGAGAGCTCATCCGGGGCAAGGCGAGGTGGATCACGGGGAGGGGGATCAAGATCCTCTTGAGGACGAAGCCCTGATTCTTCCTTATCGGCCGGCTCCTCATTCCGCAATTAATGTGACCGTCAACGAATTGCCGAAATATCATGGCGGTCAATTTAGGCCTGCTCTATTCACTGATAGGGTTGAAGCCCTCGTTTCTTGTCCCTTAATATTCTTCCGGATATTTTCTCAAGCTTCTCGATAAAAGCATTGTCTCCGAGGGGCCTGCCTGTATACGCGTGCTTTTTTATTGGCTTCAATTCAGCCTCGGGGAAAGGCTCGGCAAGAAATGAAGCCCGGTCCTTAATGTCAAACATGCGCTCATTTCCGGGAACGAGCTTTCCGGCGTTTTGTGAATATGCACTCGCGCGCTGGACCACACACAATCGTTTGACCGGGCTGCTGTTTCCGCCCTCCCGGGATTCGCCTCGATAAAGCGCATAGCATTATTGAGATGCTCTTCGCTCAGCGGACGAGATGAATGCCGGGCTTGCCATAAATGGCCATTCCAATCCTCGCCCGGATTGATGGCCAGCGCACATTTCCAGTGGATGGCAATCGGATTAAAGAATTTCCTTTTCGCCGGACCGCCGTGCGGCCGAGGTGTCGCCTCGGTCGGCGGCTGTTTTCTACGGATTTCCAAGGCGTTATAATGGCTCGAACCCGAAGCATGAGAACGGTCAAACTGGCCTACGGAAAAAGCGGGCTGACGCTCAAGCTGCCGGATTCCCTGGACGTGGCCGTCATCGAGCCCGTCTTTGTCCCGGCTCTGCCCGATCCCGGGCGCGCGCTGCGGGAGGCGCTGCGCTCGCCCTTGGGCTCCCCGCCGCTCAAGAACCTTGTTTCACCGGGCATGCGCCTGGGAATCGTCTTCAGCGACATCACCCGGCCGGCGCCCAATCCCTTGATGCTCGCCGCCGTTCTTGAGGAGATGGAAGGTCTTCCCGGCGTCGAAGTCACGCTGTTCAATGCTCTCGGCACCCATCGTCCCAACACAGAGGCCGAGCTGCGGGGCATGCTGGGGGATGACCTTTTCGACCGGTGCCGAATCGTCCAGAACGACGCGTTCTCGCCCGATAAACAGGCCCCTCTGGGACGGACATCCCGGGGACACGAGATCCGGCTCAACGCCGAGTTCATGGGCTGCGACCTGAAAATCCTTACCGGCTTCATCGAGCCCCATCTGTTTGCCGGTTTCTCGGGAGGAGGGAAGGCCGTCATGCCGGGGATGGCCGGCCAGCGCACCGTTCTCGAAAACCACGGCGCGGGGATGATCGGCCACCGGCGAGCGACATGGGGCGTCACCCGCGGAAATCCGGTCTGGGAGGAGATCCGCGAAGTCGCCGGCCTCACGGGGCGGATTTTCCTGGTCAACGTGGCCCTGAACCGCGATAAAGCCGTGACCGGCGTATTTGCCGGCGATCTTGATAAAGCCCATGAGGCGGGATGCGCCTTCGTCAAGCGCTCGGCCATGGTTCCTGTCGAACGGCGATTCGACATCGTCATCACCACGAACTCCGGCTATCCGCTCGATCTCAATCTCTACCAGTCGGTCAAGGGCATAAGCGCCGCGGCCCAGGTTGTCCGGCCGGGAGGGGCGATCATCATCGCCGCGAGCTGCTGGGACGGCATCCCCGAGCACGGAAACTACGGCCGCCTCCTGAGCGCGGCACGGAGTCCGAGGGAACTTCTCGAAAAAATCTGCGCACCCGGCTTCCTGGAGCAGGACCAGTGGCAGGCCCAGATCCAGTCTCAGATCCAGCTCAGGGCGGATGTCTATGTCAAAAGCGATCATTTGCCGGATGACCGGATCCGCGCCGCACTGCTGCGGCCGTGTCACGACATCGAGGCCACGGTGGACGAGCTGTTGAAAAAATACGGTCGTCGGGCCTCGATCTGCGTTCTTCCCGAGGGCCCGCAGACGGTTCCCATCCGGGCCGGAGTGATCGACTACTGAATTCCGCGTTTCGTCGTCAGATAGACGGCGAACGAAGCGAGCCAGTGGCCGCCTTCGTAATGCTCGCCCGAGACCGAGCGCAGCCCGGAGGCGGCGTGGGCTTCGGCGGCGGCCCGCAGGGCGGGGAGGCGCGGATCGCCCTCGGCCAGGCCGGAGGCGACGCCCTCCAGCATCCAGGCGCGGCTGAGATTCAGGCCGTCGAGATGGACGAGTTTTCCGTCCGCCGGATCGGTCACCACGGCGGGAACGAGCCAACCGCCGTTTCCGTCAAGCGGGATTCCGGGCAGAAACTCTTCGAGCCAGCCCCCGAAATCCCCCTTCGGCAGAACGCGTCTCATGGCGTCCGCTTCGGCCAGGCAGGGCGAAAGAAAATCCTCGCCCGACGGCTCGAAGTTCAGGGGGGCGTTCCGGTCCCGGAGAAAAAAGTCGCGGAGACGCAACTCGACGAGCCGCTCCATGTCCCGGTCGCCCGAGACGCGCGCCCAGTCGAGAACGAGGCCCAGGGCGAAGGCCGTCTGGCTGTGCTCGCCCGAGCGCACCGGATGGGAGAGCTTGGGCAGCCAGGCTTTGAATCGCGCCGCGGCGGCGTCCTCGAGGGGGACGAGCGTCTTCGACCAGACCTCGGCCCGGGGATCGTCCCATTCCCTCAGTTCGGCCGCCAGTTGAAGCAGCCAGGCCAGGCCGTAGGGCCTCTCGAACGAGGCGCGGTCCTTGACCGAAAGGTAGCCGGTTTCGGCGGCGATGTTCTCCGGCGTCAGGCTCCGGCCGAGGGCGGCGATCGCTTTTTCGGCGAACGGAGCGTCGGGATAGAGCCGCGCCAGGCGGGCCAGGAGCCAGTGGCCGTGAACGGCCGAGTGCCAGTCGAAGCAGCCGAAGAAGGCGGGGGTCAATTTCCGCGGCGGCAGGACGTCCTCGTCTCCAAGGAGAACGTGGGCGATCTTGTTGGGATACTCCTGATGGACGCATTTGAGCGCCAGGGCGGCGAACCGGCCGGCCATCTCCTCATTGAGCTTTAAGCCTTCTCCCACCGCCGGCGAGGCGGCCCACATCGCGACGGCGGACAGAACGATTGCGGCGCGGATTTTGTTCGTCATTTTTCGTCTCCTGAGTTGATGGTAGCCCCGCCTCCGGAAATGTCAAGCGCCGAGGATTGGCATGGATATTGCAGTTGATATTGCTGAATGCAGGAGAAAATCATGGAAAGAGAAAAAACCCTGATCCTGATACTCCTCGACCTTTGCGCCTTTGCCTATTTCCAGAGCAAAGGAGAGAGGGAACGTCTGGCTCTCGAGGCAGCCTGCCTGTTGGCGGAGCACCATGACATGCCCGAGGAGCGAGTGTACCGGGACCTCCTCGCCCGCTTTGAACAAGAGGTTGCTGAGCACCATAAGCCGCTCCGGAAGGAAGAATACCTTCCCGCCCAACATTTTCCCGATTCGTCGATGTGATCCGAACAGGGAAGTTCTATTTGAGCGATTGTAAAATAAATTGACAAGGGCGGCTCTGTAGTTTTCGACGCGTTCTTCAGGCCGGACGCCCGCCGGCCCCATGCGCGCCGTATCCTGAAAATAGGGGGAAGAACGGGCGGGATTCCGCGTCTAAAAAGAAAAGTCGCTGTTCGGTAGCTTGTGGAGGGAAGTGAATGTCCAGGGAAAGATGTTGGGTTTTGGTTCCGGTCCTGGGATTGTTGACCGCTGTTTGGGCGGCTCCGGCTCCCGCGACGGGATCCGCGCGCGAGAAAACGATCCGCCTCGAGCGCCTGGGGGCTCCGCCGAAAATCGACGGGCGTCTTGACGACCCATGCTGGCGGGATGTTGAGCCCGCCACGGATTTCTTCCAGTACAACCCGGTCAACGGCGACCCCGCGGGAGAGGAAACTTTCGTCCGGGTCGTCTATGACGGCCATAATCTTTATTTCGGTTTTCTAATGAGGGATTCCCTACCGGCCAAGATCTGGGCCGAGCTCGCCCCCCGCAATGAATTCGAGAACAACGATTCCATCACCGTCATCCTGGACACCTACAATGACAAGAGGACGAGCGTCGAATTCACCGTCAACCCCAAGGGAGTCCAAAAAAATTCCGTGGAGACGATCTGGCGCTCCGAAGCCGTCCTCCTTCCGGACGGCTGGTCGGCCGAAATGGCCATTCCCTTCAAGTCCCTCCGCTTTTCGCCGGACAAGAGCCAGATCTGGGGCGTGAACTTCAAGCGCTATATCCACCGGCTGAACGAGACGGACTACTGGACGTCCGTCGACCGCGACAGGCCCCTGCTCCACCAGATGGGCGAGCTTACGGGCCTTTCGGGTATCCGGCCGGGATACAACCTCGAGTTTTTCCCCTACACCGGATTCCGGTCCACCCGCTGGGACGGGGAGGCCGACGACAAGCTCGCGGCCGGCCTGGACGTCAAGTACGGAATCCTGCCCAACCTTATCCTCGACCTGACGGCCAGCCCGGATTTCAGCGAGGTGGAATCCGATCCGTTCCTGTATCAGCTCTCGCCCTATGAAAACTATTTCAGCGAGAACCGTCCTTTCTTCAGCGAAGGCAGCCGGTACTTTGAAACGGCCGCCGAGAGCGGAGGCGACTGGGACGCCGATGTCCAGCTGTTTTATTCCCGCCGCGTCAGCGATCCGAGGTTCGCCGCCAAACTGTCCGGAAAAGCGGGCGGTTTTTCGTTCGGCCTCCTGGGCGCCCGGAACAAGGAGGAGGACGGGGATGCGACCTTCACCGTCGTCCGGCTGCAGAAGGACATCCTCCGGAATTCGCAGGTCGGCCTCTATTATGCCGGAGTCGACGGCCGCGCAGGCGCCAACCGCAACGTCGCCCTGGATTACAGCTTCAACTTCGGCGGCGTCAACTATATCCGCGGCATGAGCGCCCTGTCCTACAACGAAGGGACGGAGAACGATCGGAACGGGATGCATCTCATCCAGTTCGAGCGACAGCCTGACGCTGGCTGGCAGGCCAACTTGAGTTTTCAGAGAATCGAAGCCGATGTCCTGGTCCGGACGGGCTACGTCGACAAAATCGACACCCAGTGCTTGGAATGGGGAACGGCCTATGCCTGGCGGTTCAACGAGGGGACGCTCCAGCGTCTCAGCCTGGACCTCATGGGCGAGTTCGAACAGAACTCCCGAGGCCGGCCGACGGGCGATTTTCTGAGGTTCATGTTTTTCACTGAGTTCTTTTCGCGGATCGATATCCACGGCGGCCTGGATGCGGGACGGTGCAAGTATCAGGTTCTCGGGCCGGACGGCAGGCTTTTCTGGACGCCGGACGCTTTCGACACTTTCGGCGCCGACCTCGACTTCGATTGGGAGCGCGGCGGCTTCCTCAAGGAAATCAGTCTGGAGGGCGGCTGGGAAAAAAGGGGGATCTACAACAAGGATTTCACCGGCGTGGAGCCCGGTTCCCAGTCGAGCGTGGAGGGTGGGCTCACCCTGAGGCCGCGCAGCAACTTCGAGCTTTCCATAAGCGGAGACTGGATCCGTCAGATCATCGACCGGACGGGGGAGACGGTATTTGACGGCCTGACCTATGCCGCCTCGCTCCACTTCCAGGCCACACGCAGTTTGTTCCTCAGCGCCCGGCTTCTGGGCGAGACAAGAGGCGATCAGCACAACATCGATGTCCTGCTGGGATACTACTTCGGCGCGGGAAACATTGTCCAGCTCAGCTATAAGAAAAGCTCCAGGATGGAGAGGCTGGGCCGCGAGGGGGGGCATTCCCTGACTCTCAAGGTTTCCTACCTTTTTCGTCTCTGAAAACCTGCCCCGATTTTCCGCCGCCTCCTTGACTTCCCTGCCGGGCGGTCCTGTATAATGAGGTTCCTGTTCACACCATAGCCGGCAGAAGCCGTTGTGATGCCGACAGAAAGGACGAGGCGATGAGCACCCAGTATTACATCGAAGGATTCAGGTCCAAGACGACCGCGGAAGAGGAAGACACAAAAATCTTCGATTTTCAGGAGGAATTTCCTTCTCTCGAAGAGGCCACGGTCAAGGCCAAGGAATTTTTCGATAAAGAAGAAAAACTCGGACTGGCGGTCATTTCCAAATACAGTCCCACGGGGGACCGCGAGGGCGTGAAATTCATCTTCAAGGACAAGGAAGGCCAATTCGAGGAAGCCGATCTCTATTGGGGCGACTGGCTTTGTCGGGAAGGCTGAGTTCCGGCCGTCCCTGTTCCGTTCCCTCTCAGGCTTGAACGGCTTCTTTCTCCCGTTCTCCCGCGGCGGGCAAGCGCAATCTGAATCCCAGACGATCTGATTTTCAGGCGATGGCACGCATTGACGACAGGACGGGTTTCGAAGTGCGGGTTCAGGGCCCCATCGAAAGGGGACAGCGTCCGAAGCCCCGTTCAAAGGGGTTTTTAGAATAGGAAAAAAGAGAACTCAATATCGATTTCCGCCCAAGCCGAAGTCGGACGGACTGCTGCTTGAGCGCGGCTCAATCGCGCTCGATCAGGACAGGATCGCGTCTTTGCAGGCTTTGGCCACGCGGAACTTGACGGCTTTCTTGGCCGGGATCATGATCGTCTCGCCCGTCGCGGGATTGCGGCCCTGGCGCTCCTTGCGGTGCACGAGCACGAGCTTGCCCAGCCCGGGGACCGTGAAGCCCTCGCCGGCGTTCGTGTAGGCCATGTTCACCAGAGCCTCGATGGCCGTGTCGGCCTGCTTCTTGGTGATGCCCGCCGCCTCGGCGACGCCAGCGATGATCTGGGATTTGGTCATACCCTTCGCCATTCGCAGTCTCCTTTGATGTCCTTGCGGCTGAACCTGACTGGCTCAACCCCTGAAACGCACTATATGCATTTTTCATGAGAAATGCAATACCCTGTCAAATATTTTTTTGGGGCGGAGGACGCCTGAAGGCGCAAGAGAATGCGCTTCGCAAACCGTCGACCGGGCGCCGGGACGCCGTTCCGGACTCGTGCGTTCCGGCGCGCCGGGCGGGGGCTTGACAGGGGAACGGAAATAATATATGAAAATACTTTCATATATTTGCCAGATGAAAGATGCCCTCAAGGTCCTGAAAGCTCTTTCCGATCCCACGCGCCTGCGCGTCGTCGCTCTCCTCCTGCGAAGGCCGCTGTGCGTCTGCGAGCTGATGGACATCCTGAAAATGGAGCAGACGCGGCTTTCCCATCAGCTCCGGATTCTTCGGGACGCCGGACTGGTCGAGGACAGGCGGGAAGGACGGTGGATCAACTACCGAGTGACGGACGCTTCGCGCCGGAGCCTGGAGCGTTTGCTGACTGAGTTCCTCGGCCTCCGGCCGAAGGGCTCGAAGGAGATCGCCGCCGACCTGGACCGGTTAAAACTCTGCCTCGACAAGAACGTTCGGCGCCGGCAGAGTCCCGTTCTCGCCGGCCCAAGGAGAAAAACTTGAAAGAAACGAGGATATTCATCATCCTGACCTCCGTCTTTCTGGCCGCCTCTTTCATCCCCTTTTCCCGGCCGGCCGTGCAGAACGGCGTCAACGAGGGCCTGCTCATGGTGCAGGAATACGCCCGCGAGCATGTTCTCCTCTGTCTCATCCCCGCCTTCTTCATCGCCGGCGCCATTTCCGTTTTCGTCCGAAAGGATTCGATCATCAGGCTCATGGGGCCCAAATCCAACAAGGTCGTCGCCTACGGCATCGCCTCGGTATCCGGATCCGTCCTGGCCGTTTGCTCCTGCACCGTCCTGCCGCTCTTCGCCGGCATCTACACCCGCGGGGCCGGCATCGGACCCGCCTCGGCCTTTCTGTATTCCGGACCGGCCATAAACGTCCTGGCCGTCATCGTGACGGCCAGAGTGCTCGGCGCCAAGATCGGCCTGGCGAGGGCGCTGGGAGCCGTCGTCTTCGCCGTCCTTATCGGACTGCTCATGCACATTTTCTTCGGCAGGTCGGAAGGCAAGGATCGGAATGAGATCGACGCGGCTGCGACCGAAGAAGAGAAAGACCAAAGACCTCTGTGGAAAACGGCGCTTTCTATGGCCGTCATGATCGGCATTCTGGTCATTATCAATTGGTCCCCGGGAGGCTCCGGGGCCGGATTTTTCTATGCCGTCTATAAAGTCAAATGGATCGCCGGCGGAGCGCTCCTCGCGGTTCTGGCCTGGATGATCGTGCGCTGGTTCCGGAAGGACGAGCTCGAGGAATGGGTGTTGTCGACCTGGATATTCGCCAAGCAGATTTTTCCGCTCCTCCTTGGCGGAGTCTTTGTCGCCGGTTTTCTTTTAGGACGGCCGGGGCACGAAGGGCTTGTTCCCGGCGCCTGGGTGGAGGGTTTGGTGGGAGGGGACGGTCTGGCCGCCACGCTCTTCGCCTCGGTCGCCGGAGCGTTCATGTATTTCGCCACGCTGACCGAGGTGCCCATCCTCCAGGGCCTTCTGGGTTCCGGAATGGGACAGGGACCGGCCTTGGCGCTCCTCTTGGCCGGGCCGGCACTCTCGCTGCCCAGCATGCTGGTCATCCGCCGAATTTTCGGCACCGCGAAGGCGTTGGCTTATTTTCTTTTAGTCATCGCCATGGCCGCGGTCACGGGTTTGATTTTTGGAGGAGTCTTTTGATACCCGAACCGGGTGATGATTCGTTTTTTGAGGAGGAGAAAATGGAAATTAAAATATTGGGACCCGGCTGTCCGCGCTGTCATGAAGTCGAGAAGCGGACGATGAACGCCCTGGCCGAGCTCGGCGTTCCGGCCGACGTCCAAAAAGTCTCCGATATAAAAAAAATAATGGAGTTCCGCATTTTCGGGACGCCGGGACTGGTCATCAACGGCAAGGTGAAGGCTTCCGGACGCATTCCCTCGATCGAGGAGATCAGGCGCTGGATCTCGGAAGAACGATGAGCCTGTCGCTCGTCCAGAATTGGATCATCGGGCCGCTGGTCGAGGTGTCGGCCATGATCGGCCTGGTCAGCGTCGCCCTCGGATTCCGCGGGAAGCATTTTCCGGAGTTGCCTTCCTGACGACCGCCCCTTCGTCAGTCGTTGTCGTCCGGGACGAGCGTCACCGCCCAGGAGGGATAGGGAGCGGCGCTGCCGCGCGCGGCGTGCCACAGGATGCGGTTGAGGACGTCCTCGGGGCAGGCGTCGATCCGGCGGAAGTTGAGTCTGGCCGATACGACGGCGTTCCGGCGCAGAAGGCGGTCGGCGATCGCCCGGGGCGCGGGATTGAGTTCGTCGAGCGGAATGTTGTTCGGGACGCTTTCGTAAGGCCGAGAGTCCGGCGTGTCCGTGAAGCAGTCGAACATCGGCACGGCCGTGGCGTCGAACTGGTTCATGGGCGGCAAGCCGAGGATCTGCTCGATCGTTCGCAGGATGCTCGTCGTATTGTATTGGGTTCCGACGACGGCTCCGCGCTTCGTATAGGGGCTGACGCAGTAAGCCGTGGTTCTGTAGCCGCTGACGTGGTCGAATCCGTTCTGGGGATCGTCCTCGATGCCGAAGATGACGGTTTCCGGCCAGAACCGGCTGCGGCTGAAGGCCTCGACAATCCGGCCGAAAGCCAGGTCGTTGTCGGCGACGGCCGAGGCCGGAGTGGGGAAGCCCTCCCGCGTGCCGCTCGTGTGATCAATCGGCAGGCAGACGATGATGAGCCGGGGCATGTCGCCTCGGCGGTCCCAGTCGGCCACCTGTTCGGCGATGTAGCGCGCCCGCCAGACGTCGGGGATGGACATGTTCCATCCCACCGTGTCCGTGGGCGAGAAGGCGCGGATGGTCTCGATGGCCGGCTCACTGCGGATGACGACTTCGCCGCGGCCGTGGAGGTATTCCTCCCAATAGTCCGCCCACGCCGGCTCGCCTTTCCGGCTTGGATCGCGCCAACCGCTCGTGCTCATCATGAATTCCCCAAAATTCCAGACCGTGACCCCGTGGCGGAGGGCGGTGTCCCAGATGAACCCCTTGGGCGAGTAGGCCAGGGCGTCGCGCTCGTCGGGACCCATGCCGTCGGGATAGCTCCGCGGCCAGCCGGCGAACGACCGCTCGAGGTAGTCCGTGCCGATGGCCGTTGTGGACCACTGGTGGCCGTCCGCGCTCAGGATGCCGCTACAGTAGGTGTTGTCGAGGAGGACGAACTCGCGGACGATCTTGTGCTGGTTGGGCGTCACCCGTTCGCCGTAGAGGACGAGCGAAGAATCGCCGTTTCCTTCGGCCGCATCGCCCAAAACCTGGTCGTAGGTCCGGTTCTCCTTGATGACATAGACGACATGCTTGAAGACGCTCGACTCGCCGATCCGCTCCGGCACGGGCCGAGGCGGCCGGTTCGGTCGCGGCTTCTCCAAGGCCCGCGCGATTCGTTTGCGGTGATAGTTGGCGTAGACCTCGGCCGTGTGTTTCTTAAGACGCTTGAATTCCGAGAGGAGGATGAACTCGACCGAGCCGTGGTATTGATGGGTGTTGAAGCCGATGCTGTCTGTTTTCGGATCGAGCGTCGGCTCGACGGCATGTCCCTTGATGTTGGCGACGATGACCTGTTTCCGGCCGGCGTCGAACACAAGAGCGCCCGGAAACCACCCGGCCGGGACGAGGCCGAGGAGGCGCGAGCGGCGCTTCTCAGGCGCGAACAGGACCACGGCCAAGGCGTTCTGCGTGCCGTTGGCCGCATAGAGGATTTTTCCGTCGGGCGCGAACAACAGGGCGTTGGGCGAGGCGCCGAAGAGATCGGCCGGATTGGCCTTGACCCAGATCGTCTCTGCGACGGCGTCGCTCCGGGTGTCGATGACGCTCAGGTTGTCGCTTGCGGCGTTGGCGCAAACGAGGTGGCGACCGTCGGGCGAGAGGACCAAGGCCGAGGCGTGAAGCTGGACGACGATGTCCTTGACGGCCGCGCCCGAGGCGAGATCAATGACGCTTACCGAGCCCTCGCAAGCGACATGCAGTTCCGGATCGACCTTGACCAAGGTGCCTCGTCCGGCGGGTCCGGCGAGATCGTTCGGCCCGGGCCGCCGTCCGCCCCAATTCGAGACGTAAGCTTTGCCTCCGGCGAGCACGACGTCGAAGGGCGCAACGCCCACGTCGAACGTCCGGAGAACCTTGCCGGCGGAGGCGTCGATCTCGAAAAGACGGTTCGAAAGGTTGCCGCAAACATAGAGGAGGCTTCCGTCCGGTGACAGGGAGAGTCCGGAAGGGATTTCTTCCTTGCGCCGCGGCGCATCGGCCGGGGGAAGAGCGATGGTGTGCGACGGCCGGACGGAGCCGTCCGGCCCGACCGCAAAGACCTTGACGCTGCCGTTGACGTTGCTCATGTAGAGCCGGCTTCCGTTGGGAGAAAAGACAAGCCCCGTATAGCTCAATTGGCCTTTGGTATCGGGATCGATAATTTTTTCCTCAAGCGATTCCTCCGGCGGGAGGTGGAGGTTTTCCGGAGGGAGAGAGACGCGCTGACGGATCTCGCGGCTCTCGGGATCGATGATGACGAGCTCACTCGTTTTGCCCGATACGGCCAGAATCCGGCCGTCCGGCGAGAGGGCCAAGGCCTGAGGCCGGAGTCCCGGCAGGGAAACTTGGAAGCCCGCCGGCGCGACAATTTGGTTTACGGGAACGACCATCCTTCCCGGCCCGGCGGGACCGACCCTCTCGGTATCCGAGAGCTCTTTTTCCAGGCAGGCCATTCCGGCGACGAGAAGACACAGCAGAAGATAAGCCGACGCGCTTTTCCAATTCATGATTTCCGCTCCATAATTCGTCGTATCATACTCCGCGGCTTCCCGTCAGAAGGCGCCCCTTCGTCTCGCCTTTGATCAATTGCGGCGATTTCCGATTCCAGGAACTGCTGCGGAAGCTGAAGCTGCCGGTCGATGAAGAGAGATGAAGCGGCCTCCGGCGATCTAGCGAGGGTATTTCCGATAGAGCCATTCAGCGATGCCGGCGAAATAATCGAAAAAGGCCTTCCGGTCGAACTCTCTTCTGACCTCAGGCAACAGATCCGGTTTCTCCCGGATGAGGACCAATCCCTCCTCCAGCTGGAAGGCCGTGGTCGGGGGATCGTCGAAGATGGCGTCTTTCCGTCTTGCGTCCTGCCAGGCCAAATCCATATCCAAGCCAGGATGGAGCTTCGTAAGGAAATAGAAATCCACGAAATCCTTTGGCTCCTGGCGGCTGACCATGGCCCCGAGCTTGTTGGAAACGATGTTCCTCAGGTTGTCGACCTTAAGGCGCCTGCCATTCTCGAACTTGACGACGGGACGATCGTCGCCGTTCGAAAGAGGGTCGTGGACAAACTCCACCTTCGTCTCGTCAATGAGGAAAGAGAGAAAATCCGGCCCCTCCTTGATTTTGGAGCAAGAATCTTTCCATCGGGTTCTGATCCACGGGTCGAGTTCGGAAAGGCTCACGTACTCGAGGGTGAAGAGATCCAGGTCATCGGAAATCCGATGGCGGAGATAGAAGACGGATAGGGCCGTTCCTCCGGTCAGGAAGAACGAACTCGCGATGTCCGGATGAGCGAGAAGACCCTGTAAAACTCCCCTGTGCCGGGGCGATGCGTAGTATTCTTTATCTTCCTTGAGGGGTTCCATAGATCTCGACGATCCTCCGCCATTTTTTCCGGGAATAGGGCGTCAGCCTCAATCCGGGCAAGGCGTCGGAGATCTCTCGGACGGAGAAATAGCTGAGGACATCCACGGCCCGGCCGTGTTCCAAGAATCTTCTCAGGAGCCAGCGATAGACCCGCGGTTGCGCTTTATGCTTGTTTAAAAAAGCGCTCAATCCCGGCGGACTGGCCAGCGCGGGATAGTCCCAGAATACGGCTTTGAGGGTGTTCATACTTTTAATATTATAACACAACCAAGGCTCCAGCTCTTGATCTTGGAGGGCCGGCCTTCCCCCGGGAACCAATCCTGCAAGAGCCGCCCGGGCGGGTTTGACGGGTTGCAGCTCTTGTAATACGATTCGATCATTCAAGAAAAAGGGCTGGCATTGAAGTGTCCGAAGTGCCACGCTGAGAACAGGGACGATTCGAAGTTCTGCGGCAACTGCGGAGCGCTTCTCGCTTCACACGATGGTGAGCCGGCCGCCTTATTTACCCGGACGATGGAGATGCCGGTCGGGGTTCTGAAGAGGGAAGCGGTCATCTCCGGGAAATACAGGATCATCGAGGAGATCGGCCGGGGCGGGATGGGTGTCGTCTTCAAGGCCGAGGATCTCAAGCTTAAGCGGGCCGTGGCCCTGAAGTTTCTGCCGCCCCATCTTGCTGACTCGCCGGAGCTCAAGGACATGACGAGATTCTTTCCGGGCTGCGGAAAAACATTGCCGATGACCCGGAACGTCTGGCGGCGCTCGAGCGCGGCTATGCCGAAGCGGGGTCCTGGGGAGCATTGCGGCGTTATGCCGATGTCCGGGCGGCGCGGTATGAGAAAAGCCCCAGCCGTACCGGGACCTTGGGCCTTGCCCTGATGTGTCTCAAGGCCGGCGATAAGGACAAAGCCATGTTATGGCTCTAAAAGGCTTACGAAAACCGGGAAGGGAACCTGATCTGTATCGGCCGGCCCATCTGGGAACCCCTTCGCTCCGATCCCCACTTCATGAATCTCCTCAGGCGCCTCAAACTTCCGCTCGAGTCAAACACAGAGAGTCGCCGGCTCTGCGGGCTTGGCCGCTCCTTATCCTGGGATGACGCCCGCCCCGATAAGCGGACTCAAACCCTGACCAGGAGATAGCGGAAAGAAAAGCGGAGCCGGAGCCGCGAAATCGTTCGGCTTGATCTTTCCGAGTCAGAACCTGATGATCAATCCCGCACGGGCGGAAATTCCCGAGAAATCGATCTCGGCCTCACGGACATCCGAAATGCCCGGGCCCGAAGGCGGCGTGTCGCTGATGAAGACGAGAGGAAAAGTGCCGAGCGGGATCAGCGTCGTTTTGTAGTAATACAGTTTGCCGGATTCCGTACTTGAAAAACCCGGCATGGAAATCTCCGCATCCCCTTCAAACCCGCTGATTTTGGCGTAGCAGCCGGCGGCCTCGAGGAGGAGGCCGACGTTGGGGCCGAAACTGAGCTCGAAACCTGCGCCGCCGTGGAAACCGATCCCCTTGCCTTGGGCGTTGAATTCCCACTGCATCCAATCGGCTCCTTCCTCAATCCTGAGGAGGCTTTCGAACGTGCTGAGGTAGTATCCCGCTCCCCCGTGGAGAACGAAGGCGGCCGAAGATCCCATGGGCAGGGACAGATACAGTCCGACCCTTAGGGGGACGGCGCTCGCTTTGGGATCGGAGGTAATGACGATGGTTCCGCCCAAACTCGTCAACTTGATATTGGAGGCCGACGAGGCTTGCAGATACCCGGCTCCGACACCCACGCCGATGTTGGGAGTGAGAAAGAGAATAAGGTCTCCGCCGCCGGTGATCCCGTAGTGAAACGGATTGTAAGCCCCGGAGGCCGAGTAGCCGGCCAGTTCCCCCGATCTCACCCACAGATCCTGAAATCCCTGGACCCCCTCGTTGCCCTCGCCGCCCAAGAGGTAGTTGTAGCCGCCATAGAGCTTGAGGCCGATCCGGAACTGGGCCTGGGCCGGCAGGCTTAAAAGAAGCGGAACGAGAAAGGCGAGGATCAAGACAGAACACGCTCTCCTGATTTTCATTTGGCCCTCCTTAACCTGGCGAGTCCATTTTACCACTTTTATTGTTCAGGTTTCACGTCAACTTGACAACAATATCGCCGGGCCGCATGGCCGCCGGCGCAAAAGCCTCCCCGGCCGAGACGAAAATATGGGTTCTTCATTTGCATTTTTGTCGGCGTTAGAATTAAAATTTCATTCAACACATAAAAGAAAGGTCAGGCTAAAAATGAAAAACCGTCCCCTGCAACTGGCCGTCATCGTTATTGCCCTGGGCAATTTTGTCGTCGCGCCGGGATGCAAGTCCCCGGTTCAACCCGACGGCGATTTGAACGATGACTCGCCGACCGCGGTGGCGGCCACCGCGGACTACATCGAACTCGGCCGGATCATTTGGATTTCGAAGTTCCGCTCCGGCGAGGGGCATGACTACTCGGACGATTACGAGTCCTGCCGGAGCATGAAGCACTACTTCGTCCCTGACTCATACCCGGTGAAGATCTTTTCCCCGGTGAACGGGAAAATCATCTATCTGACGGAGGAGTGGGCGGGGATGCAGGTCGGAATCGAGGCGGGTTCGCGGACATTCATCATTTTTCACGTGAACGTTTTATCTTCAGTCAATATCGGGGATTCCGTAGCCGCCGGCCAGCAGATCGGGACCCACGTCGGCAACCAGACCTGGTCGGACATCGCCGTCCGGGAGGGCGGGCGTCTGTTGTCCTATTTCGACGTCATGACCGACGCCGTGTTCCAGAACTACCGCAACCGCGGAGTCGGGGCGCGGTCGGACCTCATCATCTCCCGGGCGGAGCGCGACGCGAATCCTCTGAACTGCAGCGGCGACAACTTTCTCAACAAGGGAACGATCCCGAACTGGGTCTACCTGAACTGAGCCGGGGGCATAGGACTTTGACCGCGGCCGCACCGGGAGTCAAACATATCTCTTCTTCGGCTGGGCCGAAGCGATTTGATCACGACCGAGGAAATCCGTCATGACCATCAGGGAGCTGATCGTCGAAAAAGCGGATGGCCGTCCCGATAGCCCGGCGCTCGCGGCTCCGGTCCGCGCCGTCCTTTCCTACGCCGGACTTCTCCAGACAATGGACACGGCCGCCCGGGAGCTCCGGGCGGCCGGATTCGGACGAAAGAGCCGGATCGCCCTGGTCATGCCCAACGGTCCGGAGACGGCGGCGGCCCTCCTGTCCGTGATGTCGGCCGCGGCCTGCGCACCCCTCAACCCGCAGTATTCGGAAGCGGAGTTCGATTTCTATTTGTCCGACATCAAGACCGGAGCCGTGCTCGTCCCCTCCGGCTGCGATTCGCCGGTCTTGTGCTCCGCCCGCCGGTTGCGCATGACGGTTATCGAGCTCGTGCCGGAGCCGGCGGCGTCGGGCCTGGCGTTCGCGCTCAAGATTGAAGCTCGGAAAGGAGAGAGCCTCGACGGTCCGCCCGCGCCGGAAGATACGGCCCTCCTGCTCCACACATCGGGCACGACTTCCCGACCCAAGCTCGTCCCCCTGAGCCAGTCCAACCTGGCCGCCTCGGCGCTCAACATCACGGCGGGCCTCGGCCTCGGTCCCTCCGACCGCTGTCTCAACATCATGCCTCTCTTCCACGTCCATGGAATGGTCGCCGGCCTTCTGGCCCCCCTGGCCTCCGGCGGAAGCGTCGTCTGCTCGCCAGGCTGCCGCGTTCCGGATTTTTTCGCCTGGCTCGAGGAATTCTCGCCTTCCTGGTACACGGCCGTTCCGACCATGCATCAGATCATTCTCTCCCGCGCCCCGGAACACGCGGAGGTCATCCGCGGCCGTCCGCTGCGGTTCATCCGCTCGTGCTCGGCTGCCCTCCCGCCGTCCCTCATGGCCGAGATCGAAAAGACGTTCGGGGCTCCCGTTCTCGAGGCCTACGGAATGACCGAAGCCTCTCATCAGATGGCCTGCAATCCCTTGCCTCCCGGGTCCCGCAAGTTTGGTTCGGTGGGACTTCCGACCGGCACGGAAATCGGCATTCTCGGCGAGAAGGGAGAATCCCTGGCCGCCGGAGAAAGGGGAGAAGTCGCCGTCCGCGGGCCGGGCGTTATGGCCGGATACGAGAACAATCCGGAGGCCAACGCTGAATCCTTCACCAACGGCTGGTTCCGGACGGGCGACCTGGGCTACCGCGACGAGGACGGCTATCTGTTCCTGACCGGACGCAAAAAAGAAATCATCAACCGCGGCGGGGAAAAAATTTCTCCCCGCGAGGTGGACGAGGCGCTGCTCGAGCACCCCGCGGTCGCCCAGGCGGTGACCTTCGCCCTGTCCGACTTGAAGCTGGGCGAGGACGTGGCCGCGGCCGTTGTCCTTAAGCCCGGAGCGGCTTGCGGCGTCGAGGATTTGCGGGCTTTCGCCGCCAAAAAGCTGGCTTATCATAAGGTTCCTCGGCTCGTGGTCCTGGTGCCGGAGATCCCCAAAGGCCCTACGGGCAAGTTGCAGCGCATCGGATTGGCCGAGAAACTGGGCTTGGCCGGAACGCAGGCTCTCTCGCCGCACAAGCCAGCCTCTCTCCGCCGTCCCGAAACGGAACTTGAAATAAAACTGGAAAAGATCTGGTCCGAAGTCCTGGAGAATCCCCTGAACGGCAGGGACGATGATTTTTTTCAGTCGGGAGGGGATTCGCTGTCGGCCGTGAGGCTCCTGGAACGCATTCGCGCCGATTTTGGGAAGACGATTCCTCTGTCGTTCTTGTTTCTCAAGCCGACGTTTGAAGCCTTGGCCGCCGTTGTCTCCGGACGCGAAACGGCGGCCGGATCCCGGATCGTTCCCATCCGGCCCGAAGGCCGGCGGCCGCCCCTGTACTGCTTCCCTCCTCACCATGGCCAGGTTTTTCTCTACAAAAACCTGGCCCGCTTCCTCGATCCCAATCAGCCCGTATTTGCTTTTCAGGATTCAGGATCCGCGACCGACGGCAGGCCGGAAGACCGGCCGGCCGACCTGGCCGCGGATTGTATTCACGAATTGCTGGAATTTCAGGCCGAAGGTCCTTATTTCCTGACCGGCTTCTGCTCGGGCGCGGCAGCCGCCCTGGAAATGGCCCGCCGGCTTCAGGAGCGGGGACATGCGGTCGGCCTGCTCGCTCTCATGGACGGCTATGCTCCCGGATATCCGAGGCCCAGGCCGGGAGTCGGCCGGACGGCGATATCATTCTTTTCCTTTCTCGACAGACTGAGAAGAGTCGCGGCCTTCATCTCTTATGTGCGCGCCGTCAAGAAGAACCGGCGCGCCGCCGTGCTCAAAGACCGCGTGGCGGATCTGACCCGCTTCCTCCCTTCGTTGTTCAGGGAATCGACAGACGCGCTGGCGGCGTTTTCGACTCTCGCGCGATTCGGCGGATATCCCGAAACCGGGCATCGTCCCGCGCCCTACGACGGGAATGCGCTCCTTCTCCGGCCGTCGCGCGAACCTATCGGCTTCGAACGCGATGACGCGCTCGGCTGGGATAGGCTGATAAAAGGATTGCGGGTCGTGACGATTGGAGGCTATTACCGGACGCTCATCTATCCGCCCCGGGTCCGACGCCTGGCCGCCGTGCTCGACTCTTTTCTTCGGAAGGCTCAGGACTCTTGAGGTCCGGCCGGCGTTCAAATCTCTAACTTTTGTTTTTCATGATGCGGTGGGCGGCAAACGAGCCCGTGAGTATCGCCGTCGGAATTCCCGCCGGACTGAAGGTCCACTGACCCGCCTGCAACACGTTGGGAACGGGTGTTTTGACCGAAGACGCAATTTTCCGAAGGTTGCTGACCGCGGGGACGCCCGTTTCATATGACCACCCGATGATCGCCCCTTCGGAACTGGCTACCCGGTCGAATAGGCTGATCGGGGTTGAAGAAAACCGCAGTCTCACCTTGTCTTTCAATCCGGGGTAGATGGATCGTGAAAGAACGTTCAGCATCCGGTTTTCGACTTCTGTTTTGAATTCTTCATACCACCCCGCATCCCGAATCTTTTTTATCAGGTCATACTCGAACAAGAAGCTGATGATCAATCCCGTTTTTCCCTCGGGGGCCAATGATTTCTGCCGCAAGGCGGGAATGGAGATTTCGTACGTCGTGAGTTCACAATAGGCGTCCAGCCACCGCAGGATCTCTTCCCGCGTTTTGTTATGAAAATCATCAATGATCCTTTTTAGATCGGAACGATGCGTTTCCCCGAGGCCCTTCCTCGAGGGGGTATAAAAGAAATGTTCGCTGCAAACAGACCGGAATGTTTCCGGGTCTTCATCGACTCCGAGAAACAGGGTGAATACGGACTCTGCCCCTTTTTTGGACAGCAACAAGTCCTTTTGCCTATTGATGTTCGCTTTGACTTTCGGATTCAAGTTGTCCGTTTTCAGACATCGATAGAGCGTCTTCAGATCGGCGCACCAAACAAGTCGATCGTATCGATAGGAACGGCCATGGGCGTCTTGGACTGTGTTTTCAGATGGGATGACCTCGGTGATTCGGGTGTCTGTTTGGATTGTTCCCCCCCAGTCGATGATTTTGTGTTTCAGCGCCTTGGGCAATTCGCCCGTCCCGTTTTTGGGGTACAAATAGTCAAGATAGACGTAAAAATAGCCCAGGGCGAAAAAGCTGGGGGTCCTCTTAAAGAAATGCTGGGCGATGATATCAATCAGAGACTGATTGGCCGATAATCGGCCCAAAAAATCTTCCAGGGGTTCATTCATTCTGTTCATTTTTAAGACGGAATAAAGAAATTTCGGCAGCCAGGGGAGAAGTTCGCCGACGAGGAATTGTTTGTCCTTCTTCAAATCCTTGAAATTGGGATTGTCGATTCCATAGAGAACGGCCATGTGCTTAAGAATTTTTTTGATTTTCGAGAGGATGGCGTCGATATCCTCAATGCTCTCGGGATACATTTTTTTCAACAATCGCCCGTAATCCATCAAATTGTCTTTGGACGTGACTCTGATGACTTCGTCTTCAATGCCGACGGAAACGATGTTCGGAAGAAGCTCAAGATCAATCCCGAGCTGGTGAATCATCGGTCTGACGATTCCTGAGTTTATTAAAGAACGGGGGCCGGCATCAAAAAGAAAGCCTTCCCGCTTGAAGGAATTCAAAAGACCCCCGACATCGCTGTTTTTCTCGATGAGAAGGACTTGATGCCTTTCCCGCGACAAATAGGCGGCCGCGGTCAATCCGGACATTCCGGCTCCGACAACGACAACCCGCCGGCCGGTCGTCTTCACGCCAATCCTCCCAGCTCGATGCTGATTTTCCAGAGTTCCTCCGCCACATTCCTGTCCCGGGCATGGGGCGCGGGCTTTTCCTCCGTGGTGAGATTGAAAAATTTGCCGCTTCTCCCTTCCAGTTCCTTTGAGGCGCCGAGATAAAACAGGGCCTTGGCGGATATTTCGGGATTTCGCGCCCTGGGATTGACGAAATGGTGTTTGTAGAACCGATAGAGGCGTCCGTTGTTTTCGCCTAAGTTCGTCTTGACGTTCCCCGGGTGCATGGCGTTGATCGTAACGGGGCTCCCTTCAAAATGGTCCTTGAATTTGAACATCGAAAGAATTTGGGCGGTTTTCGCCGCGCCGTAACTGACCAATCCGGAATAGTGATGGCGATCCCACCGCAGATCATCCAAATGGATCCCGGAAAGCGCGAAACGGTGGCCTTCGGAATTGACGAACACAATTCGTGTATTCCCCCGTTCTTTCAATTTGTCTTTGAGCATGTAATTGAGAATAAAAGAAGCCAGGTAATTCACTTGGAAAACCAATTCCAGGTTGTCCGCGGTGAATTGCCTGGTGGTGGAATAAACTCCCGCATTGTGAATGAGGACGTCGATATTTCTCTCCAAGGAAAGAAGTTCTAATCCGATTTTTTTCACATTGGAAAGGAGGGCGTAGTCCGCGATCCGATATTCGCATCGGACGCGATATCCTTCCCTGATTTCTTCGCACAACGCTTTGGATTGTTCTTCGTTGCGATTGATGACCAGGAGATCGGCTCCGTGGGCGGCATACTCATGGGCGGTGAGGCGGCCAATCCCGGATGTCGCGCCGGTAATCACGACCAATCGCCCCTTGAAGTCGGCCGAACACGTTTTTGGGTCCGCCTTGTTGTTGCGCCGCATATCGCGAACGTCGGGCCATTCCCATTGTTTCAGATATTTTTTCAGCGAGCTCATCCGAATTTTTTCCTCATGAATCTCCGATAGAGTTTCCCGAACCGGGGAATATTATCGAAAATGTCTCCCCAGAGATCAAAATAGTCTCTTTGCCTTATGATTTTGCCGTCGTCATTCAGGGTGATCCGGCTGGCGCCGTACAAAGACGATTGGGGATATTTCTTAAAACTCAATTTCATTTCCCATTCGATAAAGATGGTCTTGTCGTCCATGGCGCGGTTGTGGATTAAAAACCTTAAAGCTTTTGAGCGTTCCGTCAGTCGTTCCGTCATTTCTGAAAAATCTTTGAGGCCGTGAATCGATTGAATGGAATCACGGAAGGAGATGTCGTCGTCATAATAAGGCAGGATGTGGGACCAATCGGGCTTGCCCTCTTTGTTGTAGATGCTGGTCCACAACTCCACGAATTGCTCCAGGCTCTCAATGCGATGGCTCATGTTCCTATCCCATTTTCAGATATTCAATGCGCCTCTTGAAGTGTCGCTCTTTCCCATAAAGCATTTATGGCTCACAGTGAATTGTCTGGCAGAAGCTATTTTATTTCATTCAGGCGAGAATTCAACAACAAATCAGGAGAGGCATTTTCCATCAATGATGCGGCCGTGGTATACTGATAATAAAGACGGAGTGTATCCCGATCATTCATGAAGGAAAGGAGTGTCCCATGAAAGACAGCGTTTACAAGGTCGTCGAATTGGTCGGAACGAGCACGGAATCCTGGGAGAAAGCCGCGGCGGCGGTCATCGAGGCGGCTTCCCGCACCCTGAAAGACCTGCGCGTGGCCGAGGTTGCCGAGCAGGACGTGCATATCGAAAACGGCAAGATCACCGCCTACCGGGTGAAGCTCAAAGTGTCGTTCAAGTATCTGCCCGACTGATTTCCTGCGCTTTCCAGGACGCCGTTTCCAATCTATTTGCTTTTTCCTATTTCTAACGACGTCCGATCCAGATTCGACGAATCGACGAGAGCATCGATAAAGAGGGACATAGAGGGGATCGGATGCTTCCCTATTTTTGAATCAGCTGGATGGCCAGGTTTTTCACCGGGTCGCGGCCGGAGAGAAGATCGGAGAGTGAAGGCTCCAGCGGATAATCGGGGAGCACGCCGCGGCCGGGGAAGGGATCGCCGCCCACGGCCAGAAAGGAGCGGCGGATGGGGATGCGCACGCGCAGCTTCGTTATCGGAAGAGTCAGGTTGAGGAAATCACCGGAGTTGTTGCCGCGGTAGCCGCCGCCCGTCTCCTCGCCCACGAATACGGCCCGCTTGTGATCATGGAGCAGCGCCGCGGCATCGGCTGCGGCCGAAATCGACCAGCCGTCGATCAGCACGGCCAATTTCCCCGGAAAACAATTGTCTTTTGGGGAGTAAGTCTTCCCCCATTTTCCCCGCAGTCTGTATCCGCCCCCGGCGTCTCTCTCCCAGAGGCGGTAATGGGTCCGATTGAAATAAATCCCCTTGTCGGTATATTCCAGGAAGGAGTAGCGCACCCGCGGCGTGTCCACGCGGTCGAGAAAACGGAAGGGCTCATTGATCAGGTAGGTGAGAAGCTCGGTGAGGTAGCCCGAATCGCCGCCGTCGTTGCCGCGCAGGTCGAGGACTAGGCGTTCGATCCCCTTTTCCGTCAGTTCGGAGAAGGAGGAATCCAGGAAGTTGTGAAAATCGAGCCGCCAGCGCTCGATGATCCCGGGGACGAAAGTTTTGATCGTCATCACCGCCGTTTTTTTCTCCTCCACGATTTCTAAATTCAGGCATTTTTTGTAGATCTCATCGAAACCGGGCCGGAAACTGTTCAGGACCTTTTCGGTCACCGGCGAAAGCACCGCGGTTTTGCTCTTTTTTTCCCCCGGAGGCATGTAGTCGACCCGGAATGATTCCGGGCAGCCGATGTACAGGGAGTATAGCTCGGGGAAATCACGGTCGAGTATCCGGTACTTCCAGGTGACGATGAATCCGTCGGAGGGGATTGTTCCCAGCAGCCGGGCGGTGATTTTCGCCATTGGCATTCCGTTGATCGCCAAGATTTCGGAGCCCGCGGGAACGGGGATTCCCTTGTCGAGATGCCGGAGGGCATAGCTCCTGCCGGCCTTGAAAACCAGGTCGATGGGGAGGAATGATTTTTGTCCGTCCAACTGTTTCCGGTACTCGTTTGAAGGGGAGATCGAAGTGTGCAGACAATGGATGCTTTCAATCAGCGGAGTGACCAGGCGCAAAAATTCATTTTCGGCCATCGGCTCCCGGATATTTTGGGCGGTGTCATTAAAGAGGCGGTTGAACTCTTCCCGGGAGGTATAGTTATACATGCCGGCATGCGCCTCCTCCAGCGCCTGGCGCAGCAGGTCGAAATCGGCCTGGAGCAGGGCGGGAGGGAACTTCCGGGTCAAAGGATTGCTGTCCCAACCAAGTTCCGCGGGAACCACAAATGCGGGCCAGGTATCGTCCGTAACCGGTGCGGAAACATGCTGCTGTACGATTTTCCACTCCTCGCCGCTCCGAAGAAGCACCCCGGTTTCGCGCGCGCCGGAGACGGCAAACGGCAGGTGTTGGGAGATGAAAGAGATGTCGATCGTCCGAAAATAACGGCAGATTCCGGAGGCGGCATCAAACCGAACAGTCAGATCTTTCTGCATGATCCGGAGGTTTTTGATCCCTTCCTTCTGCGCCCGCATCAGGAGGGCCAAAGAGCTCCACCCGACCGCCTTTTCGCGGCCGTCGATGCCGATGCTGATCACATCGCTGTTCTGATGGAAAAAAGCGGATGCCGTTTCCAGATCGCCAGCTTCCAAGGCGCGGTCGAGCCTTTCCAGTATGGACGCAACCCGATTTTCTTCCGATTGACCGCCGGCCCCCGGTGCCCATGAGCCGGAGACTGTTTCAGCGAACCACAGGATCAAAATGAGCAATATGGAATAAAGCGATTTCATCTTTCCCTCCTTGGGGAATGTTGCATGCCTGGAAACGAAACATCGGCGACTTCAGTTCCTTTGCCTATTTCCAAGTATTTAGCCTAATCCCGGGATGCTACCTGGTATGCGGTCTATTATATCGGGAATCCTATTCCCGGAGTACGGTATCGGGTGGGGATGATCCCATAGGAGGCTTTGACTACTCAGGCTTTGACTCAGAGATGCAGCTCGGTTCCTCGCAGGCCTATCCTTATTGATTCCAGTCGTTTCTTGTTCATCCTTGCTTGGCATCGAATGTTGTTTCTCTTGAGCTTCCCTGACTCAGGAATATAAGCCGATTGAGGAAATTCTATCTCTGTCACCGCCAATAATGATATGATTTCCGGGACATGACCGCCGCCTCATCCCGATTGGCCATAGAAACGCGTGGGCTGACCAAGTTTTACGGGAAATCTCCCGGCATCGTGGACCTCGATCTCGAGGTCGAGGAAGGCGAGGTCTTCGGTTTCATCGGACCGAACGGCGCCGGCAAATCCACGACCATCCGCACCCTGCTGGGGCTCCTCTTCCCGACTTCGGGATGCGGCCGCATCTTCGGCCTGGACATCGTAGGCCGGACCCGGGACATCAAGAAGAAGGTGGGATACGTCCCGGCCGAGGCCGGTTTTTACCACAAGATAAGCGTCCGGGAGTTTCTCCTCTACGCGGCGGGATTCTACGGCGGCCGGGACTCGGAGCCGAGGATGAGGGAGCTCGCGGCGGCCCTCGATCTTGACCTGGAGCGAAAAATCGCCGACCTCTCCAGGGGAAACCAGAGGAAGGTTGCGATCGTCCAGGCTCTCCTCCACCGGCCGCGCCTCCTCATCCTGGATGAGCCGACCGTGGGTCTCGACCCCCTCGTCCAGGCGAGATTCTTCGAATTGCTGGCCGGGGAGAACCGGCGCGGGACGACCGTGTTCCTCTCCTCGCACACGCTGAGCGAAGTCCAGAAGACGTGCCGCCGGGTGGCTATCGTCAGGCAGGGCCGGCTGGCGGCCGTGGAGAACGTCGAGGCCCTGAGGAAGAAACAGCTCCGTCGGGTCCGCGTCGAATTCACCCGCCCGGCCCGGGATTTCTCCCTGTCGCTGGAAGGCATGATCGATCCTCAGCGGGAGAACAACGTCCTGGGCTTCATGTATCAGGGAGCGATCCCGGCCCTCCTTCGGGCCCTGGCCGGAGGGCCCGTGTCCGACCTCAGCATCGAGGAGCCGACGCTCGAGGAAATCTTCATGCATTACTATTCCCGGGAGAGGGACGGATGAACGCCCATCTCTACCTCAACGAGTTGAAGCAGAACCGGACCTCGTTCCTCGTCTGGGCGGGACTCCTGGCCGGGCTGATCATCCTGGGAATGTCCTTTTACCCGGTCCTCATGAAGGGGGAGACGTATCAACGTCTCCAGGGGTTCGTGGAGAACACGTTCGTCAAGAACGTGCTGGATGCCATGGGCACGAACTTCGCCTCGCTGACCAACGTGCACGGTTTCTACGCCATGCGCAACGGCCTTTTTCTCCTTCTCATCGGATCCCTCTACGCGGTCCTTCTTGGAGGCCGGCTCGTCGCCCGGGAGGAGCAGGAGAAAACAGCTGAATTTCTCCTGACCCGGCCGGTTACGAGGTCCGAAGTCATGGCCGCCAAGCTGGCGGCGATGTTCACCGGCATCGCCCTCCTCAGCCTCGTCATCCTCTTCTCGGGGTATGCCGGCCTGGAGCTTTTCAAGGGAGAGTCGAGCTACCGGCTCGGCTCCTTCCTGTCGCACAATGTCTACGCTTTTCTCCTCATGCAGCTTTTCGGGGCCATTGGGCTTTTTGCCTCCCTTCTCATCAAGCGGGGGCAGCCGACGAACAACCTGGGCGTAGGAATCGTCTCCGGCGCCTTCTTCCTTGAAGTCCTTTCCAGAGTCTCCAAGTCCGTGGACTGGATCGGCTATTTCAGCCCCTTCAAGTTCGTGGATTCCGATGTCCTGCGCGCCGGGTATGGGCTCATCTGGTGGCGGGTGCTCTATTTCGCCGGCCTGACGGCCGGGTTGTGGCTCCTGTCCTTCCTCCTCTATAGGAAAAAGGATATCCTCATTTAGCCTGTGGGCCGGCCCTCTTCTTTTCTTCCGTCATCCTTCTGTCCGAGATCGGCCGGGCGCGACGTTGAAACAACCCGCTGGATTTCCTAAAATGAGGTCAAGAACCGATAACATGTCGATGGGCAAACCGGCGGTCCTGGTCTTTTGCATCGTCTTGGCCTATTGCGCGTCGCCCCAGGGGACCGTCCGGGACGGCGAGGTCGTCGTTTTCAAGCACGGCAAGATCGCCGGGGACCCGGCCCCGTTCAACCGCTTGTTGGACGAATTCGAAGCCCGGAATCCGGGGATCGCCGTCCGCGACGAAATCCTTCCTGCCTCAACCGACGAGCAGCACCAGTTTTACGTCGTCAATCTCGAGGGGAGGAGCTCGGATTTCGACGTCCTGAGCATGGACGTCATCTGGGTCCCCGAGTTCGCCAGGGCCGGATGGCTGACCGACCTGACCGGGCTGGTCGGTCCCGAGGAGAGGGAGGATTTCTTCCCCGGCCCGATGAAGGCGGTGACCTATCGGGACGAAATATACGCCGTCCCCTGGTACATCGACGCCGGCGTTTTGTATTACCGGAAGGACCTTCTCGAAAAGTACGGGTTTTCCCCTCCCCGGCTGTGGAGCGAGCTCGTTTCGACGGCGCAAAGCATCCAGAGGCGGGAACCGGGGATATACGGCTTCATCTGGCAGGGCAAACAGTACGAGGGGCTTGTCTGCAATGTCCTTGAATTTTTCTGGAGCAACGGCGGCGATATCCTCAGGGGGGGCGAGGTCGTCATCGCCGCCCCGGAGAACATCGCCGCCCTGGAGTTCATGAGAGCGCTCATCACCGAGCATGGGGTGACTCCGTCCCTGGTGTTGACGGCCATAGAGGAGCCGACGCGCCATCTCTTCGGCGGAGGCAAGGCGCTGTTCATGAGGAACTGGCCCTACGCCTGGAACATTTTTGAGCAGGAGGACTCGCCGGTCCGGGGAAAAGTCGGCGTCGCCCCGCTGCCTTCGTTTCCCGGGGGCGAGTCGGCCGCCGCTCTCGGAGGATGGCAGCTGGGACTGAACCGCTATTCGAAGAACCCCGATGCGGGCCGGAAGCTGATCCGGTTCCTGACCCGTCCCGGTTCCCAGAAAGCCCTGGCCTTGACCCTGGGCTACAAACCGACGAGACGGTCCCTTTACGCCGACGAGGAATTGCGGGCGGCCCAGCCCTTCATCGCCGGCCTCTACGGCGTTTTCATGGCCGCCCGGCCGAGGCCGGTGACGCCCTACTACATGATGATCACCCAGGTGATGCAGCCGGAATTCAGCGCCGCCGTCTCGGGCATCAAGACCGCCGCGGAAGCCTTGGACTCGGCCCGCCGGCAGATCGAACACATTCTGAAGGCTGAGGAATGAACCGGAGCGAAGGCGGCGCACGGTATGTCTTTCCGGCGATGCTGCTTCTCGCCCTCATCACGGTCTACCCAGCCGCCTATGTCCTCTATCTGAGTCTTCAGCGGAAACTCCTGATCTTCGATATCTCAAAGTTCGTCGGATTGGGGAACTACCTCCATCTCCTCCGGGACGACCGGTTCTGGAACGCCTTGAAGAACACAGCCTACTTCACGGTCGTGTCGGTCGGGCTTGAGCTCGTCCTGGGAATTTCGATCGCCCTGCTCCTCAACCGGAGCTTTCGGCTCAAGGGCCTGGTCAGGGCGGTCGTCCTCATCCCCTGGGCCATTCCAACCGTCGTCTCGGCCCGGATGTGGGAATGGCTGTACAACACCGATTTCGGCCTGCTGAACTTCCTTCTGGGGGCGAAGATCAACTGGCTCGGGAGCCCGTTCTGGGCCATCCATGCCGCCATTTTAATGGACGTCTGGAAGACGACGCCGTTCGTCGTGATCCTGATCACGGCCGGCCTCCAGGTCATCCCCCGCGAACTCTATCAGTCGGCGAAGATCGACGGAGCGGGCAGCTGGGCGATTTTTCGGAAAATCACCTTCCCCCTCCTGAAGCCGGTCATCCTGGTGGTGCTGATATTCCGGACTCTGGACGCCTTCCGGATCTTCGACGCGGTCTATGTCCTCACCGGCGGCGGCCCGGCCAACACGACGGAAACCTTGTCCATTTACGCCTATAAAGTCCTTTTCCAAACGCTCCAGTTCGGCTACGGCTCCGCGCTCGCGGTGGTGGTGTTCCTCTGCGTCGGCGGCATCAGCGTCTTTTACATCAAGCTCCTGAGCCGGGGGATGAGGCCGTG
>Ga0068714_10000439_pt1 | contig 81222 bp, 76 predicted proteins | sample MTBNYHSulfiMetaG_FD_62988 | JGI IMG/M metagenome (GOLD analysis project Ga0068714, IMG submission 62988) | Enrichment culture microbial communities from rom New York Harbor, USA that are MTBE-degrading - MTBE-NYH (New York Harbor Sulfidogenic)... | ecosystem: Environmental > Aquatic > Marine >...
GAATAGGAATTCTTCCAACCTGATATTCTCTGATTTTTCCTCAGGAGTCAGTGATTCATCAGAACGGATGCCGGCTACGTCTTTCTCGTGTTCCGCCTTTATGTATTCAAGTTCAGTCTGGAGACGTGGTTGTGCAACTATCCTGACATTGTAAAATTCTCCAGTTGACTTTTTTTTCTCAATAATTTCGATAATATCCCCTTCTTCTATTATCTGAAACTTCGGCAGGGGGGATTCGAATGGATCCACGTCCCGCTGAAACAAAAGGCCCTCAACAATAACATGAGGTGGGTTTCTAGGATCTCCTGATACATCCCATGAAGTTTTTACTACGATATATTGTTCCCCTAGCTGAGGCTCTTTGAAGCCACAACCAGTGAGACAAAAAATCAAGATCAATACAACGCATAGGCAGATCTTCATGACACCACTCGTAGCTGTCTCCAGGATATTAGAATTATTGAGGAAATCCGCGCTATTTCGTAAAGGCATTTCATTGTACTGCCAAGGTTTCTCGTCTAAGTGTTGTGCCCAAAGAATACTTAAACAGAATTATTAATAAGAAATTGAGGGACAAGAATTTCCTTTTCCGCCCGGAGCTTGCGATGCGTCCGGATTCGGCTTGAAATCTCATTCCTCCCTTGCCGACAATCATAGACAGGCTCTCGGGCGGTGTCAAGAACGGCCGGGAGGGCCGGAAAGCAGTCCGGACGGGCGAGAGCGGCCGGATCATGTACTTTCCGATCCGCTCGGCCTCCGTCTTCGTCATGGCCCGGACGCGGCTGTGAACGGATGCGGGCGAATACGCTGCGCGGGTTGCCGCAGTCGAGGTAACGCTCGACCACCTCTTGTCGCTTAGCGCTCAGGTTCGCGAACAGCAACGCCCAGTTGCGCAGCCACTTTCCCGGCGATATCGGACTCAACGCGGGACAACTCGACCAGGTCTCTTTCGTAAACTTCGGCCCATAGATGCCTATTATCGATAGCTCGAATGAGCTGGAAGGACATGCGTATCGCATGATCTGTCCTTTCGGATTTTACGCTCTGGATAGAACCAAAAAGCAAGTAAGCCACGCCCAATTCTTGACTGATCTGTCCGGCCGTTTTATTGGAATCCTTGTATTGCCCGGCGCTTTGATGCGGGATAACAACCAATCCTTCTGTGCCTGCCAGGCGCGCAGTGATCGCTTCCGTGATGTCGGTCGCCAGATCGTCATCCTCGGGCAGTCCCAGGTTTTCCAATGGGAGAACGGCTACCCTAGCTTTTGCATAAATTGGTTGTCTCTCAGTTGTCGTGCGCGAGCGAAATAAAAACGCAACCACAAAAGCGGCTACGATCACAGAGCCGATCCAGATGAATATTTTTGTAGAACCCGCTGTCCGGGCTCTTTCACTCTTTGCCTGGACTTCCAGTCCGGCCAAATTCGTGCCCTCGATTTCATGCTGGGTAATCTTCTTCCCGCATGAGGCGCACGCATAGATTATTTTCTTGACCCTGTCCGCGCTCAAGTAGGAAACAATAATTGGAACACCGCCAATCAGAAGAACGACCGGCAAATATATGTACTGCCGGCCCGGAACCTGTCGATCGTTCCATAAGGGAACGATGAGAGCAATCAGGAATACGGCGATTGCCACAAGGACTATTCCAAATATAAGGGTTCCCAATCCAACCGCTTTCTTCCCGGTGCGGCGATCTATAACGGTCAGTTCTCTAGAGAATTCTGTCTTCCCACAGACCGGACATCTCACCTCATGATTCATTTTCATGGATTCCTTTCGAATTTTTTTGTTCTATTCTACGAATCTGGGGATGGGCGAAGGGACAAGCTCCCCCCTTCTCCCTTTCACAAATCATTACTCCTTGAAAGAAGGTTAAGTCAAGCCTTTTATGTGATTTTGATTGAGGCAAATTCAATCTTAGCGCCTTTTTGGCATCTAAGGGTACCCGACGAGGACTTCTTCGCCTACCTCTCCTTGTCTTTTGCCAGAGAATTCCATTACCGGTCAAAAAATTCAGGCCGAAGCTTTGATCAAGAGAATCCAGTAAGAAACCGTCCTTCTAATAGATATCACCGCGAGTGTCGACATCAATGATCCGAATGATGTCTTTCTCCCGGAGAAACAGAATTCTGGGTTTCCCGACTCTCAGACGGTAAATATCCGACAACGCCAATCCCTGCATTTTCTTGATGTCACCTTTGTCTGGAAGGTTCTCGATGGCCGAGACAATCCTCGATCTCTTGGTTTTATCAAGCTTAGCCAGATATTTCAGGCCGGTCTTGCTGAGGAGGATCCTCATTTTTCCAAGCCGATGGATTTCTTGGCGTCTTCCAGGGAGACGAATTCATCGGCCTCGAGGATCCTGAGAATTCGCCGGGCGTCTTTCGTCGATAGAACGAGCTCGGACTTTAGGTCCGCGTTAACCGATATCCACTCGCGAAGAGCGTCACGGACGATCCCAGACAGACTTCGCTTCTTGACGAAGGCGACGACACGGGCTTTGTCGTACAGGTCGGCCTCGAGAATGACGTTGACCCGCTTCATGGGCTTTTTTTCCATACATGAATAATTACACATCTACACACAATTTTCAAGTCCAAAGATCCGTCGATTTTTCTCGTTTGCTTCACTCTTATAGAAGACGAAAAAAGCCGACCAGTCGGCTCATATTCAGCCGTATAATCTAAATTCGAAGTTCGGGGAAAGAATGATGGGATCCGGAGCGGCCGGAGGGAAGCGGAGCTGAAGGCCACAAGAATGCGCCGCCCGCCGTGGTGGCCCAGGTCTTCAGGGGCAAACTGACATCCGCCCGGGACTTCTTGGAGAAGGGTGAGGAAAAGGCCGCGGCCGGGGAGCACGACTAGGCGGCGCGCTTTATCGGTCCAAATGTTTGTGGAGGAAAGCCATCGTCTCGTTCCAGGAGACAAGACTTCCCCGGGCGTCATCTCTTGCGTTTCCGCCGTTCATGAAACGGTTTTGGCCGGTGATCAAATAGGGCAGGAAGACCATGTGGCCGGCGCCCTGGCAGCGGATGTGCTTGTGCTCGTAAGGGTGACCATGCCTCTCGAGCCTCTTCATGATGGCGTCGCAAAATTCGGCCGAGGGCCATGTTTGATCATCCGTCCCTGACACAAGAAGAATAGGCGCTCTTATCTTTTCAACCGGTATGACCGCTTGTTCGACGGCAGCCGAATCGGCGCGCTCCAGCCCAAGGACGTAGAACTGACGGACGGAGTCCATTTCTCCCTTCCTGTATTTCTCTATGTCTTCCGGCGTGAGAACCCCGGTGATAAAAGGAAGGCCTTGTCCGTATTGGCTCCAGGAGGAAGCCAGCTTCATGTTCCGGCTTATTCCCTGCCAGACATATCCGCTCGGCACCCAGGCGACAATAGCTTTAAAATCGTTTCGGATTGCTCCAAGCAGCAGGGCCAGTTCACCGCCCTTGGAGCCGCCGACCAGCCCTAAACGGCCGGCTTTGATGTTTTTTTGAGCCTTCATCCAAGCCACGGCCTTAAGGAAATATTCCAGGGGGATTTCCACCAGCTCTGGGGGGAGGTCCTGGTAGTTGAAATAGGCAAGGGTCAGAGCTGCGAATCCATAGGAAGCAAATGTCTGTGCCAGCCATTCATACAGCCCGCCGCCCGATCCCCCCAAAATGATCACTCCCGGGAAGGGGCCGCCTGAGGAGGGGTGATAGAGAAAACCGTAAAGCCCGTCATTCTCAAGGGGGATGCGGGTGAGGCCCCGGCCCGGCATCTGGTAACGGCGCCGCAGACGGGCTGTCGCGGCTTGCCCCTCCGAGTCCGTGACCGTCAAGTGAACGGTCAAGCCGTTTGTTTCATCATGAGAATAGGGCGCGATTCGTTTTCCCATGGGATTCTGCGGCTTCATCGACCAAAGCAGACCCAGGATATCGGCGTCTTCATAATCTCCTGAAAGCGGAGCCTGCTTGGCCGCGTCGATGATGCCGCTTTTGTCCGCCTTGAATACGGCATGGGATTCCCAGGCGACTCCGGAAGCATCAATCGAAAGGGCTTTGACAGCCGCCTGTTCATCGGCCTTCAGGCCCGTGATCATTAGGGAAAAAGGTTTGCCGAAGATGTGGTCGGCGGGGTCGATAGAGATCCGCAGGGCGGATTCACCGTCCGGATGGGAGGCCGTCGTGCCTTCTCCGGCCTGGTTGGCGGCCAAAAAAGTCAATGTGGCCAAAAGCGCTGCGAATACGAGAAAAGTGTTCCTTTGAAACAAGTGATATTTTGGGGGCCGCATGTTCTCAATCTCCTCTAAAAATATCGATCATAGCGCAATATCTCATCTGGATAGACGAAATCCTTCAGGCATATGTTCCTTGCCATAGTCCAAGGGATCGGACAACGACAAGCCGTTCGGACCTCCCCCTTCGGTCTCGAAACGGATTGCGGAAAATATTCGATCGGCGGATCATTGGCCTTCAAGAGATCATGATAGGGTTAATAGGGGCGGTCAATAGGGGGAGGTCAATAGGGGGACACAACACCTATTAACCTTATTTATTTTTTCGATTCATTGATCCTGGCGCTGGGGAAATAAGGTGAATATGTATGATATCCCCTTATTCTCTCCTTATTGATTTTTTTATTTTAATGTAAGACAATTTAAATCAGCTGTCAAGAGATTTCAGGATGTCTTCGGCGTTCGAGCGGCAGATTTTAAACAGTTCATCGAATTCCGATGGTTTTTTCCTGTCCGTTCGGCCGAGGAATTCTTGCAGTTGCGTTTTGAGTTTTTGGGTGAATTGCCTGTCGATATCAGGATGGGAAGCCTTCTCACCCGCAATCCTGCTCGACCCCTGCACATCGAAGGCCCGGCTCCTGACGTTTCGGCATCCGCCGATAAAGAGGAGCCGTCCCAAAGGCGTGGCTGCGGGCGGAATTTCGAGAGAACTGATGCTCAGGCAGTCTCTGGTCGCCCTGTGAAGCTCGCTCTCCATTTCCCAGACCATATCGGTGATGAAGGAAACGAAGATTATCCCGCCGGGCTCGACGGCGCTCCCCATCATTTCCCATACGGCCTCGGCGCAGCCGCCCGGCCGGCTCAAAACAACGCGGCTTCCATCGCCGAAATCGGCCCGGTCCGAATAGTGGATATCGAACCATCCCTGAATGAACTGGGAGGGATTCCCCTTGCTGTAGATTCCCTCGATCAGGGGGCTATCGCTGATTCGGCCGCCGTCGTCTTTCAAAAATAGCGAAACATCAAAATGTCCCACCCTGAGTTTGGGCCGGAATTGAAGGCGCGTCGTGTAAGGGCCGATCTTCTTGGCCTGAAGACGCTTCAGCGTGTTTTCCATAGGGAGCTTGTAATCCTCGCCGCATTCCCTTCCTTTCCTCGCCATCGAATCCAGATGTAAAGTTACCACATCCAAAGAGTCACGCTCAACGATAGAAAGAACGCAAGAAAGGCATCTTGATCCCATAAGAAAAATGAAATCCGGCACAACAACGGCCGTTCGTCTTGACTTGCCTTGCGTCCGGGGGCTAAGCTTAGGCCGCCAGAGGGGAAACGGCGGAAGCCATGAGATGTCCCAAGTGCGGGGCCGACAATGCGGCCGAGACGCGGTTCTGCGGGCAGTGCGGCGCGCCGCTCCCAACCTTCCGGCCGGTCGCCGACGGGGCGAAGGAGCGTCCGGATTCCTCCCCATCCGAGATCCAAGCCGAAACCTTGTCCCTCCCCGTCCGAGAGCTCAAGACCGGCACGTTGTTCGCCGGGCGCTACCAGGTCATCGAAGAGCTGGGCCGGGGCGGCATGGGCCGGGTTTACAAAGTCCTCGACAGGGAAGTCGAGGAAAAGGTCGCCCTGAAGCTCATCCGGCCCGACATCGCCGGCGACGAGGAGACGATCCGCCGTTTCCGGAGCGAGCTTCGCCTCGCCCGCCAGGTCGCGCATCCGAACGTCTGCCGGATGCACGACCTGGGCCGCTTTGAGGGCACGTATTACATCACCATGGAGTACGTCTCGGGCGAGGACCTGAAAAGCACGCTCAAGCGCATGGGCCCGCTCGGCGCCGGAAAAGTCGTCTCCGTGGCGCGGCAGATCGCGGCCGGCTTGAGCGAGGCCCACCGCCTGGGCATCGTCCACCGCGATCTCAAGCCGCAGAACGTCATGGTCGACCGGGAGGGCACGGTGCGGATCATGGACTTCGGGATCGCCCGCTCGGCCCGCGCCCGGGGCGACACCGGCCCGGCCATGCTCGTCGGGACGCCCGACTACATGTCACCCGAGCAGGCCGAGGGCCGGGAGGTTGACGCCCGCTCGGACACTTATTCTCTGGGCGTCGTCCTTTACGAGCTCCTGACGGGTCGGTTCCCTTCGGCGGCTGACGGACCGCCCGACCCGGCGAAGGCCGCCGCTCAGGTCCCGGAAACGCTCAGCCGCATCATTCTCAAATGCCTGGAAAAGGACAGGGCCAAGCGCTATCCGAGCGCCTCGGCGCTGCTTGCCGATCTCGAAGATTCCGAGGCCGGGCTTCCCGGATCGGAAAAGCTCCTCTCGGCGAAACGGACGACCGGGGCTTCTTTGTCCCTGAAGCGCCGGACGGCGCGCCAATGGGCTTTTTCGGCGGCCGCCGTCGCGCTTCTTGCGGCGCTCACCGTCGCCGGTTGGCTCATTTTAGGCAGGCAGCGCGGGGCGGCCATCCGCTCTCTCGCCGTCCTGCCGTTCGAATCGGAAAAAAGCGGCGAACAGGTCGAATTCCTTTGCGACGGAATGATGGAAAGCCTTATCGGGAAGCTCTCCCAGCTCCCGGAACTCAAGGTCATCTCCACTTACTCCGTGCGTCAATATAAGGGCCGGCAGGCGAATCTCGAAGACATCGGCCGCGACCTCGGCGTGCAGGCCGTCCTCACGGGCCGCATCACGCAGGAGGGCGACAACCTCGCCGTCCGGACCGAGCTGGTCGACATCCGGGACCAGAGCCGTCTGTGGGGCGACCAATTCCGTCGTCCGGCCGGGGATATTTTCGCCATCCAGGAGGAGATCGCGCGGGAGATCTCGCAGACGCTCAAATTGCGCCTGACCGGCGAGGACGAAAAAGCCCTGGCCAAGAGCCCGACGGAGAACCTCGAGGCCTACAGGCACTACGTTGAAGGCCGCTTCTACTGGAACCGGCGCACTCCCGACGGACTTCGTCAAGCTATCGTCTGCTATGAGCGCGCCGTGGCGCTCGACCCGGGTTATGCCCTCGGGCACGCGGGCATCGCGGAAGCGTATGTGGTCATCATGGACTTGGGGTATGAGCAACCCGAGAGGATCCTGGGCCGGGCCGAGAAGCATGCGCTCCGCGCCCTTGCGCTCGAAGAAAGCCTGGCCGAGGCGCACACCGCCCTGGCCGGCGTCAAAAAGATCGGGGGCGACCTCGCGGGAAACGAGCAAGAGCTCCTCAGGGCCGTCCAACTCAACCCGAATTACGCCACCGCCCATCAGTGGCTGGCCGAGCACTACACCTTGACGGAACAATTTCCGCTCGCCTACCGGGAGATCGCCAAGGCCATCGAGCTCGACCCCAACGCCCCGGTCATGAAAGCCATCGAGGGACAGGTCTATATGGCCGAGAGACGCTATGATGAGGCGATCCGAAGGTTGGCGCCGCTGCTCGGGGAAAACCCCGAATTCGTCATGGCCCGGATTTATCTCCACAATTCATACCTCGGCCAAAAGGACTATCTCTCGGCCGGAAGCACGGCCGAAGAGTGTCATCTCCCCGATATCCGGTTTTATTTAGGGTGCCGGGTCTTGTTCAAGGTCCAGAAAGGAGTCCGGACGCCGGAAGCGGCCGAAGCCAAGGCGACGCTGGATCGAATGACCGCCGACCCGTTGGCCGTAGGCGCTCCGCCGAGCTACATCGCGCTCATCTACGGAGACATGGGGGACTTGGACGCGGCCTATCGCTGGTATGAGAGGGGCCTGGCGAGCAATTTCCACAACACCAGGTTCCTAATGAAGTATTATTGCCCCGACGAACGGCTAAAAAAAGACCCGCGCTTCAAGGAAGCCTATCAGTAAGGGCAGCCGCCTCTTGAGGCCGTTTCTCATGTCAGCGGCATTTTCGGCCCGGAAAATGGACGGTCAATCCTGGAAGGCTGTGCCTGCCGGGATGGACATCCATTTCTTATTTGTTGCGTATATACTTACGTAATTTGCCGTCGGGAGGAACAGAGATGAAATCCGCGCTGAGAATCGCACTGGGCGCCCTGCTTCTTTCGGCGTCCCTCTTCGCCCAGGACCGGGAATCCCGCCTCTGGCAGGACGACCTCGAGTATCTGGTCAAACGCATCGAGACCATGCATCCGAACCCCTACGCCCAATTTCCCCGGGAAAAGTTCGTTCGGCTGAAAGACGAGCTGTCGGGAAGGATCCCCACCCTGAGCGAGGCGGAAATCGTGATTGCGATTTCGGAGCTTCTGACGAAGCTGCGGGACGGCCACACCCGCATGGGTTTCGAGCACTCGGATCCCCAGTGGCTCGGCCGGACTTTCCATTTGCTGCCGTTCATTTTCTATCCCTTCCCCGACGGCGTCCACATTCTGGCGGGGATGCCGTCCTGCAAAGAATGGATCGGGGCGAAGGTCCTCAGGATCGGCAGCATGCCCGCCGAGGAAGCGGTGAAAAAGCTCGGAGCCCTCTACAGTCACGACAACCGTTTCGGGGAAAGAAAAAGCCTTTACTACACCCTCGGACTGGCGGAGATGCTGAAATACATCGGCGCCTCAGAGTCCGCGGACGAGATCGAACTCACCCTGCGGACGGAGGGAAACAGGGAGGCCGCGATCAGGATCGAGACGGTTTCTTTTCTCGATATGGCCGGGCATCTCGGCAGCTGGTATCCCCAGGCCGGCGGCGGACTGTCGGCCATGAACGAGGCGGCCTCGGCCCCCCTGCCTTTGTGGCTGAAAAACCGGGACAGCAAGTACTGGTTCGAATACGTCCCCCAGGAAAAGATGATGTTCCTCCAGATCAACTCGCTCAATTCTCCCCGGGGCAACGAAGAGGGTTCCTTCGGCCGCCTGGTCGAAGATTTTTTCAGAGCCTTCGACGAGCACGCCCCGGAAAAGCTCGTCATCGACATCCGGGCCAACAACGGCGGCAACCACGTGGAGCTGCCGCTGCTGAAAGGCATCCTCGCCAGGCCCGGCATCGACCAACCCGACAGGCTGTTCCTGATCACCGGGATCGTGACATATTCGGCCGCCGTGCACTTCACGTCCATCTTCAGGGCATACACCCGGGCTACGGTTATCGGCGAGCCCACGGCCGGCAGACCCAACCATTATGGAGCGATCCGGCTCTTCAAACTGCCCAATCATCCCCAGGTGACGATCGGCTGCTCGGTCGACTATTACCAGGACTCGGAACCCTTCGATTTCAACACCGCCCACACCCCCGACATCCTGGCCGTGATGACCGCCGACGACTACAGAAACAACGTCGACCCGTCCCTCGACAGAGTGAGAAATTACGGCCGGATCCTCGAATGGGTGCGCACGCTGGAAGAAGACCTGAAGAATGCCTACGCCGCCGACGGCTTGGCGGGTATTAAAAAGACGTACGAACTGAAAAAACCCGAGTTGCTGAAAACCGGCTACACCCCGGAAAAATTCTTCTTCGAGATCAGGAGAAACTGGTTCTTCGACAATAAAAAGAGCGCCGAGGACGAGCTGGACTTCCTGGCCTTCGCCCTGGGCGAGAGCCCGGAATCGATCGACCTTTGCTATGTCCTCGCCGCCCGGCTGGAAGCCGAGGGCCGGATCGACGAAGCCAAAAAGCGCTATCGCCAGTGCCTGCTCCTGAATCCGGAATGCCATTACGCCGCGATGAAGCTCGGCTTGCTGGAGCTCAGATAGGACAGATCAAGTTTGGTGAAATGAGCACAGCTGAATACTTCTGGTTATCTAAAGGGAGGGCGCGGGATCTTTTTATCGATCTTTGAATGATTTCGGTTCCGCCTTCATGGCCGCCATCATTCAAATTGTAAAAGCACCAGCTCCTCCATGTAAAGACCGGCTGTCCGATGTTCGCCTCGTGGGAGCAGGGGCCGGCGATAAAGGGCTCTGGGGCCTATCAAGAAATTGCCCGGGCATCCCAAGGGCCGCGAAAGCAATCTTGTCGCCAATTTTATATTTTATCTTTTCTTCTCCAATTTGATGTTCTATTATGGGAAAATAACCCAAAGGGAGAAGGAATGAAAAATCGGTCCGCAATTTTTGTCGTCGCCTCCGTGTTGTTCATGGGCCTCGGGCTCAAGGCCGAGGAATACGATCTCATCGCTCATGCTTCCGGGGCGCAGTGGTCCAATTCGGACAAGGTCTCCATCCGGTTCGGCGTCGAGGGGCGGAACAAGGGAACCGCCAAATACGTGACCGAAGCGAAGATGGAAGACAACAGGGTTTACCGGCGGGTCCTGTTCACCCATCCCCGCTGGGGAAAGGACGGGGCGGTGAAAGGCGAATTCCGGGGCCTGACCCTTCCCCGGACGCGGATCAGGCTGGTGATCGCCGGGGGTTTCCTGTCCGGGGCCGGCCGGTCGGACGGTGTCCGCTTTTCCGCCCAATTCCTTCCCCATAACTTTGTCAGCGTCGATCCCCGGGCGATTTCAAACAGCCGCTGCTCGTTCCGGTCCCGCTATGACGGGCGCATCGACCGGACGGAGTGCGACCTGACTCCGTTCGCCGGGCAGACCGGAACGCTCGTCCTGACCGTCTCGGCCGAGAACAACGCCGACTTCGACTGGGCCGCATGGACCGAGGCCCGGCTGGTCACGGGAACCGAGAGGCCCCAGGCGGACACGGCGTCGATCCGGGACTCGTGGGCCAAACTCGTCAGCAAGCTCCGGATCATTCGGGAAGACGTGGACAGCCTGCGGGGAAGGATCATCCACTTGAACAATCTGATCGCCGAGGGGGGATCGTTCTCCGGAATCGACAGGGCCAAGGCCGCCAGGCAGCAAAAGGAAGAAGCCTTCGACGCGCTGCGCCAAGACTATCCGCGGGACACCAATGCGGCCCGGGAAATGATGAACGACATCACGGCCCTCAACATGGAATTTATCGAAAAGGCGTGCTCGATATCGGACCTGGAAAAGGTGGTCACCTTGATGAGGGAGACCCACAACTCGGTCAGGGAATTCAACGATCTTGTCTACAGGGAGCTGAGGGATTCCTCCCTGCGATCCCAAGTCAACGGTTTCCTGGAGACTCTCTCCCGTCTCTACGCGCCCCGGGCGGAATATCTTCAGCGCAACCGATAGGCAAGCGTGGAAATTGACTTCCCGGCGCCTCGCGTTTTATAAAGGAGAGGTACGATAGGGGGAACCGTCATGATCGGCCAGATCCTTCTCCATTATCGGATCACCGAAAAGATCGGCGAGGGCGGGATGGGCATCGTCTACAAGGCCGTCGACACCCACCTCGACCGCACCGTAGCCGTCAAGATCCTCCCTCCGGATAAGGTCTCCGACCCGGAGCGCAAGAGCCGATTCGTCCAGGAGGCCAAGGCCGCCTCCGCCCTCCGCCACCCCAACATCGTCGTCATCCACGACATCGCCTCCGACAAGGGACGCGACTTCATGGTCATGGAATTCGTCGAGGGGCAGTCCCTCGAAGCCCTTGTCGGCCGGCGGGGCCTGAAACTCAACGAAGCCCTCGGCTACGCCGTCCAGATCTCCGACGGCCTGGCCAAGGCCCACGCCGCGGGGATCGTCCACCGCGACCTCAAGCCGACGAACGTCATGGTCACCGGCGACGGCCTGGTCAAAATCCTCGACTTCGGGTTGGCTAAGCTCGTGGAGGAATCTCCGGACGCCGGCGCCGGGCCGACCGTCACCATGGGGAGCGAGGCCAAACCCCGGACCGAGGAGGGCTACATCCTCGGAACCGTGGCTTATATGTCCCCCGAACAGGCGGAGGGAAAGAAGGTCGACGCACGGTCCGACGTCTTTTCCTTCGGTGCGGTCCTCTACGAAATGCTCACCGGCCGGAAGGCCTTCGACCGGGTGAGCCGGATCAAAACCCTGGCCGCCGTCCTCAACGAGAACCCGAGGCCGGCCGCGTCCGTCAGCGACCGGATCCCTGCCGAAGTGGAGCGGATTCTCGACCGGTGCCTCCGCAAGGATCCCCAGAGGCGCTGGCAGACGATGTCCGACCTCAAGGTGGCCCTCCAGGATCTCAAAGACGACTCCGATTCGGGAAAGCTCCGCGCGGCGGACGCTCCCCTCCGCCGGGGGCGAAAAAGACTCGCCCTTTACGCCGCGGCCGCGGTCCTCACGCTCGCCGCCGCGGCGACGGTGATCGTGACCCTTTTCGCTCCCCGGCCGGCGGCCCCGATCGAGTACGAGACGACCCGCCTGACCTTCGATTCGGGTTTGACTGTGACTCCGACGGTCTCTCCCGACGGAAGCCTCATGGCCTATGCCTCCGACCGAGAGGGCGGCGGAAACCTCGAAATCTGGGTCCAGCAGCTTTCCGGGGGCAGGCCCCTTCGTCTGACCGACCACCCGGCGGAAGACTGGTTCCCGTCGCTCTCACCGGACGGATCCAAGATCGCCTTCGCCTCCAGTCGGGACGGCGGGGGGATTTTCCTCGTCGACACCCTGGGAGGGGAACCCCGGAAGATCGTGGACGGGGGATGGATCCCAAGATTCTCTCCGGACGGGAGACACATCTCTTTCCTCAGGCTTCCCGCCTCTCTCGAGACGACGCTGGTCAAAATGTATCTGGTGCCAGCCAAAGGAGGAACGCCCGTTCACTTTCTCCCCGAATTCTGCAGTCATTTCGTCACCCAGGGAGGAGCCCCCGTCTGGTCCCCCGATGGAAAACACCTCCTCTTCCGCGGCCAACGCATCGATGACCCCCGGTCCACGGACTGGTGGGTGGCGCCCGTCGACGGAGGAGAGCCCGTGCGCACGCACGCCCTGGAACACCTCGGGTTGACGTCCCTCATTCAGTGCCCCGTCGGATGGACCGGAAACGAGGTTCTTTTCATTTCCGGAACGACGGTCGAAGGGACCGACCTCTTCCGAGTTCCGATCGAACCCGGAAGCTGGGAGATCACCGGCCCCGCCGCGCCCGTCACCTCGGGCCCGGGCATGAAGATCTTCGCGTCTCTGACCCGCGACGGCGGGATCCTCTTCAACAACTTGACGGTCATGATGGACGCCTGGAGCGTCGACGCCGACCCGAACCGCGCCGAGGTTTCTCAAGAGATTCGGAAAATCACCCAAGATCTCATGCAGAAATTCACGCCCTCGACTTCCCTCGACGGCACCAAGGTCGCCTTCACGGCCTTCGGGGGCGTGCAGACCGGCAAGATGGAAGTCCGGGTCAAGGACCTCGTCACGGGGCAGGAAACGGTATTCCCCATGGAGGGAATACGGCTCGGCCAGCGACCGATCTTGAGCCCCGACGGATCGATTCTCGCCTTTCGGGATTTCATTTCCGGTACGCCGCGGACGTACCTCGTTGGGAAGGGAACGGGATCGCCCCGGGAGTTCTGTGATTCCTGCCGCGTTCTCGACTTCTATCCGAATCTCGCGGACGTCCTTGTCCAATTCCATCCCCAAGGGCTCGAGAGAATGAATATACGGAGCGGGGAGCGGGTGCCGGTTCTGAGGATCGAATCGGGTTCGATCGACGGAGCCGCCCTCTCCCCAGACGGCCGATGGATTTCCTGGCGCTCAAGCGAACCGGACGGGAGGGCGGCGATCTGGATCTCCCCGGAAGAGGCGAGTCGTCCTTCGCCGAGCCAGAGACACCTGATCATCAGAGACGATAAACCCCTCAGTCCTCCCGACTGGTCCCCGAACGGACGCTATCTCTATTTCCTATCCGAAAAAAAAGGACACAGCGCAATCTTCGCCCAGGGGCTCGATCCCTTGACCAAGGCGCCGGTGGGAAAGGCGATCGAGGTTCTCTATTCCCGAGAAGGAAAATTCATGCTGAATTTCCCGAAGGGGAACGCCATGGTCAGCGTCGCGGGCGATAAGATCATTTTCCAGGCGACCATGGTCTTCGGCAACATCTATCTGGCCAAGCCCAAGGGGAGCTAGGCCGGCGAATGGACGGCGCCATCGCCTCAGCCCGAGCAGCGCGCTAGACGAAGTTCTTCAGTCGCGGCCAGATCGTTTGAATGGAACGGATGGGATCGCGGCAGACGAGGATGGGCAGGTCGCTCTCGTAGGGCATGGCGTATTTGGAAGAGTGCCGGGCGGCTTCCGTGACCTCCCGGAAATGCTTCAGCCAGCCCTCCCGCTCCGAGCCGACGACGATGGCCACGTCGCCCGACCTCTCTCCCGGCCCCCACAGCCAATAGTTGTTGTGGCCGCTTGCCGCCCAGGGAAGGCCGCGGCCCCGGGCGAAGTGATTGATGGCCGAGGCCTCGCCGTAGTTGTTGGCCAAAATCACGCATTCCTTTTTTTCCTCTTCGGGGAGAGCCTCATAGACCCGGGCTACCGAATCCGCCAGCTCGGGCCAGCCGAACTGGTCGGCGTAATGCTGGGGGAGAGCGCTCAGTTCCTTGCGCTCCGGCGTCATCGGCGCCACGCCCAGGGCGCGGCTGTAGGCGATATATCCCTCCACCGTCAGCACCGGGAGAGCAAAAGGGGCCAAAGCCGCGCCGGTCGAAAGCAGGAGAAGGATCGCGACCGGCTTGAGCCAGTGGCCCCGGACTCTGCGGATGCCGCGCTCCAAGGCGAAGGCTCCCCCGGCCAGCATGACCGGATAGATCGAGGCGATATAATAGGTCTTGCCTCCCGAGAATAGAAAAAAGAAGAACAGAGCCAGATACGCCCACCCGAAGGCGCGGAAGGCTTTCATCGCCGGAGCGAAAAGGAAGAAAAGGAGCCCGGCCAGGATGAGCACGAAGACCAGCGGGTGAGCCTCCAGGAACTGGCTGCCCAGAAAATCAGGGAGCGACAGAGGTGCGTTCTTGAACTGGACGGCGTTCCGGTTGAGCTCGATGAACGGCAGGCCATGCCGGATCTGCCAGAGAAGGTTCGGCAGGAACATGAGGAGCGCCAATCCCAGGCCGGCCGGGAGCCAGGGAGTCCAGAGCATTTTTCGGGCGGGAGAGAGCAGGAGACCGATCCCCAGGGCGACGGCGAAGAAAGCGATCGAGTATTTGTTCAGCAGGCCGACGCCCGTGACGGCGCCTAAGGCGAGCCATAGCCTGGGACGCCTGTCCTTGATGATCAGGATAAGAATGTAGGCGGTCAGGGTCCAGAAAAAAAACTCAAACGCATTGTTGGTGAGCCAAACGTTGAAGTTCAGAATGACCCCCGAGACGATGACCCCCACGGCAGCGAGCGCCTGGGCGAACCTTCCGCCGCCGAGCTTGCGGACGATCAGGCCGGCGAGGTACACGGTCGCCGCCCCGGCCAGCGCCGGGAAGACGCGGAGACCGAGGAGCGATTCGCCGAAGAGCAGCCGCGCCAGCCGCGAGACGAGCGAGGTGAAGGGCGGGTGATCCACGAAACCGAAAGCCAAGCGGTCACCGCAGACGATGTAATAGAGCTCGTCGCGGAAATATCCGTAGCGGCCGTTGAAGGCGAGGTGCAGGCCGAGCTTGGCCATAGCAAAGTAAAAAAGCATGCCCTTCTCGCCGAGGAGTGCGCCTCGCAACATGAGTTTGGCCATGCCGATCGCCCTAGGAAAGCTTATTTAAAAAGATTATAGCATGAACTCAACCGCACGGATTTATTCGGATTAGCTGAATTCCGCTACAGCGGACTGCGCCCCAGCCGGGCGCCTGGAAACGGATGGTCCTGGACGTGGAGAGACTGGCCGGGTCGACAACGCTTAGAAAGAGAGCTTGAATCCGAAGCGGTAAAGCGGCTCTTCGTGGCTCTGAAGGGGATATGCGACCTCGGAATAGAGAAACCAAAAATGCGTCCCGACCATCGCGTAGGGGACAAGGTGGCTTCGGCTCCGGGCGGCCTCGATCCCTCCCCCGCCGTAAAAGCGGAAGAAAAGGAACCGGGCCGGAATCATATAGGCGGCGCCGACCTGGAAAAGGAGGTCTTCCTCCGAACGGATGTAGTCCAGGTTGCCGGTGAGATAGACGTTCCGGCCGACATGATGTTTGTAGCCCACGCTCACCGGATGAAAAACAAAGGGGGAAAAGTTGATAATATGGTCCGGAGCGCGGAAATCCTTTCCGTGCGGAAACGCATCCGAAAAGCACAAGACCAGCAGGCAAAGTCCCGAGAGACCGGCGATCAAGAATTTTTTCATGTCCGACTCCTCTCTTGTTCCATTTCTTGACTCACGTTAGACTGAAAATAGAGCAAAATATGTGCCAACTATTTCCCCCTATTCAGCATCTCTTCCTTGTCCTAATTAGAAGACAGGTGTTGCTTAAAAAGTAAGTTCGTGCTTACGGATTTCGTTTTTTCTTAACAACAGAGCCGCTTTTTCACTAGAAAAGGGCTTAGACGGCTTTTTTATGGGGGGAAACTGAATCTCAGTTAATCACGGCCTCATGGGCCCGTGATCCAAAGCGGCGACGCGTCGCCGCACTCCAAAAAAGACGCGCTTTGCCTAAAAGAAGCGACTACAGTCAATTGTTCATCACTCCAAGGGCCGATCCGCGTCATCAAAATATGTTCACGATTAGCCGAAACAGATGGATAAAGGCTGCTTTCGAACATGAGGATGGGCGTCACCTCCATCCACTGCGAGACCGGCGAAAAAGCCGCATCAATTCAGGGAAACCGTTTGTGTCTTCACACCGCCCTTCAGCGAGTCGTACATGAGCTCGAGCGGCCCCGAGCCCTTGACGACGAGGCGCAGCTCGACGCGGCCATGGCCGGGGACGCCGTTTTCGACCCAGAGGGCGTTCGCCCGGACCTTAACCGCGCGTGTCAGGCCGCGGAACCGGTCGGTGATGAATCCCGCGGCGACGAGAGAAACGCCCTTTCCGCCGACCGAGAGCCGGTCGGCGCGGTGGAGCTTCTTCTGGGCGGCGACGGCCGTCATCGAGGGAGTCGGACGGCTGTTGACCACCGTGACGTCGACCTGCCACAGCCCGTTTCCTAGCCGCGTCGTTTCGGCCTTTTCGATTTCCAGGCGCGCCAGCTGGTCGGCGTGGTAGAGACAGAAGGCGGCGTTGCGGTGGCAGGTCTCGGCCAGCTTGAAAAGCGGAGGCACGCGGCGCCCGAACTTCCTCACTCCCCCGATCTCGACGTCGCCGTAGAGCGGGTGGCTGTAGGGCGTCCAGTCGCTGAACTGCTCGCCCATGAGGACGAGGTCGTGATAGATCATCTCCTCGATCCGCCCCGCCTCGAAGAACGAGGCCACGACGTCCTCGTCCTCTTCCTGCTCCTCGCCGCCGCGGCGGCCGCGCACCGGCCCCGCCGCCGCGGCAGGATTCATGTCGAGCTCGTTTGTGTAGGTGAAGATGCCGAGCATGCCGTAGAGGAAGTCGATGCTCCCGCCGTAGACCGTGTACATGTCCTTGTAGACCGTCACGTAGCGGTAGCCGGGCAGGATTTTCTCGCCCCGCTTGCCGATGGCGTCGTAGACGCGGCGGTCGGCGGGGTTGTACTCGCCCAGGTTTTTGGCCCCGGGGCCGCGGAGGATCATGCCGCCGGAGTTGTGGAAGTTCTGGGCGCCGGCGATGTTCGGGTGAGCGAGCAGGAAATCGCGCACGGCGATCGTCTCCGGGAAACAGAACGGATAGTCCCCCGATCCGCGCTGGACGTATTCGGGCTGCCAGTTGTAGCCGTAGTTGCGGTTCATGTCGTAGCCGCCCGGCCCGTCCTCGTTGACCATCCCGTCGCCGTCGTTGTCCACCCCCTCCTGGCCGAGAAGGATGAAGGATCCCTTCTCGCCCGGCTTCACCGGAATGAGAATGCGCGGGTCCTCGGGGTGGGGCTTGTGCGTGCCGTTCGGGTCGCGCTTCCGCATCTGGGTGATCGAGCCGTCGCCGTCGAGGTCCTCGGGTCCGTCCTCGTCGGCCAGGCCGTCGCGGTCCGAGTCGTAGGGGATGAGTCCCGAGCGGGGGGAGTTGGGATCGGTCGCCCGGTGAATGTAATAATCGCGGCTGTCGGGATTCATGGTCGGCACGACGTAGAACACGCGTTCGTCGAGCAGGCGCGTCGCCAGCTCGGTCCGGCCGTAATTCTTCACCAGATACCAGACGGCGTACATCGCCACCTCGCCGCCCTGGATCTCGTTGCCGTGGATGTTGCCGTCGATGTAGTAGCCTGGCTTGCGCTCGGCCGGGCCGCCCTTGGGGCTCGTCAGAACGGCCGTCCAAAGGTCGCGGCCTTCGTAGGACTTGCCGATCGAAATGACCTTGAGAAGCTTCGGGTAGGCGCGCTCGAGGGCCTTGAGGCTGCGCCCGATCTCGGCGTGGTCGTAGAAATGGTCGAACGAGAGGTCCGTGCCCGGAACCTCGGCCCGGACGGCGGCCTGGGAATTGAGGGGCGTCGGGCCGAAAAATCCGAGGAGCAGAGCCGCCGCGGCTGCGAGGACCCGGCCGGTGATGTTTTTGTCGATGTTGCGCATCGTATGTCTCCCTTCGCTTCCGACTCCGTCACTCGAGGACGAGCGAGGCCCGAACCTCGCCGAGCTTGGGCGACCCGGCCTCGACCGTGAGCCGGGAGCCCTTCTTTCCTCTGACCGTCCATTCAAGTTTCTCTGTCCCGCCGCTTCCCTCGAGGAAGGGGACCGTCTCGACCGGCCGGCCGGAAAACAGGCTCTGGCCGTCGCCGGGGGCGAGCTTCACCCGGATGGGCCAGGCGGTCTGCGCCCGGCGGCCCTGGGCGGTCGAAGTCGGGAACCAGCCCGAATTCGTGAGAGCGGCCGTGATCCGATAGACGTCGGCGCCGAGCGGCTCGGCCTTGACCTCTTTGATCTCGAGCACGGGGAGTTTTTTCATAAGTTCGATATAGAAATCGGCGTGGAATGAGGCGGTCTTCTCGATCTCGGAAGGGGGCGGGTTGATTCTGACGAAGGGCGCGAATCCGCCGATCTCGACCTCGCCGAGCGTCGGGTGCTTGAACGGCGTCCAAGGGACGAATCCCTTGCCCTTCCAGGCCTCGTCGGCCCATTTGAGGATGGTGGCCTCGGGGTGCTCGTCGCCGGCGGCCTGAGGACGGCGGGGCATCTTTTCCATCATCTCCGCCATGCGGGCCGGCGTCACACGGCCGGACTTGACCATGTTCATAAGCATGGCGGCTTTCATGTTCGGCGGGGCGCCCTGGGCCATGAGGAATTCGTCGATCTTCTCCTCACCGAGCGCCAGGAACTCCTCGGACGACAGGGCCTTGAGCTTGTCGGCGGTCAGAGCGTCCTTGGGCGGCTCCTTCTTGGGCTCCGGCACGGCCCACAGGTCCGCGGAGAAGACCGGCACGCCGTACTGGAAGTAGGCGTAGGCGGCGAACGACCCCTTGCCGACGCCGCGCGCCCGGGCCTCGGGATAGTCGAGCTTGGCCTCCTTGAGGGCGTCCTTGTATTCCTTCTGGACGGCCTCGAAGACGGGCAGATCGAGCCTGTCGAGGGCCATGGCCGGCCCGACGCCCAGGAACGAGGCGACCATGTCCTCGGTGATCTCCATGCCGCCTCCGAGGCCCGAAGCCGTCGCCGCTTCGGCGACCTCCTTGAGGGTGTATTCCTGGTCGGCCTCGAGGCCGAAGAACGAGGCGAAGCGCGCCGGAACCTTGACCTTGTCCGCGCCGGCGCGGGCCTGGCCGGTCTGCTGCAGGTTGAGGAGCGTGTTCTCCGTGGAGAAGTTCAGGATGAGCGCGATGCGCGGATGCGCGGAGAGGAAACGGACGAGGGCCAGCGTCTCGGCCTCGGACACGGGATGGAGGCCGGCGGCCCGGACGTAGTGCTCGAAGTCGTGCGGGAAGTTGCGGTTCGGCTCGACGCCGCCCGGAGGATCCTCGTTGATCTCACCGTCGCCGTCGTTGTCCAGCCCCTCGCTGTAGAGGGCGTAAACGCCGCGCTCCCCCTTCTTCGGATCGGCGAGGCGCATAAGACGCGGCTCGGCCGGGTCGGCGATCCATTTCCCCTCGGGATCCTTGACCCGCATCCGGGTGATCAGGCCGTCCTTGTTCAGGTCGTCCGGACCGTCCTCGTCCGTGAGCGTGTCGAGGTCGTCGTCCACGGTCCGGGCGTTCGTCGTCCGCTCCAGGCGGGGCGAGCCGAAAAACGCGGCCGCGGCGTCCGGATTGAGGAGCGGCGCTACGTAGACCGTGCGCTCCGCGAGGAGCGCGGCGACGTCCTTGTCCGCGCCGGCGGAAGCGAGGAGTTTTTCGGCGAGGAAAAGCGCCGCCACGGTGCCGATGTGGTGAACGCCTTCGATGTTGGCTGAAACGAAGACGGCGGGACGCTTGTCCGGAGCCGGTCCGGACGGAGTTTTGGCCGCGATCCGCAGGGCGCCGATTTCCTGCCCGCCTGTCGATTTTCCTAGGCTGAAGTACTCGACCAGCATTGGCGCGTCCGCCGCCATCGTCTTCATCAGGGCAACGACCTCGGCGGGCGCGTGGTAGCGGTCGAAAGTGATCTTTGCCGACCCGCCCCCCCCGGCCGCGGCGGGAATCATGATTCCGAGCACGAAGAGAAAAGCCGTTGCGAGCGCCAAACGTTTCATCCCATACTCCTTGTCATTCGTGATAGACACGCAATTTCCTTTATTCGCACAATATTTCAATAGCATACAACGCCAACGATATGATTTCCAGCGCGCTTTTTAGGGCCCCAGTAAATTTTTGGCTCTTTTCCATCTTTAATGGACTGGACTTTTAGCGTTGAATATCGACTTCCTTCCTGTCGAAGCAATATTCCAGCGCCGAGGGCGTCTTTTTTTGAGTGCGGCGACGCGGATTATCGCCGCCGTAAAAGAACACCTTGCCGAAAATCCGCTCGCTCACGGCAAGCCTCGTAAGGGAATGTTCAAGGGGCTTTATCGATTTCGGCGAGGCGATTACCGGGTGATTTTTGCCGTGGATCACGAGGCGCGCCTCGTCCGCATTCTTTATATCAGACACCGCAAGGACGCCTATCGTTCGTAGGACTTATGCGTGAATGGCGCGGCGTCCACCAGGGAAGAGGTCATTTCGTATTGATATGTGATCTCATGAACGCGAGAGGCCGTCTCTCTGGGGGCCTTCCCTCCGCGGGATCCCCTGGAAGGCCTCGATATCGATATTAAGATATCGAAAGTGGTCCGGAGTATTCCAAATCCTGAATGAACGGATAGGGAAGGCATTCGCCCGATCGAAAATTCCCTACATGATCGTCTTCGGCCGGGCCGAAGTCTGAGTTTTTTTACCTCTCGAGGGAGTCGAGGAGAACGGCGGCCATGACCCGCAATCCGACCGGGATCGCCGCCTCGTCGGCGGTGAAGGTCGGCGCGTGGAGCGTGGCCGTGCCGCCCTCGGGCTGGGCGCCGAGCCAAAGAAGCGCGGACGGCGCCACGCTCCCGAAATAGCCGAAATCCTCGCCCACCATGCCCGCCTGGCCCCGGACGACGTTTTCCTTGCCCAGCAGACGCCCGGCCACGGCGGCGGCGCGCTCGGTGAGCGCCGGGTCGTTGTACCCGCTGGGGATTCCGAAGGAATAGTCGAGTTCGTAGCGGGCGCCGTTCGCCCGGCAGACGCCCTCGACCGTCTGCTCGATTTTCTCCCGGACGGAGCGGCGCTCGTCCTCGCCGTAGGTCCGGACCGTGGCCTGGAGGTCCGCCCTCTGGGGAACGATGTTGCTCGCCGTCCCGGCGTGGAACGAGCCGACGGTCACGACCGTGTCTTCCGAGGCCTCGATGCGGCGGGCGATCATGGCTTGAAGGGCGACAACGATCTGGGCGCCGATGAAGACCGGATCGACGCATAGGTGGGGCTTCGCGCCGTGGCAGCCCTCGGAGAAGATCGTGAGCGAGAACTCGTCGACGTTGGCCGTGACGTGGCCGGGAACATAGACGACGACTCCGGCGGGGGCGAAGTCGGCCACGTGGTAGGCAAACACGGCGTCGGGCTTGACGTACCGAAACAGGCCGTCATCGAGCATGCGGCGCGCGCCCTCGCCGACCTCCTCGGCCGGCTGGGCGATGAAGAGCACGGTCCCCGCGATCTCGTCCCGGAGACGGGAGAGGACCGTGGCTGTCCCCACAAGCATCGAGGTGTGGACGTCATGGCCGCAGGCGTGCATGACGCCCGTTTCGCGGCCTTCGTGCGCGACGCGCACCTTGGAGGCGAAGGGCAGGCCCGTCTCCTCGGTCACGGGCAGGGCGTCCATGTCGCCCCGGAAACCGACGACGCGGCCCGGCTTCGCGCCGCGGAGCACGCCCAAAACGCCCCGGCCGCCGATGCCTTCGCGGACCTCGAGGCCCAGGGCCCGGAACCTTTCGGCGACCAAGGCCGCCGTGCGCGTCTCCTTGAGCGAGAGCTCGGGATGGGCGTGGATGTCGCGGCGCAGGGCGACGATGTCCGGGGTGATCGCGCGCACAATCTCGTCGATTTTCGCGTCGAGCCGGGCGGCGGCCGACGTGTCCTGGGCCACGAGTCCGGGCGGCAAGACCGCCAGCGGCGTGATCAGAAGAAACAGGAAACGGGCGATTCGCTTCATGGCATGCTCCTGATTCAAATCGGGTCAGTCCATACCGTTCCATATGAACACCATAGCCTTTTTATGTCAATTTCCCGCCCTCGACACGCCGGTCAGCGGCCGACACTTCCCCTTCCCGAAAGCCCCCCGGGGAGAGAGGCTGTAAAACAAGCCGATTCTCCCGCCGCTGAGGATGCCGTCGCCGGCCTATGGGTGCCGCTCAACTGACTGAAAGATCACGAGCTGACGATCGGCACTTTTTCGCCGGACATACGTATGAAACTAATGAAGAGGCTTTTCTTGTATCAGCAATCCTAATTTGCCATACTTGGCCTAAGCCCAGGGGCGGGGAATAAGCCGCCAAAAGGAATATTTCGTCTGGGGACGATATGAAATGATGAATGCCGAATCCTACGAAGTCCTGCGTAAGGTCTCTCCGTCCGAATTCGAGCGGTTTCGGGCTTTCCTGGAATCTCATCAGGAACGGCGGCTTGAAGCCGAAGGAAAGGTTCTTCCCTATTATTCCTGCGGGACGGGCCAAAGAGCGCTTCTCACGTTCGCCGGGGGCTGGGGCGGAGTCGAGTTGACATACGAGACCGTTCTCGGATTCGAGCGACGGAACCGCGTCGTCGTTATCGACGTGTCGGCCTTCGACGACCCCGACGAACTGGGGCGCGGAATCAACCGTGTGCTGGATGCCGAGCGCGTCGATCGCGTCGTCGTGGTGGGGCAGTCTCTGTCCGGAATCGTCGGCCAATCTTACTTCAAGAGGCACTTCGGTCGCGTTGACGGACTGGTCTTGACCAATACCCCGGCTCCCAAGAAGGAGCGAAGCCAAAGGTGGGCGCTGGCCCTGTTCAAGCTCATTCCGTTGGGCTTGCTGAAGCCGCTCCTTCGACGCAAAGCCGCCCGACTCGCGGAATTCCGGGAGAAGATCCCCCCTGAGGTTCAGGAGAGAAGGAAATTCGCCGCGGCGCTCATGGGCTGTATGATCGACGGCTATTGGACGAAGAAGAATCTGCTGAACATCTTCAAGCAGGCTTTCACCTTCAATGAAAAGGACGCCGCCAATCCGGATTCTTTCCCCGGCTGGAAGGGCAAGTCCCTCATCATCACCAGCCCGGACGATCCTTACTATTCGGATGTCGGCCTCCTTATGAAAAACCTGCCGAGGGCCGAAAAACACGAGTTTCCTTCGGGATTCGGTCACACGGCGCCTCAGATCCACAGGGACCAGTTTCACCGAATCATCCAGGATTTCGTTGATAGTCTCGATACAAATGGGGGATGAAAATTCCAGACTATCGGTTTTTCACTTCGGCTGGTGACGACTGATTTTGAAATCCGGACGAAATTCCGTTATTCATATGACATCAAAGAGGAAAGGAGGTCGGTCATGAAACGCGTATTCGTTATGATGCTGAGCGGCATTTTGGTTGCTTGCGTTTTCAGCCGGGCCGAAACACTGCCGAAACCTACCGGGAAACATTTTGTCGGCGTCACCTACCTGAGTTTTATCGATAAGACGAGAAAAGAGATTTTCGACCCGAAACTCGAGAGCTTTAGAGAATTCACGATGAAAGCCTGGTATCCTTCTGATCGCCAGGCCGATCCCGAGCCTTATTTGTTGAAAGCGGAAGCGGACTTTGCGACAAAATATCTTCAATTTCCCCCGCTATACAAAGAACTGATGTCCCATTCGGGGCGAGACCTGCCGGTCTCAACCCAGGAGAAAAAATATCCGGTATTGATTTTTTCCCATGGGTGGGGCGAGCATTATTCTCAAAATACGATATTGATGGAAGAACTGGCCAGCCGCGGCTATGTCGTTTTCAGCATCGCCCATCATTACGAATGCAAGTTTTCCTCGTATCCGGACGGGCGATTCCTCTATATCGATATGAATAATCCCCGGTTCCAGAAAATCATGGGAGAACAGATGAGAGCCGCAGGGCTGGGGCATTTTGAAAAATTGAAAAACGCCGCCGACGACGAGGAACGAGAGCGGGTGTTCCAGGAAATGATGTCGACCCTGCCGACGCTTTTGGCCGAAAGCTCAAAATATTGGGCCGAAGACATCGCCTTCCTGATTGACCGGTTAAAAATCATGAATGAAGAGGACACGCGCTTCCGAAACACGCTGGACCTGGATCGGATCGGAGTCTTCGGCATGTCCCTGGGCGGCTTTGCGAGCAGCATAATCGGCTCCACGGATAAAAGAATCAAGGCCGGAATCAGCATGGACGGAGCATTTCCCCTCTCCTCAATCCACGGAAAATATCGGATTCCCTTCCTCTATCTGAACAGTGAGCGGTATCTGGGATGCGGCCCCCTGTTGGCCAGGCAATCCACGAAAGACGGTTATTCGATGAGCGTCAGGGGCTCGGACCATTACAATTTTACGGATTATTCCCTCTACCCCGTCCCCATGGTCCGCATTCTTCTCGGTCCCATCGACGGAAAAAGGACAATCGAAATCATGAACGTCATCATCCCGGCCTTCTTCGACAAATACCTGAAGGGGAAACGGGAGATCGATCTGATCGAAACGGCGAAAGCCTATCCGGAAATCGAATGGGCGGCGAACGCGCCGGAAGAAGCGCGGCCCGGCCGGAATATGTAGATGTTCTCCCGCTGGAGGAACGTCTCGATGCGGACAAGGTCGTAATCCGCGCTCCGGACAATGTCCAACACGTCCTGCTTTTTCAGGAAATGGCTGTATTCCCCGCCCCATTTATCCGGGTCGCGGTCGATGACGACCAGCGTCGCGCCGGGTTTGAGGTACCTCTTGGCGCTCTCCAGCCATTCCCCCTTCTTTTCGAAGTCGTGAAAGGCGTAAACGAGGACGATCATGTCCAGGTCTTTTGCCGGAAAAAGCGGGTCGGCGGTTTCGCCCAGGACGGTCTGGATGTTCAGGACCCCCTCTCTCCGGCAGCGGCGGTCGATGGTGGCCAGCGCCCGACGGTTGATGTCGTTGGCGTAAATCATGCCCCCCGGCCCCACGCGCCGGGCCAGATGAAAGGTGAAATAGCCCTCTCCGGCGCCGGCCTCGCCGATGACCATTCCCGGCCGGACGCCGATGGCGTCCATGGTCCGCTCGGGCTGCATGAAGCGGTCCCGCCAGTGCTCCTGAGCGGAAGCGGCGGGAGGCAGAAGAAAGCAAAGAACAGCCGTTACTGTAAAGAAATTAAGCCATCCGGAATTGTGAAGGACCGATTTTCTCATGAGGTCGCTCCTGGGAATGGCATCGGCTATCCTTCAGCAAGAATTGTTCCAAGGGTGTTATTGGGGTTGTCCTCGGTGACTTCAGTGTCGGGCCACTGTATTTTCATTGGTTTCAATTGCCAATAGGCAACCTGAAAAGTCAATGGCTATTGCATTGAAACCATTGTATTTGCTGGATCCCGACCGCAATTTAAGATAACATATAAACCTTTTATTGACATTTATCGTATAATAAGATACATAGTGTAAATCATGAAGCCGACGGCCAAAAACCGGGCGGGAGCGAAAAAGCTTCTGCCGGAGACCATCTTCGGCGCGGCCGAGGGGCTGTTCTACCGGTTCGGCGTCCGGAAGACGACGGTCGGCGACATCTGCCGGGAGGCGGGCATAAGCCGCATGACGTTCTACAAGCATTTCCGGGACAAAACGCATGTCGCCGAAGTCCTGCTCAACAGGATCGTAGACGAAATGATCGGTTCTTTCCGCCGCATCATGGACCAGGACATCCCGTACAGCGAACGGGTCCGCCAATTCATCGAGATGAAGCTCAACCGGGCCGAGGGAGTGGGATCTTCCTTCGTCCAAGAAATCTACGGCTCGCCCTATCCCGTGCTCCACGCCCTTCTCCGCCGGAGGATGGACGAAAACCTCAAGATCGCCCTGGCCGAATACCGGAAAGCCCAGCGGCAGGGCCATATCCGCCCGGACGTCAAGCCCGAGTTCCTGGTCGCCTACTTGAACGTCATGGCCGACATGGTGGTCGACGAGCGCCTGACCTGTCTCTACCCTTCGCCCAAGGAGCTCGGCGCCGAGCTCATGAACCTATTCTTCTATGGTATTCTGAAAGACAGAAAACGATGATCGAGAAGGCTCTTTCCGTATCGGCCTGCAGATTCGCTCGCCGCATTCTCTTTGTTTTCTCCTGCGTTCCTCTCATCCTCTTTCTCTTTACGGCGTCTTTCCCTTCTTCCGCATCCCCCTCCCTCGCCGCGGACGAGGCGCCTCTTCCGGAAGCGGAAGGAGCCGCGCCGCGCTCCTCCGCGCTGGACATCAGGGGCCAGGCCTCGGCATGGCTGTCGGCAAACGACGCCCCGTCCCTCGGTCTGGGCTTCGGTCTGCGCTACATCCCCGCCCTCGGCCTGTCGCTCGGCCTTTCCCCGTCGCTCACTCTCGACGCCGAGGCCTCGGTCAACGGCTCGCTCTCCGGCTTTGCGCGGAGTGGCGACCGGACAGCGACCGATTCCCGCCTCAAACTCTACCGCGCCTGGGTGCGTCTCTCCTCGGCCCGCTTCGAGGCCCGGCTCGGCCTTCAGAAGATCAATTTCGGCTCGGCCGTCCTGTTGCGGCCGCTTATGTGGTTCGACCGTCTCGATCCCCGCGACCCCCTTCAGGTCACGGACGGAGTCACCGGCCTCCTGGTCCGCTATTACTTCCCCGGAAACGCCAATGTCTGGGCCTGGGGGCTTTACGGCAACGAGGATCCCAAAGGCTGGGAGGCGAGCCCAACCGCCCGCCGCTCGACGGAATTCGGCGGCCGTTTCCAGGCCCCGCTCCTCAAAGGCGAACTGGGCTTCTCCTATCACCGCCGCCGCGCGGACCTCAGCCGCGGCCTCGTGACCGAGATCGCCCTGCGCGATCCCGTCGCGCCCGAGGACCGCTGGGCACTCGACGGCAAGTGGGATATCGCCCTGGGAATGGGCCTGTGGGCCGAGGGGGCTCTCGTGAGCCAGCACCACGCCGGCCTCTCCCATCCTTTCCGGCGCTTTCTCGCCGTCGGCGCCGACACGACGCTCGCCCTGGGCACCGGACTCCATCTCCTGGCCGAGCATCTCAACCTCGCCACCGCCCACGGCGCCTTCGCCAAGGGCGAAACTTATGACTTCACGGCCGCCACCGCCTCCCTGCCGCTCGGCCTTCTCGACAGGCTGTCGGCCATTTTTTTCTACGACTGGCGCGGCCGCGACATCTTCAGTTTTTTGAGCTGGCAGCGCACCTACGACAATTGGCAGATCCATCTTATCGGTTTCTGGAACCCCGAGGCGGGCGGAATCACGCCCGGCGCTCCGGGAGAGAATTCTTTTTTGGGAAAAGGGCTCATGCTCATGGCCGTTTTCAACCACTGATTGGGAGAAACGCTCCAGGCAGACGACGAAGGAGGACATCATGGACAACGGAACAATCATCCGGACGCAGGAGCTGACCAAGGTCTATCCCATGGGCCGGTCGTCGATCCGCGCCCTGAACAATGTGAACCTGACCTTCGACCGCGGCGAGTTTGTGGCCCTGGTCGGGCCGTCGGGCTCGGGCAAGACGACGCTGCTCAACATCATCGGCTCTCTCGACACCCCCACCGAGGGCGGAGCCGAGGTCATGGGCCGACGGGTCGAGACGCTCTCCCACCGCCAGGCGGCCGAGCTTCGCAGCCGTCACATCGGGTTCATCTTCCAGACCTTCAACCTGCTCCCGGTTTACACCGCCTACGAGAATGTCGAGTTCCCCCTCCTGCTCCTGAAGATGAGCGCCGCCGAGAGAAAAAAAGCCGTCCTCGACGCCCTAGAGTGGGTAGGTCTCGCCGACCGGGCCAAGTCCCGCCCCGGGCAGCTTTCGGGCGGCCAGTCCCAGCGGGTGGCGATCGCCCGGGCCGTGGTCAAGCGGCCGGGCATCGTCCTGGCCGACGAGCCCACGGCCAACCTCGACGCTGAGAACTCCCACATGATCCTGGACACCATGGAGTCGTTGAACAGAAACCTGGGCACGACCTTCATCTTCGCCACCCACGACGAGAAGGTCATCCGCCACGTCCGCCGCAAGATCACGCTCGTCGACGGCGCCGTGGCCCGGGACGAGAAGATGAAAACGGGAGGGGCGTCATGAAAATCTTCAAGCTTGCCGTCCGCAACATGCTGGGCGCCGGGACCAAGACCTGGCTGAACGCCCTCGTCCTGTCGTTCTCCTTCGTGGCCATCATCTGGGCCCAGAGCCTGTTCAAGGGCCTGGACGAGGAGGCCTCCCGGTCGCTGACCGACATCGAGTACGGCGGCGGCCAGTACTGGGTCGAGGGCTATGACCCGCTCGACCCCTTCTCGATCCAGGACTCCCACCGGCCCGTCCCCCCTCCGCTGGCCGAGCTTGTCGAGGGGGGCCGGGCGGCGGCCATTCTCGTCGTCCAGGGCACGCTCTACGTCGACGGCCGGACGCAGTCCATCCTCCTTAAGGGCATCGATCCCGGCCAGCGCGTCCTCACCCTGCCCTCATCGGCCCTGGCGGCCGCGGACCACGAAATCCCGGCCGTCATCGGGACGCGCATGGCCCGCAACGCCGGCCTCAAGAAGGGAGCGACGCTGACCGTCCGCTGGCGGGACGTCCGCGGCACGTTCGACGCCCGCGACTTCGTCGTGACCGAGGTGTTCGAGACCACGGCCGCATCGGCCGACGCGGGCACGGTCTGGATTCCGCTTGAGGACCTGCGCCGCATGGCCGGCGCGCCGGAGGAGGCGACCCTGGTCGTCGTGGAGAAGGGATACGCGCCCGCGCCGGTCGTCGCGGGCTGGGCGTTCAAGGATACGGAATTTCTCCTCCGCGACATCCGCGAATTCATCGAAATGAAAACGATCGGCATGTCGATCTTCTACGTCGTGCTTATGTCCCTGGCCATGCTGGCCATCTTCAACACCCAGGTCCTCTCGATCTGGCGGCGGCGCCGCGAGATCGGGACGATGATCGCCCTGGGGCTCACCCGGGCCCGGGTCATCGCCCTCTTCACCTTGGAGGGGTCGATGCTTTCGTTTCTGGCCGTCCTGGTCGGCGCGGTTTACGGCGTTCCGCTTCTCGCCTGGTTCGCCGTCAGCGGCTGGTCCTTCCCCGCCGAGCAGACCGAAAGCTTCGGCCTGGCCCTGGGGAACACGCTGTACCCGATTTACAGCGTCGGCCTGGTCGCCGGCACGGCGCTCCTCGTCTTCCTCATCACCACGGTGGTGAGCTTCCTGCCGACGCGGCGCATCGCCAAGCTCAAGCCCACGGACGCCATCAAGGGGAAATTGTCATGATCAGGTTCCTTTTCAAGGGCATCGTCCGCGACCGCTCGCGAAGCCTCTTTCCCTTTCTGACCGTGATGATCGGCGTCTTCCTCACGGTTTTCTTCTACTGCTACATGAAGGGCTTCATGACAGGCGTCGCCACCACGAGCGCCGCCTTCGAGTTCGGCCATGTCAAGGTCATGACCCGGGCCTACGCCGAAGACGCCGCCCAGATGCCCAACGACGCGGCTCTGGCGGACACCGGGGCCCTCATCGCCTCGCTCGAGGAGTCTTACCCGGAGTTCGAGTGGGCCCCCCGCATCATCTTCGGCGGGCTGCTCGACGTCCCCGACGAGGCGGGCGAGACACGCTCCCAGGGTCCGGCCGCCGGCTTCGCGGCGGCCATCATCGGCCCGGGAGAAGAGGCCGCCCGCGAGAGGGAGCGCCTGGGCCTGGCCAAGGGCTTGGCGCGGGGCCGGCTGCCATCGAGGCCGGGCGAGATCCTCATCGGCGACGAGCTCGCCCACAAACTCGCCGTCTCGCCCGGCGAGACCGTGACGCTCATCGGCTCCACGGCGGCGGGGTCGATGGCTATGGTCAACTTCACCTTGGCCGGAACCGTGCGCTTCGGGATGGCGGCCCTCGACAAAATGGGCTTCATCGCCGACCTCGAGGATGCGCGCGCCGCGCTCGATATGGAGGACGCGGCCGGCGTGATCCTCGGATTGTTCAAGGACGGCGTCTTTCGCCGGGAGCGGGCCGAGGCGGTCGCCCGGGAGTTCAACGCCTCGGCCGCGCCGGACGAGTTCGCCCCGACGATGCTCGCCCTGACCGAGCAGAGCGGGCTCGGGACGTACTTCGATCTCATCTCCTCGGTCTCGGCGATCATCATGGTCATCTTTCTCGTGCCCATGACCCTCGTTCTGTGGAACGCCGGTTTGCTGGGCGGCCTCCGCCGCTACGGCGAGATGGGCGTCCGGCTGGCCGTGGGCGAGGATAAGAGGCATGTCTACCGCTCGCTTCTCGGCGAGTCGCTGATCATCGGGGCGATGGGCACCGTGGCCGGCACGGCCCTGGGGCTGGCGATCTCTTTCTACATGCAGAAACACGGGCTGGACATTTCCTCCCTGGTCAAGAACGCCACGATGATATTCCCCTCGGTCATCAACACCAAGGTCACGCCCATGAGCTACGTCATCGGCTTCGTCCCCGGCCTTCTGGCGCCCTTCCTCGGCGCGGCCATCGCCGGCCGCGGCATCTACAAGCGCCAGACGGCGCGGCTGTTCAAGGAGCTCGAAACATGAAATTCCTACCTTATGTCGAACTTTGGATCCGACGGGGAGGAACGACGGCCCCGCCCTCAGAGACCGGTCCGGTCGGCGCCGCCGGAGACGGCGGATCCGGCGCGGCCCGAACCGGCCCCGAAAAACACGCTCACCGGCGGCCGGAAAGAATGCGCGGCGCAAAAACGGCGCCGCAAAGGCGTGCGGGGCTGAGCCGCGGGAAGGCTATCAGGGCGTCATGGATCGTGGCCTGTTTTATGCTTTCGGGCGGCGGCGTTTTGTCCGCGGCCGCTTCGGCCCAGACCTTGTCCGCGGACGAAATTCTCGACCGCGTGGACCGCAACGCCGTGCCAAGGACCATGGTCGTTACCAGCGAGATGACCGTCCACGGCCGGAGGGCGAGTCGGACGATCAGAGCCAAGTCCTGGGTCGAGGGCGACGACATGGCCTTCACCGAGTACCTCTCCCCGCCCCGGGAAAAGGGCGTCAAGATGCTCAAGCTCGGCGACCAGCTGTGGACCTACTCGCCCTCGACGGACAGGACGATCAGCATCTCCGGCCACATGCTCCGCCAGTCGGTCATGGGCTCGGACCTGTCCTACGAGGACATGATGGAAAACGATCGGCTTCGGGAATCCTACGCGGCCGCGGTGGAGGGCGAGGAAACCTGGGAGGATCGGCCCTGCTGGGTGCTGGAGCTCACGGCCGCGAAGGACGAAGTGGCCTATCACCGCCGCAAGTTGTGGGTCGACCGGGAGCGCTATGTCGTCCTCCGCGAGGAGCGCTACGCCAAGAGCGGCCGGCTGCTGAAAACCCTCGAGGTCCGCTCCGTCGAGCGCCTGGGGGGGCGCTGGGTCCAGACGCATGCCGTCTTCAAGGACGCCCTCAAGACCGGGGGAGGGACGGAGTTCAAGATCGAGTCGGTCGCCTTCGACGTCCCGATCCCGGCCCACGTCTTCGACAAAGCGTCGCTGAGGAAATAATCGAAACCGAAGCCGGCCGAGCAATTCGCCCCCTTCGGGGGCTGTGCGCGGCCGGCCGGCGAAGAGAATACCGGAATTCCCTCGAAACCCGTCGCTTCGCGGCTAGACCGCTCATGGCGCCTCGACCCTCCCTTCCAGCCCGGCTCATGGCCATGCGTGTTCTTTTTTGGAGTGCGGCGGCAAGACGCCGCTTTGGATTTCGGCGACACGTCGGCCGCCGACCTCTCCTCAGGCGCCGTCGAGCTCTCCCTGAATTCCCTCGGGGAGTCGAAGGGGCTAATATCCATTGTGAACTGTTTCTCATTTAACGAATGACCGGGGTCCGACCATAATCATTCACTAATCATTTGTCACTTGCCTCGTCGCAGACGTAATTCCTTGAAATGGCTTCGACAAGCGGCCTCCAGACCTCTTCCGGAAGGTCGGGCCGGAAGTGCTTCAGGGACACTTCGAAGTGAGCCATGATCGCCTCGGCGGATAGATCCTGGAAGGCGGCCGTGATGTCCCCCGAGAGGTCGGCATGGGCGTCGAGCATCAGAGCCGGCTTGTCGCAGGCGAAATCGATGCGCTTCAGGTCGATGAACCGGAGGCGCGGATTCCGAAACGACTTGATGTAAAACACCTTGGCGCCCGTGTCGAAAACCAGGCTCCAGCGCGTGTTGGTCTCGGACCGGACGCCGTCCAACAAATCAAAGGCGTAATCCACGGCGGTCAACGGATGGGCCGAGACCGCCTCGGGAGGATTTTTAAGCTTGTCCGCCAGGCGGGCGAAACGGTTGAAGGAGTGATATCGGTGCCCGGGCGGAGCCGCCTCAGACCGGTGGTGCTCCAGGCAGCTCGCGTACATCAAGTTGGTCAGGGCCCGGACGGTCAATCCCTCACCCCTATGGACGACCATTTTCCCCTCCAGGAACTCGACGGCCGCGCAATCGCCCTTCGCGTCGCAGATCAGATAATGATCCCCCGCATCCGAAATGCGGATGTCCTTCTCCGATTGAAGGACGTCCTCGACCGTGGCGCAGGTATCGAACAGGTACTGAACCCACAGGGCCGAGGTCAGGGACGGCCGCTCGTCCGGGGCCGGGACGGACGTCTCCTCGAGGGACATGGTGCTGACGACCAGACCCGCCTCGTTCATTCCCGACCAGGCCAATTGATAGCCGGCGCAGGCGATGGTCACGCTGCCGTAGCGCGAGGTCCAGGTCGCAAGACGGCCCGTCGTGCCGGGCTCCCAGCCGCCCTTCCTGACGTTGCGTTTGTTGATGAACAGCTGGCCCGGCCAGAAGGAATTGTCGTAGTTAGTGCCGAAGACGAGGCATCCCTTGTAGGGGAAGGCGAAGGACGAGCAGGGATAGGGCGTTTGGGGGAGGGCCAGGAGGACGGCGGCTATGGCCGCGAAGGATATCAGGCTTTTCTTCATGACATCTGACTCCTTTCTCTTTCATTCAAGAGCAAAGCTTCACCCCTTGTTTGGGTATTATATTACATCCAAGCCCCGGCTGGGCAAGACTCGTCTTCCACGGTTGTACGAAGTTTTCGATATCGTGGTCGTATCTACGCATTCCACTCTGTTCCGGCAACAAGATTTAAAAATGCCGTTGAAAACGGCCGGCAGCGAATATTTTCAACAAAGTGGAAGAGGAAATAATCAAAAAGAAGCCGGCCGCGTTTTGGAGTGCGGCGACACGTCGCCGCTTTTTAAAGCGGCCTTATGAGGCCGCACTCCAAAAAAGCCCTTTCGGGATCCGGCGGCCGCTCCCTGAGCCGGGCGAAGATCTCTCAATGGATATTTGGCTTTTTTTAGTCATTTTAGCCAAATCATTCACTCGGGACCGATCCCGGCTGATCGCAATTGATTTTATGGAAGTGTTTATGATTGAATGACTTTATAAGGAGGATCCCCATGAAAAAATCCCACCGGCTATTTCTTGTTCCGGCCGTTTTGGCCCTATTCGTCCTGGCTCTTCCCCGGCCGGCCTCGCCCGTTTCGGTCGGATTCAAGTTTTTCGGCGGCTACGGATCGTTTGACGGCGGGGACATGAACGACGGCCTTAAGGGAGAAATCGACGGGTTCAAGACGATGGCCTCCCTTTTAGGCATCTCCGTCTCCGGCGACTACAAGCCCTTCGGCCAGGGCCTGGAATTCGGAGGAGACCTCATCCTCTACTTCTCTCCCATCATCGGAGTGGGATTCGGCGCCGGCATGATCGATTCTAACAGCTCGTCCAAAATCCCTTACTCCGGCTGGATCGGATCGGGGACATACAACATCGATCCCGAAGTCAAGGTCATCCCCATCCGGGCCGGGCTCTACTTCGCCGTGCCCATGGGGTCCTTCATCAACCTCACGCTCAGCGGCGGCGCGGAGTATCACCTGGCCAAGTTCACATGCCGGATCAGAGACGACTACGGTCCGTCGGACTGGAGCCAAAGCGATCTGGAGACCGAATCCAAGGGCAAGATCGGCGCCTTCGCCGGCCTGGGCCTCGAGTTCAAGATTATGCCCAATCTATCCTTCTTTTTTGAAGGCCGCGGGCGGCTCGCCCGGATCGACGGCTTCAGCGGCAGCGAGACCGAAACCTCATCCTCGTGGCCGGCATACACCTCCAGCGGAGATCTGTGGTATGTCGAGGTCAATATGACCCCCTTCGGATGGTACCCGGTCATCGTCTTGAGCGACACGCCCCCGCCTTCCGACCCGACGGCATTCCGGAATGCCCGCTCGGCGCGCCTGAACCTCGACGGCTTCAGCGTCGTGGCCGGCATCATGATCCGCATCTGACAGACAGACCGGGGTCGCGTCTACACTTTCCACTTTTAGGAATATATCTGACCCCTATATTTTTTTCAGCGTTCTTCTGAATACGGGCTCCTCAAAAAAGTGGAAAGTGTAGACGCGACCCCGTTTTTTTTGTTTTGATTCCGAAGGGGGAGGTGTGCTATTGTCTTGGGCGAATCGAGAGCCGGAATATCGAAACAATATGAAACGACACTCTCTCCTCGCCGCGGCCGCCTTCGCCCTGGCGCTCCTGGCCGCGAGCTGCGCCGCGCCCCGTCACGGCGGGACGGAAGCCGCGTTCCCCGACTTCCGCCTGAGGTTCCTCGCCGATTTACATGTCCGGACCGGCAAAGCCATCGGCGATCTCGACCCCAAGAAGTTCGGCGGGCTATCCTCCCTGTCCTGCGACCATGACTCGGACACGTTCCTGGCTCTTTCGGACGACAAGGCCGACTGCCGTATTTACTCTCTCTCGATCTCCGTCGTGCCCGGCGGTCTCGACATCCGGCCGCTCGGCGTCCTGTATCTGCGAGACGCCGACGGAAATCCCTTTCCCCCCATGGCCCTCGATCCCGAGGGCCTGGCCGTCCTGCCCGACGGGAGCCTGGTTGTCTCTTCCGAAACCCGGGCGCCCGGGGACGACTCTCCGGCCATCCTGCGCTTCAGCCCCCGGGGCGTCCTTCTCGGCGAGATTCCGGTTCCCGAAAAATTCCTGCCCGCGAAGGAAGGGGACAGCCCGAAAGGAACGCGGTTCAACGCCAGCTTCGAAGCCCTGACCCTGGCGCCCGACGAACCGCGCCTCTTCACCGCCGGCGAGTGCGCCCTCGTCCAGGATGGAGAGCCGTCCTCTCCCCGAAGCGGTTGCCTGGCGCGCATCCTCGAATACGATCTCGCCGGTCCGGAACCCGCGGCCGTCGCGGAGTTCGCCTATCCCGTGGACGCGGTGGCCGTCCCCATCGGCAGTCGTCCCGGCCGCGGGGACAGCGGCCTGACAGAACTCGTGGCGCTCGGAGGGAGGGAATTTCTCTCCCTGGAGCGGAGCTATTTCATCGAAGACAAGGGCCGCTTGCCGCGGCGGTCGCGCACCCGCATCCGGATTTACCGTTTTTCTCTCGCCGGGGCCCAAGACATCAGCAGCATTCCGTCGCTTAAAGAAACGGACCCGGTGCGGCCCATCGCCAAAAAGCTCATTCTCGACCTTTCCGACGTCGTCCGCCGCTTCAAGCCGGGATTCCGCTATCTGGATAATTTCGAGGCCATGGATCTCGGCCCGCATCTCAACAACGGCCGCCGGACACTGCTCCTGCTGAGCGACAACAACTTCAGCCCCACCCAACGCACTGCTTTTCTGGCTTTTGAGATCATCCCCCGCTGATAGGGGGGAAATAGGGGGAGGAAATAGGGGGACACGATACCGATTCAAGAGAATCGGTTCATGTCCCCCTATTTCCTCGTGTCCCCCTATTTCCCGTCGTCTCCCCTTATTTCCGGCGCGTCCCAAGAAGAACAACGGCCCAGCAGAGAACGGCCTCGCCACGGCCGACGCTGCCCAGGCCTTCCTGGGTCTTGGCCTTGATGCCCAGGTCGCCGGGCTTGACGCCGAGGATCGGCGCCAGGGCGGCCTTCATGGACGGGATGTGAGGGGCGAGCTTCGGCTCCTCGGCGACGACGACCGTATCGGCCTGAAGGACGCGGAACCCCCGCTTCTTCAGCCGCGCCACGACCTCCCGAAGCAGGTCTTGACCGCGGATGTCCTTGAAACGCGGATCGGTGTCGGGGAAGAGCCGTCCGATGTCGTCCTCGCCCGCCGCGCCGAGCAGCGCGTCCGCCAGGGCGTGGACCAGGCAGTCGCCGTCCGAATGGCCGAGAAGGCCTTGCGGGTGCGGGATCAGGACTCCGCCGAGAAAAAGCTTTCGTCCCGGCACGAGCCGGTGGATGTCGTAGCCCAGGCCGATTCTAGTCATCGATCAGCGCCTCCGCGATCTTGAGATCCAGGGGGGTCGTGACCTTGATATTCCTCGGGTCGCCGGTGACGACGGTCACGGCCCGTCCCAGTCTTTCGACGAGCGCGGCCTCGTCCGTGCCGGTGCACTTCTCCGCGGCCGCCGCCTCGAGCGCCCGCTTCAGCAGGGGATAGAGAAATCCCTGCGGCGTCTGGACGCGGACGAGTGAGGAGCGGTCCGGCGTGCGCAGCACGCGCCCCCCGGCGGCCTCCTTGACCGTATCCTCGACCGGAAGACCCGGCACGGCCGCCCCGCTCTCCCTCGCCGCGGCCGCCACCCGGCTGATGAGGTCCGGCGCGACAAAGGGGCGGGCTCCGTCATGGACCAAAACCACGACGCTCTCGCCGGCCGGGACGCGGCCGAAGCCGTTGGCCACCGAATCCTGGCGCCGCGGGCCCCCGGCGACGACCGCCCTGAGTTTTCCTTCGGCCCGCAGCGGCGGCCCGTCCGTCCCGGCGGGCACGACGAGCACGACGCCCTCGATATCTTCGTGGGCCAGGAAAACGTCCAGGCTCCAGCGGAACAAGGGCCGGCCCCGCAGGGGCGCGAACTGTTTTTCGGCGCCGAAACGCTCGCCCCTCCCGGCGGCGACGACGACGGCCCACACGCGGCTCATGGCCTTCAGTCGCCCTGGTTGTAGCGGCCGAAGATCATCTTGCCCACGGTCGTCTGCAGCACCGAGGTCACCGTGACGTCGATCGTCCGGCCGATCATTCTCCGCGAGTTGTCGACGACGACCATCGTCCCGTCGTCGAGATAGGCCACGCCCTGGTCCTTCTCCTTTCCCTCCTTGAGGATGAAGACCCGCATCGTCTCGCCGGGCAGGACCATGGGCTTGAGAGCGTTGGCCAGTTCGTTGATGTTCAGCACCCGGAGGCCCTGGAGCCGAGCGACCTTGTTGAGGTTCAGGTCGTTGGTGACGAGCTTGGCGTCCATCTGCTTGGCCAGCTCGACGAGCTTGGAGTCCACGTCCCGGACGTCGGGGAAGTCCATCTCCGAGATGATCACCGAGACCTGCGAGGATTTCTGGAGGCGGTCGAGGACGTCGAGACCCCGGCGGCCTCTCTGGCGCTTCAGCGAGTCCGAGGAATCGGCGATGAGCTGCAGCTCCTTGAGAATGAACTGCGGCACGACGAGCGTCCCCTCGATGAAAGCCGTGTCGCAGATGTCCTGGATGCGGCCGTCGATGATGACGCTCGTGTCCAGGATCTTGTAGCTGCGGCCGACGCTCTTCTCTTTGAAGAAGCGGAAAAGATAGGCGGGATCGAGCCACTCCGACTTCCGCGCCCCCACCAGGAAGCCGATATAGGGCATGATGATCAGGAAGAAGAGGCGGAGGAAGATCGTGGTCTGGGGGGCGTCGGCGGGCCGGCCGGGGGACAGGGCCCCGAGACCCCAGCTGAACACCGCGCCCAGCACCCAGCCGAGAAAGAGGCCGGCGAACGTGCCGACGGTCGAACCCCAGATGACCTTGAACTGGGTCTTGCGGATGCGGGTTTCGAGGTGGATGATGATCGCCGCCAGGACAAAGGCCACGGCGCCGCTCAGCCGGCGGTCGAGACCGAAAAGCGGGAAGAAATATCCCGCCGCCGTGGTCAGGCCGAGAATAAAAATGCGGAATAGCAGGATGCCCATCGGATGATCCTTATGATGTCGGATTTATGATTCATGAGAATATGACCTTCATCGCCTGTCTCACGCCGTCGACGCCTTCGACGCGCACTCCGTCCGGCCTGTCGGCGGCCAGGGCCTCGGCGTTGTTCCGGGGAAGGACGACGGTCCGGAAGCCGAGCGCCGCGGCCTCCTTGAGGCGCAGCCCGGCCTGGCCGACCGAGCGCACCTCGCCCGAGAGCCCGACTTCGCCGAACACGGCCGTGCCGGCCGGAACGGCCTTGTTCTTCAGGGAGGAGACGACGGCGGCGATGACCGCCAGGTCCGCGGCGGGCTCCTCGATGGTCAGGCCGCCGGCGACGTTCAGATAGATGTCCTGGCCTCCGAACCCGAAACCCATCCGTTTCTCGATGAGGGCCAGGAGCATCGAGGCCCGGAAGTGGTCCAGGCCGATCGTCATCCGCCGCGGATTCGAGGCGAAGAGCGTGTCCGAAACGAGCGCCTGGATCTCGACGAGCAAAGGCCGCGACCCCTTGAGGGTGCAGACGACGACGCTGCCCGGCGCCTCGGCCGGGCGCTCCCGGAGGAAGAACTCGCTGGGGTTTCCGATGGCCCTCAGTCCCTCCGACGTCATCTCGAACACGGCCAGCTCGCTCACGGGCCCGTAGCGGTTCTTGAGGGCCCGCAGGACCCTGTGACTGTGGTCGCGCTCCCCCTCGAAGAGGAGTACGACGTCGACCATATGCTCCAGGGACTTGGGGCCGGCGAGCGACCCCTCCTTGGTGATGTGCCCGATGAGGAAGGAGGACACATGGTTTTTTTTGGCGTAGCGGAAGACCTGGTGGGCCACCTCCCGCACCTGGGAAATCGTTCCCGGGCTCGAGCCGAGCTTGGAGGAATAAACCGTCTGGACCGAGTCCAGGATGAGGATCCGGGGATTGACCCGCTCGGCCTGGCCGAGCACCCTCTCGAGGTTGGTTTCGGCCAGGAGATAGAGCCGCCCCTCCCCCATGCCCAGTCGGTCGCCGCGAAGCTTGACCTGCTCCAGGGATTCCTCGCCCGAGACGTAGAGCACGGTCTCGCCCTCAGCGGCGAAATCCCGCGAAGCCTGGAGGAGAAGCGTGGACTTGCCGATGCCCGGCTCGCCGCCGATGAGCACCAGGGAGCCGAGAACGACCCCGCCGCCGAGGACCTTGTCGAACTCCTCGATGCGGAGGCGGAGGCGCGGGCGATCGGCGGCCTGGATGTTCCGAAAGAGGGTGGGCTCGGTCTCGGCGAAGGCCGACTCGGCGGCCGGCCGCGCCTCTTCGACCTCCTCGACGAGCGAGCTCCACTCCCGGCAGGCCGGGCAGCGGCCCAGCCACTTGGGGGACTGGTAGCCGCAGCTCTGGCAGACGAAAACCGTCTTGTTCTTCACCGCGCCTCTATGCCCAGCCCGAAATAGAATTCCCTGCCCGAAGCCAGGGAGAAATCGTCGACGCCCAGGACGAGGTAAAGCGGCTCGAAGGGAAAAAGGCGCGTCGAGACTCGGAAGCGCGGCCCGTCGTCTCGGTTGAAGGCGAAGGTGTCCAGGCTGAAGCGAAGCCTTTGGCCGAGGGCCTCATAGTCCAGGCCTACGCCGAAGTCGGACTCGAACACTCCCGCCCGCGGAACGAACGGCCCGAAGCGCCTTCCGGCCTGGAGCGTATAGGTGAATCCCTCGCGCCACGGGTCATGGGTCAGCCGGGCCCGGACCAGATTCCGCTTCCCGAGTCCCAGCCCGAAGCCCAGGCCGCTCTTCACCAGCCGGCTGTCGCCGAAATATTCCGAGCGAACGTCGAACGATCCCTCGAGCGAGCCGAGCGCATCGGCCGCTTCGGCCGCGCCGGCCGCCGTCCGTTCGACCTTGTCCCCCAGGTCGGGATCCCGGATCAGACGTCCGAGCGCGCCCTCGCCCTTGTTGAGGCTGTCCAGGGTCTCGCCCAGTCGCTTGACCGAGATCTCGACCTCGCGAAGCACTTCCTCGAGTTTTTCCAGGTTCGTCTTGACCCGGCCGCTGTTTTCGTCGAGAAGCCCGCGCAACGCCGCGGCCGAGCCGCGCAGGTCCTCGGAGATCTCGTCGATCATCCGGCGGACCTCACCCGCCGCCCGGGCCGCCTCGCGGGCTCCGCTCCTGAGGTCTCCTCCGCTTTCGCCGAGAAAGGCGTCCAGGGAGGCGGTCAGCGAGGCCAGGTTGTCCAGGGTCGCCTCGACCCTTTCCCTGTTTTCCTCTTTCATGACCTCCCGAAGCGATTTTCCCACCTCCCCGATTTCCTCGCCGATCGAGACCATAAGCGCGCCGACCTGGTCGAGGCTGATCGAAGACATGGCTTCCAGGCGGCCGCCGTCCGGGCAGGGCTTCTTCGAAACTCCCGGCAGGATCTCGATGTACTTTTCCCCCAGCATGCCCAGAGTGGCCAGGGTGGCCTTGGAATCCGCCGGGATCGCCACGTCCCGGCGGGTGATCTTGATGCGCACCAGGGGATGGCTTTGCTCGAGGCTGATGTCGTCCACAAAACCCACCCGGACGCCGCCGATGCGGACCACGGCCCGGCGGTCGAGGCCGGCCACGCTGTCGAACCGGACTTCGATCGTGTCCCCGCCCTTGTGGAACAGGCGCCCGACTTTGCCCAGGACGAACACCGAGGCGGCCATGATGACGAAGATCGCCGCCAGGAACATTCCGATCTTGACTTCTCGCTTCATGGGCGCTCCTCTCGGTCTACCATTCGGTGATGGGCCCCTCGGCCTCGCCGCGGATGAACTGCTGGACGACGGGATCGGGCGACCGCTGGATTTCGCGCGGCGTGCCGACCTGGATGATCCGGCCCCCGAAGAGCATGGCGATCCGGTCGGCCACGCGGTTGCAGCTGGCCATGTCGTGGGTGATGACCACGGAGGTCACTTTGAGCTCCGCCTTCAGGTCGTTGATCAGGCTGTTGATGGCGTCGGCGCGGATGGGATCGATGCCCGTCGAGGGCTCGTCGTAGAGAAGGATTTCCGGCCGGTAGGCGATGGCCCGCGCCAGGCCGACGCGCTTCTTCATCCCGCCGCTCAGCTCGTGGGGCATGAGGTGTTCGACATCCCTCAGGCCCACGAGGTGGAGGCTTTCCTTCACCCGGTCGCGGATCTTCCGGGAGCTGAAGTCGGTCTGGCGCTCCAGGCCGAAGCTGACGTTCTGGAAGACGTTCATCGAATCGAACAGGGCCGCTCCCTGGAAGAGCATTCCGATTTTGCGCGTCACCGCCTGCAAGGCCGGGCCCTTGAGCCGGGTGATGTCCGTGCCGTTGACGGCGACCATCCCCCGGTCGGGCTTCATGAGGCCGATGATGTGGCGGATGAGAACGCTTTTCCCCGAGCCGCTCTGGCCGATGACGACCATCGTCTCTCCGCGCCGCACCTCGAGGTCGACGCCCCGCAGCACGGCGTTGTCGCCGAAGGCCTTGTGCAGGTCGGTGATGCGGATCATTTTTGGAGCAGCGTCGCCGGCAGGGCCTTGCTGAGGAAAAAATTGAGGATGAGGATCGAGACGGCGCTGATGACCACCGTCTTGGTCGTGGCCCGGCCCACGCCTTTGGCTCCGCCCTCGGCCTTCAGGCCGTTCCAGCAGGCGACGACGGCGATGACGGCCCCGAAGATCAGGGCCTTGATGAGGCCCACGGCCACGTCCCAGATCTCCATGTAGATCATGGCGCTCTGGATGTAGGCGAAGCCGCTGACGCCCATGAGGACATTGTACAGCCAGCCGCAGAAGACGCCCACGAGGTCGCCGTAGAGCGTCAGGCAGGGGAGCATGATCAGGCAGGCCGCCAGCCGCGGCACGACCAGGTACTTGTTCGGGTCGGCGCCGAGGCTGAACAGGGCCTCGACCTGCTCGGTGATCCTCATCGTGCCGATTTCGGCGGTCATGGCCGAGGCCACGCGCCCGGAAACCATGACCGCCACCCAGATGGGGATGAGCTCCCGGACCAGACCGATCGAGACGATCGAGCCTCCGTAGGCCTCGGTCCCGGGACCGATGTAGCGGTGGAATCCGGAATAGGTCTGGAGCCCGAAGACCAGCCCTCCGAAGGCGGCGGTCAGGGTGACGACCGGCACGGTGCGGACACCGACCTCCTCGAGCTGGAGGATGAAGCTCCCTTTCTCCCAGGGCCTTTTGAAGAGGTTGCCGAAGGACACGACCGCCAGGAGGCCCACCTCGCCCACCTGCTCAAAGAAATTTTGGACCGCCCTCCACGGCCGCGCCCCGGCCACCTCACTCCTCCCCGTAGCCGAGCGCCCGGTCGGCGAACTTGGTGTATTTGTTGAAATAGACGAGCTTGATGTCGTCGGTCGGTCCGTTGCGCTGCTTGGCGATGATGATCTCGGCTATTCCCTGAAGCTCGATCTCCTCGCGGCGGTAGAACTCGGGGCGGTAGATGAAGATGACGACGTCGCTGTCCTGCTCGATCGCCCCCGATTCTCTCAGGTCGCTCAGCATCGGCCGCGGCTCGCGCCGCTGCTTCTCCGGCGCGCGGCTGAGCTGGGAGATGCCCACCACGGGGATGGCGAGCTCCTTGGCCAGCTCCTTGAGCGAGCGGGAGATGTAGGACATCTCCTGGTTGCGGTTCTCGAACCGCCCGCTGGTCCGCATGAGCTGCATGTAGTCCAGGAAGACGATGTCCAGGTTGTTCTCGAGCTTCAGCCGCCGGCACTTGGCTTTCATCTCCATGAGCGACAGCGCCGGCGTCTCGTCGAGGAAAATCCGGGCCGGGGCCAGGCTCTCGGCGCTGAGCTTGATCTTCTGCATGTCCATCTCGCTGACGAAGCCCTTGCGCACCTTCTGCAGGTCGACCATGGCGTCCGAGCAGAGCATGCGGAAGACGAGCTGCTCCTTGGACATCTCCATGGTGAAGAAGCCCACGGCGTAGTCCGTCTTCGTCCCCAGGTGCTGGGCGATGTTCAGGCAGAAAGCCGTCTTGCCCATCGACGGCCGGGCGGCCACGACCACGAACTCCGCGGGGTGGAACCCGGCCGTCAGGGCGTCGAGGTCCCGGAACCCGGAGGGCACGCCGGTTACGGCCTCCTGCTTCTGGGAGAGGTGTTCGATCCTCTCCAGGGCGTGGCCGAGGAGATTCCCGATCTGGAAGAAGCCGGGCTTGACCCTCAGGTCGGAGACGTCGATGATGGCGCTCTGCGCCTCGTCCAGGATGGCGTCGGCCTCTTCTCTCTCGTCGAAGCTTGAGGCCAAGATTTTCATCGAGCTCAGGATGAGGCGGCGGAGCATGGCCTTCTCCCGGATGATCCGGGCGTAGTAGGAGACATTGACGCTGCGCGGCACGCCGTCCAGCAGCGAGCTGAGGTAGGAGGCGCCGCCCACTTCCTCCAGCCGGCCTTCGCGCTTCAGGGTCTCGCTGAGCGACAGAAGATCGGCCGGCAGCCCCTTGTCCACGAGGTCGCTGATCTTGTCCAGGATAATGCGGTGGGCGTCCTTGTAGAAATCTTCGGTACGGACGGAGGACAGGAGGATGTTCAGGTTCTCATTGTTGACCAGGATGCCGCCCAGGACGGCCCTTTCCGCCTCCAAGTTGTGGGGCGGCGTTCTCTTCAAAAAAGTCAGGTCGACGTCCATTTCGTCCCCTTCGGCTTCTCCGCGCGGGTCGCTTCCCGTCGGGTCGCCGCGTTCACGGAACGCTTTCCGCGATCCTTTACACCCATGCCCTTTTCCGGACGGGAGGCGCCGGGCCTCCCGGCCGCCGGTCCCGCGGCGGGCGGGGCGCCCGCCGCTCAGGCTTGCTCGGGCCCTTCCTCCTCCAAGGCCGCAACCTCGACCTTGACCTCGGCCTTCTCGTCCCCGAAGACCCTGACCGGCACGGAATAGTTGCCCAGCCGGCGGAGGGGCTCCTCCAGGACGATCTTCTTCTTGTCCACCTCGAAGCCCTGCTCGGCGAGCGCCTCCCTGATGTCCGCGGCGCTGACCGAGCCGAAGATGTGGTCCTTCTCGCCCGTCTTGCGGCGGAAGGTGAGCGTCACGGCGTTGAGCCGGTCGATGAGGCCCTGATGGGACTGGCGCTCCTTCTCCAGGCGCTTCCGGAGCGCCTGGCGCTCGATCTCGATCATCTTCATGTTGGTCGGGGTGACTTCCAGGGCCAGCTGGCGGGGAAGCAGAAAATTCCTTCCGTAGCCGGCTGAGACGTTGACAAGGTCGCCCTTGCGCCCCAGGTTTTCCACGTCGCTTTTGAGAATGACTTTCATGATCTTAACCCCGGCTCCGGCCTCACTCCTCGACGTAGAACAGGAGGGCCATCAGGCGCGCGCGCTTGACGGCCTGGGCGAGCTTTCTCTGGTGATAGGCGCACGTTCCGGTCACGCGGCGGGGAGAAATCCTCCCCCGGTCGGGCACGTATTTGCGCAGGATGTCGACGTTCTTGTAGTCGATCTCCTTGATGTTTCTCTGGCAGAAGCGGCAGAACTTTCGCTTGGAGGAAAAGTACTTCCGGTAGCCGCCCTTCTCTCCCCGATCCGAGCCGCCGCGCTCCCGCCTGTCGTCGTCGCGTCCTCCCGGCTTGTACGGCCTACTCATGGCTCTCTCCTTCGGGGGCGCTCTCCGGTTCGGGCGCCGGGGCGCTTTCGGCGGCCGCCTGGGCGGCGGCCCGCGCCTCCTCGCGCCGGGCGAGGTTGCGGGCCTTGCGCTTGCTGCGGACGTTCGGTCCCTCCTCCTTCCTGACGGTCAGGTAGCGGAGGACGGATTCCGACTGCCGCAGCCGCCGGGCCAGCTCCTGGGCGGCGTCCGGCTGGGCCTCATAATGGAGAAACACGTAACTGGCCTCGGTGTGTTTCTTCAAACGGTAGGCCAGCTTCCTCTTGCCCCATTTCTCCGTCCGGACAAGCTTTCCGTTCCGGGCGGCGATGACATCGGCCATCTGCTGGATGAAAGCTTCCGATTCCTCGTCGGACAGGTTGGGGGCGATCAAAAACCCCGTTTCGTAAAGGTTCATCGGACCTCCTTATGGATATTAGCTCCCCCTCCTCGGGGAAGGAGCAAGGAGTGCGTTCGCCTTGTTCATGGCCTCCGCGAGCCGTCCCTCGAGGACGAGCCCCAGGGCCTCCCGCGCTCGGTCGAAGCTTTGCTCGAGCGGTTCCCATTCGTCGGGCGCGAATTCGGAGAGGACGAAGTCCGCGGCGTCCGCGCCCTCGGGCTTCGGCCCAATGCCCAGCCGGATGCGGGGGAAGGCCGTCGTCCCGATTTCCTGGACGACCGACTTCATCCCCAGGTGCGTGCCGGCCCCGCCCTCCGGCCGGAGGCGTATCCGGCCCAGAGGGAGGTCCAGATCGTCGCTGACGACCACCAGCCGTTCGGGCGGGATGCGCCGCGCCGCGAGCAGCGCCCGGACGGCCAATCCGCTCCGGTTCATATAGGTCTGGGGCAGGGCGAGAACGACCGTCGTCCGGCCGCGCCTGGCGTCGCCCTGGCGCGAGCGGTTCCGCCTCCGGTCGAGACGGGCCCCCCACTCCCGGGCCAGGCGCCGGACGAAAAGAAACCCGGCGTTGTGGCGCGTGCGGGCGTATTCGTTTCCGGGATTTCCCAATCCGACCACCGCCCACAAGCTTTACTCCTTCTTCTTCTCGGGCTCTTCTTTCTCTTTCTCTTTTTCCGCCCGTTCCTTCTTGATGACCTCGGGCTCGGCCTCTTCCCCGACCACCTCGGCCTCCTCTTCCTCGGCCTTCTTCGCGACTTCTTCCTTGGGCAGGGCGATGAGCACCAGGACCGTGCCCGGGTCGCTGATGACCTTGACGCCTTCCGGGGGGACGAGGTCCGAAGCCTTGGCCGCCTGGTGGAGGTGAAGCGAACTGATGTCGAGCTCCAGGCTCTCGGGAATGTCCTTGGGCAGGCACTCGATGTCCAGCTGACGGGTGATAAAGTCCACGAATCCGCCTTCGGCCTTGACGCCCACCGGCTCGCCCTTGAGCAGCACGGACACCGAGACGCGGAGGGCTTTGTCCATGGAGATGCGGATGAGATCGACGTGCAGGAGATCGTCCGTGACCGGATCGGTCTGGAGGTCCTTGATCATAACGTCCAGGAGCTCCGAATCGAAGCCGACTTTGAACAGGGTGTTCTCCCCCGACTCGGACTTCAGGATGGCCAGCAGCTCTTTCTTGTCCACGGCCAGGGGCAGGCTGTCCGCGCTCTCGCCGTAGATGACGGCCGGGACGCGCCCCGAGCTCCGAAGCCTGCGGCAGGCGTTCTTGCCCAGCCCCTCCCGCTTCTGCGCTTTGATGGTGATGGTCATGGTCCTCGTTCTCCTTAAAGAAACAGCGAACTCACCGATTGGCCGAGGTTGATGCGCCGGATGGTCTCGCCGAACAGCTCGGCCACGGACAAAACGGCGATCTTCCGGGAGCCGCGGGCGCTCTCGCCGAGGGGAATCGTGTCGGAGACGATGAGCCGTTCGATCTCGGACTTCTCAATCCGCTCCACGGCCGGCCCGGAGAGCACGGGATGCGTGCAGGCGGCCAGGATGCGGCGCGCCCCCGCTTCCCTCAGGGCCTGGGCGGCCTGGGTCAGGGTGCCGGCCGTGTCCACCATGTCGTCGTAGAGAAGGACGTCCCGGCCTTGGACGTCGCCGATGACGTGCATGGCCCGCGCCACTCCGGGCTCCGGGCGTCGCTTGTCGATGATGGCCAGCGTAGCCTCCAGCCTCTTGGCGAAATGCCGGGCCCGGCCCACACCTCCGGCGTCGGGGGAGACCACGCACAGGCCCTGGAGCTCGAGGCCGCGGACGTAGGTCTCAAGAACGGGCGCGGCCATGAGGTTGTCGACGGGAATCGAGAAAAATCCCTGAATCTGGGGCGAGTGGAGATCCATGGTCAGGACGCGGTCCGCGCCCGAACTCTCCAGAAGATCGGCCACGAGGCGGGCCGAGACGGGCACGCGGGGCCTGTCCTTCCAGTCCTGGCGGGCGTAGCAGTAGTAGGGCATCACGGCCGTGACTCTCTCGGCCGAAGCCCGCTTGAAGGCGTCGAGCATCAGGAACAGCTCCATGAGATGAAAATTGGCGTCGCGCGAGCCGGACTGGATGACGAAGATGTCCTCTCCCCGGACGTTCTCGTCGATGTAGAAATGGATCTCTCCGTCATTGAACGTTTCGAGGACGCATTGACCCAGCTTCGCATCCAGAGACTTGACCACTTTTCCGGCCAGCGCCGGGTTGGACGACCCGCAGAATATTTTCATGTCTCGGCCTCTCGTCTTTTCTCCCTCGCTCTATGACTGGGGCGGGAGGATTCGAACCTCCGATCGCGGATCCAAAGTCCGCTGCCTTACCGCTTGGCTACACCCCAGCACGGATTTCTCTTCCGTACCGTTCGCGGGACACGGTCTCCGCCGCGACCGCGGGAAACACCCGTTCCGCTTCCCTCCGAGCTTCCTCGGCCGTCCGCCGTTCCCGGAACACGCCGAAAACCGCCGAGCCCGAGCCCGTCACCAAGGACAACTCCGCCCCCCGGCTCAGGAAAAGGGCCTTGAGGTCTTGGAGTCGCGGATGGAAGCGAAAAACGGTCGCTTCTAAATCGTTTTCCAAAAAACGCAAGTCGCGCTCTCTGAAAAACCGGATTATTCTACTGTCTTCTCCGCCGGAAGTCAACTTGGCCTCCGGAGCCCCCCCGGATGCGGGGGCCGGGCGGTGACGGCCGTAGATTTCAGCCGTGGGGCAGGAAAAGGGCGGCAGGACAACGACCAGATGCCGGGGCGGAAGGTCTTCGAGAGGCGAAATCCTATCGCCCCTCTCCTCGCCGAGGCACAATCCGCCCTCGAAAAAATAGGGAACATCGGCGCCCAGACGGCGGCCGATCTCCGCCAGCGCCGCCCGGTCGAGGCCCAAATCCCAGAGAGTGTTGAGAACGAGGAGGGTCATGGCCGCGTTCGCGCTCCCGCCTCCGAGACCCTTCCCCGCGGGAACGCGTTTCCGGACTTCGACCCGGACGCCCGCCGTCCCGGGGTGAGCGGCGCGCAGCGCCCCGGCCGCCCGATGAATGAGGTTCCCTTCGTCCCAGGGGATATCCGGATCGTCGCCCCGGACGAGAATGCGCCCCCTTTCGTCGGGGAAGAAATACAGATCGTCGTGGAGGCTGATGGACTGGAAGAGCGTCCGGATGTCGTGGTATCCGTCCGGCCTTCGGCCGAGAACCTCGAGGCCGAAATTGACTTTGGCGAAGGACTTAATCTTCACGCCGGAACAGCCTCTCGATTTCCTCCCACGTCCGAGCCTCGAAGGATGAAGGCGGCGTCATGAGGAACGCCGCCTCGGGATGGACGGAATTGAAGCGCAGGCTGAGGATGATCAAGCGGCCCCCGCCCCCGACCGAGCCGAAGTCGATCCGCCGCGGGGACGGTGAGTCGGGGAAATATTCCGCGACCTCGAAAAAGAACCCCTCCCGGCGCCCGGACCGGACCCTGTTCCGCCCGTCCCTTTCGAGGCTCCAGCCCCCGAGGCCTCCGGCCGGCGCTTCGGGCCAGACGCCGGAAAGAAGCGCCGTCCATTCCTCGACGTCCAGGGCGAAGCCGATGAAGCGGCGCATGACCTCTTCGCTGGCGACGGCGCAATACGCCTTCTCGGAGGGAACGACGAGCCGGGCCTCGGACCCCTCAAGCACGAAATAGAAAACGACGCGGCCCAGGACGTCGAAAACCTCGACGCGGCCCTGGTCGGGCGAGCGGACCTGGAAGGAGAATCGGGACTTGGCCGTCCCCCACTCGCCCGAAAGCCGGAGCGAGGCGTAACCCTCCAGGCTTTCGATCTCCGGCGGCGGAACAAGTCTCGGCATCCGGCGGCAGCCGCCGAGAAACACGAGAAGAAAGGCCAGGGCGCACAGGGAGGCGGCGGGAGCCGTTCTTTCCTGACCCCTCATCGTCCGTCCGCGTCTTTCCGGCCGCCGTCGGGACGGGCCTCGGCTCTCAATCGAGCTTGAACCCGTAGTCCTCGACCGGCTTTTCCGGAGGCTCCCGCTCCCCACCTTCCTTGTGCGGGTCCGGCGGGCCCCCGGGATCTCTTTTCTTTCTTTTCCTGCGCCGAAGAATCGGATAGAGGGGCGAAGTGATGCGCTTGCCGAAGCAGGTCAGTTTCGGATTGGTGAAGAGCAGAATGATGAACAGGACGAAAACGACCAGCAGTCCGATGAAACCCCAATTCATTTTCGTTTCCTTGATCCTATCGAGTTCGCGGAACGGCGTTCGGGGCGGCGGCGGGTGGACGTTCCGGCCTGGGGAGGAAGGTCACTCTAGGATTCCGTCGATATCGCCCCGGTCGTCCTGGAACTTGGGAATTTTCTGTTTTTCCTTTTCCTTTCCGAGTTGGAAACCCACCATGAACGCCGCGGTGATCAGGACCGCCGTCAGGAAGGATTTGAGGACGTCTTTCATCTCGATAACCCTCGCTTATTGTCAATGATTTCGAGCCAAAAGTCAACTACGGCTGCTCGTCCCGCGATCCCTGCCCGGACGGGCGCAAGGGCGCTTGGGAGTGCGGCGTCATGACGTCGCTTTCAAAAGCGGCCCTCTTCGCCCTGGCGGCAGATTGCTTTCCTCGTCTCGTCTTCGTTCTGAACGTCCGAAAGGTCAGGGGGCGGGCTGAGGCGTCGAAGCCCTTCCTCCAATCCTTTTTTCTTCACTCAAACTCAAGTTGATATTTTCCATGGCCGGGGCTATATTCATAAAAAAGGGTCCGAGAGAACGTTATGAAGAACAGATGGTTCGGCGTCTTTCTTTTATGCCTCTTCGCCATAGCGGGGCTGGCCGGACAGGACGTGCGCCGGCCGGCCGCGGCCGGCCAGTTCTACGACAGCGACCCCGGGCGGCTGGCCGCCTGGCTGAAATACGCCCTGGATGCCGCGGAGACGAAGCTGCCGGCCGGAGACATCGCCGCCTTGATCGTTCCCCACGCCGGCTATGCCTGCTCCGGCCAAATCGCGGCCCAGGGCTACCGGCAGCTGAAAGGCCGCTCCTACGACGCCATCGTCGTCCTCGGGCCTTCGCACCACAGTGTCTTCGAGGGATGCTCGATCTATCCCCGGGGAGGCTACGAAACCCCGTTGGGCGTCGCCGCCGTCGACGAACGCCTGGCCGCGGATCTTGCGAAACGAACGCGGTTCGGCTTCATGGCTGCGGCCCACGAGCACGAGCACTCCCTCGAGGTCCAGATTCCCTTCCTCCAGACCGTCCTGCCCGACACGCCCATCGTGCCGGTGGTCATGGGCCGGAACACCCGGCGCAACATCCAGACCCTGGCCGACGGGCTCGTCGGAGCGGGCGCCGGGAAAAAGATCCTGGTCGTGGCCTCCACGGATCTGTCCCACTATCTCTCCAAGCGCCGGGCGAATACGGTCGACGCCCGGACGATCGATCTCATCAAGGGCTACGGCCTCGAGGCCCTGTTCGGAAAATGCGAGAGGCACGAGAACGTCTTCTGCGGCGGCGGCGCCGTCGTGGCGGCCATGCTCTTCGCCCGGGAGCAGGGTCCCGCCCGCGTCGAAGTCCTGGGCTACGCGGATTCTTCCGAAACCTGCGGGCCGGAAAACTCCGTGGTCGGCTACCTGGCCGCGGCTCTCGTCGTCGACTCGCCCGGAGCCGCCGAACGTCCCCGCCGTTCCGGTCTCAGCAACGAGGAAAGCGAGGAGTTGCTTAAGATCGCCCGCCGGGGCGTGGAAGAGGCGGTGAAACACACTCCCCCGAACGCCGCTCTCTCGTCCTTTCCCGCCCTCAACGAGCCCGGCGCGGCTTTCGTCACCCTGACCAAAAGGGGACGGCTCCGGGGGTGCGTCGGATTCACCGAGCCCGTCGGGCCTCTCGCCCTGGTCGTGGCCCGGGCCGCCGCCCTGGCCGCCCTCGAAGACCCGCGGTTCAGCCCGGTCAAAGAGAAGGAATTGGGATCTCTGGCGATCGAGATTTCCGTGCTGTCGCCGCTCGTCCGGGCCGCGGATCCCAAGACCGTCCAGATCGGCCGGCACGGCCTGGTCGTCTGCCGCGGCGAACGGCGCGGCCTGCTTCTCCCCCAGATGGCGGCGGACAACGGATGGGGACGCGAGGAATTCCTTCGCCAGGCCTGCCTCAAGGCCGGGCTCCCCCCGGACGATTGGAAAAAAGGAGCGGAGGTGTTCATCTTCGAAGCTCAGGTCATCCGCTGAGGCCCGGTTCGAAAACGCTCCCCGGCGAGAAGGCCCGCAGCGATGGAAATTCGCCCATGTTCCCCGCAGCTGAAATCGCCTGGTTCCTGGCCCTGGTTCTGAGTTGGCTCGCCATCAGCGCCGCATCCTATCGGATGCGATTCGTCTTCCTCGCCGCCGTGATTCTGCTCTATGCTCTGCCGCCGCTTTTTCCGTCCCTGATCCCGCCGCTTGTGCTTTTGGTGGCGCGCATCGTGTTGGGCATCTTTGGCTATCTCTATCTGAAGGCGTCGGCATTCCGTTTCGGCCCCTAGGCGGCCGCGTCGGAACCCGGCGAGATGGCCAAGCGCCTCCGATTTGTATATAATTAATATAGGAAAAGAGGATTACATCCATGCCCATCTACGAGTACAGGTGTCAGGCCTGCGGGCACGGGTTCGAGGCCATGCAGAAGGCGAGCGACCCGCCCAAGAAAAAATGTCCCAAATGCGGCGGCCCCCTGTTCAAGCTCCTGTCGGCGCCGGCCATCCAGTTCAAGGGCGGGGGATGGTATATCACCGACTATTCCCGCAAAACGGCGGGGACAAAAGGCGCCAAGGATTCTCAGGAGCCCAAGGATGGGGGAGCGGAAGCCGGCGCCAATAAAACCGAGGGAAAAAAGAGCGGCCCGGCCCCGGCCGCCAAAAAAGACTGACGGTCGTCGATGAGGATTCTGGTCCGCGCCCCCAACTGGCTGGGCGATTGCCTGTTGGCCATGCCCGCCTTGGAATCGGTCCGCAGCAACCATCCCGGCTCCGAAATCTGGCTTCTGGGCCGGCCCTGGGTTGCGAACCTGTACCCGCCGAAAAAGCTCGTCGCGGGCGTCCTCCCCATTGAGGAGACGGGCTCGCTCCGCGGCCTGCTGCGGTCGGCCCGCTCTCTCAAGGCGGCCCGCTTCGACGCCGGACTGCTTCTCACCAACTCTTTCGGCTCCGCTCTCCTGTTCGCCCTTGCCCGAATCCCGGAGCGCTGGGGCTACCAGAGGGATGGCCGCGGGTTCCTTCTGACTCAGGGGATTCCGCCCGCCGGGAACGGCGCGACCCGCCATCAGCTCGACACCTACCTCGACCTCGTCCGGGGGCTGGGCATGAAAACCGCTCCCGCCAAAGTCCGGTTGCGCCTTGCGGCCCGGGAAAAGCGGGCGGCCGGGCCGGCGCTCGAGGCGATGGGAGTGAACATCGCCCGGCCCATCGTCATCCTCGCCCCCGGCGCCTTCTACGGCCCGGCCAAGAGGTGGCCGGCCGAACGGTTCGCCGCCCTGGGCGCTCTCTTTCAAAAAAAGGACAAGGCGGAAATCGTCATCACCGGCTCCGCCGAGGAGCGGGACCTTGCCGACACGGTGGCCTCGCTCCTTCCCCGGAGGGCCGCCGTTCTCGCCGGGCTGACGGACCTGCGCCGGCTCCTGATCGTCATGAGCCGGGCCTCGCTCGTTGTCACCAACGACAGCGGGGCCATGCACGCCGCCAACGCCCTGCGCGTTCCGGTGACGGCGGTTTTCGGCCCGACCGACCCGGCCGCCACCCGCCCCTACCACCAGCCGTCGATCGTCGTCAAGAAGGACGTCGCCTGCTGGCCCTGTCTCTACCGGCAATGCCCTTACGACCACCGGTGTATGACCTTGATTTCTCCCGAGGAGGTTCACGCCGCGGCGCGGAGGCTTCTGGCGTGAAAAAGAGGGCCGTCTTCCTCGACCGCGACGGGACTCTCAACGACGACGTGGGCTACTCGGGCTGCTACAGCCGCGTTCACGTCTTCCCTTTCAGCTTCGAAGCCGTAAGAAAGATCAACCGCGCCGGACTGCTGGCCGTGGTCGTCACCAATCAGTCCGGCGTCGGCCGGGGCCACTTCAGCGAGGACGACCTGCGCGAAATCCACCGCCGCATGGCGGAGGAGTTTGTCTCTCACGGCGCCCGCCTCGACGGCTTCTACTCCTGCCCCCATTATCCCCTCTCCGCCGACCCCCGGTACCGGCTGGACTGCGCCTGCCGCAAGCCCAAGCCCGAGATGGGCCTGCGGGCGGCGCGGGATTTCGACATCGACCTCCGGGGGTCATACATGATCGGCGACAAAGTCGAGGACATCGAGTTCGGGCGCCGCATCGGCGCCGTGCCGGTCCTGGTGCTGACCGGCTACGGCCGCGATTCCGAAAAAGCACTTCGGGCGGAGGGCGCGCTCCCCGCCCATGTCGGCGCCACGCTCCTCGAAGCCGTGGACTGGATCCTGGAAAACGGCGGCTTCCCCGAGGAGGACCGATGATCCGGTTTGAAGACGTCCAGGAAAAAGTGACGCCTTCCCTGTCGGAAAAGGAAATCAACCGCCTCCGGAGGGCCTACATCTTCGCCGCCAGCGTCCACAAAGGGCAGAGCCGCCGGTCGGGGGAGCCGTACCTCAGCCACCCCCTGGACGTCGCCAATCAGCTGGCCGACATGAAGCTCGGCCCGACGGGCCTCATCGCCGGGCTGCTGCACGACGTCCTCGAAGATACGGACGTCACCGTCCCCCAGCTCCGCAAAGCGTTCGGCCAGGAGGTCGCCGACCTGGTCGAGGGCGTGACCAAGATCAGCCGCGTCCAGGAATCCTCGCCCGAGCGGCAGCAGGCGGAGACCATCCGCAAGATCATCCTGGCCATGACCGGCGACCTTCGGGTGATCTTCATCAAGCTGGCCGACCGGCTCCATAATCTCAAAACGCTCAAGTTCCTGTCCCCGGACAAGCAGAAGCGCATCGCCCAGGAAACCCTGGACATCTACGCCCCGCTGGCTAACCGCCTCGGCATGGGGCGCATCAAGGCCGAGCTTGAGGACCTGGCGTTCCGCTACGTGGCCCCCGACGATTACTTCAAGGTCCGTTCGCTCATCGAGGGCCCCCGCAAGAAGGCCGAAGGCGAGCTGGCGAAGCTCGAGGCCGACCTCGGCGAACTCATGAAGGACAGCGGCATCCCGGTTGAAATCTGTTCGCGCGTCAAACGGCCTTACAGCGTCTACGCCAAAATGAAAAGACGCGGATTGTCCTTCGACCAGGTCTACGACTTCCTGGCCCTGCGGCTCATCACCGACAGCGAGCGCAACTGCTACGCCGCCCTGGGCGTCATTCACCGCCGCTGGCCCCATCTCCCCCACCGGTTCCGCGACTTCATCGCCATGCCCAAGCCCAACCTCTACCAGGCCCTGCACACGACGATCATCACCGAGAACCGCCGGACGTTCGAAATTCAGATCCGGACGAGGGAGATGCACAACCTGGCCGAGAACGGCATCGCCGCCCACTGGAAATACAAGGAGCCGGATTCCGCCAGCCTGCTCAAGGAAGACCGCCGCCTGAGCTGGCTTCGGGAGATGATAGACATCTACAAGGAGCAGCCCAACCCCCGGGAATTCCTGAAGAATCTCAAGGCCGACCTCGTCCCCGAGGAGGTGTCGGTTTTCACTCCCAAGGGAGAACGGGTGACGCTTCCCGCCGGAGCGTCGGTCCTCGATTTCGCCTTCCGCATCCACACCCAGATCGGCCTGCACTGCGCCGGGGCCCGGGTCAACGGCCGCCCGGCTCCGATCAAGACCATTCTCAAAACAGGGGACATCGTCGAGATCCAGACCGCGGACGCGCCGCAGCCGAAGCCCACCTGGCTCAACATCGCCTTCACCTCCACCGCCCGCCACCACATCAAGCGCTGGCTGAACCAAAAGGAACGGGAGGGGAGCGTCGCTCTGGGGAAAAAGCTCTGGGACCGGAAGATGAAGCGGCTGCAGCTTCCCGGTGATCTCCGGCGCGAGGACGGTCTGCTCCGGCGCCTGGTCCAGATCAGCCCCCTGGCCGTCAAGTCAGTGGAGGATTTCTTCGGCCACGTCGGCCGGGGACGGATTCTGCTCGACGCCCGCTTCCTGGAAAAGCTCGTCCAGTCGGCCGGCGGCCCGTCGCGGAAAAAGATCCTCCTGCCCTTCCGGCGCCGGGTCGCCGGGCTTGAGGGTCGCGGCGCCGCCGCGGCTCTCTTCCGCCTGGCCCGCTGCTGCGCTCCCGTGCGCGGCGAGCCGATCATCGGCTACATCACCGCCGGCAAGGGCATCACCGCCCATGCCCTGCGGTGCCCCCTGATGAAGAAAGAGATCCTCAACAGCCAGCGCCTTGTGGACGTCTCCTGGGACAGCTTCGCCGAAAAGTCATTCCGGATCAGGCTGCGCGTCGCGGCCGTCGACTCGCCGGGCCTGCTGGCCAAGGTCACGGCCGCCGTGACCGAGGCCGGGAGCAACATCTGGAAAGCCGAGGCCGAAACCCTGGCCGAGGGAAAAGTCGACGTCAAGCTCTCCCTGGACATCAGGGACATCCGGCATTTCGACGACATCACGGAGCGCCTGAAAAAGATCAGGGGCGTCGAATCGGTGGAAAGAATCTGAGGGGCGGGTTTAAAGAGCCTTTACAACGCGGCTCGAGCGGAGGCAGCGGGAGCAGACCCAGATCATGCGCGGCCCTTTCGCCGTTTTGGCCTTGATGTGCTGGAGGTTGGGCTTCCATTTTTTATGCGAGGCGCGGTTGGAATGGCTCCGGCTGAGCCCGATCATGGGACCCTTTCCGCAGATATCACACGTCTTGGGCATTTCGATTCTCTTTCCGGCTGAATTGAGAACCGCAGTCTAGCACAAAGCGCCGCTCCCCGCAACCTCCCGGCCTGCTTGCCAAAGCCGCGTCTGAGCGCCGCATCGCTCCCTTCCGGCCTTATTATCAAAGTCGCATTTCGCTGTGCGGCGGGAAAACTCAATCCAGCCCCTTAAGCCTCCGGAACGCCTCGAGCGTGTTTTTCATCAGCGCCGCCACGGTCAGGAGGCCGACCCCGCCCGGAACGGGGGTCATGGCCGCGGCTTTTTCGAAGACGGCGGGATGGACGTCCCCCACAAGGGTGTAGCCTTTTTCCGCCAGATCCTTGCGCCGCCCCGGATCGTCGCCGTAAAGCTCCCCGACCTTCCGCTCGTCCGAGACCGAATTGATCCCCACATCCACGACCACCGCGCCCGGTTTGACGAAATCGGGAGTGACGAAGGCCGGCCGGCCCATGGCCGCCACGACGATGTCCGCCCGGGAGACGACCCCGGCGAGGTTCCGGGTCCTGCTGTGGCAGGTCGTGACCGTGGCGTTCTCGTTGGTCAGCATGATGACCAGGGGCTTGCCGACGATCAGGCTCCGCCCGACGACGACCACCTCTTTGCCTTCGAGCGAAACATCGAATTCCCTGAGGAGCGTCAGGACGCCCTGGGGCGTGCACGTCTTGAAAACGTCGCGGTTCTGAAGCAGGCGGCCCAGGGTGACGGGATGGAGCCCGTCCACGTCCTTGCGGGGGTCGATGGCGTCGACCGTTTCCCAGGGATCGAGGTGGCCTGGGAGGGGGAGCTGGACAAGTATGCCGTCGATATCCTCGTCCCGGTTCAGCTCCCGGATTCGCGCCTCGAGGGACCGGGCGTCGATATCGGCGGGCAACCGGAGAACGCGGGAGGAGATGCCGAGCTGCCCGGACGTCCTCTCCTTGGTCCGGACATAAACCTGGGAGGCCTTGTTGTCGCCCACCAGAATCGCTGCCAGCCCAGGAATCCGCCCCGTCTTGGCCTTATAGGCCGCCGCCTTTTCCGCCACCTCAGCCTTAATCTTGTCCGCCAGGGGCTTGCCCGCCATCCATGCGCCCATGACCACCTCCTCGTTTCGCTCGCCAAGCCTCGGCCGGCCGGCTTTTTCCCTTGAGTCCGCGGGCCCGGCCCTGTGATCGTCGATCCTCGGGGCATTATACGCAGCCCGAATTTTCTTGGCAAATCGCCGATTCGCGGCCTCCGGCTTCTCGCTCCCTCCTCCGGCGGCCCGGGCCGGCGACTCCGGATTTCCCCCTCCGCTCGTCTCGCCACCCTGGCATGAATGTTGCTGTATCATATCCGGAGGCCCCGGTCCTTACTCTTCGAACAGAAATGTGCTACCGTTATCGCGCGAAGGGAAAATCATGAGAAACCGGCTCATCATTCCCGCCCTGGCCCTGTCGCTCTCGCTCGGGGCCTCCTGCACGATGTCGAAGCGCATGTCCCAAGTGCGCATCGGCGTCTGGGCCGCCGAGCATGACCTTTGGGAGGAAGCCGTTTACCGCTGGACGCGGGCCCTTGAGACCGGCACGGATTCGGCCGCGGCCCGCAACAACCTGGCCGTGGCCTACGAAAAGATGGGCCGGCTCGAAGACGCCCGCCGGGAATACGAGCGGGCATTGAAGCTCGCCCCGAACCACCCTCAGATCAAGTCCAATTTCGAACGGTTCAATCGCGCCGCGGAGACCGGCAAGAAAAAGCCCGCCGGGAAAAATGAGCCCGAGGAGAAAAAAGATGAAAGCCGGTAGCCGCGCCTCTCTGCCCGCCGCCGGACTGGGCCTCTTGGCGGCGGCCCTGACGGCCCTGGCGGCCTGCGCCCTGAACCCGGCTTATGTCCGCCTGCGGATCGAAATGGCCGCGCCCGGCGCGGTCAGGACGGACGGCTGCCGGGAGATCGTGGTGGCCGGCTTTCACGTCGCCGAGGCGCCGGACGGCATCGACCTCGACCGCGACCTCACGGCCTTTTTCGAGGCGGAGTTCAAAATCCGGTCCGGGGCGGTCGTCAGCCGCCGCCGGCTGGCGCCGGACGATGAGGCCCTCCTCGGGAATGAGGAATACTGGAAGGCGGCGGGCGGGGGAAACAACGGCGTCCTGTTTCTGACCGGGAAGGCCCGCTTCGCCCAGGAGCTCCGCAAGGCGCTTCTGGAGCGGGAGTCCGCCCGGGGAGAAGATCCCTTCCTCAGCGACAGGGTCTGGAAGGAGCGCCGGAGCTTCACCCTGGAAGCCACGGTGATGCTCATCGAGGGGGCGACGGGCCAGCCGGTGTTCGAGAAGGACTTCAAGGAGACGGCCGCGTATGCCAACCTCCGTCAGCCCGCCTCCTTCGCCCTGTTCGACATGCTGCAACGGCTCAAGATCAAGTTTTTCAGGGATGTCTTCGGAGCGGAGCGTCTCCAGGAGAGATACCTTCTCAACAAATAGCAAAGGATCCGCCATGAAGTCCATTCTGCCCGCCGTTTTGGCCGTTTCCCTGGCGACGGGAGCGCTGGCCGGGCCTCTGTCCGGCCAGGTCATCTCCTTTCCCTATTACGGCAAGAACCGCGTCCTGTACGAGAGCTTCCAGTGGCGGCACTACCAGACCGAGCATTTCGACATCTATTTCTACCGGGACGATCCCGGGCGGCTGAAGACCCTGGCCGACATGTGCGAAAGCGCCTACCTCCAGGTCAGCGGCAAGCTCAAGCACGAGTTGAGCAAGCGCGTGCCCCTGCTCTACTACGTCACCGTCACCGACCTCGAGCAGTCGAACGTCTTCCGAGTTTCCGAGGGCGTTCTGGGCGTCTCCGAGCCGATTCTCTTCCGCACGGCCGTCCACGGCGACATGCCTCTCCACGAGCTCCAGGACCTGATCATCCACGAGCTCTCTCACGTTTTTCAGTTCGACATGCTGTGGGGGAGCCAGGGCGGCGTGTTGACCGCGCTATACATGCCGCCCTTGTGGGCCTTCGAGGGCCTGAGCGAGTTCGCCGTGGGGAAATGGTCCTCCTGGTCGAAGCTCATCGTCCGCGACGCGATCCTCTCCGACCGCCTCCCGGAGATCACGGAGACGGGCGACCTCGTCACGCGCTACCCCATGCCCCGCGATCCGGCCTATGATTTCGGTCACGCCCTCTACGAGTTTCTCACTGAGCGCTACGGGCCCCATGCCGTGCGCGATCTGTGGGCCGTCCTCAAGAACACCCCGGCGCTGGGCAAGCGCGATCCTTTCCAGCGGGCCTTCAACATCGAAGCCCGGGAGTTTTCCTTCGAGTTCAAAAAGCACCTTCGGGAAAAGACCCGCCCTTTTCTCCTCCGCGAGTCGCCCGAGGATTACAGCGCGCCCATCGGTCCCGCCTTCCCCATGAACCCCTACTACTTCGCCTTCTCCCACGCCCTGTCCCCCTCGGGAGAGATCATGGCCACGATCACGTTCAACGCCCTGGATTACGACATGGACATCGTTCTGATCTCGGTGAAGGACGGGAAGGTCCTGAAAAACATCACCCGGGGTTACACGACGCGGTACGAATATCTCAAGTATGAAATCGACGCCTCCCTGGGGGCCATGTTGGCATGGTCGCCCGACGGCGACCGCCTGGCGTTTTTCGCCCGGGACGGGCGCCGCCACTCGCTTTTTCTCATCGAAGCCTTCACCGGCCGGCTGGTTCGGAAGCACCGTCTGGACATCGACCAGCCCACCGGTCCCTGCTTCACCCCCGACGGCCGGTTCCTACTGATGACCGGCTTCCGGAAAGGCGTTCATGACATCTACCGTCTCGATCTCGAGAGCAGCGCGGTCGAAAACCTGACCCGGGACGAGTTCTTCGAGAAGGCCCCGGCCGTATCGCCCGACGGCAAGACGCTGGCCTTCAGCCAGCGGGTGGGGGAATACGACAAGCTCTTCCTCGCTCCGCTCGCCGACCCGGCCCAAAGACGGCAGCTCACTTTCGGGCCCGGCCACGCGATCTCGCCGCGGTTCTCCCCGGACGGACGGAGGATCTATTTCAGCGGCGACGCCCGCGACGCCTTCAACATCTACAGCCTCAGCCTGGAATCCGGCGAGCTGCTCCGCTACACGGACGTGCAGACGGGGAATTTCTTTCCCCAGCCCCTGCCCCATGATCCCCGGACTCTCGTCTTTTCCTCCTTCAACAAGAGCGCCTTCCAGCTCTTCCGCGCCGAGCCGCAAGGCGTGCCGGAGGAACGGCCTCTCGTCTCGGCCCCGGCCGAGGAGGACAGGGTTCCGCGCCGCTTCGAGCCCATCGTCTCGGTCAACATCCAGGAAGAGAAGATCGAGCCCTATCGCGGCCTGGGGGAGCTTTTCATCTCTTCCCGCCCTCCGATAGACGCCGTGGTCTCCTCGGACGGCTCGCTCTACGGCGGCTCGGCCATCGCCTTCTCGGACCTCATGGGCGACCATCAGTTTTCGATCGTCGCCTACCAGGTGCGCGCTTTCCGCTCCTACGACCTGACCTACCTCAACCAGCGCGGGCGGCTGCAGTGGATGCTCAACGCCTTCCAGTTCACCTTTTTCTATTACCCGGACTTCGCCTATTACGACCCCTCCGTCCTATACTCCATCTCCTACCGCGACGCCATCGCCCAGCGCCAGATGACGGGGATCCGGCTGGCGGCATATTACCCCATCAATGTCTATTACCGCCTCCAGGCCTCCCTGGGCTACTATCACTTCGAGGAAGACTATTTCAATCCCTACCTCATGCGCCAGGTGTTCCAGCGGGAGTACGCCTCGTTTCTCAACGGCCAGATTCTCCAGGCGTCGTTCTCGCTCGTGGGAGAGACGACGCACTTCAAGAGCTACGGCCCGGCCGAGGGGCACACCTTCGCCCTGTCCGTCGCCCCGTCCCTTCCGGTCGTGTCCTCTTTTCTCCGAAACACGAATCTCGAGGCCGACCTGCGACGCTATGTCTTTCTCGGCTCGGATTTTCTTCTGGCCCTGCGCTGGACGGGCTTCGCCAGCCTGGGCCGGAACCCTTATCTCTACTACTTCGGGGGCAACAACCAGGTCCGCTCGGCCTACTACTTCAATATCGTCTGCACGGAGGGCTGGTATTTCAACGCCGAGTTCCGCATGCCCCTGATCAACTCCGCCTCGACGGTCATCGGATCGATCGGTCCCGTCCGGGGCGTCGTCCTGTTCGACGCCGCCCGGGCAAAACTCAAGGGCAACCCGGCGAAGTTTTATTATCAGCGCGACGCCTCGTCGCTTCCGGAGTCGTATGACGCCATCGGATCCTTTGGTTTCGGCTTCGAAATGTTCTTTCTGGGTCTGCCGGTCCACGTGGAATTCGTCAAGAGGCTCTATTTTCCCAGCCTGTCCTCGCCGCTGAATTACAAATCGTTCGGCGGATACGAAACGAAATTCTGGATCGGTTTCGATTTTTAAAAAAAACAAAAAAAGTTTTCCCGACACCTTGAAATTCTCCGGGGCGGGTGCTATAGTGGCTTCGCCTTTTCGACACCCTTTTTGAAATTGGGGAAGGTTTTGACTCGTTTTTGTTTTCCACAGATGTGGAAAAAGCTGTGGAAATCTGAGAAGAGGGGATGGTTAAGAAAAAACAGGTGAATCCCTGGCAGAAAATCCTCCAGGCGCTTCAGAAAAAAGTCGACTCCCAGAGTTTTGAGACTTGGTTCGAGCCGACCGTTTTCATCGGCCAGGAGAAAGACCACCTCTACATCAAGGTCCCCAACTCCTACTTCAAGGACTGGCTGTCGTTCCACTATTCCGGCCTCATCGGCGAGTGCGCCCAGGCCGTTATGGGCAAGGTGGTGGACATCAAGTACATCTTCGACGATTCGACGTTCTCCTTCATGCGGCGATCGCCCGACGAGCGCAAGGCCCTCCACGGCGCCCTTCTGAATCCCAACCTCAATCCCAATTACACCTTCGAAAACTTCGTCATCGGCTCCTGCAATCAATTCGCCCAGGCGGCCTCGACGGCCGCATCTAAAAATCCGGGCCGGGCGTACAACCCGCTTTACATCTACGGCGGCGCGGGGCTGGGCAAGACCCACCTCATGAACGCCGTCGGCCACCAAGCGCTCAAACTCAACTCCAAACTCAAGATTCTGTACATCACCACCGAAAAGTTCATGAACGACCTCATCAACCACCTCCAGTACGGAAAGATCCTGGATTTCCGGCAGAAGTACCGGGGCGTTGACGTCCTGCTCATCGACGACATACACGACCTCTCCGGACGGGACCGGACCAAAGAGGAGTTTTTTCACACCTTCAACCATCTGTACGACAATCAGAAACAGATCGTCATCTCCAGCGACTGCCCGCCGAAAGAAATTCCCAACCTCGAGGAGCGCTTCAGCTCCCGTTTCGAGTGGGGGCTGATCGCCGACCTCAAACCCCCGGACATCGAGACCCGGATCGCCATCCTTCAAAAGAAGGCCGCGCTCGAAGATTTCTCTCTTCCCGAGGACATCGCCCTATTCATCGCCGACAAGGTCCACTCCAATATCCGGGAGCTCGAAGGCTACTTGAGGCGCGTGATCGCCTACGCCTCTCTCAAGGGCGTCGGGATCGACCTCGACGTGGCCAAGGAAGCCCTCAAAAGCCTTCTGGAATCCGAAGCGCACTTGGTGACCGTGGAAAAGATACAAAAAATCATCTGCCACAAATACCAGATCAAGCCCGTTCAGCTGAAATCGAAGAACAACTCCCCGAAAGTGGCCTTTCCCCGGCAGGTGGCCATGTATCTCAGCAAGGAACTGGCCAAGGTTTCGCTCCCCGAAATAGGGAAGAAGTTCGGAGGAAAACACCACACTACGGTCATCCACAGCGTACGGAAAATCGAAAGACTCAGAGCCAAAGATCCGGAATTCAACAAGGAAATCAACAGCCTGATTTCGACGCTTCAGTAATGAGATCTGCGCTTTGGCGGCGAATTGCACAAATTCAGTTGATTTCTTTATTCTTATTTAATAATCTAAGAAATAATCATTAAGAAAGAAAGGGCCCGAGGAAAGGTGGAAAAATGCAATTTTCAGTCACGAAAGACACGATTTTGGAGGAGCTTCAGCTCCTTCAGGGCATTGTGGAAAAAAGAACGACTATGCCCATTCTGCAGAACATTCTGATCAAGGCTTCGGGCAACAGGGTGGAAATGATCGGCACGGATCTGGAAGTCGGGCTGAGGACTCATTTCGAAGCCGAGGTGAAGGAAGAGGGCGGAGTCACCGTCTCGGGAAAGAAAATTTTTGAAATCGTCAAATCCCTTCGCGCCGGGGAGCCTGTCCTCTTTCGCCAGAAAGACGGACAGCAGATGATCATCACCTCCGGAGAGAGCGAATTCAAAGTGAATTGCATCCCGCCCGACGATTTTCCTCAGGTCGCGGAATCGAAGTTCGCGGCCAAGACCGTTTTCCCCCATGATCGATTTAGGGAAATGATCAATCTCGTCGCCTTCGCCATCGCCCAGGAGCAGAGGTACTATCTGAACGGAGCGCTGTTGAACGTCAAAAACAATCTTCTGGAGATCGTCAGCACCGACGGACACCGTCTGTCTTTCGCCTCGATGGCCGTCGACAAACTGAAGGTCGACCAGCCGGTCAGCGTTATCGTCGCCAAGAAGACGCTCACCGAGTTGCTCAAGTCTGACGACGAAAAGGTGGAATTCGATGCGGACGAAAACAACCTCTTTTTCCGCACAAAGAACAGAACCCTGATCTCGAGGATCATCGAAAGCAAATTCCCGAATTATGAGGCCGTCATCCCCAAGGACAATCCGCATGTTTTAACCGTCGAACGGGATACCCTCACCCAGACCATCAGGAGAGTTTCGCTTCTTTCAGCCGAAAGAAGCCGGGGCATCAAGCTGACCCTCAACAAGGACGCGAAGGGAACAATGGAGCTCTATTCATCGAATCCGGAGATCGGCGAAGCCAGGGACAAGCTCGACGTGGAATACAAGGGCCCGAAAATCGAGGTCGGATTCAACTCCCAGTATCTCTTGGACTTCCTGACGGCCCTGTCTTCGGAGAAAGTGGTATTCAGGCTGAAGGACGAGAACAGCTCGGCTCTTCTCCAGCCCGAGCCGAAAGGGGACGTGTCGGCGCTCTACGTCCTCATGCCGATGAAGATATAGGCTTATTCGCTGTTTTAAAATAAACGACGCGGCGCCGCAAAAAAACTATTGACTTTGGAGGCCGGCAGCCCCATAATTCTTTTTCCTTTTATCTCCTTTTTATGGAGATGAGGCGAGGGACTGGCCCGATGACCCTCAGCCAACCCCTTCCGCCCGGAAGGAAGGTGGCAAAGCCAGAGTCAGGCGCGCCCTGACGACGATAAGCGAGGAGGCCGCCCCGGCGTCGGCCACGGCTCCCAATGTTTATCGGCCGGTCCCCTTTTCGTCCGTCTTCCCGAAGAGGAAAGAGGATGCCGCGCCGCGAAGCGGCCGGAGAACGCAAGGAAAGGAGAGACGTTCGTGCCCAAGAAATACTTCTTCACCTCGGAATCGGTCACGGAAGGGCATCCGGACAAAATCTGCGACCAGATATCCGACGCCATCCTCGACGAGCTCCTGTCGAAGGACCCCATGTCGCGCGTGGCCGTCGAATGCCTGACCACCACGGGCAGCGTGCACGTGGCCGGCGAGATCACGACCACCGCCTACGTCGATATCCCGACCGTCGTCCGCCGAACCCTTCAGGCCATCGGCTACACCGACCCGGAATTCGGCATCGACCATCTCGACGCCGGGGTCTGGGTTTCGATCCATGGCCAGAGCGACGACATCGCCCTCGGGGTTCTGGCCGACCGGGGCAAGGAGCAGGGCGCCGGAGACCAGGGGATGATGTTCGGCTATGCCTGCAATGAAACGCCCGAACTCATGCCTTTTCCGATCATGATCGCCCACCGCCTGTGCCAGAAGCTGGCCGAAGTGCGGCGGAGCGGCCTCGTGCCCCACCTCGGGCCGGACGGCAAGTCCCAGGTCACGGTGGAGTACGACAACGGGCGGCCCCGGCGCATCGACACCGTGGTCATCGCCCAGCAGCACCTCGCCACGCTGTCCGAGGATAAGCTTCGGCCCCAGCTCCTCGAGCACGTCATCAAGCCCGTGGGCGGCAAATTCCTCGACTCCCGGACCAAGTACCACATCAACGCCACGGGGAAATTCGTCATCGGCGGTCCGGAGGGCGACACGGGCGTCACCGGCCGCAAGATCATCGTCGACAGCTACGGCGGGATGGGAAGGCACGGCGGCGGGTGCTTTTCCGGCAAAGACCCCTCCAAGGTCGACCGTTCGGCGGCCTACGCCTGCCGCTACATCGCCAAGAACATCGTCGCCGCGGGCCTGGCCGACCGGTGCGAGGTCCAGGTCTCCTACGCCATCGGGCTGGCCGAGCCGGAGAACGTGTATGTCGAAACCTTCGGCACGGGCCGGCTTCCCGACGAGCGCCTCGTCGAGCTCGTCCGCGAGCATTTTCCTCTCAAGCCCGGCGATATCATCGAGCGCCTTGATCTGAGGCGCCCCATCTACAGGAGAACGGCCGCCTACGGCCATTTCGGCAGAAACGACCCGGATTTCACGTGGGAGCGGACCGACAAGGCGGATATCCTGCGCCGGGCTCTGAAGTGAACGCCGGACACCGAAGCCGCCGCTTCGCCGGCCGCCGCAAGGCGGCCGTCGCGGCCGCGCTCCTGGCGGCGCTGGCGGCCGTCCCTCTGGCGGCCGGAGAAAACGAGGACGGCGTCGGTTCCTTTTTCTTCGGATTCAACGCCGCGGCCGGGATCTTCAAGGGCGATTGCGACGGCCGCCTGACCCTGTGGCATTTCGACAAGGCCTTCGCCGTCCCCGCCCTTCCGGCCGGCGTTTCCCTGGGGCTGAGTTTCGGCCGGCGGACAAAAACCGGCCTGTGGGAGGTCGTCTACCTCCAGGCCTCGAAAAACAGCGCCTGGCTGGAACGGGAGCTGGGAACGAGCCTGAGTCTGCTCGAAATCCGGGGCCGGACCTGGGCGTTTCCCCGCAGCCCCGTCCGGCCGTTCCTGTTCCTGGGCTTCGGTTTTCCCCGCCTGCGAGTGACGGACGGCGCCCGGCTGGGCGGCGCGGTGGAAAACGTCTCCTTCTACGGCGGCAACATTGTCGCCGGCGCCGGCGTCGCGGCCGACCTCGGCCCGAGGCTTCTCCTGAGCGCCGGCGCCGGATACAGGATGCTGTGGTTTCTCTACACCTTCGGCGGAGGCAAGGGGCGGGACATCAGCAAGCTGACCCCGGAGTACGGCGGGGAGTTCTTCGGGCGGCCGCTCAAGGCCTCCCGCCTGGGAGCCGAGATCAGCCTCGGCATCCGCCTATAAAAACGCCGGTTTTTTTTCTTTTCCCGGCGCGGCGGTTGTAATATACTCATTCCGGAGAAACAAGCGGCGCATGAGGTGGCCCATGGACATCACCGTTCGTGAAGTCAAGAGCCGGCGGGACAGGAAGGACTTCCTCGTCCTGCCGGAGAAAATCCACGCCGGGCACGAGACCTGGGTCCATCCCATCTACATGGACGACCGGGCGTATTTCAACCCGAAAAAAAACCGCGCCTTCTCCTACTGCGACACGCTTCTGCTCCTGGCTTTCGAGGGCGACGAGCCTCGGGGGCGGGCCATGGGCATCGTCAACCGGCGCTACAACGAGGAACGGAACGAAAAGACGGCCCGGTTCGGCTACCTGGAAACCTACGAGGATCCCCGCCTCGTCGAGGCGCTCATCCGCGCCCTCGAGGACTGGGCCCGCGGCCTGGGCATGATGAAGATGATCGGTCCCTACGGTTTTTCCGACCAGGACCCCGAGGGTTTTCTCATCCAGGGATTCGAGCACCGGGCCACGATCGCCACCTACCACAACTTCCCCTGGATGCCCGGATTCGTGGAGCGCCTGGGCTACGAAAAGGACATCGATTACTTCGTCTATCAGCTCGACGTCCCGGACGACATTCCGGAACTCTACAGGAAGGTCTCCGAGCGCATCCTGCGGCGCGGCAACTTCCGGGTCATCGAATTCCGCAAGAAAAAGGAGATCAAGCCCTGGATCCACCGCGTTCTGGGGCTGATGAACGAGTGCTATTCCCAAACCAACATCTACGGCTACAGCCCCCTCGACGAGAAGGAGATGGACGCCCTGGCCAAGCGGTACCTGCCCGTCCTGGACGTCCGGTTCGTCAAGGTCGTGGAGCGGGAGGGCGAGATCGTCGCCTTCATCATCGCTATGCCGGACATGACCGAGGGAATCCGCGCCGCCCGCGGCCGCCTGTTCCCCTTCGGGTTTATGAAGGTCCTGCGGGCGGCGAAGAAGACTAAGCAGCTCGACCTGCTCCTGGGTGCCGTCAAGGACAAGTACCGGGGCATGGGCCTGGACGCGCTCATGGGCTCCCGCATGCTGGCCTCGGCCCGGGAGGCGGGGTACAAGATCATGGACACCCACCACGAGATGGAAGCCAACATCAGGGTCCGGGCCGAGATGGAAAGGATGGGCGGCCGCCTCTACAAGAAATACCGGGTCTATAAGAAAGCCCTGGCCTGATCGGGCGGCGCCGGGAGCGGATCACGATTTTGCTTCGGCCCAGTTGATTCCCCATCGAAGCTCGACTTTAAGCGGCACGTCCAGGCGCCAGACATTCTCCATTTTATCCCGGACCAGGCCTTCGACGACTTCGGTTTCGGCGTCCGGGACCTCGAAGAGGAGCTCGTCGTGCACCTGGAGGATCATCCGCGTTCGGAGTGACCGTTCTCCGAGGGCGCGCCAGACGTCGATCATGGCTTTCTTCATCAGGTCGGCCGCGGTCCCCTGGATGGGCGTATTGAGGGCCATGCGGCGGCCGGCCTGGCGGGCCGCGTTCTCCCTGAGCTTGAGCTCGGGCACGGGCCGCCGGCGGCCGAAGAGCGTCGTGGAAAACCCCGTCTCCTCTGCTTCCCGGACCTTGTCCTCCAGGTAGTCGCACACCCTGGGAAACGTCTGAAAGTAACGGTCGATGAAGGCCTGGGCCTCGGCGTTCGACGTCCCCAGCTCTTTGGCCAGGGAAAAGGCCGAGGCGCCGTAGATGAGGCTGAAGTTGATGACTTTGGCCCGCCGCCGCCGCTCGGCCTCGGGAAGAGGGGAGTCGTCGCCGAAGACCAGGCGGGCGGTTTCGGCGTGGATGTCCCGGTCCCGGAGAAAGGCTTCGACAAGCGCCGGGTCGCCCGAAAGGTGGGCCAGGACGCGAAGCTCGATCTGAGAGTAGTCGGCGGCCAGAAAAATATGTCCCGGGTCCGGGATGAACGCCTGCCGGAATCGGCGTCCCATTTCGCCGCGGGCGGGGATGTTCTGCAGGTTGGGGTCGGAGCTTGAAAGCCGCCCCGTGGCGGCCACCGTCTGGTTGTAGGACGTATGGACGCGGCCCGTCTCGGGATTGATGAGCTCCGGCAGCTTCTCGGCGTAGCCCGACTTGAGCTTGGCCAGCTGGCGGTATTCCAGGGCGCAGCGGGCCACGTCCGAGAGCGGGGCCAGGCCCTGGAGGACGTCGAAAGACGTGGAATATCCCTTGGTGACCTTCGTTCGCCGGCCCGTGGGCAGGTTCAGCTTTTCGAACAGGACCTGGCCGAGCTGACGGGGGGAGTTGAGATTGAACTCCACGCCGGCCGATTCGAATATTTTCTTCTGGAGGCCGGCCATGTCCGTCGCGAGCTCCCGCTCCAGCGTTTCAAGGGCCCGGGGATCGACGCGCACCCCGTGCCGCTCCATGTCGGCCAGGATTTCGATAAGCGGCTGCTCGACCTCACGGTAGAGCTTTTCGAGTCCGTTTTCGCGGACGCGTTCGGAGAGGAGTCGGCAGAGCCGAAGCGCCAGGTCGGCGTCCTGGCAGGCATAGGGAGCGACCGTTTCCACGGGGACGGCGTTCAGGGGCCTTTCGTCCTTGCCCTTGCCCGCGATCTCGGCGTAGGGAACGGCCCGGACTCCGAGATACGCCTCGGCCAGCCGGACCTTGTCGTGTTTGCCCCAGTTCGGCTCTAGCAGGTAGGAGAGGACCATGCTGTCGAGATCGATGCCCCGAAGCGCAACGCCCTCGCGGCCGAGAACGATGGCGTCATATTTGATGTTCTGGCCGATCTTTTTGATGCCCGGATCGCCGAGGACTTCCCGGAGGAGGCCCAGGGCTGTTTCCGTTCGCAGCTGGGGCGGCGAGTCCGGGGTTTCGTGGCGCAGGGGGAGGTAGAACGCCGTTCCCGGCTCGCAGCAAAACGACATTCCGACGAGCCGCGCCCGGGTCGGTTGACGGCTGTCCGTTTCGGTGTCCACCGAGATAAAGCCCTTCTCTCTGATCTCCCGGACCAGGTCGCGGAGGGAGCTCTCTTCCAAGATCAGGCGGCTGTCGAGGGCGAATTCTTTGAGTCCGGCCCGAGTTTCCTCGAGAAGGGTGGCGAATCCCAGCTCGCGGAAGAAAACGGCCAGCTTCTCGCTGTCGGGCGGGCCGAGGCGCAGAGCTTCCGTGTCAAAGACGATATCCAGGCCGGTTTCGATGGCCACGAGCTTCCGGCTGTGCTCCGCTTCTCCCTTTCCTTCGGCCAGGATTTTTTGGAGCCGCGGGTTTTTCACCTTGGGGATATTGGCGAAGAGGTTCTTGAGGGAACCGAAGGCGCGGATGAGGTCCTTGGCCGTTTTCTGGCCCACTCCGCGGACGCCCGGCACGTTGTCCGAGGCGTCGCCCGAAAGGCTCAGGAGGTCGATGACCTGTCCGGGCTTGACGCCGAGCGCCTCTTCGACCGCCTCCTCGTCCAACAGGAGCTCCTTGGCCGGGTTGTAGACCCGAACATCGTTGTCCACGAGTTGGAGGAGGTCTTTGTCCGTTGAAACGATGACCGAGAGAAAGCCCCGCGCCGAAGCCTTTTTGACCAGGCTGCCCAGGACGTCGTCGGCTTCGTATTCCGGAAATTCGAAAAGAGGAATGTTGTAGGCCCGCAGGATGTCCTTGAGGACGGGCACCTGGACCTGGAGGTCGTCAGGCATGGGTTTGCGTTGGGCTTTGTAGCGTTCGTCGATTTTGTGCCGGACGGTCGGACCCTTAAGGTCGAAAACGACTCCGAGATACCCCGGCTTTTCCTCGGCGATGAGCTTGCGGAGCGTCAGGAGGAAACCGTAAACGGCGTTCGTCGGGAAGCCGCTCGGTGAGGTCAGGCTCCGGATGGCGTAGTAGGAGCGGTAGAGGAGGGAGTTGCCGTCCAGGAGAAAGATCGCCGGTTTCCCGGCCGCCATCACCCGCCGTCCTTCTCTTCCGCGGGGCTGAGCGTATAGTGGAAGCGTCCGATTTCGATGTCCCGGATCACGGTCTGGTGCTGCCCCTTGAGGAGCTGGGCGACCTTCTCCGGAAGTCCGGGACTGCCGAGAAGGGAATAGTAGTAGGATTTGCGCGAGGTGACGAGCGTTCCCCCCTTGTAAATCAGGGATTCGACATATCCGGCCTCATTGCCCATGTCCTGGGTCTGGACGTAGAACACCGCCCCCTTGTACCGGACTTCGTGGCTGAGACCTTTCATGGGAACAAAAAGCCCCCCTATTATACAACCGGCGGCGGCCTTTTTTTCAAGCCCCCCGTTCGCGCCGCCAAAAAGTGACGCGGCCGGCGCGCGTTCCGGGCCCGACAGACTCCGTTCCGGGAGAGGCGGAGGGCGGCGCGTTTGACAAAAGGGGGCGAAATGTTATAATAAGCTGATTTTTCGAGGGAAAATGCGCATAGAAATTGATAAACTGCCGGCCGAAGGTCTGCGGATCAGCCGCGACTTCGATTTCCAGGCCTCCGACCTCGTCGAGGAAGAAGCATTATTCCTCCAGCCGGCGCACGTCGAGGTCACGGTCAGAATGATCGGCGATGAGATCGCCGTCAAGGGGCGGCTTTTCGCCCGGTTGAGCATTCCCTGCAGCCGCTGCCTGACTCTCTTCGAGTACCCCGTCGATTCCACGTTCGACCTTATCTTCCTTCCGGAAGAGCTGGGGGAGGCCGATGAGGAATTGAGCGACGAGGACATGGACCGCAGCTATTTCGGCGATCGGACGCTCGATCTTCAGGCCGTCGTCCTCGAGCAGCTCAACCTGACGTTTCCCGCCAAGCCTCTCTGTTCGAAGGACTGCGAAGGGATCTGCCCGGTGTGCGGCAGGATCCGGAGAGAATCCGGATGCGGGTGCAGCGTCCGCGAGGACGACCCCCGCTTGACCAAAATAAAAAATTTCATCAAGGATTGAGATTTTCATGGCCAATCCCAAGCGACGCCACTCTCCTTGCCGCAAAGGCAAGCGTCGGGCGCATGACGCCCTGAGCCTGCCCACGTTCTCCCTTTGCTCCCAGTGCGGAACGCCCAAGCTCCCCCACCGGGCCTGCCCGCAGTGCGGGTTCTACAAGGGACGTCAGGTGATCGCCGAAGCCGAAGATTAGCGCCGAGGACCTCATGCCAGTCGCGGCGGATGCCATGGCCGGAGACCACGACACCCGGGTGACGGGCAAGAGCCGGAGGGGGGCCGGACGCACGGTCCGGCCCGTCGCCCAGGCGGGGGAGGGAAGATGACTCTTCAAGGACAGGTGGCCGTGGTGACGGGCGCGTCGCAGGGCATCGGCCTGGCCGTCGCCCGGGAGCTGGCCGCGGCCGGCGCCGCCGTGCGGGCGGTGGACATCCAGCCCGAAAAGCTGGACGAAGCCGTCCGGGAAATCCGAACCGCGGGCGGGCGGGCCGAGCCCCACATCGCCGACGTGTCCCGCGCCGACCAGGCCGAGGAGGTCATCCGGGCGGTCCTGGCCGCCGAGGGGCGCATCGACGCCCTGGTCAACAACGCCGGCATCACCCGGGACGGCCTGCTGATGCGCATGAAAGAAGAGGACTGGGACGCGGTCCTGGCCGTCAACCTCAAGGGCGTCTTCAACTTCTCCCGGGCCGTCGTCCGGACGATGCTCAGCCGGCGTTCGGGCCGCATCGTCAACATCGCCTCCGTGGTGGGGATGATGGGCAACGCCGGCCAGTCGAACTACGCCGCATCCAAGGCGGGGGTCATCGGTTTTTCCAAGTCGCTGGCCAGGGAAACGGCCTCGCGGGGCGTCACCGTGAACTGCATCGCCCCGGGCTACATCGCCACAGCCATGACCGACAGCCTGCCCGAGGAAATCAAGAAGACCTTCCTGGAGCTGATCCCGATGAAGAGGTTCGGGACTCCCGAAGACGTGGCCCGGACCGTTCTGTTCCTTCTGTCGGACGCGGCGTCCTACATCACCGGTCAGGTCATCGGCGTCAACGGCGGCATGTATATGTGAAGCCCCGGATTAAACTAAGAGGAGGAAGTCAATGCCTATCACACGCGAGGAACTTCTGAACAAGATGAAATCCATCATCGCCGACAAGCTGAGCATCTCCGAGGATCAGGTCACCGAAAACGCGTCTTTCATCGAAGACCTGGGAGCCGACTCCTTGGACACCGTGGAGCTGGTCATGGCCCTCGAGGACGAGTTCGGTCTCGATATCCCCGACGAGGACGCCGAGAAGCTGACCACGGTGGGCAAGGCCCTGGATTACGTCGGAAGCCACGCCAAATAGCGCTCGCCTCGTTTCTTCCCGTTTGGAAACGCCGTGTCCGCCGCGAGCCGAACGTTTGTCTCCCGCCGCGTGGCGGTGACGGGCCTGGGCCTGGTCACCCCCCTCGGCCTGGGCGTTCAGACGAACTGGGAGGCGCTCCTCGCCGGGAGGAGCGGAGTGCGGACGATCACGCGCTTCGACGCCTCGGGCTACGCCACCCGCATCGCCGGTGAAGTCCCCGGCTTCGATCCCCAGGCGTTCATCGACCGCAAGGAGGTCCGCAAGATGGACCTCTTCATCCAGTTCGCCCTGGCCGCCTCGGAGCTGGCCGTCGAGGACGCATTGATCCCCCGCTCGCTCCTGGAGAGCGAGCGGTGCGGGGTGTACGTCGGCTCCGGCATCGGGGGCATCGGCTCGATCGAGGACACCCACCGGGTGCTTCTGGAGAAGGGTCCGGCCCGCGTCTCCCCGTTTTTCCTCATCCAGACCATCATCAATGAGGCCGCGGGGCAGATCTCGATCCGGTTCCGGGCCAGGGGCCCCAACTCGGCCACGGCCACGGCCTGCGCCACGAGCTCCCATTCGATCGGCGACTCCTTCCGTCTCATCGCCCGGGGCGACGCGGACATCATGCTCGCCGGAGGGGCCGAGGCGCCCATCACCCCCCTGAGCGTCGCCGGGTTCAGCAACATGAGGGCCATTTCAGAGCGCAACGACGAGCCCGAGCGGGCTTCCCGCCCCTTCGACGCCCTGCGCGACGGGTTCGTCATAGCCGAAGGCGCCGGCATCATCGTTTTGGAGGAGCTGGGGGCGGCCCTCAAGCGGGGCGCCCGCATCTACGCCGAGCTCACGGGGTACGGCATGTCCGGCGACGCCTACCACGTCGCCGCACCGTCGCTCGACGGCGACGGCGCAGTCCGAGTCATGCGCGCCGCCCTGGCCGACGCCGGCGCGGCGCCGCCCGAGGTGGACTACATCAACGCCCACGGGACCTCGACGCCCTTCAACGACAAAGTCGAAACGTTGGCCATCAAGAAGGTCTTCGGCGGGCACGCCGGGCGGATCGGAGTGAGCTCCACCAAGTCCATGACCGGCCACCTTCTGGGCGCCACGGGCGCGGTCGAGGCGGCGTACACCGCCCTTTGCCTCAAGCACCAGATCATGACGCCGACGATCAATTATGAACATCCCGACCCGGAGTGCGACCTGGACTATGTGCCCAACAGCCCCCGACGGGCCGAAATCCGCCTCGGGCTGACCAATTCCTTCGGCTTCGGGGGAACGAACGGATCCCTTCTTTTCAAGCGCTGGGAAGACTGAGCCGGCGCGGCCCCCGAGCCGCGGCCCGGCCCGTATCCGGATACTGAAGGAGGAGGCATGAACATCTTCGTTTTCGTCAAACGCGTTCCGGACACGGAATCCAAGATCAAAATCAATCGCGAAGCGAAATCCATCGTCGAGGAGGGACTGAGCTTCATCCTCAACCCCTACGACGAGTTCGCCCTGGAGGAGGCCCTCCGGCTGCGGGAAGCCCAGGGCGGCCGGGTGACCGTATTCTGCGTCGGGGGCGAGGAGTGCCTGACCGTGCTGCGCAAGGGCCTGGCTATGGGCGCCGACGAAGCCGTCCTGCTCAAGGACGCGGCCGGGGAGACGTACGACGGCCTGAGGACGGCCCGCATCCTGGCCAAGGCTCTTCAGGGCAAGTATCCGGAATTCGATCTCCTGCTGTTCGGCAAGCAGGGCATGGGAGCCGACAACGCCCAGGTGCCGTCCATGACCGCCGAGCTTCTCGGCCTTCCCCAGGCCAACGTCGTGACCAAGCTGCAGGTCGAGGGGCGGGCGGGAACGGCCGTCAGGGAAATCGAGGGCGGAGAGGAGAAGGTGGAATTCAGCCTCCCGGCCGTCGTCAGCGCCCAGAAGGGACTGAACGAGCCGCGTTACGAAACCCTGAAAGGCATCATGGCCGCCAAGAAGGTCCAGATTCCGGTCGTGCCCGTGGAGGAGCTGGGCCTCGACGCGGCCGAGCTCGCGGCCGGGCTCGAGATCACGGGCCTGGACACCCCCTCCGAGCGAAAGGCGGGGCGGGTCCTGACGGGCGCGCCCGAAGAGGCTGCCCGGGAGCTGGCGCGGCTGCTGAGGTCCGAGGCCAAGGTTCTTTGAGAGGAGAACGGTCATGATCCTGGTTTATATCGAAGCGCGCGAAGGCAAGGTCAAGAAGGCGGCGTTCGAAGCCCTGTCCGAAACCCGGCGCCGGGCCGACGAGCTCGGGACGGAGGTCGGCGGCGCGCTGCTCGGCAAGGGATTGGAGGCGGCGGCCGCCGAGGCGTTCGCCCGCGGGGCGCACAAGGTTTTTCTCCTCGAAGGCGAAGCCCTGGACGCCTACTCGGCCGAGGCGGAGGCCGCGGCTCTCTCGGAGTTGGCGGCGGAAATCCATCCTGAGGCCGTGTTCTTTTCGGCCACGTCGCGGGGCAAGGACCTCGCCCCCCGGCTTGCGGCCCGGCTCGGCGCGAGCCTGGCCTCCGATTGCACGCGGCTCGAGGTCAAGGACGGGCGGATCGAATACACGCGGCCCATTTTCGCCGGCAAGGCCCTCCTCACCTTCCGCCTCAAGTCCTCGCCGCAGCTCGGGTCGCTGCGGCCCAACGTTTTCCCCCTTCTCGACACCGGGCGGAAGGACGGCGAGGTGGTGAAAAAGGCCGCCGCCGTCCGGTCGGACCAGGTCCAGGGACGAGTCGCCGAAGTCCTGGCGGCGAAGGGCGGCGCCCTGGACGTGACCGAGGCCGAGGTCATTTTTTCCGGCGGCCGGGGGATGAAAGGGCCGGAGAACTTCGCCCTGCTCGAGGAGCTCTCGGACATCGTGCCCCGCGCGGCCGTGGGCGCCTCGCGGTCGGCCGTGGACTCGGGCTGGATCGACCATCACCACCAGGTCGGCCAGACGGGAAAGACCGTCTCGCCCAACGTCTATTTCGCCTTCGGCATCTCGGGCGCGATCCAGCACCTGGCCGGCATGTCCTCCTCCAAGGTCATCGTCGCCGTGAACAAGGACCCGGAGGCGCCCATCTTCAAGTCGGCCGATTACGGCATCGTCGGCGATCTCTTCCAGGTCATCCCGCCGCTCAAGGACGAGCTCAAGAAACTCCTGGCCGAATAGCCTTTTCTCCGTTTTCGGCCCGTTGTCTTCCGGGCTTCGGCCGGCGTTGTCGTCCCGTCGGGGGTGTGGTATAGAAAAAAGAATGATTTCGTCCCTGCGAAAGGCCGGTTCGCCTGTGGCGCGCTTGGTCGCCGCCGCCGTTCTGGCGGCCGTGTGCGGCGGTTGCGGCCGCCCGGCCCGGACGGTGAAGGAATATTCCTTTCTCAGCCATCTTCCGGAGGCGGTGTCCCGTTCGGAATCCGATAAAGACTCGGTCGGCTTCGAGCGCTTCGTCGTCGACTGGGAAGGACGGGACGCCTTTTTTCAGCATCCGAACTCCCGCCTCGAGTTCAAGCGCGTTTCCATCGGCCCCAAGGCGACGCTCAAATTCGGCGTAGGAATGGACCAGGGGTGCTGGTTCCTGGGCGGGGACGGGGCGCATTTCGAGCTGGTCTGCCGCATCGGGCATTCGGAAAAAACGCTTTTTTCAAAATACATCGATCCCAAGAACAACGAACAAGACCGGCGCTGGCATGATGTCGAGATCGACCTGAGCCGATTCGAGGGGCGGGTCGGGTCGTTTGTTTTCACGACGACGGGCGGGCCGCGGCGGAACACGCTGTTCGACAGGGCCGGGTGGAGCGATCCCGTTCTCGTCAGCCTCGAAAACGCGCCGGAGAAATTCCCTCCCCGCCGCGGTAAGAACGTTCTTCTCATCACCGCCGACACGCTCAGAGCCGACCACCTGGGGTGCACCGGCAGCCCTTACGTCCGGACGCCGAACCTGGACCGCCTGGCCGGGCAGGGGATTCTGTTCGAGAATCACTTCGCCAACGCCAACGTGACGAATCCGTCCCACATCACGATCCTCTCGTCCCTCTACGCCAAGGATCATGACGTCCACGACAACACGACCCCGGTCTCCGAGGAAGTGACCCTGCTCCCCGAAATGCTGCGGGCCCGCGGATTTCGGACGGCGGCGTTCACGAGCGTCGTCCATCTGAATCCGCCCCTTTCCGGCCTGGGGCAGGGATTCGACGATTTCTCCTATTCTCCTTTGATAGAAAGGGCGGCCGCCCTGACCAACCGGGATGTTTTTTCCTGGTTGGAGAACCACGGACAGGAGCCTTTCTTTGTGTGGGTCCATTATTTCGACCCTCACGCGCCATACACGCCCGGCGGACCGTATCACGCCCTGTACGACGGCCGCGTTCGAGAGAGCCTCCCTGAGGGCGACCAGGCCGAGAGGTTCCGGGAGAGAGAGGCGCTGGTCCAAAACCTAAAGGATGAAATCGCTCTCCTTTCAGAGGACCGGGCCGGAAGGGACGTTCCGGAAAAATGGCTTCAACTCGCTGAAGACGGCGAGTTCATGGCTTTGCTGTTGAAGAGGCATCCTCCCTCTCTTCCCGGGAGCGCGCGCCCGTCGGCGGAGGCCTTCGCGGACTGGTACAAGGAGAACCTTCTCCTTGTGCGGGCGGGGAGGCCTTCCAGCCCGTCTTTCAGAGACTGGATGAGCGGATTTCTGTCCGTGGTGGACAATGAGACGGCCGACGATCCCAACTGGCGGGCGCCCTGGCTGAGGGGCGTGACGGATATCGCCAAGCCCACGGCCCTCTATGCCGGGGAGGTCTCTTATCTCGACGAACACCTCGGCCGCCTCTTTGACAAGCTGAAGGACCGCCACCTTTATGACCGGACGATGATCGTCTTCACCGCCGACCACGGCGAATGCCTGGGCGAACACGACATCTTTTTCAACCACCGAACGCTCTATGAGGGGACCCTTCACGTTCCCCTGATCATCAAGGATCCGTCTTGGAACCGAAAGCGGAAACGGATCACGCACCTGACGAATCACGTGGACATTCTTCCGACGATTCTCGACCTGCTTTCCCTTCCGCTTCCCGATAAGATCCGGGGGAAAAGCCTCGTCCCCCTCGTCCGCGGGAGCGGGGAGGGCTTCGACGACCGGACGATTTATGCCGAGCACGCCCACCGCCTGGCGAACTCCCTGAGGACGCCGAGGTTCAAGTACATCAAGGAGACGAAAACAAGGCATCTGTTTGCTTTTTTCGTCGGTCGCCCGGCCTTCGTCAAGGGCCGCCGGTTCCTATTCGATCTTTCCCGGGATCCCGGGGAGCGGCTGGACCTGACCGCCGGCGCCTCGGGCCTTGCCGACCGCCTGGACCTCGCCCTGGAGCGCTGGCTGGCCGAGACGGCTCTCCACGTCCCCGCCGCGGAGAGCAAGGTCGAAAAGAAGATGCTCGAGGCTCTCCGGGCGCTGGGCTACATCCACTGACCCGGGAGGCGGGACGGGCCGCCCGCGTTTTCCGGGCCCGATCCGGCCGCCGCTCGTTCTTCGCGCCTCAGTCCCGAAGGGAATCCTTTTCCTTGAGCAGGCGCTCCACAAGAATCCTGACGTCTTCGATTTCGAAACCGTGGCGCCGGCGGAGCCGGCCCAGGGTTTCGTCAATCGGCGTCTCGGGCGGGAGCCCCATCCGGGAAATGATAACGGAAGCGGAAATGCCGGTCGCGGTCTCGACGTCCCGCAGGGTCTGCCGGCCGGTCAGTGTCGGAATCCGGCCGCCCTCCCGGTGCTCTTTGTGCCCGGCGAGTTCGGGAGTCGCTTCCCCGGCCGCCGGCTGCTCCCCGGCCAGGACGGCGCTCGGCTCGGCCGGCCTGGTTTCCGCCTCAGGGACTTGAAGCCGCCCGGCCTTCCGTCCTTCTCCCGCCCCCAGGCCGAAGGAACGATACTTTTCGGAATCCTTGGGATTGACCGCCCAGAGGACGAACAGGAGGAGGAAGGGAAGGAGGCCGACGGCCGCCAGGGCCGGCGCGGAGGCGCGCTTGAAGATGCAGCGGGAGCGGATCGCGATCCATTTCCAGCTGAGGACGAGATGGACGACCAGGACGACGACGAAGGCCAGGGACAGCCAGGCGTGGATGTTCCCCCACTGGTGGCGGTGGAGGCCCAGGAACAGTTTCGCGCTACCGGCGGAGGCGGGGCCCTCCGGGATGACGAGGGCCATCAAGGCCCCGACGACGGCCAGGGCGACCACGACGACATAAAGGAACGCGTCGACGAGGTATCTCCAATCCGATTCTTTCATGGCCGGCGCCTCCTCTTTCAGGCGATGAGTTCGGACAGGGCGGCCCACGTCTTTCGGACCTCGTCGGCCGCCGCGTTCGATGAGTGTTCCACGAACGGGACCGCCCGGACGACGGACTCCGGGACGGCCGGGTCGAAAGGGATCGTCCCCACGACGGGAATCGAGCGCTCCCGGCACCAGGCTTCGACCCGCGCCGAGTTCTCCGCATTGATGTCGAATTTGTTGATGCAGCAGGCCGCCCGGATCTTGAAGTGGCTCGCGAGCTCGAAGATTCTCTCCATGTCGTGAAGTCCGGAGGGCGTCGGCTCGGTCACGATAAGGGCCAGGTCCGTTCCGGTCAGAGAGGCGATGACGGGGCAGCCGATTCCCGGCGGGCCGTCCATAAGGAGCAGGCCGCGCTCTTCGTCCGCGGCGATCCGCGCCGCTTTCTTTCTGACTTCGGTGACGAGCTTGCCGGAATTGGCCTCGGCGATCCCCAGGCGGGCGTGGACGAACGGGCCGTAGGGCGTCGAAGAGACATAGAGCGTTCCCGAAACGTGGGGTTCGAGCGCTACGGCGCCCTGGGGACAGACGTGGCGGCAGATCTCGCACCCTTCGCACGACAGGGGATCCACGGACACCTTCCCGTCCCGGCCTTCGATGAGAGCGTCGAACCGGCAGGCGGGCAGGCACAGGCCGCACCCGGTGCACTTCTCCGCGACGATCGCGGCCTTCCGGCCGCCCTGGAAGACGTGCCGCTCCCGAATCTCCGGCCGGAGGAGGAGATGGAGGTTCGAGGCGTCGACGTCGACATCGGCCAGGACGGCGTCCCGGGCCAGGGAGGCGAAGGAGGCCGTGAGGACGGTTTTCCCCGTCCCGCCCTTGCCGCTGATGACGACGATCTGTTTCACGGCCGGGCCCTTTCGATGCTCTCGAAGAGCTCCAGGAACGCCCGCCCGGCGGACGGCAGGGCTTCGAGGATCGTCTCTCCCCGCGAGTACGCCTCGGCGATCCGTCGATCGAAGGGAATGGTCATCAGGACGGGGATTCCCTCCCGGGAGCAGAAATCGCGGACCCGGCCGTCTCCCCCTCCCAGGGAGGCCCTGTTGATCACCACCCCGCGGGGGATGTTCATTTCCTTCGCCGCGCCGGCCGCCAGCTCGAGGTCGTGAAGCCCGAAGGGCGTCGGCTCGGTGACGAGGAGGCAAAAATCGCTGCCCTTCAGGCTTTCGATCACCGGGCAGCTCGTTCCGGGCGGGGCGTCGATGATGACGATCCGGCTCGCGTCCATGTCTTTCTTCACCGCGCGGATGAGAGGCGGCGACATGGCCCGGCCGATGTCGAGCCGGCCGTGGGTGAACTTCATGCCTCCCGCCCGGCCCGACGCGATGACGCCGATCCGTTTTCCGACCTCCCGGATCGCCTCTTCCGGGCAGAGGAGACGGCAGCCGCCGCAGCTGTGGCAGAGGTCGGGAAAGACCAGGACGGCGTCCTTCACCACCGCCAGGGCGTTGTAGGCGCAGATCTCGGCGCACCGTCCGCAGTGCGTGCAGCGGCTCTCGTCGATCTCGGGAATGAGCGTCATGACCTCCCGGCTTTCCCCGAGGTCGGGCTTCAGGAAAAAATGAGCGTTCGGTTCTTCGACGTCGCAGTCCAGGAAATGGACGGGACTTTCGGGCTGAAGGGCGAGGGCCAAATTGACGGCGACGGTCGTCTTTCCCGTCCCGCCCTTGCCGCTGGCCACGGAGAGGATCATCGGGGCGATTGTTCAGTCCCGGCGGCAAGTCCCGGTCGACGAACAGGGCGGGGCGTCGCAGCGCTCGTCCCTTCCGCAGCAGGTCCTTCCGCCGAGGGAGGGCCCGCCCATCAGCACCGCCGCGGGAGACGAAATCAGTTTGTCCATGTTTCTCCCCCGGCAATGGGCGCAGAGCGGTTCCTCGGCATCCGATGAGGAGCGGACCAGGACCTCGGTCACCCGTCCGCAGTCACGGCACTTGTATTCGTATAAAGGCATGGGAATGATGTGTCAGGCCCGGCGGGTCATCTTGCCGCCGCATTTGGGGCAGGCGATCTCATTGCAGGGCACGGCCCTGTCGTGGGGGATCTGCGTCCCGCAGGCGGGGCAGACGCACGAGCCGCCCAGCCCGAGGCCCTGGCCGCCCATCCGGCCGAGGCCGCCGCCCCGCCCCTGGCCGAG
>Ga0068714_10000442_pt1 | contig 80727 bp, 76 predicted proteins | sample MTBNYHSulfiMetaG_FD_62988 | JGI IMG/M metagenome (GOLD analysis project Ga0068714, IMG submission 62988) | Enrichment culture microbial communities from rom New York Harbor, USA that are MTBE-degrading - MTBE-NYH (New York Harbor Sulfidogenic)... | ecosystem: Environmental > Aquatic > Marine >...
GGGGGCATGGGCTCGGGCCGCGGCATAGGGGGAGGCCGGGGCATGGGTCGGGGAATGGGCATGGGAATAATGCCCGGGGCCGAGAGCACCGCCCATTCACCCGTGTCTCCGGAAGAGGATCTGGAATCACTTAGAGCCCGGACCAGGGCGCTGGAGGAACAGCTGAAACTGATCCTTGACAGGCTTGCAGGGTCGGCCGACCCTAATTCTGCCCCAAAACTCATAGCCGTCGTGGATCTTATGAAATGCACAGGCTGCGGCCTCTGCGTGGATCCCTGTCCCACACGGGCCATCACTATAAACGAGCAGGCCGAAATCCTCGCCTCGAGATGCAGCGGCTGCGCACTCTGCCTTGCCGCGTGCCCGGAAGACGCTCTTTCGATCCGCACCCGGCACTGAAGGGCCGCCCCCGGCCATTGCTATGAACACTGATACCCATCCAGAAAATAAAATACGGGAAATCCGGCGGCAACTACATCAGCACGCCCCTTTCACCATCCTTGGGACCGTCTCCGGAGTTATTATCATGGCGGGCTTCGGGGTCCTGGACATTTCCCGGGAGATCTCCGGCTTCCTTTTTTGGGCCTTGCACCCCATCCACGTTCTCTTAAGCGCCCTGGTGACCGCCGCCATGTTCAGTCTGCACTCCAGGCCAAGTTTCCTGAAAACTCTGATCATCGGTTTTCTGGGATCCATAGGGATCGCGACCCTGAGCGACTCGATCATTCCTTTTATCGGGGAATGGCTGCTCCGGCTGCCCAACAGGGGAATCCACATCGGCTTTATTGAAAAATGGTGGCTGGTCAACCCTCTGGCCCTGCTGGGGGTTATCATCGCCTGGTTCTGGCCCAGGACCAGGTTTCCCCACGCCGGCCATGTCTTTTTAAGCACGTGGGCATCCATGTTCCACATGACGATGGCCATGGGGGAAGGCATGACCCCGGCGCTCGTGATCTCCGCGGGGGTATTTCTTTTTCTCGCGGTCTGGATCCCGTGCTGCACCAGCGACATCGTCTTTCCCCTTTTGTTTGCCGAAGTCAACGAGAACCGGGGCCCTGAAGCAGGTATTTTCCCCGGGGAGCAGGGAAGGAAATAACGATGGGCTCCAAGGAAAAGGCAGGGCCAGCATCCGGGAGAACAAACCTATGCCCCGAACGCCTCGGCCTGAGAGTCTACCCGGACCCGATCCTGCGTCAGGAGGCATCGCCCATTATTTTGTTTAACCGGGAGCTGGATGACCTTCTGGAAATCATGCTCCTGGTCATGAAAAATCACAGGGGGATAGGGCTGGCGGCCCACCAGATCGGCATCGCCAGGCGCATCGTGGTTGCCGATATCGGACAGGGCCCTTTAAAACTGGTCAATCCGGAGATCGTGACTCAGGCAGGTGACGAAACCATGCCGGAAGGGTGCCTCAGCCTGCCGGGGTCTTTTGCCCAAATCCGCAGAAATACCTGTATCGAGGTCCACGCCCGGGACTCCCGGGGAAAGCCGTTCCGGTTCGAGGCCGTCGGGCTTCTGGCGCGCGTTCTCCAGCATGAGATCGACCACCTGAACGGAAAGCTGATCTGCGACTACAATCCGCCGGATCATGGCGGCGACCAACGCTGAAAAAGGAACCAATATGAAGATTGCCATATCCAGCGGCAAGGGGGGAACCGGGAAGACGTTCATCGCCACCAACCTCGCGGCCCTTGCGGCGCAAACGGGCGAGAGGGTGACCCTTCTTGACTGCGACGTGGAGGAGCCCAACAGCCACCTGTTCCTCAAGCCTGGGAATGAGACAAGCGAGCCGGTGACCGTCGCTTCCCCCCTTCGGATCGACCCTCAAAAGTGCACGGCATGCGGAAAATGCGTCTCTGCCTGCCGCTACAACGCCCTGGCCCTGATCAAAGGCAAGGTGCTTTTCTTTGACGAACTCTGCCACGCCTGCGGGGTCTGCAGCCTCGTCTGCCGGGAAGGGGCCTTCATCGAGGGCGAAAGGGAGATCGGGGAGCTGCGCCACGGAAGCTGCGGCGAGATTGACCTTCACTACGGCCTCCTGAAAACGGCGGCAGGGGGGATGTCGCCCCGGCTGATCCGGGCATTAAAAAAGCACTTCGGGGAAGGATGGACCATCCTGGACTCCCCGCCGGGAACAGCCTGTTCAACGGTTGAAACCGTCAAGGGGGCCGACCTGTGCGTGCTGGTCGCCGACCCCACCCCCTTTGCCATCCACGACCTGAAGCTGGCGGTCAACATGTGCCGGGCCATCGGCCAGGAACCGGCGGTGGTCGTCAACCGGTCAGGCGTGGACGACACGGATCTGAAAACCTATTGCGGCCGGGCGGCCCTGGAAATCCTCGCCGAGATCCCGGACGACCGCCGCATTGCCGAAACCTATTCGGTAGGTGACCTGGTCGTGGAGAAGCTCCCCTCCTATCGTACCCATTTCCAGGGCCTTCGGGAACGCATCCTAGAAACGGTTTCAAGGACCCGTCCCGTCAGGAAGGACCTCATCGAACCCCTGTTCACCCCGGGGGGAGAGGTCCAGCGCCCGAAGGCGGAAAATCCCGGGGGCGCGCGCCCGGACGAGATCGTCATTATCAGCGGCAAGGGGGGGACGGGAAAGACCTCGATCTCGGCATGCTTCGCCCAGCTCCAGGCCGGAAGCGCCATCGCGGACTGCGACGTGGACGCCGCGGACCTCCACCTGATTTTGAACCCACACGTCCAGGAAGAGGGGGATTTCGTAGGGGGGATCGAGGTGGACATCGACCAGGCCAGGTGCACGCGATGCGGCCAGTGCATGGAGGTCTGCCGGTTCATGGCGGTGGATAAAACCCCGTCCGGCGAATACCTGATCGATCACGCCGCCTGCGAAGGGTGCGGCGCCTGCCAGGCCGTCTGTCCGGCGGACGCAGTTTCTTCAAGGGATTCGGTCAACGGCAAATGGTTCGTTTCCAGCACCCGTTTCGGTCCGATGGCCCATGCCATCCTCGGATACGCGGAGGAAAACTCCGGCCGCCTGGTGACCCTGGTCCGGAACCTCGCCACCGACCTCGCTACCGAATCAAAGGTAGGTTCTGAAGCAGGGGGCAACCCCTCGCGGCGGATCATCATCGACGGTTCCCCCGGGACAGGATGCCCGGTGATCGCCTCGGTGAGCGGCGCCCATTTCGCGGTTGTGGTCACGGAGCCCACCGTTTCCGGTCTCCATGATCTGGTTCGGGTCTTCGACCTCACCAGACACTTCAGGGTGGCAACAGGCGTCGTCGTCAACAAAGCGGACCTGAATGAGGAAATGACCGGGAGGATCAGGGCCGCCAGCCTCGAGGCCGGCGCCCGTTTCCTCGGGACCGTGCCCTACGACGGGGCTTTCACGCAGGCCCAGATCCGGAGAAAAACCCTCCTGGAACATTGGGACAGCCCGGCAGCGCAGGCGGTAAGGGAGATATGGGAAGAGATCGCCAGCTCCCGGTAAACGCCAGTCCCGGAAGAACCGGCCGAAAACAGGAGAACCTCACTGATGGATTCAGACGTTGACCTTCTCAAGGAACATTTCGGGGGCTGGTGGTGCGGGATCAGATTCGGGAAGACGGACGGCCAGGAAAACCTGCCCGCCTCCCGTCCCATGCGTTTTTGCGAAGCGGTTGCATCCTCCCGCACGGGACCCATTACCCTGCGGCCTGAGACCCTCGACTGCCCCGGGGGAAGCCGGTGTTTCAGATGGGGCGGCAAGGAGGAAGAGATCGCCAGGATGATGGCTGAAAAGGGCAACCTCGATGTTGAAACGGCCCGGCGGATCCTGGACAACACCCCGCGCCTGGAAGAAAAACCGGGCGAGGTGACGGTGGGCACCTTTCAATCCCCCGATGTGGTCCTTTCCTACCTTCAACCCGACGCCGTCATGCATCTCATCAGGCAGTGGCAGATCGTACAGGACGGCCGCCCTGTCCAGGTTGGGATCTCAGGATTCATGTCGGTCTGCGGGGCCGTGGCCGTTAAGGCCTGTTTGACGAACAGAATCTGCCTTTCCTTCGGGTGCCTTGACGCCAGGGAATTCGGGTGCATCACGAGGGACCGGCTCATCGTCGGGCTTCCCAGGGAAATGGTCCATAACATTGTCGGGACACTGAAGAAACAGAAGTGAGAAGGATAAAAGACCATGACGCGGAGACGCGGGGAAAAGGGCAATAAAAAAGTATAAAGCCATTCGTCCGTTAGGGCGAAGGCGCGGTTGCGGGCATTCCGGTCATTCGCCCTTCTTTCTTCTTCCTTCAATATTTCAATATTTCCCTCTCCCCTTCCCTCTTCCCTGTTTCGTTTTTCGATTAACACTGGAAAGAGAGGGTCGTTTCGAGGCTGGTATCAGGCCGAAGCAATCCCCGCCGGAGTCGTGAGATCGGGTCGCGCGGGGTGTCGGCTCGCCATGACACCTCCTTCATTTCTCTGGGCTCTGGACTCCGGATTGAACTTCCCCCTGTCCCCGTGTCCCCCAGTCTCCGCGTCGAGCTATTTCTCCCTTCTCCCTTCCCTGCTCCCCTTCGATTCTTTTCCCCCTTTGTGTCCTGCGGTCCCTGTAGGGTAAAATGAGTCATGCAGCCATCGAGGCCCGAAAAAATCCACCGCCGGCTGACAGCCGCACTCCAGGTGGCCATGGCTGTCGGGCTCATCCTTTCCCTTTACGAAAAACAGTGGGCCAACGCCCTCCTGATCGCCGGCATCCTCTTCCTTTCCTTCCTCCCCCACATCCTCGGCAGGAGGATGCAGCTTTACATCCCGCCCCCATTCGAGATTCTGGCGATCCTTTTCGTGCTGGCCTCAGTCTTCCTGGGGGAGATCAGGGGCTTTTATGTCCGCTACCCCTGGTGGGATGTAATGCTCCACACCGGATCAGGGCTGCTCCAGGGAATTTTCGGGTTCCTCCTCGTTTACGTCCTCAACGAAAATGAAAGGATCGATCTCTCCATGAAGCCCCGCTTCGTGGCCTTCTTCTCCTTCGTCTTTGCCGTGGCTACGGGGGCTGTATGGGAGATCTTCGAGTTCTCCATGGACGGGTTTTTCGGCCTGAACATGCAGAAGCCCATGCTCGGGGACCCTTCGGGTCTGACCGACACCATGTGGGACATGATCGTCAACGCCCTGGGGGCCGCGGTGATCGCCATCCTCGGATATTCCTACCTCGTGAAGACCGAGGACTACTGGCTGGAGCGCTGGATCCACCGGTTTATCGAGAGCAATCCGAGGCTTTTCGGGAGGGGGAACTAAAGGAAGGGAGAAGCCGAAGGGCCGGCCTGCCATGCCTGCCCCAAGCATGTTCCAGGAAAGTTCAGTCGAAGGAAAGGAAGGGAGAAAAAAACCCGGAAACTCAGGGTTACCCAATCTCCTGGACGAAAAGAAAGGAATAATGAGAATGGAAAAGGACCCAGGGAATGAAAGATGAAACAAGGCTGTATTATGATCTCACAGCAGAAAAAACAGCAGATGAGTGGTACGAAAACGATATTCTTCTGCCAACCATAAAGGATTTTATATCATTGTTTTCTGAAGCTCCAAGGATACTGGATTTTGGATGCGGGCCGGGGCATGAGAGCAAGAGGCTGGCATCCTTTGGGGCCAGGGAAACCGGCATAGATTACAGCAGCGAATGCGTCCGAATTGCAAAAGAGCGTTGTCCAGAATGCAAATTCGAGTTTATGGATTTCCGCAATCTTGACGATAGCCTCGGCCAATTTGACGGCATATTTGCCAGCGGTTCATTAATCCATCTTTCCCCGGATGAATTGCAGGACGTTGTAAGCAAAATCTCTGATATCTTAAAAAAAGGTGGTCTTTGCCTTATGATTGTTCAGGATGGAAAAGGTATTAACAAAAAATATAGCAATCTTGAAGTTGACGGAAAAATTTTGAAAAGACCGGTTTATTGCTACACGATAAACCGTTTGTCTGACATTTCCAAAAAATACAGATTGAAGCTCGTGAAAGAAGGATTCCTGGAAAAAAGTCTTTTTAAGCAGAATTGGAGAAATTACATCTTCCAAAAAACTTGAAAACCAGGTCAAAAAAAAGTTTGTCAAAAAGTTTCAGGTAAAATAATGGTAATTTTTCAGCATCAGGGTCGTTTGGTGGAAGAGCCTTAAAGTAAAAGATTCTTCTATCCTTTTGGGCTTTCAGCCGCCAGGTCATTCGGATACATAGCCGCATTCTCCTTTGTGGAATCTGACGCCCAGAGAGTTTGCCGAAAGACACCGGAAAACGCCGGAAATCTCCACTTATAAGTGCCCAGGTTTTGGGTGAAGTTCATCTGAAGGAAAACCCAACTTCGAGGCGGCACTATTTTAGGGTAGGCTTATTCCGTTAACTGAAATTATAGAACCTGCTGGAAAAATCGCAGCATGGAGCCATCGGGGGGGGTATCCGTGATGGGTTCATTGGACGGCCATGCGGCCAAATCCTGCCTGCCGGGATCGGATTCACCTCTGAACCCTGAACTCGCAACTACCAAAAATAAAAGCCGTGACTTTCGTCACGGCCCTTTTATTTTTGGTAGCGGGGCCAGGATTTGAACCTGGGACCTTTGGGTTATGAGCCCAACGAGCTACCGGACTGCTCCACCCCGCAACAAACGAACGCGTTACTTATCACCGGCCGATGTATTTGTCAAGGGAAGGCAAGGGAGGATTGAGGATTGAGGATTGAGAATTGGGGATTGAGGATTATTGGGGCTGGTGATTGGCAAATAGTCTGTGGTGATCGGTTTTACCAGCTGCAAGTCACCGGCCGCCAGTCACGGACGTCCTCCCTACCTTCCTTCTGTCTTCTTACTTCTCCCTTCTTCCTTCTTTCCCACTCACCTCGCCGCCAGGGCCTGTTTTATTCTCAATCTTCAATTCGCAACCCTCAATTGCTTTTCTTCCCCCTCCCCTTCCTGGACCTTTTGCTCCCGGGCCTTTTGAACCTGCTTCTCCATGAGGACCATGATGTGCATGGCCTCGATGTCCTCGCGGCCATTGCGGCGAAGCCCGTCCCTGATGTGGAGAAGGCACCCCGGGCAGGAGGTCACCACCAAGTCGGCCCCGGAATCCGCGATGTTCCTGACCTTCCGGTCGTTGATCTCCTTTGAGATGTCGTAATGCTCCACGCCGAAGGAGCCTGCCAGCCCGCAGCAACGGTCGGCTTCCGCCATGGGGACGTATTCGGCGCCCGGGATGGCCCGGATCAGTTCCTCCGGTTCCTCCCGGATGTGCTGATGGCGCACCAGGTGGCAGGGGTGGTGGTACGTCACCTTGAGGGGCCGCTCCCCAACCGGGCCGAGTTCCCGGAGTTTTTCGAGCAGCCCGGCGTTGTGAAAAAAGACGTTGATGTCCTGGATGCCGGCAACGAACCTTTCGGCCGAATTCTTTTCCACCCCGGCCTCCATGAGGATCGGGACGTAGCCTTGCGTCAGATGGCTGCTGCAGGAGGCGCAGCCGGTGACGATGAAATCAAGGTCCCACTTTTTAAACGCCTCGAAGTTTTTGAGGGCCAGGTCCTTCGCCGTTTCCTGTGCCCCCCCGGCAAAAGCCGGAAGGCCGCAGCAGACCTGGTCGGGAGGCACGATGACCGCGGCCCCGAGCCAATCCAGGAGCGAGAGGATCGCCTCGTTGTAATCCGTGTAGACGAAGTTTCCGGCGCAGCCTGTGAAGATGCCGACCCTGGGCCCGGTCCCCTTGCTGACCTCTCCCTTGTGGCGGTCCCGGAAGAACTCTTTGGCCAGGACCGGGAGGGTCCGGTCGCTGGTGATCACCGGCATCGGGAAACGCCTCCTCATCCCCGAGGAAGCGGGGATCCTGCGGAAAAGGAAATACTGGAACGTCCTCCCCATCCTCATGGCGTAACGGTATACATTCACCGCTCTGAAGAGATAGGTCAGGATGAGCCCTTTTACGGTCCGGAGCCGGACATTCTGAGGTACGTTCGTCCGGCCGCGGGACATGATGGATACGGTCTCAACGTTGTTGGGGCACGCTTCCTCGCAGGCCCCGCACAACAGGCACGTTTCCAGATATTCCTTGTACCTGCTGGTTCCATCAAGGTGGCCCTGGGTCACGGCCTCGACGAGGGCCAGTTTGCCCCTCGGGGCCATGGATTCCTCAGGGCGGACGGTGAAGACAGGGCAGACGTACTGGCAGGTACCGCACTTGACGCATCGGCTGCAATCCCCGATCAGATGGGAAGTGACGGGAGACTTTTCGGCATCACTCATAGCTGCGCGGAATCTCCCTGCTGGCCGAGGCCGGCTGAAAATCGAAGCTCTTGTGGGGGTTGAAGATATCCCTGGGGTCCAGCGCCCGTTTGATCTTCCTCATCACCTCCTGGGAGGCCTCGTTCAGCTCCAGGCCAAGAAAGGGAGCTTTGGAGATCCCGATGCCGTGTTCCCCGGAGAGGGACCCTTCGAGGGAAACCACGAGGTGGAAAATATCGCTCACCGCCTGGTCACCCCGGGCCATCTCTGCCGGGTCATCGGGGTCCACCAGAACGTTTACGTGGACATTGCCGTCCCCGGCATGGCCGAAATTGACGATTTTGACATCCCTTTTACGGGAGATTTCCTCGATGCCGTCGATGAGATCGGGGATCTTCATGCGAGGCACGGAAACGTCCTCGTTGATCTTCATCCTCCGGATCTTCATGATCGCGGGGGAAATTGACCTCCTGGCCTTCCAAAGGGAATCCCTCTCCTCGCTGTTTCTGGCCCTGAAAACTATCGACGCGCCGATCCCCCTGCCCACCTTTTCCAGGATTTCGGTTTCCCTCTCCACGGACACGCCGCTCCCGTCAACCTCCACCAGGAGAAGGGCCGAGGTATCCTCAGGGAGGTCCATGTCCAGATAATCCCTGACGCAGTCCACGGCGGACCTGTCCATGAATTCCAGTGTCGACGGAATCACCCGGCTCGCCATGATTTTTGCTACGGCCCGGGATGCCATGCGAAGATCAGGAAAACCCATGAGCAGGGTCCCTATGGATTCGGGGATGGGAAGGAGGCGGACGAGGAGTTTGGTGATGAAACCCAGCGTCCCCTCGGACCCCACCATCAGCCCGGTCAGATCGTAGCCGGTGACGCACTTGATGGCGGCCGAACCCGTTTTGATGATCTCCCCCGTCGGGAGGACAACCTCCAGGGCCATGACGTATTCCCTCGTCACGCCATATTTGACGGCCCTCGGCCCCCCAGCATTCTCGGCGGCGTTTCCTCCCAGGGTGGAAAAGTTCAGGCTTGCCGGGTCGGGCGGGAAAAAGAGCCCCTGTTTTTTCGCCGCCTCCTGAAGCTCCACGTTCAGAACGCCGGACTCCACCCACGCGGTCATGCTGTCCGCGTCTATTTCGAGGATTCTCCTCATTTTCTGTGTAGTGATCACAAGCCCGCCGTCAATAGCCAGGGAGCCTCCCGTCAATCCGCTTCCCGCGCCCCGCGGGACCACGGCGAAACCCTCCTCGTTGGCCAGCTTCACGATGGCCGAGATCTGTCCGGCCGTTTCGGGATGGGCGACCATATCGGGCAGATACCGCCGGTTCATCCCGTCATAGGCATAAAGAAAGAGGTCCTCGCGCTGGTCGGAACAGTTTTCCTTCCCGACGATGCTTCTGACCCTGGCTTTGACTTTCCCGTCGAGGGGTATTTTATCGATGGCATGAGCATGCGATCCGGTCATGAATTTTCCCTTCCATCAGGACGTTTTTCCAGGACTTATGTTAAGGGAGGGAACAGGTGGACGGCAGGGCAGCCGCGGGCCAGGATGCCCGGGACGGATTGAGTGTTCTGTCGGGAGGATCCTTTAATCGAGGCCTCCCGGCGGACCTTTCACGGTCCTGGAAAAACCGGACCCCGGCCAGACGGCCGGATCCGTCTTTCCCTTTCATGACAACCACTTGCCCCCTCACCCGAGGGGTTTCGGATGTCCCCGCGGGCCGACTGATCTGTTCACACTTCCTGAAACCAAGCAAGGAAAATTAGCACTAAAAGGCGACTTTGGCAACGAGGGGAAGGGAGGAAAGGGAACAGTCCAGAGTCCCGAGGCCAGCTAAGACGATGAACACACGAGCTGACGACTGAACGAGTCGACGACAGGACGAACTGGCGAATGGACGAAGGGAGAAGAGGGAACCAAAAAATCCTTTAGGGAGAAGGAGAACCTGCCCTCCTTCTACCTGTTACTTTCAACTTTCTACTTTCCCTTATGCCCCAACCCCTTACGCCCTTACCCCATCACCGGGTTTTCCTTCCCTTTTCCGCTACTGGATCCCCCTCTTGCCGTCGCGGGCAAAAAGAAGGGCCAGCCTTAAGGCCTCCTGGAGGCTCCCGGGATCGGCAAGGCCTTTCCCGGCGATATCAAAAGCGGTGCCATGGTCCACTGAAGTCCTGATAATCGGAAGACCGAGGGTCACGTTCACCCCCGTCTCAAAGGCCAGGAGCTTCAGGGGAATGTGTCCCTGATCGTGATACATGGCGATCACGGCATCAAACTGACCGCGGTACATCTGGAGGAAGACGACATCAGGGGGCACGGGGCCTTTTACGAGGATCCCCTTTTTCAAAGCCTTTTGCACCGCGGGGCCGATGATCTTTTCCTCCTCGTCGCCAAACATGCAGTTTTCACCCGAGTGAGGGTTCAGGGCGGCCACGGCGAAACGGGGCTCCGCGATCCCCAGCCTTTTCAATGCCTCATTCCCCAGGGAAAGGACCCTTAAAATCCTTTCGGTTGAGATGGCCAGGGGAACATCGGAAAACCTGATGTGCGTGGTGACGTGCAGCGCCCTCATGCTCCCGGCGGCAAGCATCATGACCGTATCGGGGGCTCCCGTCCTCTCGCCCAGAAGCTCCGTGTGGCCAGGATACAGGTGGCCGGCGAGGTTTAAGGACTCCTTGTTGATGGGCGCCGTCACAATGGCGTCTACGACCCCTTCCATGGCGAGGTCGATCCCCTTGATGATGCACTGGAAGGCGCATTCGCCCCCCGCGGCGCTCAAGGTCCCGAAAGGAAGAGAGGGATCCTCCAGCGGCACATGGAGAACGGGGACCTTTCCCTGTACTTTGCCTGCCTCCCCGACGGAGGTAATCACCTGGTACTGGACGCTGCTGTCCGCCTGAAGAGCCCCTGCCCTGAGCCTTTCGACATCCCCGATCACGACGCAAACCCTGCGGAAATCCTCGTTTTCCATGGCCAGGGAAATAATCTCCGGACCGATGCCCGCGGGGTCTCCCATCGTGACCGCAAGGAGGGGACCGGGGAAAAGATTTTCAGCATGCTTCCTTGTTTTTATCCTGTCCTTCAAAGTTCCTCCTGTTTAAATTCGGCCGGAAGCCCGGCCTTGTCTGTTTTTTCAATCCAGGGCAAGGATCCCTTTCTCTATCCGATCCATCCCCTTTTCGATGTTCTCCAAATCCGTCGCATAGGAAAGACGGGCAAAGCTGTCGGCGCCGAAGGCGACCCCCGGGACAAGGGCTACCCTGGCCTCTTCAAGGAAATAATCCGCAAGGTCCGTGGAATTTTCAATGGCCTTGCCGCGGCAGGAACGCCCGTAAAGGCCGGAGAAATTGGGAAAGGCGTAAAACGCTCCCTTCGGGGTGAAGCAGGAAACCCCTTCCATGGCGCGAAGGCGATCCAGGATGTAGCGCCGCCGTTCGTCAAAACGGGCTACCATCGCCGAAACAAAATCCTGGGGCCCGTTAAGGGCGGCCTCGACAGCCGGCATGCAGAAGGACACAGGATTGCTCGTGCTTTGGCTCTGGACCCTGGTCATGGCCCCGATGAGGGGAGCGGGACCGGCGGCATAACCGATGCGCCACCCGGTCATTGAGTAGCTCTTGGAAAGGCCGTTGACAATGACGGTGTGGTCCTGCATCCCCGGGACCTGGCCAATGCTGAAAAATTCGAACCCGTCATAAATGGTTTTTTCGTAGATCTCGTCGCTGATGACGAAGACCCCGCGGTCCATGGCGAGGGCCGCGATCTCCTCCAGACATTTCCGGGGATACCCTGCCCCGGTGGGGTTGCAGGGGCTGTTGATCACGATTGCCCTGGTGCGCATGGTCATGGCCCTTTCCAGGTCTTCCAGGGCGGGGACGAAATCGTTCTCCTCTGTTGTTTCGACAATGACCGGCGTCGCCCCCGCAAGCACGACCTGGGGAGGATAGGACACCCAGTAGGGAGCGAGGATGATCACCTCATCCCCCTCCTGCACCAGCGCCTGAAAGATGTTGTACAGAGTGTGCTTGGCCCCGCAGGACACGATGATCTGGTCGCGGGCATATTCCAGGCCCTGGTCCCTTTTCAGCTTGGCCCGGATGGCGTCCTTGGCGGCGAGGGTTCCGGGAACGGGGGTGTACTTGGTCATCCCCCCGAGAAGGGCATCGATGGCGGCCTTTTTTATGTGCTCCGGGGTATCGAAATCGGGCTCTCCGGCCCCGAACCCGATCACATCGATCCCGTCGGCTTTCATCTGCTTGGCCTTCGCGTCGATGGCAAGGGTAGGGGACTGCTTGATCTTGCTGACCCGTTTGGCTAGATCCATGAGAACCTCCGTAAAAAATCCATAGATCGTCGTTGCGACAAAACGACCGGGCGAAAAAAACGGGCCTTTGGCGCAGGATCGTTCAGTCGTCTTACCTTCCCGCCATCCTCGCCTTTTCCGTCTGAATCGCGGTGATGGCCGAAACGTTGACGACATCCTCGACGCGGCATCCCCGGGATAGGTCATTTACCGGTTTTTTAAGCCCCTGCAGAATGGGCCCGATGGCCTTCGTGAACGCCAGGCGTTCGACAAGCTTGTAGGCAATATTTCCGGAATCCAGATCCGGGAAAATCAGGATGTTGGCATCTCCCTCCAGAGGGCTGTCCGGCACCTTCCTTTTTGACACATCGGGGACGATGGCGGCATCCAGCTGGATCTCCCCGTCCACGATGAGATCCGGCGCCCTTTCGCGGACGATGCGTGTGGCCTCCCGGACCTTGTCCACATGGGGATGTCGGGCGCTTCCGTGGGTGGAAAAGGAAAGCATCGCCACCTTGGGCTCGAAATCGAGGAAAAAGACGGCGCTTTGGGCGGAGGACACAGCGATCTGGGCCAGCTGTGAGGGGGTTGGGTCCGGAACGATCCCGCAATCGGCGAAGATAAAGACCCCGTCCTCACCGAAATCGTCCACCGGCAGCACCATGATGAAACAGCTGGAGAGGATCTCGACCCCGGGAGTCATCCCGATGATCCTCAACGCGTTTCTGACGACTTCCCCGGTCGTTGTATCGGCACCGGCGACCATCCCGTCGGCCATCCCTTCCCTCACCATCATGGCGCCAAGGGTCACGGGGATTTCGAGTTCGGCGTCGGATTCTTCCCTTGAAAGGCCTTTGCCCTCCCGGATGGCGTGATAGGCGGGCGCGAAGGACTCCCTGACCCCTGGATCCTCAGGATCCAGCACCTTCACGGAATCGGCATCGAGGCCTTTTCCGGACAGGAATTGCCGGATGAAGCCCTCATCCCCCAGAATTGTGGGTCGGGCCAAACCCCGGGCGGCACTGACCGCAGCCCCCTCGAGTATCCTTTCGTCGTGTCCCTCCGGATATACAATGGCAGGACAGATCGCGCGGGCCCGCCCCCGGATGGAATCCAGGATTGTGTCCCCTGTCCCCGAAGGGATCTTCCTTTCCTGCCTTCCCCTCACACGGTTCATGACCTCCCCTCCCCTTTTTCCTGGCCCGGGATCGAAAACCTGGCTTTGAGACTCCGGTCCACTCCGGGAGGGACCATGGTGCTCACATCCCCGCCCAGGCTCGCGATCTCCTTGACGAAACTGGAACTCAGATAGGCGTGGTCCTCGGTGCTGATCATGAAAAAAGTCTCGGCGTCCGGGTTCAGCCTCCGGTTCATCAGCGCCATCTGGGACTCGTACTCGAAATCGGAAATGGCCCTCAGACCCCTAATGATGATGCGCGCCCTGCATTCCCGGACGGCATCCACAAGGAGCCCCTGAAAACATTTTACCTCGATGCATCCCTCGCACAGGTCAACCGCTTCCCGGACCATCCGGACCCGCTCTTCGGCGCTGAAAAAGGGGGATTTCTTCGGACCGCCCGAGACAAGGACCACCACGGAAGGAAATATGGCCGCTGCCCTGCGGATCAGCTCGACGTGGCCGTTGGTGATGGGATCGAAGGTGCCGGGATAAACAGCGATTGTTTTCAAGAAAGGGTCTCCCTGGAGGCAAACCGGAAAAAAGTGACAGCCGTATTGCCGTATTTCCTCGTTTCAATGATCCTCAATCCGGGGGGCTGTGCCAGACTGTCCCCCGGAGCGTGTTCCAGGATGACAAGACACTCCGGCAGGGATTTAGCATGTTTGGAAAGGGCCATCAAGGTCAAAGTCCCCTCTTCCCCTTTGTAGGGAGGGTCGGCGAAGATCAGGTCAAAACCGCCTGAAAAAGAACACCGGCCCAGGTAGGCGCCCACGGGCAAGGGGACGACATCCGCATTTTCCCCGCATCGGCATTCCCGGATATTTTCCTCCAGGACCCGCAAAACTTTGGGGTTTTTTTCCACGAAAACCGCCCGCCGGGCGCCACGGCTCAGGGCCTCAAGGCCCATGGCCCCCGTCCCGGCAAAAAGGTCCAGCACCCGCGACTGCGCCACGCGATCCGCGAGGATGTTGAAAATGGCCTCCCTGACCCGGTCCGGTGTCGGTCTTGTCTCCAGACCATGGGGACATTTCAGCCTGCGGCCCTTTGCAGACCCGGAGATGATCCTCATAAAGTAGTTCAGAGTAAAAGTTCAGCACTCAGAGTTCAGAGTTCAGAGTAAAAGTCAAAGTCCAGAGTCCGAACTTAAGCGTCAAGGGCTCAGACAGCAGGCCACTTTATGTTTTGGCCCGGCATATTCCTCTGAACTCTGAACTCACCACTCTGAACTGTTGGTCAAAACGGCGTAAAATCCTGCCCCGGCTTCAATGACTCGATATAGGCGGCAAGGAGGGCCGCCGTGTCCTCGATATCCTTGAGGTCCACCATCTCCACAGGCGTGTGCATATACCTGTTGGGGATGCTGACAAGGCCCGCGGCAACCCCGCTTCTCGTAAGCTGGATGACATTGGCGTCCGTGCCGGTGGCCCTGGGGGCCGGTTCTATCTGGCATGCGATTTTTCGCCGGGAGGCCGTCTGGAGCAGGCCATCGAAGACCCTGTGGTTGATATTCGGCCCCCGCGCAATGACCGGTCCCTTCCCCAGACTGATGTCGCCCACCTGGTTCTTGTCGGTGTCGGGATGGTCGGAGGCGAAGGTCAGATCGATGGCGATGCCCACATCGGGATCGACACCGTGGGCGCTGGTCTTCCCTCCCCGGAGGCCCAGTTCCTCCTGAACGGTCGACACCCCGAAAACGGCTGCCTTCAGACCCACTCCTTTCAGGAGCCTGAGGACCTCCGAAACCGTGAAGCTTCCCGCCTTGTCATCGAAACCCCTGCCGATGACCCTGGATCCCGCGATCACCTCAAACCCTTCGGGAAAGGTCACAGAGTCCCCCAGGGATACCCTTTTCTCCGCGTCCTTCCGGTCCCGGGCGCCGATGTCGATCCAAAGCTTGTGCCATTCCAGTTTCTGGGTTTCCCGCTCCTTGGGGTCCATTAGATGGATGGGTTTTTTCCCGATTACGCCTGAAACCGGCCCCCGGGAGCTGTGGACAACGACCCTTCGGGCCGGGGCTATGTGAATATCCACCCCGCCGATGCTCGAAAAATAGAGGTAACCGTCCTCGGAGATGTGTTTGACCATGAAGCCCACTTCATCACAGTGGCCGGCGAGCATGACGCGGGGACTTCCTGACGGGTTCAGGGAAGCAATGCAGTTGCCGTGGACATCCACCCTTATTTCATCCGCAAAAGCCGCCGTCCTCTCCTTCCACAATTTCTGGACGGGCCCTTCGAAGCCCGACGGGCTGGGGGCGGCAATGAGTTTCTCAAGAAAAGCCTGGGATTCCTTACGCATTTGATCTCCTTTCAAAAAAACGTTCAACGTTTAACGTTCATCGTTTAAGGTTCGTTGTTTATGGTTCGAGGTACGGGACCGGTTCAGGCTTCAGATTCGAAAGTTCAGAAAAAGATACGATCGAAAAGGCCCGGGACCGAAGAGGTCCTCGGTGTATCTTCTCTCTTCTCTCTTCTCTCTTCTCCCTTCTCCCTTCTCCCTTCTGCTTTCTCCCTTCCGGACGTTCGCCTTTACTCCCTCCCTGTCAGCGACAGGATATTCCCCGAGAGGATGTCCTCCTTCTCCTTTTCGCTGATCCTCAGGTTCAGGATCCTCTGGATTCCCCAGGCGGGGCTGCCGTAGGGGTGATCCGAACCGCTGATGAACTTTCCGGACCCGTAGCGCGCGACCAGATCCTCGCTGATCCCCGCCAGGCTCAGGTCGTACCTGACATTGGGCCTGTTGCCGGTAGCCTCCAGGATACGTTCGGTCCCGCCGTTAAGACCCCCGAGGTGCGGGATGATGACGGGGATGTCCGGGTAAAGGTCAACGAAAGAAACGGTGACGTCAAAATGCTCCTCGAAATTGACCGGGATGCCCATTTCCCGGACCTTGTCCATCAATGACTTCATGCCGGGTTCCGTCAGTGCGTCGCGGATCTCATCCGGGCCCATTCCCAGGGGCCCGCCTCCGCGGTCATGGGCCGGTGTAAACCAGCAGTGCCATTTGACGCCTCTGAAGGGCTCCAATGCCTCGGGTTCCGGTAGGCATGGAAAAGGCCGTCGGGTGCTGTAGGCATTCCCCCCAATGTAGAAAAAGGGGATATGGGCTGTCCGCTTAGCCACTTCGAGGACATAGGCGTTGTCATCCGGGATCCAGGCACTTTCGGGGTCCGCGAAAATGACCGCCCGGCCGATGCCTGCCTCCGCCAGAATTTTCTCGACATCCTCGATGGGAAGGTGCCGTCGTCCTATGTGGACATGGGCATCGACGATCCTCATGACAAACTCCCCGTTTTTAAAACCCTAACCCTCCGGCTCATTTGCCTTCGGAAAATAGGTGGCCCAGGCTGTATCCGACTCCCCGACGGTAACGGAGTGGATCCTCACCCCTGAGGCCTGGAATTTTTCCCTGACCTGCCTGAATATATATCGGGCGATTGTTTCCGAGGAGGGGCTTTCTCCCTGCAGGCCGCCGATCTCATTAAGGTCGTGGTGATCAAGTTCCTCCAGAACCTCCCGGAGCGCCCCCTTCAGTTCACCGAAATCCACAACCATCCCGGCAGCGCCAAGTTCTTCGCCTTCCACCTCGAGGTCAACCCTGAAATTGTGGCCGTGGAGGGACTCGCATTTGCCGCCGCTGCCCACAAGCCGGTGGGCGGCCGAGAAACCGGACCTGACTTTAAGGCGCCATGTCATAAAATTGCATCCCCTTCCAGAGGGAAAACCTCCAGCTGGTACCGATCCCTCAGGGATTTCAACCAGCGCTCCTTTTCCTGGGCAAAGGATTCCTGGACCAGTTCGTCCCTGATTTCTTCCCAGACTTCGATTACGGTCCTTCCTCCCCACTTTTCGGGATCCTCAGCGTATGCCTTTTCGATATCAGCCGGAAGGACTTTCACAAGAAACCGGATCCTGCTTTCAGCATAAAGGGAAGCCAGAAAGGCGCGGCGGAATCGGCCGGCTACCTCCTCCCTGGAAACACCCCATTTCTCCAGTTTTTCGGCAAACACATCCTCCCCCCCAAGGTTGCGGAGATATTCCCCGAAGGCTTCTTCTTCCTGCCCCTGATCCAGACGGAAACCTCCCACGTCGTCGAGTTCCTTCAGAATTAGGAGACGGTTGATATAAGGATCCAGGAGTTCCGGTAGGTCGCCGTTCTGGCCGGCTCCCTTCAGAAGCCCGAAATCCCTTTCCATCATGACCTCCGACAGGAGTACGGGATCTCCATCGATGGTGGCCGCAATTCCGTCTACCAGGATCCATTCCGTTTCAATGGCCCCTGACTGGGCCGAAACCGCCCGGACGGCCCCTGTCAGGACAGTTAAAACCAGAAGGATAGAAAAGCACCTTTTCAAAACACACACCATACCCGTTCCGGGACCCGGCAAAAGTTACCCGGGCCCCCTATGCCGGTCCGGAAAATACTAAACAGCCCGCCGCACCCTGTCAATGAACCGCCCTAGAAGGCGTGGCCGATGGAAAGATGCCACCGGTACCTGTCATCCGTTTCCTCCGAATCAGGATTGATTTTGTAGCCGTAATCAAGGCTCAAAGGACCAATGGGAGAGGACCACCTGAGCCCCGCCCCCATCGAGGAACGCAGATGGAAGCCTTCCCCACCCCGTCTGAACCATACGCTTCCCGAATCCAGGAAACATACCCCGCGGAAAGTCCGGACGAAAGGAAAACGGATCTCAACATTCGCGTTGACCATAAGATCCCCTCCGATCGGATCGCCTACGGCATCCTTTGGCCCCAAACCGTCCAGGGCGTAACCCCGGACAGAATTCTGCCCGCCGAGGAAGAACCGCTTGCTGATGATGACTTCCTCACTCTGGCCGTAGGGGACCGCGTACCCGAGCCTTAATAATCCCGCCAGGACGGTCCCTTTGCCCATGGAAATATAATGGTGAGAGGCAAGTTCGTATTTCAGGTATTCGGCAGCAGACCCCAGTCCCCGGGACGCAGCCTCCAGCCGGAAATCGGTTAACAGGCCCGACCATGGATCCAGGATGTCGTCCCTGCTGTCATAGATGATCTCCCAGATCATGGCCGCTACGTCAGTCTTTCCCTCGTCATCGGGGGAAAGTTGGGCGCCGGGCGACACATCGAAGAGGCGCAGCCCCTCAAAAACATATCCCAGCCCCACCTCGGTCTTTTCCGACATCTTGCGGGTAAAATCGAGGGAAGCGGCGAAGGCGTCCCGCGAATAACTCTCCCTCTCCTCTACGACATCCGAAAGGGAAGCGGAAAAGTCGATGGGACGGGAACTGAACCAGGGATGCCGGTAGAGCAGGGAAGTCCGCCTCTCGATGGCGCTCTTCCTGGCCTTGAGGGTGAGGGAGCGCGCCATCCCTCCGACGTTTCTGTCAGTTACCGAGGCTTCCCCCCTGGCTTTGTCCTCGCTCCCATATCCCACCTTGAAGCCGACGACATACCGATCACGTTCAGACACGGTCACGATCAGGTCCTTGCGCTGGGCAGGCTCCCGGGGGTCTACCATCTCAACCTCGACGGAATTCATGACCCCGAGATCGTAGACCCTTTCCTGGGCGTTCAGGATTTTTTCCAGGGTGAGGACCTCGCCTTGGTCAAGATCAAGGGCCAGCCGGATGATTTCCGATTTCACATTTTCATTGCCGGTGATGATGATCCTTCCGAGTTTTACCAGGGGACCTTCCTCCGCGGAGAAAACGAGGTCCACAATGTGTTCTTCCGGGCGTTCCTGTTCGGAGACGGCGACCTCGGCATAAAGGTACCCCATCGAGGATAGCCATGTCAGGATTTTCTCCCGGGCCTCCTGAACGGCCTCGGGGACATAGGGATCCCCTCCCTTCAGTCCCGTGATCTCCAGATATTTCGGGGGATCCAGAAGATCGCTTCGGATCTGAAGGTTCCCGATGAGGGACTGTTCGCCCTCACGGACGGTGACGACCACCTCGACCACCTGTCGTCCATCCCCGGAAGATTGATACTCCAGAGGTTCCACAGAAATTCCGGCGGTCAGAAAACCTTGCCGGCGATAAAATTCCTCGAGATTCTTCACCCCTGCTTCCAGATCCGCCCTGACGAAAGGGGATTCCGGCTGTAAGCCCAGGAGGCCCCTGGCCTGATCTTCCCTTAAGTTATGGATGCCTTCGAACCGAACCGACCCGATAAAAACGGGGTCCCCGGCCTCCAGCGTCATGGTGATAACCGTTTCGGAAGGGGATTGGGATTCTTCCCATGTCACCAAAGCGAAGGGGTATCCCATCTGATGGAACCGGGAGACCAGCTGTTTTTCTACGCTCTCCATGGCGTCCCGAATGCTCGAAGCTCTCCTGAACCCCCGCTGGACCCTTTTTCGCACCCGCTCCCCCTCACGGGAGTCAAGGTCGGGTGTGAAAATTTCAAGGCGGAAGAAGGGGCCACGATCTATAAAGAAGTTGACGATCATCCCTCCGTTCATTTCCGGGTCGGGTTTAAGGGCGTATTTTACCGACGGTGTCAGATAAAAGCCGTCTTTGAAAAAAGACGATATTTTTTCCACATCTCTTTGAAGGGTCCTCTCGTCGAGCCTTTCACCGGGCATGGATGCGATCATGCTCAGTAGCTTTACCCGGCTTATCCCCGGGTCCCCATCCAGAATCACATTGGAAATGATCCCAACCGGGCCTTCCCGGACCTGGAAGACGACGATCTGCCGGTTCGCGGCCTCGGACTCGACGCGGAAGGTGACTTCCGGATCCAGGAATCCTATACGGACATAATAATCGCGGATTTTCCGCGCATTTTCGTAAAGCCTCCCGTCCGAAAGTTCCTCCGACGGGGAAAGATCGGTGCGGCTTAAAAGCTCGCCGTCGCGGATGGAAAGATTGCCCTCGAACAGAACCCTGGAAAGGTATTGCCGCCCCGTTATCTCGTAAAGGAGGATGATCCCTCTGCCGGACTCCCGGGCAAAGACATTAATCCGCTTGAATCGACCGGTCCGGTAAAGGTTCCTGATCCCGTCCCGAACCGCCCCGGGGTCGAGGGCCTGCCCTTCCCTTTGCGGAAGAAGGGCTTCCTTTTCGGAAGATGGGATATCCGCCCCCGTAAACCTCACCTCGACAACCTGCCGGCCGGTAAATGCAGCCAGAGAGCTCTGGGCAAGGGCCACGGACGGCTCAGGACCGAGGAAGCAGAGGATAAAAATGGCGGCTAATGAAGGCTTCATCAGGGAATCTGGAACTGGAAATCGAGATCGAAACCGAATTCCTCCTCCCCTTTCTGCTGTCCTATGAGGGAAAAAGAATCGGAAACCCGGTATTTGAGAAGAACTTCCTGTTCTTCGCTCGTCAGCACGGGTGTCGAATAGGTCAGATAGAAGCTTTCGCTTAGTTTTTTGTCCAGCTGGATCCTCGTCGTCCTTTCCCCCGTGGAAGTCACGGCAGATGGGTTGATGGTGACCCGGTCGAAACCGGTCAGTTCCTTGACGCCCGTTTCAAGGGTCCCCCTTAATTCCCTCGTAAGGAGAAGGGCGGCCTCCGCCGATGAGAGTCCTCCCCGGGTGGCAAAGGCCTGTTCTCCCACCGCGCCCCAGGTTAATAGGGATATGATGTCGATTTCACTCAGGGCCGGCGAGGACAGAAGATCCAGCTGAAATTTATCCGGGACCCCGCGGGCAACAAGGTCCACGATATAATCGGTGACAAGTCCATTCCGGTCGAGGCCGGTGATCTCCGTTCTGGCCGTAAAATCGAAGGCGGGCTCGATCCGGGACGGGTTGAAAAACCCGATGGAGCCGCTGGTGACCTCGAACATTTGCCCCCGATAAACGATGGTCCCCTCGATAAATTCCAGCCTGCCGGAAAGAACGGGCCTCGCGGCCGTCCCGCGAAGATGAAGGTTGCCGGTGGCCGTACCCTGAAGGAGTTTTATATCCACCTCAACCGGAGATGCCGTCTCCATCCTGACATCCAGGGTCAGCCACTCCCCCGCCGCCGAATACCCTTCCTGCGTCTCCGGTTTTCCCGACTTCCCCATCTTCTCCCTAATAAGCTCCAAAAAGTTCTCGATGTCCACTTCCTGCTTATATCTTCCCTGATCCGCGCTTACCGTTCCCCTGAGCACGCCCCGCCCTTCGGCAAACCTCAGGCTCAGATTCGCCCGGTTTTCCGTGTAGAGGCCCTCGGGAAACCGGACAGGGATGGACTCGGCTCTCCATCTCAACTCACCCTCCACGGGCTTGAAGCGTTCCAGGGTCAGGTCCCCTTCCATCCGGAGAGTTCCTCCCCCGGAGGTCCCGGTGACCCCTGCCGTCCTCAGCCGGTTTCCCACAATCTCAAGGGTGCCCTGCAGGTCCCTCACCGGCATTTCGAAGGGGATGAAGGCGGAGCATTCGACCCCCTGAAAAACCAGAGTCCCGTCCAGAACGGGATCGGCCAATGGGCCTGAAACCTGAAGGGAAACCCCCGCCTGGCCCGAGAACCGATCGACAGTAGGCCTGAGGAAGGCAATCCCCCGCAAATCGATATTCCCGTCCAGATTCCCTTCCACCGTCGCCCTGGGAGTGATCAGAAAGGTCCCGGAGATATCGGATTCTCCGGAAACAAGGTTTGCGTCTATGAACCTGATGCCGGTTTCCGGATAATACGTGAAGGGGACCGACTCTTCCGACCGGAAAAGGATACCCAGGATAACCAGATCATCCGTTAAAAGGGTACCTTTGACCACCGTCTGGCGAAGGTTGGCCAAAATCCCTTGAGCCTGCGCCTGGGCACTGACGGATCCCTCAACGGTGCCTTCGGGGATTTTGACCCCCAGGAGGTCGTTTAGGGACTGTCGGTCGGCCGTTCCGGGGGTCCTTATGGTGCCCCTGAAGGGGAAATCCTCCTTGAGATCGACCTCCGCCTGGGCCGAAAAGGTTCCGTCCATGAGGTTTCCCTCCGCAGAAAGCGTCCCCTCCCGGATCGTCAACCGTGCGTCCCCGCCCCTCCAGTTCCTGCCGTCAAAGGAAACCTCATCCCAGTTCAGGGTTCCCTGGACTTCGGGGGCCATCCCGTCGAGCCCTCCCTGAACCGTTCCGCTGATATTCACCTTCCCGGCAAGCGGAACTTTGACTTTGCGAAGATTTTCCACGTTTTCAATAGAAAAAGGATCAGATGAAATAAAATCGAGGCGGTACCTCCCACCCGAGATACTACCGTCTCCTGCCAGTGACCCTCCCCCTTTGAAAATCCGGAACCGGTCCACCTCAATCGCGTCTTTTCGCAAGGCCCCTCTTCCCTCGAATCTGTCAAAACCCTCCCCGTAAAGGACCCCTGAAATCAACGCGATCCGGAAATCCGCCTCCGGTCCCGAGGGCCGCAAGACCCCATCCATCCGTCCTTCCAAACGACCCGTCAAGACAGGGTCCAGACCGGCAGCCTCCAGCAGATCCTGAGCCTCACCGTCGGTGACCTGAGCCGTGAACACCGGGAATCCCCTTTCCCGACCCCAGGGATAGCGCCCCTCCCCAACCAGGGTTGTGCCGCCGGTCTCCAGCCGGAAAGATTGAAGTGTTACGCCTTTCGTGTCGACCTCAAGGTGTCCTGCCGCGGAACTGGCGGCAAAAGACCCCAAACCGGGCTGGTCCAGAACGGCATCGAGGCTCGCCCGCGGATCTTTCCACGATCCTCCGATGCGGCCATCGACCCTGGCGGAACCCGAGATCGCCGACCCGCCGATATCACCCCACTTCCCCAGATCCTTTTCGCTGCCTGAGAAAAGAAGATCCGGGCCCTCGCCGATGGCCGATCCCTTGGCCTGAAATTCCAAGGTGTCGGTCCTGAATGAAAGGGAAATATCATTCAGGCCATCGGTGCCGTACACACCCGCCATCCCGAATCGGGCCTGCAACGGCTCTTTCAAAAAGGGTAAAACCAGATCCACCCCCCCCGCGGCGGACAGGTTTGAATCTCCCCCGGACAAATCCCCTGAGGCGCTGATCTTGGCAGTCACCTGGCCTGCGAGGGACAAACCGGCTCCGGGAATCTCCCTCACCGCCTCCGCCAGGGGATACCCCTGGATTTGAGCATTAAAACGATAGGGGTAAGGAGCCGCGAACCCGAGATCTAAATCGCCCTCGAAAATCTCTCCTCCATAGAGGACGCGGGCCTTTTGCAGGGAGCAGCCGAGGGGATCTACATGAACATTCGCCTCCAGGCGCTCCACCGTCCTTTCGCCAAAAGACAGGTCCTGACCCTCCATGCGGCCCGTCAGCGAGGGGTTTGAGGGATCACCCCCTACCTCGCCTTCAAGGGTGATCTTTCCCCCGATCCCCTCCCGGGGGAGAGGTATCTGGCCGAGGTCCAGGACAAGGGCCGCCTTGCCGGAGAACTCCCCATCTTCCCGAAGGGGAACGCGGCCGGAAAGCTCGAGGCTGACCGCCCCACCCGACAGCCTCACTTCATCCAGGTCCAGCTCTTCCGGGTCGTACAGGAGCCTGGCCTGCAGGAAATCAAACCCAACCCCGCTGTCTCCCCCAAAACCCCTCCAGTCGATTTCGCCTTTGCCCGTTCTGAGGGAAATATCCCTTGAATTGGTGGAAATCAATCGCTTCGGGGTCAAGGCAATGGTGATATCCCCGGTTTTCAGGAAAAGACCATAGGGCTCGTCGAAAAAAGAGACCTTTCCGTTCAACAGTTGGATCTGGCCGACCTCAATCCCGACGGGGACCCCGCGCCCCGGTCCCGAACCTCCTCCCGGATTGAACGGGGGAAAGGGATCGATGAGGATCCTCCCATCTCTGCCCCTCACAACGTCGAGGGAAAGTCCCTCCAGAAAAACCCTGTTAAAACGGATAGTCCCCCTGAGAAAACCAAAGGGGTCGATTTCCACGGCGAGCCTGGAAAGGGAAACAGACCCTTTTATCCCCTCCGGGTCTTCAAGGGAAACTTCCGAAAAAGCCACCCTGGTCAGGAAGAGATTCCTCTCGAAATCCTTCACGACAACCCTTATCCCCAGGCGTTTTTCAACCTGTCCGACGATGGTTTCCCTGATCCAGCGATCGGCCCGCGGCCCGGTGGCCAGACGCAGGCCGAAGGTCAGAACAGTCAGCAGGAAAAGGATGAACAGGACCAGGAGGCGTCTTTTCAAGATATTATTCCCCGAGTTGTGACTGTCCGGGGGTCGGGCGACCCTTTTCCCTTGCATTGGGCAGCCCCAAAATCTCCATGACCTTCTGGATATCCGCCCAGGCCTCCCGCTTGGCCTGGGGGTTTCGAAGCAGGTAGGAGGGGTGATAGGTGGCAATCAGGGGAATGCCTTGGTACTCCCATATTTTTCCACGGAGCAGGGAGATCCTCTCTTCGGTTCCGAGGAGTGTCCTCGCCGCGAAGCTGCCGAGGGCGCATATGACACGCGGTCCCATAATCTCAAGCTGCCGTTCGAGGAAGGGCTTGCATATTTCGATCTCCGAAGGCAGGGGATCCCGGTTCCCCGGGGGACGGCACTTGATGACGTTGCAAATGTAAACCTTCTCCCGGGAAAGGCCCATGGCGGCAATGATTTTATTGAGAAGCTCCCCGGCCCTCCCCACAAAAGGCACTCCGCTGATATCTTCGTCCCTTCCCGGGGCTTCCCCCACGAAAACCAGCTCCGCCTCGGGACTCCCCCCGCCAAAGACAAGGTTCCTCCTTCCCCTGGCAAGGGGACACCTCTGACAGTCGCCCAGTTCCTCGCGAAGCTCTTTCAGACCCTCTTCCTTGGTTATCAGGGGCAGGGGTCCGCCAGCAGGCCCTGGAAGCCGGGGATCGTAATCAAGGCCGATGGATTCCAGATAGATCCGGCGCAAACAGGTCATCTGTCCGGATCCATCTTCCTGGAGGACGTCTTTTTCTCCCGCCACAATTCTACAGCCCGGTCGAGGATCCGGTCGGCCATCCGGGTTTTCGGCATTTTCGGCATCTTTTCCACCCCTCCCGACGGGTCGAGGAGGGTCGCCTCGTTGTCGTCGGATCCGAAACCGATGCCCTCCCGGGAGACATCATTGGCAACGATAAGGTCGAGGCCTTTCCTGGCCATCTTCCTTTTCCCTTCCGCGACCAGGTCCCCGGTCTGCGCCGCAAACCCCACAAAAAGCTTTTCTCCCTTTTCAGGGAGGACCTCCAGAAGGATATCGGGGTTGGGGAAAAACTCCACCGCAAGCGCTTTTTTCCCCTCTTTCGGAATCTTGGTCCGGCTGAAATGCGCCGGGGCAAAATCCGCGACGGCCGCGGCCATTATGAGCCAGTCGGCGCCTACGATGGATTTTTGAACCTCCCCCAGCATTTCCCTCGCCGTAACAACCCTGGAAATGACCACCCCGCGGGGGGCCTCGAGTTCCACGGGCCCGGAGACAAGATGGACCTGGGCGCCCCTTCGCACCGCCGCTTCGGCGATGGCGTACCCCATCTTTCCCGTGGACCGGTTCGTGATGAACCTCACCGGATCCAAAGGTTCCCTTGTGGGTCCGGCCGTTACGACGATGGCCAGACCACCGAGATCTCCCGGCGACAGTTCCTGGGCCACAGTTTCCATGATTCTGTCAAGGCTGGCCAGCCTGCCGGGCCCTTCCTCCCCGCAGGCGAGCTCCCCCTCCTCGGGGAGGACGATCCTGACGCCCCTCGACCGCAGAATGTCCGTGTTTACCCTCACGACGGGGTGGGACCACATTTTGGAGTTCATGGCCGGCGCCAGAATGACCGGACATCTGACTACCAGGCTCATGGTAGTCAGAAGGTCGTCGGCGATCCCCGCCGCGGCTTTTCCGAGGTAATTGGCCGTGGCCGGAGCGACCAGGAAAATATCGGCGGCCTGGGCAAGTTCGATATGGTTGATGGTGCCCACGGAGGCGGGAGTGAATATATCCATTGCAACAGGGTTCCGGCTCAGGGTCTCCAAAGTCATGGGGGTTATAAAACGCGATGCGGCCCGGGTCATGGCCACATTGACGTGAGCGCCTTCCTTGACAAAGCCCCTTACCAGCTCCGCGGCCTTGTAGGCGCCAATCCCCCCCGTGACTCCAAGGAGAATCCTTTTTCCGGCCATTGCCGGATATTTTCCGCCAGTCATCTTTTCCCCTTTTTTCAGGCTGCGAGGTTATCCCTGCAAAAACGGATTGGCGCCGCGCTCACGGCCGACCGTGGTGGTAGGGCCATGGCCGGGATACACCACCGTTTCATCGGGAAGGGTCAGGATCTTTTCCCTTATGGAGTCAATCAGGACGGCATAATCCCCGCCGGGAAGATCGGATCTCCCGATGGACCCCGCAAAAAGGGAATCTCCCGTAAATACGCCGATGGAAGTCAGAAAAGTGACACCCCCCGCCGTGTGGCCCGGGGTCGAAAGAACCTTGATTTTTTCCTCTCCCACCGGGATTTCGTCCCCCTCGCAAAGAAGCCTGTCGGCCGGGGGGGAAGGCTGGCTTTCGAGGCCATAAATGTTGGCGGCCAGGTGGGCATGGGGAAGGTCGGAAGCTTCGACGCCTGGAACCATCAGAGGAGCCCCCGTCTCACGGACGAGAAACGCGTTGCCTCCTGTATGGTCAAAATGGGCATGGGTGTTCAGGATCGCCGCGACCCTCCAGGACCTCCTTTTGACCAGGGCCAGTATCGCCCCCCCGTCATCCCCAGGATCGATGACGACAGCCTCTCCCGATCCCCCATTCCCGAGGATATAACAGTTGGCCTGAAGGGGGCCAACAGCCAGACTTTCCAGAACAAGGTCGCCCATCGATTTGCTCCCCTGAAAAAAATGCCGACGGCCGGACTATTCGCGCCGTCCCGAAACCGGAACCGACTCCTCTCAGGATTCCAGAAGAATGGTCACGGGGCCGTCATTGACAAGGGCAACCTCCATGGAGGCCCCGAAGCGCCCCTTTTTCACGGGGACCTCCCTCAAGCTTACCGCATCGCAGAACCTCTCGTACAGGGCCTTGCCCGGGCCGGCTTGAGCCGCGCGGGCAAAACCCGGCCGGTTTCCCCTGCTGGTGTCCGCGAGGAGGGTAAACTGGGAAACGACCATGATCTCCCCGTGAACATCCCTGACGGAAAGGTTCATCCGGCCGTTCCCGTCCTCGAAAATCCTCAGGGAGACGACTTTTTTCGCCAGTTTAAGAGCCTCTTCTTCCGAATCCCCTTTTGCGACCCCCAAAAGGATGAGAAGGCCCTTGCCAATGGCGCTGACCGGGGAACCCCCAACCCGGACCTCGCAGGCCGAAACCCTTTGGATGTGGGCCCTCATGAAAAAGACCCTTCCAGCCGCAGCAGGAACCTCTTCAATTCAATGCCGGAGGAAAATCCCCCTACCTTTCCATTGGCGGAAAGGACCCTGTGGCAGGGGATGACCAGGGGAATCCGGTTGACAGCCATGGCCTGTCCCACGGCGCGGGCGCCCTTTGGACATCCGGCCAGGGCGGCGACTTCCCCGTATGTCCGGAACTTGCCGTAAGGGATCTTTATGACGACCTTGTAGACCCGCCGCCGGAAGGAGGACTCATCGGAAAGGTCCACCTCCAGATCCAGGGGGACCTTTTCCCCCGACAGGTACCGGCCTATAAGCCGGGCGGCCGGCGATTCCGAGGGCCGCGGCGGCACGTCACCGGAAAGGTCGAACCGGATCCTTCTTATGACCTCATCCGGGCCTGTTTCAACGACCACTTTGCCGAGGGCAAAATCCACTGTAAACCACGTTCCCCCCATCAGCGGGTTCGCCCGGGGAAATATTTATTTTTCAATGTTTTCAATCCTTTGGAACCAAAAACCAGAGCTGCCAAAAAGTATACACCAATCCCTGCACCCACACAACCGCACAGCCCCCCTAATCGCCCAAGGGTGGAAAGCTCCATCCAGTCAAAGGATCCCGCCGCGGCCCAGGCCGCAGCGAACATGACCACAGCCGCCCCCAGTGAGCGAAAGGATTCCGGGATGAGATCGCCCTCTATCCAACCCGACCCTTCCCTCCTGGTAAAGGAAACAGCGAGGAACAGAAAATTGAACACCGAAGCGAGGGAAGTGGCGAGAGCCAGACCGCTGTGCCCCATGGGACCCATGAGAATGACGTCCAGGAGAGCGTTGACCAGGAAAGCCAGACCCGCCGCGGTGAAGGGGATCCTCGTGTTTTCCCTCGCAAAGAAGGCCCGACCAAGGATCTTGATGCCTATGAAAAAGGGAAGCCCGATGGAGTAAAAGAGCAGCGCCTCCCCAGAACCGGCCACATCGACAGCGCTGAAGGCCCCCCTCCCGAAAAGGGCCGCCATCACCGGCTCCCTCAGGGCTATAAGCCCCAGGGCCGAAGGGAATCCGATGAAAGCGGTCATTCCGAGGGAAAAGGAAACCGTTTTCCGGAAATCCTCATCCCTTCCCTCCGACACCTGCCTTGACATGGTCGGAAGGGCGGCTGTGGCCAGCGCTATCCCGAAGACGCCCAGGGGAAATTGCATCATGCGGTTTCCGTACCAGAGGTAGGTGATGCTCCCCGTGGGGAGAAAGGAGGCCAGGATGGTGTCCACGAGGATATTTAACTGGTAGACCGTCACCCCCATTATGGCCGGCCCCATCATCAGCCCGACCCTTTTGACATCCGGGATCAGCCTCGGTATGCGCAGGCGGGGCGCCGCGTTAAACCTCCTCATGGGGGGATACTGGACCAGGAACTGAAGGAGCCCGCCCACCACCACCCCCCAGGCGATCCCGACCGCGGGCATGGGCAGGGATGGCGCGACCAGAAGGGCGAAAAAGATAATGGAAAGGTTGAGGAGGGCAGGTGCGATGGCCGGGATGAGGAAATGACCGCGGCTGTTTAAAACACCCATCCCCAGAGCGGCCGCGCAGACGAAGATCATGTAAGGAAGCATCCACCTCGTCAGCACCACCGTTGAGGCGAAGACTTCCGAACCCGGGTCAAAACCGAGGGCGATGACGCGCACAACCTGGGGGGCGAAAATGATCCCGCCCAGGCTCAGGACCGTGAGGATGAGGATCAGGAGGGAAAAAAGGTGATCACTGAATCCCCTGGCAGCCTCTTCCCCCTTTTTCCTGAAAATGTCGGTGTAAACCGGGACGAAACTGGCCGCGAGGGCCCCTTCCCCGAGGAGCTGTCGGGCGAGGTTCGGGATTCGGAAGGCGACGAAAAAGGCGTCGGCCCGGAAGGTGGCGCCCAGCATGGCCGCGAGGACGGCATCGCGCAGAAGACCAAGGACGCGGCTGACCACAGTGGAAGCCCCGATGACCCCGGTATTGCGTATGAGCTGTTTCCTGTCGGAGACACCCTTTTGCAAGTAATCTCCCGTTTCCCCGTTAAATGCCGCTTCCATGGCCGGGCGGAACGGACCCCCATCCGGCGGGATCGCCGCGCCCGACTCGCCCGGAAACGCTGTCTTTTATTAAACCGTTTGACAAATCAGTCCTTTTCTGATTATTTTCCCTCCTTGTTATTTCTATCCGGCTCACTGAACTAGGAGGTATTCGTTGGCAAACCACAAATCCGCGATCAAAAGAAACCAGCAAAATACAACAAGAAAGCTCCGGAACCAGATGGGGCGCTCAAGGATCAAAAGCCTTACCAAGGAAGTCCTTGCCTCGGTAGAGGCAGGCAACAGAGAAGAGGCCCTTCAGGCATTCCGGAAGGCCTCGCCCGCTATCCAGAAGGCCGCTTCCAAAGGCACCATCCACAGGAACACAGCCTCCCGGAAAATTTCAAGGCTTTCCAGGAAGGTCAACGCGACCCCCGCCGCTGAGTAAATCGAGCACCAGGCGGTCGAGGACCATCCTCTCCGGGATCCCGCCCCGTTTCAGTTCGAGATCGTAGCCGGAGAGGATCTCCAGCGCCTGAACAAGTTCTTCCGATGTCGCCCGCCTTATCTGGCGGGCGAATTTTTCTCTGGCCTCCGGATATTTCCTGCCCATTTTTTCCGCCGCCTGGCGAGCATTCAGGCCTGAGTCCATATGGTCTCTGCCCCGTATAAGCTGCCGGAAGTGCCAGGCCATCATGTGGACAAGATATTCCGGCTTGTTGCCGTGGTCCAGCAGCTTTTTCTGGGCCGCAACGGCCTTGGGGCGATCCCCATCTCCCAGAGCGTCCAGGAAGTTAAAGACCACCTCCACCCCCCCGGGAACGGAAACCGAAAGATCATCCTTCGAGATCCTGTCCGCCTCCCCGGAACTGGAAACGACTTTCTGTATCTCCGTCGCCAGAATGGCCATATCCCCTGCGGCCGTCTGGACCAGGGCATCGGCCAGGTCCTTTTCGATGGCTTTCCCGGCGGCGGCAAATCGCTCCACGACCCAATCGACCAGTTTACCCTCCCCCGGTTTTCTCACCTCGGACACCTTCGCCAGACGGGAGAGGTTTTTATAAAGGGGGTCCTTTTTCCTCAGTTCCGAAGAGGTCATGAGAAGGCACGACGCCGGGTTGGGATCCCGCATGTAGGCCTCAAGATGACTGACATCCTCGAAGGTCTGCACCTCCCGGATCACAAGAAGGCGCTTTTTGGCGAGGAAAGGCATGGTCTGCAGGAACTCCACCACCCGGGTGACCTCCGCTTCCCATCCGTACAGAAGCTGGAAATTCAGGTCCCTGCTTTCCCTCGGGACCAGACGATCGCGGATCTGCCTTTCCCTTTCCTCCAGGAGAAAGGGTTCCTGGGAGACGAGGAGGATCACCGGATCGTATCCCTCAGGTTTTCCTGCGGCCGCGGGGGTCATAAGGTGCTGTTCTCCACCCGCTCCATGACCTTCCTGGCGGCATCCCGGACCATCAGCCGGATTGCGCCCGCACGGTTCCAGTCCATCTGCGCCGCATCGCCGGAATAGGGATAGGTGATGGCCACGGTCTCTTTCCCGTTGACAGCGCGGGACGGGTCCTCTCCCTGAACCTTCCAGGATACTTCCATCCTGAGTCTCTGCCGCACGGTAATGCCGCCTGAGGCAACCGTGTCAACGGCTTCCTCAAACCGGGTGACAACGATGAAAAGCCTGTCTGGCGATTGGGAGGAGAAGACCCCCTCTTCCCTTAAGGCCTGCTTAAGGACGCGGTCAAGCCCGGGTTCGGAGGTGGCGTTTCCCACATCCTCCAGGGTACAGGCGCAATGGGGATAAGGCTGCACGAACCTGTAGCCGCAGGAAAAGGAGACCAGAAGAGGGAAATACAGGAAGAGGGCGGCGAGGGGACGAAAGGTCATCGCAGGACGATGGAAACGAGCTTTCCCGGGACAATGACTATCTTCAAAACATCCCGGCCGGACATCGCCTCGTGGACCCGCGGAAGATCCAGGGCCATCTTTTCAAGGAGTTCTCCAGGGGTATCTGGAGACGCTTCAAAACGCGCCCGGACTTTTCCGTTGATCTGCACCACCATCTCTGCCACCTCGCTGACCGCGAGGTCAGGGTCGAAGGAAGGCCATGGATGCTGAAAGACACTGTATTCCATTCCCGCCGACTCCCAGAGTTCCTCGGCCAGATGGGGCGCAAAGGGGGCCAGAAGGCGGATCATGGCGAGCATGGCGTCCGCGGCCTGCGTCCGGCCTTCCTCACCTACCGAATCCCCATCGGAAAGGAATCTGCTCAGTTCGTTAAAAAGCTCCATGATGGCGGAAAGGGCCGTGTTGAACTGGAAGCGCCGCGAGATGTCCTCGGTCACTTTCTGGACAGCCCTGTGCCTCGCGCGAGTCAACCCTATTCCACTGGAGCCTTCTCCACCTTCCTTTGCCGGGCCGTCCCCCGGGAAAAGATGGCGGTTGTCCGTCACCAGACGATGGACCCTGGTGAGGAAGCGGTAAGCCCCCTCCACACCTTTATCGCTCCACTCCAGCTCCTTTTCAGGGGGTGATGCGAAAAGGATGAAAACCCGCGCCGTGTCGGCGCCGTAACGGTCCATCATCTCCTGGGCGGGGACGACATTTCCCATGGATTTGGACATCTTCGCACCGTCCTTGATGACCATCCCCTGGGTAAGAAGCCTCGAGAAAGGCTCATCGGCGTCCGTCAGCCCCAGATCCCTGAGGCCTTTGGTGAAAAACCGCGCATAGAGGAGGTGCAGGATGGCATGTTCGATCCCTCCGATGTACTGGTCCACAGGCATCCAGTATGAGGCCTTTTCCCGATCGAAGGGGGCTTTGTCAAAATGAGGATCCGAGTACCTGAAGAAATACCAGGAGGAATCGATAAAGGTGTCCATCGTGTCGGTTTCCCTCCGGGCGGGGCCAGAACAGGAAGGACACGTCGTGGAAACAAAGGTCGGAGATGTCGCTAGGGGGTTGCCCTCCCCCGTAAACAGCACATCCCCGGGAAGGAGAACGGGGAGATCTGTTTCCGGGACGGGGACCATCCCGCACTTCTGGCAATAGACGACAGGTATGGGAGTGCCCCAGTAGCGCTGGCGGCTGATGAGCCAGTCCCTCAGACGGTAGCTCCGGGCGCCCCTGCCCCATCCCCGCTCTTCCATGAAAGCGATCATATCGGGCATCGCTTCCCTGTTCCCGCGGCCATTGAAGGGACCGGAGTTGACCATCACCCCGTCTTCCACGAATGCCCCCTCCATTCCAGACGGGTCAAGGCTCCCTTTTTTGTCGGTGATCACAACGCGGATGGGGAGTCCGTATTTGACAGCGAACTCGAAGTCCCTCTGATCGTGGGCGGGGACCCCCATGACGGCTCCCGTCCCGTATTCCATAACGACATAATCGGCGACATAGATGGGGAAGTCCTCCCCGGTGGCCGGGTTGATGAATCTCCGGCCGGTGTCAACCCCCTCTTTTTCCTTCGTTTCATCGGTCCTCTCGATCATGGACCGGTTCACGATTTTCCGGGAAAACTCGAGGACCTCTTTTTCGGCGGGGGTGCCGCGGACAAGATCCTTGAGGAGAGGGTGTTCCGCCGCCAGCACCATGTAGGTGATGCCGAAAACCGTATCGGGCCGGGTGGTGAAGGTGGAGATCACCTGGTCGGATCCAACCACTTTAAAGTCGATCCGGGCCCCCTCGCTCCTTCCGATCCAGTTCTGCTGCATCACCTTGACCCTTTCCGGCCAGTGATCCAGTTTCTCCAGATCCTCCAGGAGTTCATCGGCGTAATCGGTTATCCGGAAGAACCACTGCTCCAGGTCCTTTCTCTGGACCTCGGAGGAACATCTCCAGCATTCTCCCCCTTCCACCTGCTCATTGGCGAGGACGGTCTGGCAGGAAGGACACCAGTTTACCGGCGCCGATTTCCTGTAGGCCAGACCCTTTTCGAGGAATTTTAGGAAAATCCACTGGTTCCAACGGTAGTATTCCGGGTCGCACGTCGCCAGCGTACGTTCCCAGTCATAGGAAAAACCCATCCTTTTCTGGACCTCGACCATCTTCCGGATGGACGACCGGGTCCATTGCGCGGGGTCCACCTTGCGGGTGATCGCGGCGTTCTCGGCCGGGAGCCCGAAGGCGTCAAAACCCATTGGATAAAGAACGTTGAAACCCTTCATCCTCAGAAAGCGGGCGTAGGTGTCTCCGATGGCATAATTGCGCATATGCCCCATGTGAAGTTCACCGGAAGGATAGGGGAACATTTCCAGACAGTAGAATTTCTCTTTGCCGGGGTCCTCCCTGACCCGGTTAAGGCCCGTCTGATCCCATTTTTCCTGCCATTTTCTCTCGATGTCTCGCGGCTTGTATTTTGGCGCAGGCATTTTGTCGAACCTCTCCGCTTCCGATCAAAGGGAAAGCCACCCGGGAAGGGAAAATTTACTTCAGGAGTTCCTGAACCGTTGACAGAAGGGCGACGGACTGGATGGGCTTGGCCACATAGGCATTGGCGCCAAGGGCCAAGGCCCGATCCTTGTCCTCGGCCGCCCCTTCCGTTGTGATGATCACGATGGGAATATCCTTGTAGGACTCGTTGGAGCGGACAAGGGTCACCAGCTTCAGCCCGTCCATAATGGGCATGTTGATATCGGTGAGAATGAGATCGACCTTCGTTGAGGAGAGTTTTTTCAGTCCGTCCACCCCGTCGGAAGCCTCGATAACCTCGGCCCCGGAAAGGCGGCTGAGGGTGAAACGGATCAGCTGCCTCATTGTCGGCGAATCCTCGACGACCAGAAATGTCGCCATTGCCCAGCCTCCTCCCTATTGGGTTAGAAGGTCCAGAAAACCCTGATAGGTATTGAGTTTCCTCTTGGATTCAGAGAAAAGCCTGGAACTGAAGATCGCGGTCGCCGCGTGGCCGGCAAGAAGGGTAAAAAGCTCATAGTCCACGGCCGCGAACTGGGTCTTCTGCTGGAGAAGCCGGTACAGGGCTACAACGCCGATGACATCGCTTTTGATTGTCAGGGGGATGCATACCAGCGGATCCAATAACCGGTCCTTTAGGTTTGGAGGGGGATCTTCGTTAAAGTAGTTTTCGTTGGATTCGGCCGTTTTTCCGATGATCCCCTCACCGAGGGTCACCGCTGGAATCTCGGACAGGCCGATTCCCTCGGCCGCTTCGGGTGTGAGGCTTTTGGCCTTTTTATCAAGGAGATAGATGCAAAAGACCTCCGCCCCGATGAGGTTGATCATGATCTCAAGGATGATCTGAAGGACTTCCTTGTAGTCCAGGGTTGAATGGAGTTGATAGCTGGCGACGTAGAGATTGGCCAGATTGTTGTTCTGTTCCTCGACATCCACGTAACGTTTGGCAAAATCCACGTTCTCAGCCTCGATGGCGGAAAGCTTGCCTTCCAGTTCCTTGAGTCTGGCCTCATAGACGGCGAGTTTGGTTTTAATCTCATCAACCTGGGGGCCGCGTTGTCCCGTGGGAGCTTCGCTGAGTTTTTCCTTCATGCCTTCTTCAAGCTGGATAACCCGATACCGGAGCCGCTCGTTTTCCTTGAGAAGATCCTGGGTGAACTCCTGGCCCTTCCGGAACATCTCAAGGAACTCCTGCCCCCTTTCGAAAATCGGGGGGTTTTTATCAAGATCATTTTTTCCAGAATCCATTTTTTGCTCCCGATCGCTGTTCCACGTTGTCAATTCCCCCTGAAAACCATTCCTAAGGAATGCCGGGAAATCTATTTTCTATCATCGCTCTGGATATTTTTCAAGCCAGTGAGGATCGCTGTCTGCTCAAGGACCTTTCTCCCGATCCGTTCCAGGGGCAAAACAGCGCATGCCGCCCCCATCTGGACCGCGGACCGCGGCATGCCGAAAACAACGGCCGATTCTTCCGATTCCGCGATGGTGAAACCTCCCGATTTTCTGATTTCCAACAGCCCATGCGCCCCATCGTTTCCCATTCCCGTCAAAAGGACCCCGATACCCAGGGGACCGAATCTCTGCCCGACGGATTTCATCGTGATGTCCACCGACGGGACATACCGGTCCCCCTCTTTTTTTGCGAAAACCCGTACAAGACGGGCCCCTCCCCGTCTTATGGCAAGGTGATATCCCCCTGGCACGACAAGGACCTGGCCCGGCGAAAGCCGATCCATATCCTGGCCCTCCCTGCACCTGAAACCGGTATTTTTTTCGAGGCGCTGGGCGAACTGTCTGGTAAAAACCGGCGGCATGTGCTGGACGACGATGACCGGGAAGGGATACCCCTCCCCAAGATCCGTCAAAACCCGCTGGACCGCCGATGGTCCCCCCGTGGAAGATCCTATCACGAGAATCCCCACTCCCGGGACCGCGGCGGGCAGAATCACGGGAACGGGAGGACCCCCGCCGGATTCCTCCCGGGGCTTGCGGCCAGGGGAAAAACGAGCCGGCCTGGAAGGAAGATCCCTGCCGGAAATGGCCGCGAGTTTCTGCTGCAATTCCTCCCGGATCCCTTCCATTGGGACCGAAGCCTTGGGCGGCGGCTTGACGATAAAATCCAGGGCCCCCAGGTCCAGAGCCTTGAATACGTTTTTCCCCTCACCCTCGGAGCTGATGATGAGAACCGGGAGGGGATGGTTCTTCATAAGCCACCGGAGAAAGGTGAAACCATCCATCCGGGGCATTTTAAGATCGAGGGTGATCGCATCCGGCGGGCTGGCGAGGACCATTCGGATGGCTTTTTCCCCATCCTCGGCGGTCTGGACCTCCCTGATCCCCTTCATCCCCAGCAGCGCGCCCTGAAGGATTTGCCTGTAAAAAGGCGAATCATCTATGACGAGGATTTTCATGCCTTCGGTTTCAAGGTTCATAGGGGTATTTTCGCCCCCCCCTTGCCGAAGACCGGGAAATACCCTGACGAGGCGTGTTCCTCACGGGTTCTGGACGCCCCTCGTCCGAACGAGGAGATCCACCTCTTCCCGAAGCCAGTCCGACGCCTGCTTTCCGGCGGCCCCGAACTTTCCTTCCAGGAGAGCCTCCCCTTCGCGGAGATCGTCCCTCAGCTTTTCAAGGACCCCGGATAAATCTGTGGACCGGATAACATCTTCATTATAAAGGACAATATCACCAGCAATGACCCTGCACAGACGGCGAAGCTGGACCTCACGGCTGTCCTCAATGGCGGGGGGGGAGTCCTCGATGACCTCGAGTACCCTTTTTTGAAGGACCTGGTTGTCGCTTAAAGGGCCGGGGGCGGGGGCTGCCTGGGGCGGGGCCGCCTCCTCGGGCGGATTTAATAGCCGCTCGATCTTCGGGAGGAGCATGTCGGGAAGGTGATGGCGTTCGATGTAGTCGTTGGCGCCGTAAAGGGAAGCAGGGGCACGTTTGTATCTGGCCCCGTGATAGACAGAGGAAAGGAGGATGGAAGGAATAGCTGTCTTGCCTTCCATCTGCCGCACCCTGTCGAGGACCTCAAAACCCATGAGATCGGGGAGCGACACGCTGACCAGGAGGATATCCACGGGTTCCTTTTCGAGGGCGTCCAGAACTTTTTCCCCGGAATGCCTCACCAGGACCTGATATCCTGCCCCCCGCAGGATGGTGCGGATAAGTTCCGCCAGATCCTCCTCGCTCACAGCCACCAGGACCCTGCCCCCCCCCTCTCCCATCCCGCTTTCTTCCTTTCCCGCATCCGCCGGGCCAGTTATGGAGAGCGAGGACCCGCACCCCCGGCATGAAAAGGTCGATACGCCATCAGGCAAGCGATCCGGGTGGACCCTGTATACTTTGCCGCACCATGAGCATTTGACAATGACAGGCATTGAGGCTTCTTTTTCTTTGCTATCCATGGAGAGATCCTCTCCCGCGGTATCGGGGTTGTCATCCTTTCCGGAAAGGGATCCGGCCAAGCCCTTTTCCGTAATCACCTAACTTTTCCCGCACCCTCTTTTCCCCTTCCCCGCTGGCAAAATACAGGGAAAAACCGATCCCGTCGCCTTCATCCTCCTGAGTGTCCGGCATCGTCGTGAGAAGCTCGCCTATTTCCCTTATGGAAGATCCCAAGGTCCGAAACTCAGTATCAAAGGTCTCAAGGGGAAAACGGCAGGCCACGAGAAAAAGAGGGATTTTTTTTGAGGCATTTTCCCGGAACCGGGATTCCTCATACTCCGACAGCCCCTGGATCACGGCATCGGAAACATCGATCATTGAGGAAAGATCCGCCGGGCCCTCCTGCGAATTTTCTTTTCGCAGATCCTCCAGATCCCTGACAAGGGAAGGACCTTCGGAAAGTCCATCATCCCCCTGGCCCTCGCCGACAAGACGCACCATGTCATCCAGGATCCTCCAGCCGCGGCCAATGAGACTACAGACCCCCCCGGAAAAGGGAATCCGGCCGAGTCTCACCTCGCCTAAAAGCTGCTCAAGCCCGAGGGAAAGACCCGCAATCTCCTCAAGATTGAACAGGGCCGAAAGCCCTTTCAGGGAGTGCGCCTGCCGGAAAAGACCATTGATGGCATCCGGTTTTCGATGGTCATCCTGCGGCAGTTCCCTGAGAAAGTGAAGGGTTTGACGGAGTTCCTCAAGGATGATCCGGGCCTCGGTGACAAAATCGTGAAGCCGCGCTTGCAAGCATTCCCTCCCGTCCCCTGCTATGGACGCCGGGTTTTTAGTTTCATCTCCAGGAAGGCCCTGTCCAGTGCCAGACCCACATGGCTGAGGAAAATATCCAGGGTGTGGACGGGCTCAATGACCCTGTCCCCCGGGACATCGTCACCGTACAAAAGAACAGCGACTTTGCCCATGCTGACGATGGGCCCGAGATAAATCTCGGAGGGAATCTCTCCCCCAAGGGCCTCAAAGAGACCCTTCTCTGTTTCCGATCCGGTGGGAGGGCCCTTGTAACTCTGCTGTCTCACGATCACCCGCTGAAAGGGCTCGAACCCGTCCAGGGGAAGGACCAGGGAACGGACAGCCGCGTCAGGATCCTTCCCCTCGCCAAGATCCACCCCGAACTGCCCAAGCCCCTTCAAATTCTCCTTCCGCACCAGAAAAAGGACCCCCCTGGACATGAAGACGGAGGCAAACCGGAGAGCCAGCAGGGTGATCTCTCCGCTGATGTCCTGGCGGTTTAGCTCCTGGACATAGGAACTGAGCTGGGCCATGTGGGGATCGAGGGGGTGGTCGGCGGGGATTTCCGGTTCCGCTTCCCAACCTTCGAAGCAAAGGTCCACGCCGTCGAGCTCCTCCACCATTTCACCCTGGATATCGTAATATCCCGGGAGCTCCCCGTTCGATCCTCCGGGATGGACTTCTCCTTTTGCCTCCGGAGGCGATTGCGTGGATGCAAGGGATCTTTCCTCGCCCTCGAGGACCGCGGTATCCTTCCCGGAACCATCAGGGGCCTCTTTTTCAGGAAAACCCCTCAGAGCCGCTTCCGCAATGCCCGAAGCGATATCCTCGGCCTCATCGGCAGGGGGGAAGGTAAGAAACTTCAAACCCGGGACCCGCTGGAGCTTGCCGCGCAGGCTTTCCGGAAATTCGTCCCGATAAAAGAGGACGACGGGCAGGTAAAACCCCAGATCCCAAAGGGTCGATAGGATCTCAAGACCTCCAAACCGCCTGCCGTCAGTGATGCCGGAAGCTTCCAGATTCATGGCGAGGATGGGGGTCATGCGGTTTTTTCTCAGCTCCTGAATCCTGCCCAAACCATCCGCGCCGTCCTGGTGGATTAGGGGAGTGATCCCTTTGCTTCTGAGAGAATTCACCATGGCCTCGACAAAAGCCCCTTCCAGGCCGATCATGACCACGGTCCCGTGCGCCATGCCGTTCGGCTGGGGGAAGGCCTCCGGGATCCGGAATTCCTCCAGTTCTTCCTCGACGGAAAGATTCTGGCCATCCATCCCCAGATCGAAACCCCCTCCGTCGTTCATAAAGGACTCTTCCGGCTTTTCTTCCGTCTTCCTTTCCGAAGAAACACCCGCGGACGACGGGCCCCGCTCCGTCTCGGGGCGCCCCATTTCGTCCCTCCTACGGGCCCCCTCCATGACGAGAAACTGGCAGGGTATGCCCTGTTCAAGGAAAAAAGGCGCGACTTTCTCGAGAAAAGCCTTGTGCTTTTCCTCATCGATGAGCTGGAAACTGAAAGTCCCCTCCTCCCAGTGGAAAAGGGAATAGACAAGTTCCTCCACCCGGGTTTTTAAAACCTTGAGAAAAGCCTCCGGGGTAATCTCCAGTCTCTCCTGCAGAAAGTCCCGAACCTTATCGGCGGAAATCAGACTATCCATTTCGCCCCGAAGGGATTCGAGGCGGCTCTTTTCCACCAGCCCGTGATGCATCAGATGGCTGAGCAAACCCTCTTTTTCATCAGACCTCGAGGCATAGACCACCTTGCCCCCCCGTATGTAAATACTGGCCCTGTCCCCCGGCGATTCAATTCTTAAAAGCCCTGATCTGTTGGAAAGGCTGACAATCTGAAGGATTTCCCCAAGGGAAAGGTCTTCCAGGCGTCCCACCAGACTCATGGTCGGATCCAGTACAGCTCCCTGGGTTGCCGTATTGCTGTTTCCCTGGTCCTGGTTCACCTTCCCTCCGCCAACCGCTCGATGAGAGGCCTTGGCAATCCAGCCTCTTCCATCTTCTTCTGGGTCTTTCTGTAATCATAAGGGACACGGATAAAGGAAAACTGGCTCCTGTCCGTGTCCAGGAAGCCGAAACAGGACCCGGGGTTTCCATCCCGCGGCTGCCCCACGCTTCCCACATTGACAAGATACCGGAATCCCTCCTGAATGGGAAAGGTTGTCAAGGGCTGGACGCTCACAGCCCCATCAGGGTCCATTCCAACCGCAGCAGGCTGATGGGAATGTCCCACAAAACAGAAAGGGCCTTCAAAGAAAGGAAAATTCATCTCAGCGTCCCAAAGGGAAAAAATATAGTTCCAGCCGCCGGGATCCATGGGGTTCGCATGAACAAGCGTCATGCCATCCTGAATTTGCCTCATGGGCAAGGCACGGAGAAACTCCACGGACACCTCTTCCATGTGCCGCATGGTCCAGAGAATTGCGGCTCTTGCGTTGGGGTTGAAGCTGTCGACATCCGTAAGTCCGGCGGCGGCGAAATCATGGTTTCCCATTACCGACATGCCGGCGTTTTGCCTTATCCATTCTGTGCAAGCGTCGGGATCCGGTCCGTAACCCACCGCGTCGCCAACGAAGCAAACCTTTTCAACCCCCAGTTCTCCAAAGGATTTTGCAACTGCCAGGAGAGCCTCAAGATTGGAGTGGACATCCGAGACAAGGGCCGCCTTCATGGTTCTCCGGGCCTTCTGGCACTATCTTGCTCCTCACCGGCCCAACGCCTCGAATACCGGAAAAGGGCAATCGTTAAATCGGGCCCAAGATCGGATTCCTCAATAATCCCCGCGAGATCCTCCGGGATATTTTCCCTGATATCCCTCTCCAGGATGCCGGTATCAAGGGCAATCTTCGACCCTCCGACCTTCCGGGCGCCCAGAAGGGATATCCTGAGGATCTCCCTGCGCAAATCGGCATCGAAGGAACCTCTGGGTCCCAGACCGGTGATAAGGACTTTGGAAGAGGGGATTTTGCCCTGAGGCGCGAGGATGCTCAGGCTTCCATACTCGAAAAGATCCCTTTTCTTCTTTAAAAGCCGGCTCACGACCGCGTTGCATCTCCAGTCCAGAAGTCCGAGGGCCCCCTCAAGAGGCCTGACATCGCTGTAATGGAAGAGAAGCACAGCATCGCCGGCAAAGTCCAGACAGTTGCCTCCCCGCACAAGAACCCTCATCAGGATTCCATTTCCAGATCGTTGCGGATCCGGTCGAGAATGCCGTTGACAAAGGTGCCCGACTCCTCACCCCCGTACTTTTTCGCTATTTCAATTGCCTCATCAATGACGACCCGGACGGGGGTCCCCTTCCCGGCCGTCAGTTCCGAAACCGCAAGCCTCAGGACGTTCCGATCCACCGCGGCCATCCTCTGGATCTCCCATTTGAGGCTTGCCCGGCTGATCAGTTCATCGATCATCTCAAGCCGGTGCACCGTCTCACCCACGAGATCCTTTACGAACACCCTTGAATCCTCAGAAAGGTTCCCCCATTCCAGAATCCCTTCACAGGACTCCGGACCCGATTCCCGATTCATGTCCAGGCTGTAAAGCATCTTCAGAGCCGCTTCCCGGCCCTTTCGGCGGGCACCCATCAGGCACCCGTCACATCTTCTTCATCAGGTCCGCCATTTCGATGGCCCCAAGCGCAGCCTCGAACCCTTTATTGCCGGCTTTCGCGCCCGCCCGGTCTACGGCCTGATCCAGGGTATCGGCCGTGATGATGCCAAAGGTGATCGGGACCCCCGTCTGCAGGGAGGCCTGCGCGATGCCCTTGGTCGCCTCCGAAGCGATAAAATCAAAATGGGGCGTTTGTCCCCTGATGAGTGCCCCGAGGCAGATGACGGCATCGTAATTCCCCGTTGCAGCGGCTTTCTGGGCCGTCAGGGGGATCTCAAAAGACCCTGGTACCCTGATCAGGGTAATGTCGGAAAGGGAGGCACCGTGTCTGGCCAGGCAGTCAAGGGCGCCCTCCACGAGCTTCGAGGTGATGAAATCGTTGAAACGGGAGGCCACGATGGCCGTTTTGATGCCCTTGGCGTCCAGCTTGCCTTCAATGGTCCTGTAACCTGACATGGTCGCTCCTTTCGGGCCTAGAATCCACCCAGAAGATGCCCGAGTTTTTCCTTCTTGGTCTTGAGATAATTGATATTTTTCTCCTGGGCCTTCACTTCGACCGGGATCCTCTCCACGACCTTGATCCCGTAGCCCTCAAGTCCCACAATCTTCCTGGGATTGTTGGTCAGAAGTCTCATCTGCCTTATCCCCAGGTCCATAAGGATCTGGGCCCCGATACCGTAATCCCTCAGGTCCGGAGGAAAGCCCAGTTCCAGATTGGCTTCAACCGTATCCCTGCCCTGTTCCTGAAGTTCGTAGGCCCTCAGCTTGTTGCCCAGGCCAATTCCACGCCCCTCCTGGCTCATGTAAAGGAAAACCCCCTGGCCTTCCTTTTCGATGGCCGTGAGGGCGCTTTCCAGCTGTTCTCCGCAATCGCACCTGAGGGAGTGGAAGACATCCCCGGTGAGGCATTCGGAATGGACCCGGACAAGGATGGGCTCCCCTGTGTCAACATTTCCCTTTACGAGGGCCACATGTTCCTGACCGTCTATGACGCTCCGGTAGGCCCTTACAACGAACTCCCCGAACCGTGTCGGCAGGCTTGCCTGGGCCACCTTTGAGATAAGCCTTTCGTGCCGGAGGACATACTGGACCAGATCGGCGATAGTGACGATCTTCAAATCCAAACGTCGGGCGAGGACTCTCAGTTCGGGCATCCGGGCCATGGTTCCGTCGGGATTCATGATCTCGCAGATGACACCCGCGGGTTTCAGACCCGCCAGCCTCGCAAGGTCCACGCTCCCTTCCGTCTGCCCTGTGCGGACCAGGACCCCCCCCCTCCTGGCCTGAATGGGAAAGACGTGGCCGGGACGGTCCAGATCCTGGGGGCGGCAATCGTCATCCATGACGGTCCGGATCGTGTGGGCCCTGTCGGCGGCGGAAATGCCGGTCGTCACCCCTGATCTGGCTTCAATGGAAACGGTGAAAGCGGTCCCGAATTTGGCCGTGTTGGCCGAGACCATCTGGGGAAGTTCGAGTTCGCGGCACCGATCTTCCGTGAGGGTGAGGCAGATGAGCCCCCGGCCATGCATGGCCATGAAATTGATGATTTCCGGGGTGACCTTCTCGGCAGCGACGACCAGATCACCCTCATTTTCCCGGTCCTCGTCATCGACAAGGATCACCATCTTGCCCGCCCGAAGATCGGAAAGGGCTTCCTCAATGGTTGATATAGGCATTAACTTCTTTCCTGTTCCGCAATGAATCCCGAACGTTTGAGGCTCTCGAAAGTGACTTCCCCGGGCCGGTGCGATCCGGCCAGATTGCCCACCGCTGAAATAACGTATTTAAGGATCAAATCAGGTTCCAAATTAACAAAATCGCCGAGCCTTTTCAATGGAAACGTTGTTTTTTCAACAGTTTCAGGGATCAGAACCACCTTGAAAAAAGAGGGGCCGGGATCCACGAGGGTCAGGCTGACGCCGTCCACGGCCACGGATCCCTTGGGAACCAGGTAGGGGAAAAAGTCAGGCGCCACCCCTATGGTGAGGATCCTCGCATCACCGTCTGATCGGATATTCTCGATCCTCCCCGTCCCTTCCGCATGCCCGGATACAAGGTGCCCCCCGAGACGCCCTCCAAGGGCCAGCGCCCTTTCCAGGTTAACGGGATCACCCGATCCCAAGCGGGAAAATGTCGTCCTTTCCAGAGTCTCGGCCGAAAGAAAGGACCTGAAATTTGATCCCGATATCCCTTCAATGGTGAGGCACACACCGTTAACGCAGATGCTCTGGCCCGGGCTGGACCCTTCAAGCACTTTACGCCCCTCGATTTCCAGGCCCGCGCCCCCTGCCTGCCGCTCCAGTTTAAGGATGCGGCCTGTTTCCTCAACGATTCCCGTAAACATTTTTCCCCCTACACCGCGTCGGCGGTGATCCGAACGTCCCTTCCAACCGTCCGGCATCGCAGCAGCTTGAATTCAGGCGACTCCTCCAGACTCCGACCCCCCAGATGGCCGATGGACGGCAGACCATCTGCACCCAGGAATTTCATGGCAAGGAAGAATTCGATCCTCCTGACGACGGATTGGGCCAGGAACCAGGTGGAGGTCGCGGATCCGCCTTCCACAAGGAGGTGAAGAACCCGCAGCTCAAGAAGGGCGGGTCCCAGATCGTGCCAGGAAAATTTCCCCTCCCGGAGGGGAAGGGTCAGGAGCCGAACCCCTTTATCTTCAAGGACCGTCCTCTTCCGTTCATCGGTCCCGGGGCCTGTGACAAGAACCGTTTTCCCTTCCGAAGCCGAATGGACGATCCGGGCTTCAACGGGCGTGATGAGCTCCGGATCGAGGACGATCCTTAAAGGGTTGGAAGGCTTACCCAGACCCCGAACGGTGAGCATGGGATCGTCGGACAGGACCGTACCGGACCCTACCAGAACGGCATCCGCCTGGAACCGAAGGCGGTGGACTTCCCTCCGCGCCTGGTCCCCCGTGATCCATCGGGACCGCCCAGAAGCGTCCGCGATCCGTCCGTCGAGGGTCGAAGCGACCTTGAGGGTCACGTAAGGTTCCTTCCTGCGAATATAATGGAAAAAGGCCCTGTTTAACTCTTCAGCCTCGGATCTTCCCGTCCCGGCAGCCACATCCACGCCGCCTGTTTCCAACCTCCGGATTCCTCTCCCGTTCACGATGGGGTTGGGATCCTTGCAGGCCACAACCACCCTGGCAATCCCGGCCTTGAGGATGGCCTCGGTGCAGGGGGGCGTCCTGCCGTAGTGGTCGCAGGGCTCCAGGGTGACGAACATGGTCGCACCTTTTGCGCCCGGACCCGCTTCCCTGAGAGCTTCAACCTCCGCGTGGGGCCGGCCCGGTCCCCCATGCCAGCCTTCCCCGATGATCTTTCCATCCCGAACCACCACCGCACCGACCATGGGGTTGGGGTGGGTCAGGCCTGTCCCCCGCCCAGCCAGCCGCAAAGCCCTCTTCATGAAAATAAGATCAGCCTCTGCCTTCACGCCTTGTTCTCGCCGAGGAGAAAAGCCTGGATGAACTCATCAATATCCCCATCCAGAACGGCATCCACATTCCCCGTCTCGCAACCGGTGCGGTGATCCTTGACCAGCTGGTAGGGGTGGAGAACATAGCTTCTGATCTGGTTTCCCCAGGCGATTTCCTTTTTCTGGCCCTGGACTTTCGCCTGCTCTGCCTCCTGCTCCCTCTTCCTCAATTCATACAGGCGGGCCCTGAGGATCCGCATGGCCGTGGCCCGGTTCTTGTGCTGGGATCTTTCATTCTGGCAGGAAACTACGATCCCGGTGGGGATGTGCGTGATCCGGACCGCGGAGTCGGTCACATTCACGTGCTGCCCGCCGGCTCCGCTGGATCGGAAAGTGTCCACCCTCAGGTCCTTTTCATCGATCTGGACCGCCACCTCCTCCTCCGCTTCAGGAAAAGCGAAAACCGACGAAAAAGAGGTGTGCCTCCGGCTGTTCGCATCATAAGGGGAAATCCTGACCAGTCTGTGGACCCCGCTCTCTGCCTTGAGGTAGCCGTAAGCGTAGGGCCCTTCAACCGCGAAGGTCGCGCCCTTGATCCCGGCCTCCTCACCGTACTGGAAGTCGAGGATCTCCAGTCCGTAGCCCTTTCTTTCCGCCCAGCGCGTGTACATCCTGAACAGCATCTGGGCCCAATCCTGGGATTCGGTCCCCCCGGCCCCCGGATTGATGGAAACGATAGCGTTGCGCTGGTCGGCTTCATCAGCGAGGAAGGTGCGGATCTCAAGGTCATAGAGGGATTTTTCGATCCGCCTCAGAGCGGGAATTGACTCTTTAAGGAGATCCGCCCCCTCTTCCTCGTCCTCCTCGATCAGTTCCGAGGCAGCCTCAAGGTCCTGCAGGGCTTTCCGGATCCTTTGGAATCCCCCGATAGAGTCCCTCATCAGGCTGATCTTGCGGGTGACTTCCTTTGCCTCGGCCGGATGGTTCCAGAACTCGGGGGAAGAGGCCCTCCTTTCCAGCTCCTGCAGCTTAACAGCCTTTTTCTCGAGGTCAAAGATGCCTCCCCAGGGATTCCAGTTTTTCAAGAGCCCCTGTCAGGGAAATACGGAAGTTTTCTATCTGCTCCATTTTTTGGGCCTCCGTGGAAAGATGCGGATATAAATATTTATTGTTAGCACAGCCAGGGCCACATAGACAATCCAGTCCCCGAGCCGGGTGTAAGGAGTGGGCCCCCCTGTTTCAACATCCGCGACGATAAGCCCCCGGGTGTCTATGGGAATTCTTTCCAGGATCCGGCCTTTCCTGTCCACAATCGCCGAGACCCCGGTGTTGGCGGCCCGCAGGAGGGGAACCCCGTTTTCAGCGGATCGGATGGCGGCCAGGGCCAGATGCTGATAGGGTCCCCACGTTTTTCCGAACCAGCCGTCATTGGTGATGTTTACAAGGATTCCCGAACCATCCCGGACTTCCCTCCTGGCCAGGGACGGGAAAGCGGCCTCGAAACAGATGAGGGCACCGGAAGGGACGGGCCGGGTGCTCATGGGTCCCTCCCATGTCCCCCTCGCAAAATCCCCTTCCCCTGGAACCAGCCTGTCCACGAAACCGAGGAAGCGGCGGAAAGGCACGTATTCCCCGAAAGGCACCAGCACGATCTTGTCGTAATGCTCGGTTGTACCATCCGGCCCCAGGTGATAGGCCCGGTTATAGATGAAGACCTCATCCCCGATAAACTCGAAAGCCGGGCTGCCAAAAATCAGGTGGATGCCGTGCCTGCTTACAAACCTGCTGATCGAAGCGGCGATGGCCGGTTCGCTTTCGAAAACAAAAGGCAGGGCCGTTTCGGGCCAGACGATCAGGCGGGCCCCCTGATCGACGGCCATTTCCGTAAGTTCCATGTGGACCCGGATAGCCTCATACACCATGGGTTCTGCCCATTTGACATCCTGCTCGATATTTCCCTGAACTACACCCGCCCGGATGGTTTCCCCCGATCCCTTTCCCGTGACGGCAGCGCCGGCTATCACAAAAATTGCCAGGACGGCAAGGACCAGCGCGAGAGTCCCTGCCGCCCCTCTTTCCCTTCGGATAAGTTTCCAGACAAGGACATTGGAAAGAACGATGAAGAAGGATACCCCATACACTCCCATAACCGGGAACAGGGGCCGCAGGAAGGAAATTTTCCAGAGGGACGCTCCCAGCGGGAGCCATGGAAAGGGGGCCGGAACCCACGCGCGGACAAGTTCGAGCAAAACCCAGAGGGAGGGGAGAAAGAAAAGGGCCCCTGTGCCCTTTTGACGCAGGAAAGGCGCCGAAAAAACCGTAAAAAGAGCTGGATAGAGGGCATGGACCCCGGCCAGAAGGGCAATGATGGCCTGGTCCAGGGGGAAAGGCACATCGCCAAAACGGGAGATGGAATGGGAAACCCAGCTGTAGCTCACGAAAAACCAGACCCAGGCCGCCGACCACCCTGCCAGAAAAGCCCGGACCCCCTCCAGACGGGAAACAACCCAGAAAAGCGGAACCAGGGAAACAAACGACAAAAACCCCAGGTCGGGCCGGGGGAAGGAGAGGACCAGAAGCAGGGACGTGGCAAGGATGCCCGGGATCACAGGGACAATCATCCTGACAACAGGACCCGGATCGGGCCCTACCCCTCTTCCTCCCTGGTCTGGACCCGGATGGTCAAAACCCTTCGCGCATCCCCCTCTTCCACAGTGAAAACAAGGGGGCCATACCTGCCCTTCTCCCCCTTCAGGGGAACGTGTCCCAGAAGGTGGCTGAAAAAACCTCCCAGTGTGTCGTATTCTCCCCGCGGCAGCTCAATGCCGAGCTCATCCTCCACATCCTCAATGTGGGACCGTGCGTCGAATACGATGCTCCCGTCCTCCATGGGCGTCATGGCGGGGGTTTCGGTCGGGTCATATTCATCCTGTATCTCCCCGACGATCTCCTCCAGAATGTCCTCGATGGTCACGATGCCCGAGGTGCCGCCGTATTCATCCACTGCCACCGCCATGTGAACCTGCCGCGTCTTGAATTCCTTGAGGAGATCCGCGAGGGTTTTCGTTTCGGGGATGAAATAGGCCTTCCTGCAAAGCCTTTCCAGGTTGATCTCTTCCGGATCCTCCCCCCACAACCTTAAAAGGTCCTTGGCGTAGAGGATTCCCACGATATGGTCCAGATCTCCTTTAAAAACCGGGATCCTGCTATGGCCTGCGGCGATGATCGTCCCGAGAACATCCGAAAGACGGGTTTCGTGTTCCAGGGCCACCACTTCGGTCCTGGGGACAAGGATTTCCCGGACCCTTGTGTCATTGAGGTCCAGGACAGCGTCGATCATGTCATGCTCCTCGCGGTTGATGACCCCTTCCTGCTCCCCCTCCGCGATCAGGCTCTGGATCTCCTCCTCGGTGACATTGGCCCGGAACAGACGACGGAGGAAAGCCCTTCCTTTTTCAAGGATCGACCCTTTCATGGCATCTCCAGCCCTTTCCTCACGCGCCGGCCTCCTCCCGGGTTCCGAGAAGCCTGTCCTCCATCCTCCTCATCCTGTCGGCCTCCTCCTCGCTGCAGCCAACGTGTTCAAAACCGAAAAGATGGAGCACCCCGTGAACCAGGAGCCTGGCCAGCTCCTCGGACGTCCCGTGTCCGAACTCCCCGGCCTGTCTTTCCGCCTGCTCCCAGGAAATGACAACATCCCCGAGGATATCATTTTCCGGAACCGGTCCCTCCCCTTCCACCTGGGAAAAGGACAATACATCCGTGACCCTGTCAATCCCGCGGTATTCCCTGTTTAAAGCCTGGATCTGGCCGTCATCCGTAATGACGACACTCAATTCGGCATCAGGTTTTCCCAGTTCCTTCAGTATCTTTCCCGCCAGGGCCTTCAGTTGATTCCGACAGGATCGGGCCTTCGGGTTCCTGATCAGGAGCTGCACCATTTTTCGACCTCTTTTCCTTTGTATCGTCGCTCACTCCCCCATGGCTTTCCGGATAATCGATCCGATGGTGAAGGATCCCCGTGATGGTCCGGGTAAAACTTTTAGCAATCTGGTGAAGATCCCGCAGGGTGAGGTTGGACTCATCGAGCTGGCCGTCAATGAAGATATCGTTGATCACCTTCTGGACCACCCCCCGGATTCGGGAGGGGGTGGGGGAGGAAAGGACCTTCGAGGCAGCCTCAACGGCATCGGCCAGCATGACGAGAGCCGCCTCCCGACTCTGCGGCTTGGGGCCAGGATAACGGAAGTCCTTCGCATCGACCGTCTGGACGGAAGGGTCTTCCTGTTCCTTGGCCTTGTTATAAAAATAGGAAATGAGCCTCGTGCCGTGGTGCTGCTTGATGATATCGATGATCCTCCGAGGGAGACGGTATTCCCTGCCGATCTCAACCCCATCCTTGACGTGGGAAGACAGGATCAGGGCACTCATGCTGGGACTGAGATTGGTATGCCGGTTGTCCCGGTCTTCCTGATTCTCAACGAAATACTCGGGTTTGCTTATCTTCCCGATGTCGTGGTAGACCGCCGCGACCCTGGCGAGGAGGGGATTGGCGCTGATCTCCTCCGCCGCGGCCTCGGCCAAAGATCCAACCAGGACGCTGTGGTGATAGCTTCCGGGGGCTCTGAGAATCATCTCCTTGAGGGCGGGCTGGTTGAGGTTGGCCAGTTCCATCAGCTTCATGTCCGAGGCCACGTTGAAGGTCGATTCGATAGCGGGGATAGCCAGAGACGCTATGAGGGAAACGAATATACCGCTGCCGGCCGCGGCAATCATCCCAGGCACTGTTGATGCGGCGAAAATTTCCCCGGCATAAAGCTGGAACACCAGGGCAACCAGGATGTGGGCGCCGCTGACCGCAAGGCCCGCTTTGATCAGGGAAGACCTCTGTCGGCAGTGGATCACGCTGAAAGTCGCCGCAAGGCCTCCGAGAAAGGAATAGACGAACACCATGTGGCTCCATTCGAAAAAAGCCGCCGAGAAAATGGAGACCACAGCGGTCACGACCATGGGGACCATCAGAGGGAAAAGGGTCCCGGCCACCATCGAGGCCAGAGCATAGGGAGCCGCCAGACGCAGCGATTCTTCAGTGAGACCCGGATAGGTGCTCGAAAGGGCCTGAAAAAGGAAAAGGAAGCCTTTCAAGAGGGCCATCTGGAAGACGATGACGATTGCGATGATGATCAGGCCTTTCAGATCCGAGGAGATCTGGGGGTACCCCACCCGAAGGACTATGTAGAAGGTAAAAAGAAGGATCGAAACGAACAGGAACTGCCCAAGGACCATGGATGTCCGCCCTATGGCGGGGGTCAGCTGCTCCAGTTCAGCGATTTTCAGGAGCTGTTCTTCGGTGATCGGGTCTCCGGCACGGACGATGACCTCGCCCTTCTGGACCTGGTAATAGACCGGACTTGTTTCCTGAACGGCCTTCTTCCTCCGATTCTCCGTTTCCGAGCGGTTAAAGGTCAGGTTCGGACGGACCAGGTCCAGTGCCAGTTTTTCCATAAGCCGATGAAGCTCATTATCATATCCCGTCCAGTTGACGGAATTGATGACCTTGCGCACCTCCGAACGGGCGATTTCCAGGGACATAACCCCCGAAAAATCCTCGAGAAGGATCTCCCTGGAATCGGGGGAAATCGTCCGAAGGGTGATCCCCCGGCCCCTCTCCCGGAGAAGGGACTCCCGGTTCTCAACTATCGGGATTCCCTGAATCGGCCTAAGGGCTGCCAAGAGGATGGACTCCATCCTCTCGCTGAAACCTTCCGCGAAAAGTGGCGCAAGTTCTTCCGGATCCAGGTCCAGCCCGACCTTTTCAATAAGGGTGCCCGACGCCACGAGGCGGTCGGAAACGGCATCCGATCGCTGCAGCTCCAATTCCCTGTCAAGGCCCACCCTGTCCGCCGGGGAAGCAACCCGGATTTCCTCCCGGAAAAGCTCCTCGGCCACCCGCTGGGAAATAACCGTTTCCCTCATGGTCCGAAAAAATTCCCTGACGATCTGGAAATTTTTCAGGGTCTGGTCCCGGTCATAATCGTAAACGGCGGGGACTTGCGCGGCAGCCTCCCTTTGTCGGGCGGCCGTGGTGTCCTCGTCCTCAACCAGGAAGGACCTCGTTGCCCTGATGTCCCTCTGGGCGATGCTGCCGGGGCTGTATCCGGCGATCTGGAGGGCCCGGGACGGGAGGAGAAGATAGGTCACAAGGGCTACCGTGATCCAGAAAAGAAGGGAAAGCTGGACCTCACGGTTCCACCCCAGATGGATCCTCAGGCGCCGGTGTCTCCTGGTCGCCTTGTCGCCCTTCCTGGAAACCGTCCTTTTACCCAAGTCAGATCCCCTTTTTCTCGTAGGCCCTGATGATCTCCTGGACCAGAGGGTGGCGGACCGCGTCTGTCTCATTGAACTGGACGAAGCTGATCCCCTCGATGCCTTCCAGGATTTCCATGACCTGGATGAGCCCGGAGGAACTTCTAACCGGCAGGTCGATCTGGGTGATGTCACCAGTGATCACCGCCCTGGAATCGAATCCAAGGCGAGTGAGAAACATCTTCATCTGTTCCGCCGTGGTGTTCTGGGCTTCATCGAGAATAACAAACGAGTCATTCAACGTTCTGCCCCTCATAAAGGCCAGGGGAGCGATTTCGATCACTCCCCTTTCCACCAGTTTCAGAGCTTTTTCAGCGGACATCATATCAAAAAGGGCATCGTAAAGGGGACGAAGGTAGGGGTTGACCTTTTCATACATATCCCCCGGCAGAAAGCCGAGCTTCTCGCCCGCTTCCACCGCGGGACGGGTAAGGATGATCCTGCTCACCTCCTTGGCTATCAGGGCACGCACGGCCGCGGCCATGGCCAGATACGTTTTCCCCGTGCCTGCGGGACCGATCCCGAAGACGATATCATCCTGCCGGATCCGCTCCAGATAGGTTTTCTGGTTTCGGCTTTTGGGTATCACCGATTTGCGCGGGGTCAGAACGAGGGATTCCACGGCAAGCTCCGTCGGACCCATCCCGTCGCCGTTGACCATGCGGCGAAAAAGGACTTCCATCTCACGGCGGGTTGGACGAGCCCCCTGATCGATGCTGCGCAGGACATCCGAGAGAAGACGGGCCACTTCCTCCACCTTGGTATCCGGCCCGTCGAGATAGAGGGCATCCCCCCGGACGCCAACCCTGACCCCTGTCAAGCGCTCTATCGTCCTTAGATTCCCGTCCAGATCCCCGGACAGAATTCTGGCCTGTTCCTCACTTTCAACCTGAAGAGTTTTTTTCAATCCTGATTCCCCGGGGGGACAATGAAGGACCCGTTCTCACCCCAATGGATCCTGTAAGGTCTGTTGAAAGGATAGTAAACATCCGATTCCAGGACAAACCCTGAGGTATACAGATCATTCAGGTCCTCCGGGTATGACCCTTTTTCCAGCCTGTAGGCCTCCATGGCGAGGCTCAACCTTTTTGTCTGGGCATCGGCGATGGCCTCGCGGACAATCCGGGATTTTTCGGAGGCAACCTGGGCGAAAAAGCCCAGACGTGTCGCGGAGGCGGCCAGAACGGCAAAAAGGGCAAAGACCAGAAGCCCTGTAAAAAGAAGACTGGCCACGAGGGTAAAGACCCCCTTGCGCCTTCTGGTTTCCTCCTCTTGCTCCAGATTCTTGGGTCTGCTAAGGGGGACCTTCACGGGTTTGACCAAACCAAAACCGAGGAGGTCCTGAAGCGCCTTGGACGCTTCAAACTCCCCGAGCAGGGACCTGTAGGAAATTTCGGAAACCGTGTATTCGCCATTGACGAGATCAAACAACCTTTCCTGGTCGGGGGAAAGGACAATACGGTCATTTTCGACCGCCCTGGGTTTTTCCTCCCCGCCCAAATCCTGATCAGGGCCTTGAGTGGGACTTTCTTTCATGTCGGAACGCCGGAGGATCTTTGACTCCGCTTCCGGCACCTTGTCGAAGACCATCTCTATGGAAGGAATCCTGGCCCGGACACCGGGCCATTCATCGATGATCCTGGCGGCTTCCATCAGAATGAATTCCGCCGGCATGGGAGAGATAAACTGTTTGTCGTAGGTTATTTTCGTTGTCTCGAAACGGTAGGTTCCGCTCGTCCACTGGAAAATCCTGAAAAGGGTCTCCTTGATCTGGAAAAGAAGGGCCTGCCGAAAAATCTCCTCGGTGAGATATTTTTTCTCCGTAAGGACAACCCCGAGCTTCCTGGCCGTCCTCTCCTGCTCCTGAAGGCACTGGGCAAGGCGCCCCTGATCGAGGACCCCCGCCTTAAGGAGGATGTCCCCTACCCGTTCCTTTTCGAGGGTTTTTTCGGACCCGGCTTCGGCCCCGACCACCTTCCCCTCATCGAAAGTCACGGAAACGCTCTTTCCCTTGTCCTCTAGATACAGGATGCCCGTCTTCCTCTGGTGGGAAATCAGCTGGAAGATATCGGAGAGACCAAAGTCCCTGAGCGTTCCCTTCAAGGCCATGGGATCATTTCTCCTCCAGACGATCCCCGATTTTTTTCAGGGCAAAAAGGTAGTAGGCAACCAAAAAGAGGCCGAAAATAATCCTGGAAGAAAAACCCGCCTCGATTTGAAGGGACGTGGTAGATCTGAAAAACCCGTGCCAGAAAACCCACTTGGACCAGAAGAATACTGAAATGGTGATAAAAACCAGGGACTGCCACCCCGCGCCCAGATAGCCGTGACCGAGACCCGGGAAGAGAACGGTGGCAAACCTCGAGATGAGAGCCTTCCTCTTGTTGAAGCTTAAAATCTGCATCATTTTCCTCACCCTGCCAGCCGGGTCGACCCCGCTCCGAACAATGAAGATCTGACGGCATTGGGCACAAAGGCCGTCCCTGGCCGACTGGCTGCATCGATGACAGTGCAGATGCCCGCATTTCCGGCATCTTGCCGCCCCACGGAAATTCCGTCCCGCCAGACCGCCCAGGTAAACCACGGCAAAGGCCGCGAGGAAGAGAAGCCAGGAACCCCGGAAGGGGATCTTTGGTACAATCCCGGCCCAAAGCCGGTTCCGGTAATCGTGACCTTCAGGGGTCAGGGAAAGGGCATCTAAAACGGTGGCCCCCATCCCGCGAAAAATATCCATGGTGATCCTCTGAACCGTGGCTTGCTGGGATTCCATGAGCATTTCGGTCAAGGCCGGGGATCGTTCCTGGGCTATCCTGAACTCCGTCTCCCCCTCTTCCAGCTGAAGGTTTTCCCTTAACGCCTGGCTCAGGTTGTAATGGATCCTGGGGTCGTCCCTGTATCGGAGAGCATCCCTGTAGTGGGCAATGGCCTGTTCAATCCTGCCTGTCCCCAGGAGAATATTCCCCAGGTTATTTAGATATCTTGGGGAAAACGGGGTAATTTCCATGGCCCGCCTCAGAAGGGATTCGGCCTCCTTCATATTGCCGGATCGTTTGAGGACCAGGGACATTGCCGCGAGCACCTCGCTGTCTTCGGCATCCCGGACACGATAATAGTGGAGCTCATCCAGGGCCTGCGAACCTTCGCCTCCCCTTTCCGCCTTATAAATCGCGAGGGATCTTGAATCGGAGAAATAGTCCCTGCCGAGGGAGAGGGCATGGAGAAAAGCGGGGACGGATGCCATCAGGACAAGAGCGATCATGACGGCTAAACGTTCCCTGGGAGAGAGGTGAAGGACCATCAGCAGGGCCAGGAGGATTACCCATAGAACGAGGGACATTCCGGAAACCAGGGCAGCGCCCAGGAGAACCAGAAAGGAAAGGATCAACACCCAGTGAGGCACCTTTACAAGATGCGAAAGATCGTGGGAAAGGCAGGGTACAACCCTCAAAAATAACAGGAAAATGGTAAGGGATGACCCCACCGCCAGTCCTAGAAACAGCCACAGGGCAAAATCAAGGACCCAAGGGAAAAAAGAACGGAAATCCTTTAAAAACGCGCCCGTCCCCTCCAGAAGGGCATCCAGGGCCGACAGGGCGCGCAGCTGGTTCTGGCTCCAGATGGTCCTCGCCTTCTGGAAATGGGGCCCGGGTGTGTCGGGAGCGAGCTCTCCGGCAATGGAAATGATTTCCAGGGAGTCCTCGAACCGGTTTTCCCTCCTGGCCAGGGAGGCCTCTTTTAGAAGAGCCGTGGAGGGAAGATACAGGTTGGGGATTCCATGGTCTTTCCTGTAGGCGATCACCCTTTCAAGACTCTCGGAAGCCGCCCTGAAATTCCCCCGCAAGATCCCCTGCCGATAGGAAAACCAGTCCTCTTCCCACGGGAATCTGGGGATTCTGGACTTTCCGACAACGATGGCGGACCCATCGGCGGATCCCCCCCCTTCTTCCTGGTCCTGGAGTTTCAGAACCTCGGACAAGGGAAAATCCACCGTCACATCGCTGACCTCGATAGCGAAAGCAAAGGACGCAAGAAGGAGAATTGCCGCCGGCAGGACAGAAAGGGAAAAACACCGAAAACGCTTCATCGCGGTTCGGGTTTTACCGGTCTTCCCTGACGGCATCGAGATACTTCCACTTCAGCTCGGCGGAGGCGCTTTTAATCAGCTTTTCCTCCTCATCGGTCAGGTTTCCCCTGGTCTTGCTGATCATCATGTCGATGATATCAATGGTCTGCTGGGCGGCCGGAAGGTTTTTATCGGCCTGGCCCGTCATCGGATCGGCCATATCCCCCATCTGAATCAACGCCGAGCTGAAAAGGGAAAAGATAAAAGTGGAGAAATCAACCTTGGTCCCACCCTTACCCTGTTTCGTGGCCTTTTCTTCGCTCTTTTGGGCCTGATCAGCAATGGTTTCCGGCGAGGGATCCGGAGGGCGATCCTGGTCCTTTCCCTTTCCGGAGGAGGTCCTTCTGTCCTCGACCTTGAAGGTCTTCTGATCCTTCTCGTTCTCAGCCATCGATATACTCCGTTTTTCCGCGCTGGTTCAGATTCCCTTTAATAACCATTGCCCCGGCTTTTCCCTTGACCTCCCGGGTCCGCCGGATGCGATGGATACTTAAAAACGGTCTGAATATACCAATTTTGTCGTGCCGGTGGCAAGAAAACAGAAAAAACAGTTCAGGGGTCCGGGTTTAATGGACAAGAGTATCCCGGTAGCTCCTGTTCGCCTTTCAGCCCGAGGGCTCCGGCATCGAAAAATCCACGTTCTTCTCTCCGGACTTTTGTTCTAAAAATCGCCTTCGGCCCGGGATTGCCGCGGCGCATTTTCGGCCTCGCAATGACAAGCACGGAATTTAGAGCCATACCGCAAAGGCCCTCAGGGATACCCTCTCCAAACGCCATCGCCAGGGGCTGCAAGGGGAAACCTCAATCTTCTACCTTCTTCCTTCCTCCTTCATCCTTCTGATTTTCCCCCCTTCTCCCTTCTCTATTCTGCTTACTTTTCCCCCTGGATCTCTTCGAGGGTCTTTATGATGGCGTTCATACCCGGATCATCGTTGATATCGTGAATGTCGATGTAGCGGATGATGCCTTTCTTGTCGATGATGAAAATAGCCCTTTCCGCAACCCCTTCCCTCCGGAGAACATCGTACTTCAGCGACACATGCCCATGGGGCCAGAAATCGCTCAGCACAGGGAAGGAAAGGTTGTTGCCCTGAGACCACGCCTTGAGGCTGGGGATATTATCCGTGAGAACACCCAGAACCTGGGTGTCGGTGGCGGAGAAGAGGTCCCCGAGTTCCTCATACGCCGCCAGCTGGCCCGTTCAGACAGGTGTGAAGGCCGCGGGCAAAAAGGTCAGAAGAACGTTCTTCTTTCCCCGGTAGTCGCTAAGGGTCACATCCGTGTCCTTGGTCGAGGGAAGGGTAAAATCCGGGGCCTCTTCCCCGACCTTGGGTTCGTTGGTCGGCCGGGACGGGGGCACCATCACATAAAGCGGAACCTTTCCCATGCCAAAGGAACTCTCTCCCGCATAAGCCTCTGAAGGCCCCTTGAAGGGCAACAGGGTGTTAAAGAGAAAGGACACAGGGCCCGTTTTTTCTCCTTTCAGGATCTTATCAACGGCTTCCTTGTAGTTTTCATAGGGCTGGGCACCCTTGTACATGGTGCCGTTTATAAACACGGTCGGCGTGCTCCAGATGTCCAGCGCGTGAATCCGGTCGAGGTTTTCGTTCAGTTCGGGCAGATGGGTCTTGTCGTCCAGGGCTTTTTTGAACTTCTCCATGTCAAGACCGAGTTCCTGCGCGATCCGCTCAAGATCGGGCCTCTCAAGCTCCGGGGCGTTTTCAAAAAGAAGGTCGTGCATCTCCCAGAATTTCCCCTGGTCCCAGGCCGCCCAGGCGGCCAGCGCTGCGTCCCGCGAATGGTTGGAGTATTTCCTAATGTAAGGGACCATCGTGAAGCGGATCTTTCCCTCGTATTCTTCCACAAGCCGTTTGAAGGTCGAACTGACCTCCTTACAGAAGGGTCACATGAAATCCGCGATCTCAATGATCTGCACCGGTGCCTCATCCACCCCCTTGGATGGGGCCCTGACAGGTTGAAATGACTCGGCCCCATGGATGGGAAGGGACGCGACAAGGGCCACCGCCGCAAACACCATGATCATCAGGCAAACAGGACCTCTTTTCATAAAAAAACCCCCTTCAAGGAAATGGACCTTTGAAAAAAATGATTTCATTTAATATACCAAAAACAAACGGGTCGGAACATCTTTTGATATCTTTCATCTTTTGCGCCCGGAATGGGTAAAATGCGGATTTTCAATCCACTCTTTTCTCTGTCATAATCCGCCCCACCAGAGGGGAAAGGTATTTTCAGGAAAGGTTTAATAAATTGAAAAGCGAAAAAGACCCGATTCAGGAACTTCGCGAGATCATGGCCAGGCTCAGGGGGCCTGAAGGCTGCCCCTGGGATCGCAAACAGGACCACAAGACCCTCCGGCCCTATGTGATCGAGGAAACCTACGAGCTTGTCGAGGCCATCGACCAGGGAAGTGATGGGGAGATCCTGGAGGAGTTGGGAGACCTTCTTCTGCAGATCGTATTCCACGCCCAGATCGCCTCGGAAGAAGGCCGGTTTGATTTCGATGATGTGGCCAGGGGCATCAGTCGGAAACTCATAAGACGACATCCCCACGTTTTCGGGGAGGACCGTGCCCGAAACGTGGAGGAAGCACTCGAGAACTGGGAACGGATCAAGGTCCAGACCGAGGGGAAAAAACGCACCAACCGCCACCCGGGGACCCCCGTCCTTCATAGAGCCCTGCGCCTTCAGGAAAAGGCCGTCAGCTTCGGATTCGACTGGAGAGAGCCCGAAGAGCTCCTTTCCAAGCTCCTTGAGGAGATCGAGGAGATCAGGGACGCCATCCGTTCGGGGGACAGGGACCACACGCAGGAGGAGATCGGGGATCTTTTTTTCATGGCCGTGAACCTTTCCCGGTTCCTGGATTTCAACCCGGAGGCGGCCGTGGAAAGGTCAATCCAAAAATTCGGCAAGCGTTTTGACTCCATGGAAGAAATGGCCAGGCGGGACAACCGCCGGCTCGGGGAAATGTCCATCGACGAAATGGAGGAATACTGGCGGAAAGCCAAAAGGGAGGAAAAATGAAAAAAGGAACGATTTTCCCGCTTTTCGTTCTGCTGATCGCTCTCGGCACCGGGCCCGCCATGGCCGGGGAGATTGCGGGTGTTGTCATGGAAGACACCATTACGGCCCAGGGCCACGTCCTGTCCCTCGTCGGGATGGGAGTGCGGAACAAGGTCGTGGTTAAGGTCTACGCCGCAGGACTGTACATGGCTGAACCGTCCCTGGATCCGGTAGAGATCGCGGCTTCCGATCAGCCCAAAGCCCTCCGGATGCGATTTCTCTACAAGAAGGTGGGAGGGGACAAGCTCCGGGAGGCCTGGGTGGAAGGTTTTGAAAAGAATACCCCCGACGCGCCGCCGGATCTGAAGGAACGGATGGAACATTTCGTCGGTCTCTTTTCCTCGGATGCCCTGAAAGGGGATGAATACCTCTTCTCCTATATCCCCGGCACAGGAACCACCGTCAGGATCGGGAACCGGGAGGCCGCCGTAATCGAAGGAAATGATTTTGCCTCCGCCCTGATGCGGATCTGGTTCGGCGATCATCCTGCCGACAAGGGGCTCAAGAAATCCGTCCTGGAGGGAATGGAATGATCCTCCCTTAAAAAGACAGGAAACCTGCGGAAAACCCTCCCTGGGAGGGGATCAAAAGAGCCACAGCCACCGGGAAGGGTGGGTGAAAGGCCCGCAACTTTCTTGCCGGGTCATTTTCCTTTAGGGTACGGGGAAAAAGGATAACGCCATGGAGAAAAAGGGTACGGACTCCCACAGCGACAGGTTCTGCCAGAAAGTCGACCGTCTCTGCCGACAGGCGAGCGCCTCCAGAACACGGAACCTCAAGTGGCTGCGGGAACACATGCACCCCTATTTCTTCATCACCATGGGGAATGAGCCGGAAGCCCTCTCCACCCTTGTATCCCAGCTCCACTTTCTCTCCCGCAACCGCCGCCTCATCCTCGCCGACCGGAGGGACGCCTTCATCCTGGCCTGTCCGAATTATCCAGGCTCCCTCTTCGACGTCCTCAAAACCCTTCCCGAGAAGAACATCAGCTACACGGAGATCGTCCACTCCGACGCCGCGCCCGAAGGCCTGGCCGACCCTATCGAGATCCAGAGATATCATTTTGAGCGGGTCCCCCATTTAGTGGTGGCCGCGACAAACCGCGTTGACCTTCCACCCGGGATAGTGCGGGAAGTGCGGGAGGAAATGAAGGTCCGCTTCCCAGAGTACGATCTAAAGCTCCTCGGCCGCCACATGAAGCTGTTTTGGGTAAACAACAGGGAATACGTCCGGATCTCGCCTCCCGCCAGGATCGCCCAGGCCATCCGCCTTTTCCATATGGCGAACAGCCACGGCGGGGTTTACGTGGATGTGGAGAAGGTGCCGGAGCCGGGTGTGGAAACCAGCTACCGGGTGCTTTTCGCCGCAGCGAATCCTCCGGAGGAGGGTTTTCTCGGGCAGACGATGGAAGTCTTCAACCGCCTCAACATCGCCATACAGCGGACCTACTGCCTCATCATAAGCAACGGCGTCATCCCCTTCTTTCTCGGAACCTTCTACACAAGGAAAAGGGAGAGGGGTCTTGAGGCTCCCGGTGGCGGCCTTTTCGAAAAGCTCTCCCGAGAGCTTTACAACACACAGATCTTGTCCACGACATCGCCGACCTATATCGATTTTGTCCGGAACAGGCTGATGGAAGGGGAGGACGCCTCCCTGGTCAACTCCTTTATCGCCTTCTGCCACACCAGCCTCGCCCATGCCCGACCGGAGGTATACGAACTTGAGGCCGTACAGCGGGCCTTCCACTCCAATCCCGGGATGGCGATGATGATGGTGCGCCTTTTCCGGGCGCGATTTGATCCCGAACCAGGATCCGGCGAAAAACCTTTCGAGGAACTCCTCGCCGCCGCAAAGCAGGCCATAGAAGGGTATAACACCGGCCACAGGTTCCTCGACGACTTCCGGCGGACGATCTTCAATTGCTGCCTCTGGTTCATACGGCACACCCTTAAGACCAACTTCTTCGTTTCCGGCAAGCAGGCTCTGGCCTTCCGCCTCGACCCGGCGTATCTGTCCACCCTCCCCACGGAATTCGTCTCGGATCTTCCGGAAAGGACTCCCTTTCGGATCACGTTCTTTTTCAGCCGGATCGGCGTCGGGTATCATATCGGTTTTTCGGACATCGCCAGGGGCGGGTGGAGGACCATCATCGCCTCGACCCAGGATGATTACTCGTCGGCAACGGACTCCCTCTTCAAGGAAACCTACGTCCTGGCCCATACGCAGCACCTGAAGAACAAGGACATCTACGAGGGCGGATCCAAAATGGCGATCGTGGCCGACGTCCGCGGCCTCGAGGACCCGGAGCTGATCACGCAGAGGATGTACAAGCTGCAGTACGGAATCATTAACGCTTTCCTGGACATATTCATAACCGAAGAGGGACGGGCAAGGGATCCGAGGGTGGTGGATTACTACCTTCAGGAAGAACCCATCGAACTTGGCCCGGATGAGAACATGCACGACTCCATGGTCGAAGCCATAGCCCGCCTCTCGCGGGAGCGCGGCTACATCCTCGGCGAAGGCATCATCTCCAGCAAGGAGTTCGGGATCAATCACAAGGAGTACGGCGTCACCTCCACAGGGCTTGTCAGATTCGCGGAAAGGACGCTGGAAAAACTCGGGGTGGACCTTCACATGGACCCGTGGTCGGTGATCCTGACCGGGGGTCCCAATGGAGACGTCGCGGGAAATGCCATAAAAATCCTCCTAGAGCGGTACCCTAATGTAAAGATCAGGCTCGTTCTCGACGGGAGCGGGGCCCTTTGCGATCCCTCCGGAGCAGACCACCAAGAGCTTGCGCGGATCCTGTTTTCCGGGGACATCGATTCCTTCGACGCGGCAAGGCTCGGGGACGGGGGGTTTATCCTCTATCGAAACCGGAGGAAAAAGGAAGGGCTAAAAGAGGAGTTCCTGAAGGTGGAAAAACTCGGGTCCAGGCTCTCGGAAAGGTGGGTCAGCACGGACGAATTCCACGGGGAATACGACAACCTCATCTTTTCCGTCCCGGCGGACCTTTTCATCCCCGCCGGAGGGAGACCGGAAACGGTCCACGACAAGAACTGGGCAAGGTTCCTGAGAAAGGAATCGGGGGCGTCCATCCGTGCCATCGTGGAGGGGGCAAACTCCTTTTTCACGCCCGGTGCCAGAGAGGCGCTTCAGAAATCGGGGATCATCATCATGAGAGACGCCTCCGCCAACAAGTGCGGGGTGATCTCCTCCTCCTATGAGGTGATCGCGAACCTTCTCATGAAGGAGGAGGAATTCAGGAAGGATAAGGAACGGTACGTGCAGGACGTGCTGGAGATCCTTGAAAAAAGATCTGAAGCCGAGGCCAACCTCATCCTGGCCCGGTACACAGAAGGTGAAGGAGCTATCCTTTATACCCAGGTCACGCACGACATCAGCATGGAGATAAACGACCTTTACGACCGTCTTTTCGATCACTTCATCGCCCACCCCGAGATCGAGGAAAAACCCCTGTTCAGAAAAGCCCTTTTTTCCCACCTCCCGCGTCTGCTCAGGGAGCAACGCCGGTACCGCCTGCGGATTTCCCAACTGCCGCGCAAATACCGTTGGGCTATCCTGGCCAGCGAGATCGCCTCATCAATCCTCTACAGGAGCAACAGGGAAACCGATTTCATGGACATGGTCGAAGGCCACCTCAAAAGGATTTTCGGATCCTCCGCGCGAAGAGCATAGCGCCGGGATCGGGGACCGGGAGGCCCCAGCCATGGAAGGGAATGATTTTATCTCCGCCTTTATGCGGTCTGCTCAAAAAGCGTTTCGTAGAGGGTTCGGTCAAAGGAAAAATTTCTCTGCCTGTTTCCTTAACTTCCATTTTTGTGGTGCAAAAAACCCAGGGGACTGTTGTAAAATTACTACAAATTGACTATTGGGGATGATTCTTTTCCTCCCCCTTTTACCGGATTCAGGCCTCTTTCGGGATCGCCCGATTCCCTGAAGAAAATGGCATCATTAAAAAAGCCTGTCTTTCATTATAGTTATGATGCTCCACAAGGGGATTTGATCCTTTTTCGTTTTCCCGATCAATTCAAATCTATCCTGTGAAAAAAATTTTCCCTGCCTGGTATGATTATTGCCAGATATACCGGAGGAGGTTCCCATATGGAAAACTGTCGAACCATAGAAAGAATGCTGCAGATGTCCAACGAGGAACGGTCGAAGGCCAGCAAGGTCGTGGCAAAATCCTTTTACAGGATGCTGCGTCGAAACGGTTTTTCCCAGAGCGAGATCATGACCTTCGCCGGTCAGATCCTCGACGAAGTGATAAAGGATTTGAAGGTCAATGGAAGTGAGAAGCCCGCCGGCGGCAGGCCCTGGGTCAAAGGGGATTCCATGGAGGTGGTCTGAAACCGCAAGGCCCTCCGGCTTCTCCCCCTTTCGAGGACCTCAGGGCAGGCAAGCTCAGGGCCTTCGGTTTCTTCCTTCTCCATTCCTCTTTTATCCTCCATGCTTTTTATTCCCCCTCACCACCGGATGATCATCCCCCCCCAGGTCAGCCCTGCCCCGAAACCCGCCAGTGCAACGATGTCCCCCTCCCGAATCCGGCCGTCGCGATTGGCCTCATCCAGGGCAATGGGAATTGTCCCCGCGGAGGTGTTTCCGTACCGCTCCAGGTTGATGATGAACTTCTCGTAGGGGATATCGAGGGCCTTCGCGGCCGAGTCGATGATCCTGACATTGGCCTGGTGGGGTATCACCCAGTCAATGTCCGCCAGGGTCAAGCCATCCGACCGATCCAGGGCCCCCCGGATAGCGTCGGGAAGGGCCCTGACACCGAATTTGAATATCTCCTTCCCCTCCATGTGGACCGCGAAGTTCCTGCCGGGATGATCCACGATAGAGGCTCGGTCGGCAATGCCCGGCTCTATGCAAAGCCACGAGGCGGGAGAGAAACCATCGGCCTTCATGTAGGTGGAAATAATCCCCCTCTCGGACCCTTCATGCCGAAGAAGAGCGGCCCCTCCGCCATCGGCGAAAAGGACACAGGTGTTCCGGTCTTTCCAATCCATGACACGGGAGAGGGTTTCGGCTCCGATCACCAGGGCCGTGCGAAACCCCTGATCGGGGATCATTCCGTTGGCGACGGACAGACCGAAGACAAACCCCGAGCAGGCCGCCTCAAGGTCAAAACAGGCGGCGTTTACAGCCCCTATCTTTTTCTGGACGATGCACGCGGTAGCGGGAATGAGCCGATCGGGAGAGAGGGTCGCCACGATGATGAGATCTATCTCCTCCGGACCGACATGGGCCATTTCCATAGCCTTCCGGGCAGCCTCAGCGCAGAAATCCGAGGTCGTCTCATGGTCCTGGGCGATGCGGCGCTCCTTTATCCCGGTCCTTGAAAGAATCCACTCGTCGGAGGTTTCGACGATTTTGGTGAAATCCTCATTGGTCATGACATGTTCGGGCATGCCGATCCCTGTTCCGATTATCCGGTTTCCCTTCATGGGTTCTCTCCTCCCCCCTGAGGCTTCCTGGCGACGGCCAGGATTCTGCGGTTCATAAAGCCATAGTCGCCGTCGTTATCGTGCGGGCGAAAATCCTTCAAAACACGAATTTTGATAAAACCAATGCCGGTGAGGAGTGCCCTCACCCGCGCAGAGGAATATAGCCTGATTGCGTAGGCCTGTTCCCTTATCAGACCCTTTTCCCTGGAAAAAACCAGCTCCCTGGCTTTTATCCTGCCGTCCTCGAGTTCCCTCTCACGGCACACGACCAGATCGTCGTCAACCTCGTGCCAGGCCGTGGGAACCGTCGCCGCATGGACCCTCTCCCCATCCGTGATATCCAGAAGGAGGGCCGCACCCGGTTTTAAAACCCGGAACGATTCCCTAAGGATTTTTTCATCATCCTCCGGGTTGGGAAGATAGCCAAGGGAATTGCCCATAAGGAGGACGTGATCAAAAACCCCGTCGGGAAAGGCGGCATCACGCGCGTCCCCCTGGACAAAAGAGACCGGAACTCCGCGTTGCCGGGCCGACCCATTTCCCAACCTGACGAGATGTCCTGAAAAATCCAGCACGGTACACCGCACCCGAACCTGTGCTCCCAGATGAAGGCTGTGACGGCCCTGACCCCCGCACAGATCAAGGACCCTTTGGCCGGAAACGGGAGTCAGGAGCCGGGATATGATCCCGGATTCCCTGGAAGTGATATTTTCATCGCAGACCGAACGGGCATCGGTCTTGAGATACAGTCCATCAAAAAGGATCTTCCACCAGTCCGGCGAAACCTTGATTCCCATGATGGTCTATCCGTCCAGGGGGTGGGCCCCGAAGGAGAAAAGTCCGTCGGACGCGAAAATTGCCGCCCCTCCCCTCCAGGGCTGCATCCTGGCTATGTCCAGTTCCTCCTCCTCGATTTCGATGTAATCGTCCAGGACGCCCTCAAACCACATTTTTTCCAGGTTCAGGCAGTCTTTCCACATGGCCCGGCAGTATCCCTCCAGGGATCTCAGGTGCCCCTCGGTGAGGATGCGCGGTCTAAGGGCCATGCGGATAGGACCGAGGAGGTAGGTGAATCGGTGCTCGAGGGCCATCCGGCTCTGGAACGCTGCCAGTTCCTCCAGATCCCCGTAGGGGATTTCGCAGATCGCGTCGTTGATCCTGGCGACGGCATCCCGAACCGACATCCTTTCCCTCAGGACAGCTAGGGGCTGCACCCCGCCGCCGCTTCCGACGTTGGTGGGAATCCCCCCAAAACGGACGAGAAAACCGAAAAGACCCTCGGGCCCCATGAGGCATCGAAAATCGGTCTGGTGCCTGACGAGGATCACCCGTGAACCCTCCGGGTCCATCTCCGGGTTTTCCTCGGCCCAGAGGTGGAGGGGGACCTTCTGCTGGACGATGTAATTTCCCGTTCCCAAGGCCAGCCGAACGGCCTCAGCGCCATCCGGATGGACGCCGCCGACCCGAACCCCTTTCCCGGAATACCCTCTTGAAGGCTTCAGGACAAGATCATTCCAGTTTTCCAGGGTCCAGCGGACAAGTTCCGGGATCGGATGGCCGTCAGGTCCCGAGGCCGGCCCGTCCCTGAACCTCCGGGTCCAGGGCGTCCTGCGCACGGTCTCAGGGTGGAAATACCCCCCCAAAGGACCTGTAAAAACCTCGAACATGCTTTTGATATTGATGGGTTCGGTCCCGCGGGGATTGATTACCCGCCCCTCGCGGACGGCCTGGAGAACCGGGGAGAGACCATGTTTTCTGTGGAGATGCAGGAGGGTATCGGAATTAAAATCCATGAAGATCACGGAGACGGGTTCACCCCGCCAGGTTACCCGCGAGCCGGTGATCTCGAGCTCCTGCGGCGCCGCCAGAACCCCCTTGATCCCGTCACAGGCTGAAAGGTGGGATGCAAGGTTAATGTTCTCGGTGACGTCCCCGAGGGTCTCTTCCTCGGCCATAACCACGACAAGTCCGGGATTGCGGCCTTCGCGGGACCTATGGAGCGCGACGAGCATTTCCACAAAACCGTGGACGGGATAAAGGAGAGGGTGGTCGAAATCAAGGGAAACGTGCGGGTCTTTAAGACGCAGGATTCTTTCCCAGACAGCCTTGCCGATGATCTGGGTCACCCTCTGGTAATCCCATCCCCCGGGGCTCCCGAGATTCCATTCGGAGTGGTAACCCAGAAAATCGTTTTTCAAACCGGATTCCAAGGTTCACCCTGTGCCTTACGGTGGCGGGAGTTACCCTTTGGCCGGGACATCACTCTTCCTTCATCCTTCATCCTTCTTACTTTCAAGAATTCTCTCAAGGCCTCCGAAAAGAATCTCCCCCTCTTCCAGAACAGCTCTGGCAAAAAACCCTGTCCCCATGCCCCTTCGGGAATCAAAAAAGGACTGAAACCGGCGGCGGCCGATAGTGTAACACAACTGATAACCCGGCCGTAAGGCATATTTCCCGGCCGTATCCCCCGCACGCTCCGGGGAAAAACCCAGTTCGCAAAACCTCCGGGCCGCCCCCGCGAAATCAAGACTCCCCATGTGCAGGAGCAGATCCACCTGTCCGCGAACGGCGTGGACATATCTTCGCCGGGCCACGATCAGGCGGTCCCAGGGACGGTCAAAAGCTCCGGTTTCAAGCATCATCCCCTCCCCGAAACAGGCCCACCCCTCATAAAAAAGGGGGTATTCTACAGGCCTTCTTGCAGGACGAATTCCATTCCAGCGGCAAAGATCAAGGAGATGATGACCCGGATAAACCTCATGGGCTGACGTGACACGGTAATCCTGCCGGATAAAACTTCCTGCCCTCCCGATCCCGCCCTCCTCGAAGATATAAAAAACACCCCCGGGAAATGGAGAACCCGGATGCGCGCAATAGGAATCCGACGTTCTTATAGCCCGCAGGGAGGGGGGAAGGGGTTCAATGGAGAGGGTAGCCTTCCCGTCCTGTTCAGGATCCAGGATTCCTATTCGGCGGCAGTGGTCCCTTTGTCGGGCTATCTCTTCTGCCAGAAGACCCCTTTTATCTTTGCCGGGAACGGGATCTTCAGGAATCCGGGACCAGGCCGTCGACCAATCCTCACCCAGACCGGAATTCCTGGATTCCTCCCTGAGAATGGCCAGCGCACATTCGATCTCCTCCTCCAGTTCCCTGAGACACTCGCTGATGGTGAGCCGGCTGCCCGTGTGGTGGTGGACGATCCTTTCCAGGAGATCCTCCTTTAGACGGAAATCTCCGGTCGGGGAGGTCATCAGTAGTTTTTTACGACAGAAGTCAAGACTCGCCAGAACATCCTGACTGATGCCGTAAGGGGCAAAGGATGAGATCCATTTTAAAAGCCCCTCCGCCATCTCGACACCTCTTCGCAGAAAAACATCCGGCATCCCTTCTAAAAAGGAAAAAGACCGTTCCAGAAATTCGGGAAGGCCCCTGATCCGATCGCTGAAAAAAGCGGGGTTTCCGGTTTCGATGGCCTGAACCAGCCCGACGCTTGCCTGAGTCAGATAAAAGGTCGGCTGGGAACAATGGATACGGACGTCCTCCAGCTGCTCCTGGAGGACATCCATAACCCAGGCAAGAAGCAGGGCGGTTTCCCGATCTCCCCTTTCCAGTTCCTCCGAATCAGAAACGATTTTCCCGACTCTGGCCTTGAGGAAACCAAGGGTAAGAATCGTCTCCTGAACTGACTCTGGGGAAAAATCGTCCCAGACGCTCCAGTCCGGATCCGGGGGCAGGGCCTGCGGGAAAAATACGAATTCGTCGCTTCGACAGCAGACAGGAAACCTCCCCGCCAGAAAGGAAAAAAGATCCGCAGCAATGGATTCGATGCCGTTGCAGGGGTGCATGGGATTTTTCTGTCCTTTCTCCGTGGGCCGCCGAAAAGAATGAACAAGGGCCGGAAAATTTTTTGGTCTATCCTTGACAGGGTCGCAAAAAGTCCAATTCGGGACTTTTTTCTCCACGGAAAGGGAAAAGTGTCGTTTTCCCTTTCCTCACGGATCAAGGACTTACAACAAGAGTCCTTGATCCGGGCGCCCCGCGCGGGGCGCGTTGATGACTTTTTGCAAAGTCATCATCCTTGAACATGTCAAAGACGCAGGATTAAAGGCACGTTCCAGGACTGTTTTAATCCTGGACGAGGAAAAAAAAAGCGGGCTCCGCGGGCCCGCTTCTGACAAAAGGATTCTTGACCGTTACAGAGTGATGGAAAGGGGGTGGCTGTCCACAGGGTCGATCTCACGATACCGGTCCTGACCGTCATGGTCGGCGACGAGGACCAGATCCCACATTTCGGGCCTCGCCAGGACTTCCTGCATGAGGAGCCGATTGATCCTGTGGCCGGCTTTGAATCCTTTATAAGCTCCAATGATCGGGATGCCGAGAAGGGAAAGATCCCCGATGGAATCGAGGATTTTGTGGCGGACAAACTCATCGGGACTTCGAAGGCCGCCGGGGTTCAGGACCCTGTCATCCCCCAGGACAACGGCGTTTTCAAGGGACCCCCCGAGGGCCAGCCCCTTGTCGACCATTCCCTGGACATCCTTTAGGAAACCGAAGGTCCTCGCAAAGGCGATCTCACTTCCGAAGGCTTCCGGGGAATAATCAAATTCCATTTCCTGGTGGCCGATGAGGGGGTGGGCAAAATCGATGGTAAAGGAAACAGAAAAACGGTCCGCAGGTTCAAGGACGGCCCTTGATCCGTTTTCACGCGCCTCGATTTCCCCGAGGATGCGCATCATTCTCTTGGGGACGTCCTGCTCGACAAGGCCAACCATTTCAACGCCGCGGACAAAGGGAGCCGCGCTGCCGTCAAGGATGGGGATTTCCTGGCCGGAGACTTCGATGAGGCTGTTGTCCACTCCGCAACCGGCAAGTCCCGAAAGAAGATGTTCCACGGTTTTGATGGAAACACCGTTAAAACCGAGGCTCGTGGCAAGGAGGGTATCCCGGATATTGTGGACGCTGGCCTCCACCTCAGGATGTCCGGGGACATCGGATAACCGGAAGCGGTACCCGGTATCGGGCTCCGCAGGCAGGATACGGACCGAAGCCTCCTTGCCGGTGTGGAGGGCGATTCCGGAGAATTCGATGGTCCCTCCAAGGGTTTTTTGCTGTATGTATTTTTCCATATTGTCATTTATGTTTGCAATAAACATTCCAGAATAACGGGCATTTTTTCACGAGTAATTATGATTTATTTTCAAGGAGTTAGGAATCCATATGTTACAATTCTCCTGTCTTCGGGCTGTCTTCGGAGAAATATGTTGAAAAAAAGACACGGACTGTTGCAATAAAACAACAATCCGTGCCTTCGAAATAATCTGTCGCTGGAAAGGGCGGGAGGGGGAAACCCGCCCGGAGATCATCAATCCCGCTGAAAACTGTTGAAAGTCGCCAGCATCACCCCAAGGGCGATAAAGGCTCCGGGAGGGAGGATCATGATCAGCATGGCCGCATACTTGGTGCCCAGGAGGGGGTACCCGAAAATCGCCCCGCTGCCCAGGATCTCCCGGATTCCTCCAAGAAGTCCCAGGGTCATCGTGAAGGCCAACCCCATGCCAACGGCGTCGACAATCGATTTCAGAATGGGGTTCCTGGAAGCAAAGGCTTCCGATCTTCCAAGAATCACGCAGTTGACCACGATAAGGGGGATGAACAGCCCCAGTGTCTTGTGCATGCTGTGGGCATAGGCGTTCATGGCCAGATCGACGATGGTGACGAAAGAAGCGATGACGATAATGAAGGAAGGGATCCGGACCTTGCTGGGGATGATGGATCTCAGGCTTGAGACCACGGTGCTCGAGCAGACGAGGACGAAAGTGGTAGCCAACCCCATGGCGATCCCGTTAATAGCGCTGGTGCTTACCGCGAGAACCGGGCAGAGCCCGAGGGCCATCACCAGGATCGGGTTCTCCTTGAAGAATGCCTTGGAAAATTCCTTGCCGTATGTGCTCATGACGTCTTCTCCTCGTAGGTGAGGATTTGGTCCTTGTTTTTATCGAACCATTCCAGCCCATTCCTGACCGCCCCAGTGACAGCTCTGGGGGATATCGTCGCGCCGGTCATCTGGTCAATGTCTCCGCCGTCCTTCTTGACCCTCAGATCGGTGTTCTCCAGGGAACGGCCCTTGAACTGGCCTTTCCACGCTTCCTTCTCTATGGGGCTGCCAAGCCCGGGGGTCTCGGCATGGCTGAGGATCACGATGCCCCCGAGCTCGCCGTTGGGCTTAACCCCCATCATGATGTAGATGTTTCCGGAAAATCCATCAGGGGCGACAACCTCGAAAGCAGCCCCCTGTACTTTTCCTTCCGAAATGGATCGGAAAACCCGGACCGGCGCGCCATTTTCCCGCTGCATGTCGAGGTAACCCGAATCGGGATCCACGGTCATGCCTGGCAAAACCGCCTGAAGGGACCGGATCATTTCCAGCTTCTTCTGATAGGCGATGGGCTCTTTCGTCACATCGTAGACGGAAGAAAGAGCCAGACTCGCCGCGAAGCAGATACTTCCAAGAACCACTACAAGTCGCCACGTGGAAGTCATTTCTTAACCCCCTTCCGCGTCGGATAACCGAAGACCCTTGGACGGGTGTACCGGTCGATGATCGGGGTCGCCCCGTTCATCAGCAGGATGGCAAAGGCGACTCCCTCGGGATATCCGCCGAAGAGCCTGATGGCCACGGTGATCAGGCCGCAGCCGATCCCGAAGACGATCATCCCCTTCCCGGTGACCGGGCTTGTGACGTAATCCGTTGCCATGAACCAGGCTCCGAGCATCAGGCCTCCCGCGACGATATGGAAAAGGGGAGAGGCGTATTTTTCCGGATTGAGAAGCCAGGGAATGCCGGTCAGGACAAACACCGTCCCGAGGAAACTCACCGGGATATGCCAGGTGATGATCTTCCGCGCCAGCATGTAGATCCCGCCGATGAGGAGGGCAATGGCGGAGATCTCGCCCATGCTGCCCCCCACGTTGCCCAGCAGGGGCTTGAAGAAACCCACGTCCACCGACTCGGTGATCTTTCCGGTCATCATCACAGTGGTCTTCATGTCGCCGAGGGGGGTGGCTTTGGTGACCGCATCGAAATACCAGGAAAAGGGCTTGGGCTCGGGCCAGCTCGTCATGGCAACCGGGTAGCTGATGAGGAGGAAGATCCTCGCCACCAGGGCCGGGTTGAAGGGGTTATACCCCAGTCCCCCGTAGACCTGTTTTCCCAGGCTTATAGCGACAGCGGCCCCGATGAGGACCATCCAGCTCGGAAGTCCCGCGGGGACGTTCATTGCCAGCAGGATGCCGGTTAAAAGAGCGCTGCCGTCTCTGAGCGGCGACAGGTCTTTCCCCCTCATTTTCAGGGCGACCCCTTCGAAGAAAAGGCAGCCGAGAACAGAAAGGAAAAGGACCCGCAGGGCGTTCGGGCCGAAATAGTAGACACCGACGGCGACACCCGGCAACAGGGCCAGGATCACCCCATACATGGCGCTCTCTATGGTCATCCGCGAACGGAAATGTGGAGAAGGTGCGAGAACGATATCCATCTTTAACCCCTCTCAGATGCCCAAAGGTGTGCTTTGCCCTGCCGGATGAACTGAACGATGTTCCGGTCAGCAGGACACTCAAAGGAACAACAGCCGCATTCGATGCAATCGGTGATGGAATATTCCCGAAGCTTGTCGAAAAGCTGGAATTCCACGATATTGCTTAGCATGTGGGGCATCAGCGAGGCGGGGCAGATGCTGACGCATTTCCCGCACCGGATGCAGGCCCGCTGGTTGACGGGTCTGATCTCCCCCGGGCCGAAGACCAGGATCCCGCTTGTCCCCTTGGTGATGGGGCTTTCCAGGTCGGCCATGGCCGCGCCCATCATCGGTCCTCCGTTGATGATCCGTGCCGCCGGACCTTTCAACCCACCGGTTTTCTCCACCAGATGGGACAGAGGAGTCCCGATGGGAAGAAGGTAATTCCCCGGGCCTTTCGGCATGGAGCCTCCGAGGGTCACGACCCTGTCGATAAAGGGCCTGCCCCTCCGCACAGCGGCGTTGATGGCTGCCAGGGAACCAACATTCTGGACAACGACCCCGATATCCATGGGAAGGCCGCCGGTGGGCACCTCCCTTTTGGTCACCGCGTAGATCAGCTGCTTCTCGGCTCCCTGGGGATACATGAGGGGCAGGACTTCCACGGTCACGTTGTCTGGCAGCCCCGACTCCCTCATGACGTCAACGGCATCGGGCTTGTTGGCCTCGATCCCGATGATGCCCCTCTTGGCCCCGACGATCTCCATCGCGATGAGTATCCCCTCGATGACCTCCCTGGGGCTCTCAAGCATGACGCGGTGGTCGGAGGTCAGGAAGGGTTCGCATTCGACGCCGTTGGCGATGACGACGTCGATGGGCTTTTCCGCCGGGGGGCTGAGTTTGACGTGGGTCGGAAAAGCCGCTCCTCCCATCCCGACGATTCCCGCGTCCCGGATCATCCCCTTCCACGCTTCAGGTCCTTTGGAAAGTTCGGGGTCGGCGCGGTCCGAAAGATCCATGGCCTCATCCTTGCCATCCGGCTCAATAACCACGGCGGGGATGAAACTCCCCGACGGATGGGGCGAGGGCCCAATGGTTTTCACAGTCCCCGATGTGGGTGCATGCATCGCGGCAGAAACGAATCCCCCCGGTTCGGCCACCATCTGGAACTTCAGGACCCTGTCTCCCGCGGAAACCACGGGACGGGCGGGGGCCCCTATATGCTGGGAAAGGCTGATGATCAGCCGCTCCGGCATTTCCAGGCTCTGGATGGCCTCATTCCTGGTGTGTTTGTTGTCCTCCGGGTGAATCCCCCCCCGGAATCGTCTGCTCATAACGCGCCCTCTCTCGAACGCTCCCGCCCCGCCCCCGAAGGATCTGAGGGAGGCTGCGTTCCGTCATAAGAACTTCGTTCAACATTGCCGCCGGGACCATCCTCCCGGGATTTCACCTTAGCGCCGGACTTTTTCCTCGGCCAGACGGCGGCTCTCCTCCTCGCTTAAAAGATCCTTGAGCTCAGCCATGAACTCATTGATATCCTTGAAAGACCGGTAGACCGAAGCAAACCGTACGTAGGCCACCTCGTCAAGGTCGTGGAGTTCCTGCATCACGGTCTCTCCGATAGTGCTGCTTTTTATCTCCTTGTCGCCCTTTTCCTGCAGGGTTTTTTCGATCCGGTCGGCCATCTCCTCCAGGGCCGTCACCGAAATCGGCCTTTTCTGACAGGCGATCTGGATGCCGGAAAGGATCTTGTTCCGATCGAAGGGTTCGCGGCGGTCATCCTTCTTGATGACCATGGGAAGGATATCCTCCACGCGCTCATACGTGGTGAACCTCCTCCCGCATCCGAGGCATTCCCTCCTGCGCCTGATCACGTCGCTCTCTCCGGAGAGCCGCGAGTCGACGACCTTGTTGTCGAAATCGCCGCAAAAGGGACATTTCATTTCAGTCTTCTCCGAAATATTCCACTTCCAGCCCCGCCTCGCCAAGGATCTCGAGGGAGAGCTGGTCGGGGTATCCGCGTCCGCAGACGATACGGCGGATGCCGACATTGATCAGCATTTTGGCGCAGATGATGCAGGGGCTGTCGGTGATGTAGGCCGTGGACCCGGAGAGGTTGATCCCGTGTTTCGCGGCCTGGATGATCCCGTTCTGCTCGGCGTGGAGACCACGGCATATTTCATGCCTTTCCCCGGACGGTATCCCCAGCTGACCCCGGAGACATCCGACCTCGCAGCAGTGCGGAATCCCTGACGGTGCCCCGTTGTATCCCGTCGCCAGAATGTTCTTTTCCTTGACAAAGAGCGCTCCCACCTGCCGCCTGAGGCAGGTGGATCTGGAGGAGACCAGCCTTGTGATCTCCATGAAATACTCGTCCCAGCTGGGGCGAGTGATGGTCGGTCCCACCTACTCCTCTTTCCGGAGTCGTTTTGCGTAAAAGGGAAACCGCTCGCACAGTTCCCTGACCTCCCCCTTGATACCGGACAGGAAAGCGTCATCATCCCTGTGCTCCAGGACCTTTTTGATCCACCCGGCGATCAGCCTCATTTCCGGTTCCCCCATGCCGCGGGTGGTTATCGCGGGGGTCCCGATCCGTACCCCGCTGGTGATGAAGGGGTTGCGGGTTTCGAAGGGGACCGTGTTTTTGTTGACCGTGATGCCGGCCTTGTCCAGGGCCTCTTCGGCGTCCTTCCCCGTATATTCCTCTTCCCTGAGATCCAGGAGCATGAGATGGTTGTCCGTGCCGCCGGAGACTAGTCTGAAACCCGATTTCCTGAGTTCTTCGGCGAGGACTGAGGCGTTTTTGACGATCCGCCCCTGATATTCCCTGAATTCGGGCGTGAGGGCCTCCTTGAAAGCCACAGCCTTCGCGGCAATGATGTGCTCGAGGGGCCCCCCCTGCGATCCGGGAAAGACCTTGCTTTGAAGGGGTTTGGCCCATTCCTCGCAGCTCAGGATCATACCCCCCCGGGGGCCCCTCAGGGTCTTGTGGGTGGTCGTGGTCACGATGTGCGCGTGGGGAACGGGACTCGGATGGAATCCGGCGGCCACAAGACCGGCGATGTGGGCCATATCCACGAAAAACACGGCGCCCACTTCGTCGGCCACTTCCCGGAAAATTTTCCAGTCAATGATCCTCGGATAGGCGGAGGCCCCGGCGATGATCATCCTGGGACGGTGCTTTCGGGCCAGGTCGCGGACCTGGTCATAGTCGATCCGCTGGTTGTCCCGACGGGTCGCATAGGCGATGACTTCGTAGAGGAAGCCCGAGAAGTTTACGGGACTGCCGTGGGTCAGATGCCCACCGTGGGAAAGGTCCATCCCCAGGATCTTTTCCCCCGGCTTGAGGACCGCAAAGAAAACAGCCATGTTCGCCTGGGCGCCGGCGTGGGGCTGGACATTGACGTAATCGGCGCCGAAGAGCTTTCTGGCTCTCTCGATGGCAAGGTTTTCGGTGATGTCAACGTGGGAACAGCCGCCGTAATACCGCTTGCCTGGATACCCTTCGGCGTACTTGTTGGTCATTACGGATCCCTGGGCCTCCAGGACCGCCTCGCTCACCATGTTTTCTGATGCGATCAGCTCAAGCTGATACTCTTCCCTCTCGGTCTCCCCGATGATGGCTTCGTAGACTTCAGGGTCAAACTGTTTCAGAGCGCTTGGCAAGAAGGATCCTCCCATTTTCCGTTCAGGAATCCGGGACCGCGTCGGAATCCGTTAAACGCAGCCCCGTTGACCCATGCTTTCATCGGGCCCCGGTTTTCTCCTGGCAGGCATCCAGCTTGTCGACCCGCCCTTGATGCCGGCCCCCTTCGAATGGGGCCTCAAGCCAGGTGTCCACGATCTCCTTTCCCAGGTCCGGTCCAATGATCCGACCACCCAGAGCGAGGACATTGGAATCGTTGTGACGTCTCGCTGCCGAGGCGGTAAAGTGATCGTGGCACAAGGCCGCCCGGATGCCTTTGAACCGGTTGGCCATTATGGACATCCCTATTCCCGTTCCGCACAGGAGAATCCCCCTCCCGGCCTCCCCGGACAGGACGGCTTCGCAGACCTTGACCGCGAAATCAGGGTAATCCACAGAATCGGAGCTATCCGTCCCCATATCGAGGGTGGAAAAACCCCTTTTCAAAAGGTGCTCCCGAAGGATCTCCTTTAACTGGAAGCCCGCATGATCCGAGCCGATTGCGATGTCATGGCCGCTACCGGATCCGGACCTCATATGCGGTGTCCGCATGGAAAAACGGCATGGACCATAATTTTCCTGGCCACCAGGACCTCCATCAGGAGCATCGAAAAACCGCGCCCGGAATACAGAAAACAACCTGTTTTGCTGCCGGAATGGAAAAAAACCGAACCTTTTGCCTTACCAGCGGTTCAACGTGAGAAAATATACTTTTGAGGCCTTTTTTGTCAAGTAAAGAGCGGGAAAATGTGCCTGTCCGGCATCACCTGCCTTTTCCTGTCGCGGCGGCTGTCAAGCCGTCCCTTCCGGAACGGGCGGTTTCCACAAACAGGGCCATCTGAAATCCCAAAAGGATCCCGGTCTTTTACCCTCGCCCCGGAAGGTTTCCTCCCCTTTTTGACTTCCGCCATCGTTTGTTCTAATTCTGATCCTTGTGGATTACTTTTCCCTGAAAGCAGCCTGCAAGGAAACAGAGGACCGGTTCGCGGGGCGCAAAGTCAGGAACGCGGCCCAGACATCTTCCGAAGAGGTGATTCTGTCCTTTGGAAGGGAAGGCGAAATCCTCCTTTCCGCAGCCCCCGCAAGACCAGGCCTTTTTCTGCCTCCGGAAAAACTATCCCCGGAACCTTTCTCCTCCGCGTTTAATGAAATTTTCTCCAACAGGGTACGGGGGGCAGCCCTGGCTTCCCTTTCCATGCCCGATGCCGGGGAGCGCATCGTGTTCCTCCATTTCCAACCCGGATGGCCCGGCAGGGCCGGCGAGGAGATCATCCTTGCCCTGGAGGTCATGGGCCGCCGCAGCAACATGGCTCTGATTGGAAAAGGGAGGATCCTTGCGCCTCTAAGACCGGTTCCCGCGAAAAAAAGCCCCCGGCGCCCTTTTCTTCCGGGTTTAACGTGGAGGCTCCCTCCACCGCGTCCCGGAAAACCGCCTGAGGAAATAAAGGTCCAGGATCTTCCGGACCTCGGGGGTCTTTCCCGGACTGAACTCACCGAAACGCTCACACGGAGCATAAAAGGTCTGTCTCCCTTCACCGCAGGCCAGATCCTCCTCCAGACATCCGATGGGGGGTCAACCTCAATAATCCAGGTCCTTCGAGGCATGTTGGACTCGGCCGACGGGGCCCGGGGCTGGCTTTACGCTGCGGGAGGAAAAACATGGATCTGTCCCTTCCAACCCGTCATCCCGGAGGGGGAAAAAGGGGAGGTCCGGCCATTCCAGCCGTTCTCGGCAGCTTCCTGGGCATGGTTAAAAACAGATCCGGCTTTGGCAGCGGGGAACAATGAGACAAACGGTCAGCTTCTGGCGGACCTTGAACGAGAGGAAAGCCGCCTGGAAAAGACCCTGTCCTTTCTGGAAAAAGAGCAGGAGCGCTGCACCAGTCATGAGGACCTTCGCTTAAAGGGACAGGCCCTTTTGATCCACACCTTGGACATCACAGCCGGCAGATCCTCCGTCACCCTCGCAAACCCCCTCGACCCCGATAAAACCCTCCTGATCGATCTGGACCCGGCTTTGTCCGCAGGGAGGAACGCGGACCATTATTTCCGGGAGGCCAGACGGCTGCGCCGGGGCCTCGAAGAAATATCCCGGCGAAGGGCCGTTGTGGAAAAAGACCTCGGGCACGCAACAAAGGCCCGGGAGTCCCTCCTTGAAAAAGGGGATCCCGGTCCGGCCAAAGCCCTCCTTCAAAAGGAACCTCGACCCAAGGGGAGCGGCGGATCCTCACCTGCCCCCTTTAAAGGGCCCGGCCGAAGGCACATCTTCGGCGGATTCACAATCCTGGTGGGGAAAAGCGCCCTGGACAATGAAAGGGTGACCTTCCAGGCGGCGGGGCCGGAAGACCTGTGGCTTCATGCCCGCGACTGCCCTGGTTCTCACGTCGTGATCCTCGCCGGGAGGCAGAAGGTCCCCGAGGAGGTCATCCGGCATGCGGCCTCCCTGGCCAGGGAACACAGCGGGGCAAGGAGGGATACAGCCCCCGAGATCATTGTCACCGAGCGGAAGTGGGTCAGGAAGCGCAAGGGAGCCAAACCGGGCCAGGTGACGGTGGAGAAATACCACACCTTGAGATTCAGGGAACCGGACCCCGGGGAAAAAAAGTAAAGGAAAGTCCAGTGATCGCGGGGACTTGCCGACTTTTCCCAGACGTTTAACTACGTCTGTTTCAGCCCGCCGCCCTTTATCTCCGGCTCCACATGCACTACCACGTCCCATACGCGAGGGTCGCTTTCCATGACGGCCCGTTTGACCTCCCTGGCAACGTCATGGCTTTCCAGCACTGACATGGCGGGATCAAGCCCCAGGTGGACCTCCAGGGCGATCAGGTGACCGACGTACCTCATTTTCAGGTTCCGGATGCTCCTCGTCCGGGGAACTCCCAGAATGACACCCTCCATGCAGTTCCCGAAAATGCGGGAGGGAGCAGTATCCACCAGTTTGGAAGCGGCCTCCCAGCCGATCTTTACGCCCATGTGGATGATCACCGCGGCCACCAGAATTCCTACCAGGGCGTCGATGATGACCAGCTTAGGATAGAAGATGGCCAGTCCCACGCCCAGAAGGATTCCTGCCGAGGTGACACCGTCGCTGCGGTGGTTCCACGCGTTGGCCGTCAGGGAGGGGGTCCTTGTTTTCCTTGCGGCTTTGATGGTGACCCAGAAGAGGGCTTCCTTGATAAGGACGCTCAGGGCGATCACGGGGAGCACGATCAGGGAAGGCGTTCTTACGGGGCCGCCCAGAACCGCTTTCAAAGAGTCGACGATGATCCCGATGCCCGTAAGGACAAGGACGGCTCCGAGGACCATCTCCGCCATCAGCTCCAGCTTGGCATGGCCGTAGTGGTGGCACTCGTCGCTGGGGCGGCTTCCCGCGATAAGGCCCCAGACCACGATCACATCCGTAACGACATCCGAAAGGCTGTGGACGGCATCGGCGACGACGGCCCTGCTGTGCCCCAGGAAGCCGACCAGGAGTTTCAGAAAGAAAAGAAAGATATCCAGGCCAGCGCCGAGAAGGGTGACACGCACACCCTCGCCTGCCCGGGCCTTTGAGGGAGCGTGAAAGGGCGATGAGGTCATGAGATATCTCTTCCCGGTACCGAAAGGTCTCCGGTTTCCGGGCGCAATTTCAGCCGGAGTTCCTTGAGGAGGACCCCCCCCAGTTCCCTCAGCGGCCCGATGCCGCGTATCTCCTCCATGTTCATAGGGACTTTCGCCACCGGCATCCCGCCCGAAAGCCTGACCAGCTCACGGGTATACTCCTTATGCCTTTGGACCATCCCCTCGGGGAACCCGAATCCGTCCATGCCCGCGATGCGGTTGATGATAAGGCCGCCGAGGTCCAAACCGGACTCCCTGAGGAAAGTCAGGATTCTTTCTGCCTGGCTGACCACCAGGGCTTCCGGATTGGCCACGATGAAGAAAAGGGTTTTTTCCTTGAGAAAACGGGACAGTTCATCGGACCTTTGGACCCACTCCTCCATGATGTTCCCGAGGGTTTTCCGTCGCGAAACTGCTCCCGTCAAACGATCCAGGGCTTCATACACCCTTGTCCCGGCCCTGAGATGCTGTCTCATCAGTTTCGGCATCCCCAGTAATTTCAGGGTTTCCCCCGCCGGCGCGGTGTCCCAGATGATCCTCCGGTAGTTCCCCTCATCGGCCAGCTCCCTGATCATGTCCAGCAAGGTTTCCTCCCGAAGGGAGGGGGCGGTACCGATGTAATCGAGAAGATCGAGCTTCCCCTCCTCCAGCATCCCCTCCACGTCCAGGATGTGGGAAAGGATGTAGAGGAAATCGGGGCCGAACTTCTCCTTCCAGACCCCGGCGATTTTCTCCTGGGTGATCTCCATCGCGTCCAAACCCGGCGTGATAGAGGTCAGGGTCCCCCCGATCTCCCTGCAATAGATGTCGGAGAGGGAGGGCGCCGGATCGGAAGTGATATGAAGGGTGCTGATCCCTTCCGATGCCAGTTTAACGGCCACGGCAGCGGAACAGGTGGTTTTACCCACCCCTCCCTTGCCGCCGAAAAATAGTATATTTGTATCGGAGGATGTCATCGGTTTCCTTTCCGCATCAATTCCCCGGTGGTTATTCCTGATCAGGTGAAATGTCCCCCTCCGGACAGGACCCCTGTTTTTCCCGATCCGGGGGCTTAATCCTGAATGAACAACTGTTTGATTTTCCTGGGCAAACGCCGGGGCTTCATCTCCCGGTCCACGCAGGCCACACGGACCATTCCCTCGACAAGGACGTCCGCTTCCCCTTCCCTGAAGACCCTCTGGTCAAAAAGGATGGAACCCGGACCCATCCTCGCTACCCGGGTCTCGACAATCAGCTCATCCTCGAGGGAGGCAGGCGACCGG
>Ga0068714_10000445_pt1 | contig 80424 bp, 68 predicted proteins | sample MTBNYHSulfiMetaG_FD_62988 | JGI IMG/M metagenome (GOLD analysis project Ga0068714, IMG submission 62988) | Enrichment culture microbial communities from rom New York Harbor, USA that are MTBE-degrading - MTBE-NYH (New York Harbor Sulfidogenic)... | ecosystem: Environmental > Aquatic > Marine >...
TACGAGGTCTTATTCTACATTTTCCCTGATACAGAGAATGCACTGGTCGCTATCGTGCCTGCGCTTGCGAACAAAGGATTGCTTGAGGTCGAGATGGAGAACGCGAGACGCGAGATACTAAAAAGTATGAATATATCTGAGAAAGAAAAATTACTTGCTACCGTTTAACTCTTTAATAGGTTGGATGTACAACATATGATCGAGCCGAAGTTTGAAGCAGCAGTTGGTATGAGCCGTAAATGGGATGCAAGAGAAGCAGGAAAAGAAGTAGCTGAGACTGCAATTAAAAAACTCAGTCGTCCACCTGATTTCTTTCTGTTGTTTTCTACGATACATTATGAGAAACATGGTGGATTCCAGGAGTTTCTAAATGGTGTGTGGGATGTGTTACCGAAAGGGACACCGCTGATTGGTGGGACTGTTGTTGGATTTATGAATAATTACGGTTGTTATACAAGAGGTGCATCTGCTTTAGCTATTTCTTATTCAAATATGGATGTTTCAATTGGTATTGGGCATAATACAAAAAGAAGTCCTGAGAAAGCTGCTAAGAGATGTACCAAGATGATAAAAAACGGCCTAATAACATCTAAATATCCCAATAAATTTCTTTTGAGTATTATAAGTAGTGGGATTGTACCTTCGATACCCATTATTGGGAGAAAGCGCGTTATTACATCAAAATATGGAGATGTCCTGCTAAAAACTTTAAATGCCACCTGCAGAAGTTTACAAATCGGTCCTGGACGAGAAGATGAAATAATTGAAACATTGGCTGACGAACTGAAAGAATATGATATTGTTGGTGGTTCAACGTTAGATGATAATAAATGGGAAAAGAATTATCAATTTTTTGATAACAAAGTATTTACAAATTCAGTTGTAGCTTTGGGATTTAAAACAGATTTGAGTTGGAAAATAAATAGTACACACGGATTAAAGCCGACCGGAGTAAAAATTATTCCAACAAAAACAACACTTTATAATTGCGCAATACAAAGAATTGAAGATAAGCCTGCTGCAGAGCAATTCTTGAAAATAGTAAAGTGGCCCGAGGATCTTTTTGATGAAAGCATACATAGAAGGACTTTATTTTATCCTTTATGCTATAAAAAAGAAGATTTTTTGTGTCCACGAGTAATTGCATTAATAATAAAGAACACAATAATTTTTACGAATAAAATCTCCAAAGACGATGATTTGGAGATATACAGTGCCTCTGGAACGGGCTTAATAAATTCTGTAAAAGAAAACCTTGATGAATATGAAAGAAATAATTTAAAATTTGGTTTGGTAGTCTCCTGTTGTGCTAGACTTGAAGCACTTGGAAAAGCTACTTTTAAAGAACATGAAATACTCGACAAATTTTACGGAGAAATACCATTTTTAGTATTTTTTGCTTCAGGTGAAGATGTGTACAAGTCAGGTAGTAGTCCAGTAAGGTTAAATGAAAGTTTTAATGTCATCAATTTTTACAATTAATTAGTTTTTCAATCTGTTCCCTTAGTTCCCCATATGACTTATTAAATAAACTTTCGAAGTTAGTTATATCGACAATATTTGAACATAGCGCTAGAAGAAGTAGATAATCCGTTCTATTTTTTTTGTCAAATATTTTCATCATTAATTCTAATATTTGATTTGATGAAGACAATACTTCTCCGAATTTATTTTCAATCATTTTGTTATAATCTATCAATTTTGCTTCATTTTTCAAAAAATTTGATGTGCATACACCAGCCACATCGCCACAAATTATTCCTGGAATTATTCCCTCTATGAATGGTTTGATGTTTTGATTTGCTGCATCACCTGTAAAGATAACGTTTCCAAATATATTTGTTTTCAAACTATAGTCAACAGGAGCAAAACCAGACCTATCCATAATTATTTTGCCGCCTTTGAGTTGTTTTTCCACTGAATTAAAATTAATAAATCTATCAAAAAATTTTTTTGTATCATCCTTAAATAAAACACTACCCACTCCTACATTTGCTCTATGGGCTGATTTGGGAAAAATATAAGCAAATCCCTTTTGAGCAAAATCATCAAAAAATATTTGTTCTAAATGTGTATTTTTTATTTTGATATGTGACATTTCAAAACTCGTAATGTAAGCAAAACTACATTTCTTCTCTTCAATTAAATTCATCGATTTTGCTACAGTTGATTTTGCACCATCTGCAGCAATTACAACTTTTGGCTTTATTTTTATTTCCTTTTCATTTTTTTTTACTATTGCTCCAGCCACAGATAGATCTTCATTGAATTCTAGAGTTATCAACTCTGTTTTTGTAGAAAGCTTTGCGCCTGCTCTTACAGCTTGGCGAGTAATCCAAGAATTAGTTATACTTCGTTCAATACTGGATCCTTTCCAAAAATTGCCTTTCCTTGTTATACTTAATTCATCTGCGTAAAATTTCAATCCAGCAATATTCCATTTAAGTTGAGTTTTAGGTAGCTGGAAAGGTAACAATGGAAACAAATAGTCTGAAATTGCTTCTGCGCACGCTGGTTTTACAGTATCAGAATTTTTTTCTATTATAATGGTCTTAGCGCCATTCATTGCTGCGGATCTTGCTGCGCTTGACCCTGATACTCCACCACCAACAACCAGTACATCACAGTTTATCTCTTTCATAACACATCACCATTTTATCAGTCATTACACTTCACTGAATAGTTCTAAGATTCTATTTATTTCATTATCGTATTTATTATATCTTCCACTTAAAGCCATTATTAATTTATCAAAAAATTTGTTATCAGCATTCCTCCAAATCTCTCTTGTTTTATACCTATCTTTTATCTCTTGTTGAATCTCTTTTACATATTTTTTATATTCATCAATATTGTTTTTTATTATTGCACATGCCGCATAGTATCCTGATTCAATTGCATAATTTAATCCATAACCTAAAAAAGGATCATAAAAAAGAGCAGAACCACCAACAAACAAGACATTTTCAACATGATTATTGTGTATCCCTGATATTCCGATTCCGCCAAAATAATTCTTAGCGGTGATCTCTCTTTTTACATTCTGTTCTAAAAACTTTTTGAGGTTATCTCGTAATTGTATTTTCTTTGAGAAGATATCATCAATGACAACACAAAAGAATGATTTTTTATTAACCGAACCAGAGTAGATATAACCACCAGGTGCAAGTTGTTCATCAAAATAAATTTTTGCGTGAGGGACCTCCTCTTCTTCTTTTGAATCGACAACGATGCCGGCTCCTCTAAAAGTAGCATAGGTTTTAGTCTCAACTTTCAACTTATTTCTTAGACTGGATTCGGCACCATCGGCACCAATGATATATTTAGATTTTATAGTGGTCTTTTCATGAGCCGCCTTGCCTATTATCTCTGTAACTTGTTTTTTCTTTATTTTAAGAGTATCAATATGTGATTCAAACAAAACATCAACATTTTTTTTAGATAATTTCTTCATTAAAATGTTTTCTATAGAATCCTTTTCAGGCCCTCTTTTAAAATAGTAATCCTCAATTTTTGAATCAAGAATAAAGCTATGACTAGGAGAAAACCATTCAGAGACATTAGATATCTTCGAAGGTTTGATTTTCAGTTCCTTAAGAATATTATAAATTCGAGATCCTTCAGTAATGTCATATGATGTATATTGAGAGCCGAGAGGGTTATTTTTCTCTAAAACAATTGTAGAAATTCCCTTTTTTGATAAAAGCAACGCCGCAGATAAACCAGCGGGTCCACCGCCAACAACCAGTACATCACATTCTTTTTTCATCTTAGTAATCACATCTTAGAATTATTTAAAAACGTAACTAATTTCATTAGTACTAGGCACATATAGCTTTGCTTATCTGTTGCCGGGATCTGCTGTACATCCGTACCACAAGATACGCCCCATCAAAGAATAACATAGAAAGGAAGAAATACCAGGGGAACACCCCGAGCAACGCAACATAGAGGATTGCTATTTTGGTGACCCATCGTTGGTCAAAAAACGCGATTATCGCTTTATGGAAAAAATTCGATTTATCAAGATTTTTTATGTTATAGTCAACAATGTCATTGCCTACTTCATCAAGGACTGCCGCCGCAACAAGAACGATTAGAGGGAGGAAAAGCAACTGAACTCCAGCAGCTATCAAAATTACAGCGATCACTGCAAGGCCAAGACCATGCGCATAGTTATCGATTTTTCCTTTCAAAAACACTCCAATGAGTACCGCAAGCAATATAGTTGCGGAAACAGGGTCGATAATCATTGTGTACGCCCAGAGGATCCCAAGAAGCGGCGCGAGCAGTAACGCGATTTTTTTGTTAAACGTACGTTCATCGAACGCATCGTCAATGAATTTTAACCCTGCCCCAAGGATAGGGTAGGCTATCAGGAAGAAATACATAGCGTTCCGGTCCATCGCTTTTGTTATCAACTTTTATTATGTTTTTAAATGCTCTGTCCCTTAAGTATATTTATATCAGCTGAGTATGCAGGTGCCTCTGTAGACTTCTTTTATGCTTGGGATATATCTGAAGAAGGAGGCGATACACACAGAGCCTTTTGCCGTATCTCACTAAGCGATCGTACACCAAGATACGCACCATCAAAGAGCAGCATCGCGACAAAGAAAAACCAGGGTAACACACTCACCACCACAAATCCTAGGATAGCGACTTTTGCGACCCATCGCTGGTCAAAGAATCCAATGACAATCCTTTGCCACCATTTTCCCCCTGCAAGGTACCTGCTCTTATAAACCACATCATTGCCGACCTCATCTAGTAATGCGGCAACCGCAAGAATGATCAAAGGAACAAATAAGAGTTGTACACCAGCGACGACTACGATAGCAATTATTACCACTAGACCAATCACATGGGCGATGTTATCGATTTTCCCTTTTACCAGCACACCAAGGAGTATCGCAAGAAGAATGGTTGCGGCAACCACATCCATTATCATCGTATATGCCCAGAGAATACCAAGTAGCGGGGCAATTATATACGCAGTTTTTTTATTGAATACTTTTTCATCAAATGCATCATCGATATATTTTAATCCTGCACCTAGCACTGCAAAAGCGATAAAAAAGAAATACATCTAAATCATACCTCCGATGTGAGGAGAAACACCTTTTGGATTTGTACCCTTCTTTTGGTTCATTCTTATCTAGCCCCAGTAGAAGTAATTCTCCTGAGAAACATAAAGCCCCACTCCGAGAAAATCCTACAAAATTCCAAAAACGGTGTATATTTTTTACGTTTGACGGAAATAAAATACAGTTGACTATTTTTTCAACAGGTATCAACTGTGTATTTATCGAGATTTATCGTGTAAGTATAGAAGGCATTGTAGTGAGCAGGACTCTGCCCACTACAATACCACCTCCCAGACGTCCCTATTAATATAAGTTTTAATATATATAATTTATAGTGCAATTATCCAATTTTCAAATCATTTGACGAGGATATGAAATTTTTTCATTTACAAGTTTTTCAAGAGCAAAATGAGGGCGGAAAAAAGAACCCACAGTAGGCATTCACAATTGAATTTATTGTTTCTTCTCGATTTTGTACTTTTTGAGGGATACCATCTGTTATATAAAATTCAACGTGATTTATAAGAAATTCAACCGTCTTTTTGTCACTCAGATTGTTTTTATGTTTGATAAGCAAATCATAAATTTGCCAAGGATTTTTTAAAACAAATATTTTTTCACTTGATTTTTGCGGTCGTTTAATAATATGGGGGGGATCATCTTTGTAAATGATTCCATTATCGATTGATTTTTTTTCCACAATGCCCGCATTGATCATATTTCTTAAATGGAATCCAATTGTTGCAGGATGTTTTTCAAGAAATCTACTTAAATCTTTCTCTGTACATTGTACACCTATGAAAAACCATAGAATGATATGAAGTGTAGTTCTTTTTCTGAAACAATTAATTATTTTTTTCTCATCTTCACTTACTTCAAATGAGGTAAAATATCGATTATATTTTCCATCTTTTCTCGAGATGATAAGACCATGGTTTTCAAGGGAAATTAAATGATATTTTAATGAAGTAAAAGGGATATTCATTTTTCTTGAAATATCTCTGAGATGCAGGCCGGTGTTTTTAGAGATAAACTCATAGATTTCTTTTCTTCTTTTTAAATCCAAAATTGTATTATTCATATAATAAATGATATTATAATGTAATTTATATATATTTTTCTTAAAATGAATATTGATAACTCTAAATAAAATGTTTATATCATAAAATCCATTAATGGTCAGTTAAAATGCAAGTATTAGACCAAACAGAATCCATTTGCCCTGATTGTTTTAATGAAGGCAAAATCAAAAAAATTGATGCAAATATTATCGAAGATGGTGAAAGGATATGGCTAACAAAAATATGTAATAAACATGGATCTTTTAAGGAGATTATATTTGACGATGTGAATCTTTATAAAAGATGGATAAAATTTAAAGTAGTAATAACACCAGTTTCATTCGTTAAGACGAGCTTGCTTTCTTACGACGAGCTATATACACAGCACCTCTCTAATACGATATTAACGAATCTTATGGTTACTAACAGATACAATATAAGCTCATACCAAAATTTTTTTGATGCGAACAGTACTGGGTATGTCTATGAACCTTCTTTAAATCAACTTAGAGATTTGATGAAACAGATAAAAGCAGAAAAATCGTTTGGATCAAAGTCAATCCAGATTTCTGGCGGTGAGCCAACACTCCGGGAAGATTTATTGGAAATAATTCGTATAGCAAAAGAAATAGGTTTTTCTCATGTACAAATCAATACGAATGGATTAAAACTCGCAAATAGTATCGACTATTGTAAAAAATTGAAAAATGAAAAAGTAGACTCGATTTATTTACATTTCAATGGAACAACTAAAACAACAAATCCTTTAATTGAGTCACATAAAAAAGTGATTGAAAATTGTAAAAAAACAAATTTAAATGTTGTTTTAAATCCTATTATTAGTAGTGATAAAAATCTTCATGAGGCAGGTAAAATTGTTCGTTTTGCTATAGATAACAGCGATAGTATCAGAGGGATTCATTTTCAACTATTCTTTTTCGACAATAGAATTTTTACAGCAAACAATTATAAACGGGAAAAACGTCACTACAGTTATGAAAAGTTACTTCAATTCATTGAACAAGAATATCCTAACCTAATTTCCCGTGATGATTTTTACCCATATTGTTTTATTTTTCCTATTTCAAAATTTGTTGAAAGCATAACAAAAGATTCGCAAACAGCATTAACCGCTCATCCAGGATGTGGTGGTTCTACATATATTTTTATTGTGGATGGAAAACCAATTCCTCTCACACGTTTTATTGATGTAGAAGCGTTTATGAGTTTTCTTGCAGATCAATCAAGGAAAAAAGGTCCATTAAGAAAACTACGTATCGCTTCTTCATTTATGAAAAATATTGACACATTTGTTGATTATCAAAAGGCACCTTATGGTTTTAACCCAAAACAGATATTGAAGGATGCCACAATTCTTGGTAGCGAGTATGCTCTTCGAGAATTTCGGAATAAAACCCTATTTGTTGGTTTCATGGGATTTCAAGACATATGGAATCTTGACATCAATCGATTAAAACGTTGTGTTATTCACACATCAACTTTTGAAGGAATTATTCCATTTTGTTCCTTTTATGCCCTAGATTATGGTAATGTAATCATTAAAAAATATTCAATACCCGTTCAAGAATGGGAAAAAAAGACTGGTCGTTCATTAATAAACGATTTACAAAAAAACATTTAGAGAATAAAGTTATTATTCTATATTTCAAATGAGTATGGTTTACGAACTGGAATCCAATCGAAGTTTATCCATGGTATCAATTTTTGTCCAACCCATTCAGTGAACATTTGTCCTTTCAGAATTTTTGGTCCAAATCCAATCCAAGTATCCCAATAATTTCTTATCCAATAATTTCTATCAAAAGCTAATCTGAGTCTTTCGATAAAATATAAATGATGTGTATTATTTATGAAATTATTTTTTTTAATCGTACATAATCGTACGAAATAAAAATACATCCCATATTCACTACTATTTACGATATTATTTTCTATGATATTGTTATAAACGGTAAACGCAGTATAAAAACCATAGTTATTATTTTCAACATTATTTTCGTAAACATTATTAAACACAGAATCAGCAAAGATAAGAAAACCTTTCACATTATTCGAAACAATATTCTTTGAAATAGTATTATTTTTTGAAGCTTGGAGACAAATACCGTTCAGATTATTAGTGACAATATTATTAGTAATATTGTTATGATTTGAAGGATAAATTAGATAAACCCCCGCGTCGTAATCAGGATATTCAATTGATCCGCTATGTTGAATAGTAAATCCTTTTACCGTTATATAATCTGCTTTTATTTCAATGACATGACTGATGCCATTTCCATCGATAATTGTTGAAGACTTCTCTTGTCCGATAAGTTGGATATTATTCTTTGTTATAATGATATTTTCATAATATGGTGAGGATAAATTATAAACATAAATCGTATCTCCTGAACTTGCATTATTCACAGCATCTTGAATTCTACTGTAATTTTGTGGTCCGTTACCTCCAACATATAATGTATCGCCTGTTGAACTTTGCATAACTATCTGTTTTGGAAAATCTGCAAATACCGATGAGGAAATAGTAGAAGTAAATAGAAGACTCAGAAATAATGAAATAGTAATAATTGTTCGACATTGTTTCATTTCTAACTGCTCCTGAATTTAAAGATGTCGATACGCATATAAATCTTTTGAAATGACTTTTATATGATATTTCATTCTTCTAGGTTATCGTAGTAGTGTGTAAGTTCCACATATGATTTTCCATTTACAGCAACCCCATTGATGGTTCCAGTGACAGTACAAACTCCTTCCCAGAAGCAGGCACCGGGAAATAATTCTTCGAGAACTTCTTGGAGTAATGGATAATTTTCTGTAAATCGCATCATTTGATGGGAAAAAACAGGGGTCACAATTAGATCAATAGATTTTGATATTTCAATTAGACGCCATTGGCAAGAATAGAAACGATCATCACCTGTATCATTCCAAAATCCTAGTGGTATAATCGAATAATCTTTTAGTATTTCTGAAGATCCATCATTATTACAGATATTCAATCCATCGGTGTAAGATTGATTAATTTTTTCACCCGTTACTCTATCCCAAGTATCTCCAACGACAATTTCTTGGTTGTCTTCTAATTGAATAGAAATCCATTCATAAGTCATTGTAAGACCCCATGGTAGTGAATTTTGATTGATAAAATTCCCCCATTGATGATCTATCCATGCATAACCAAATACATCCTCCGTTATATCATTTAAAGTTATTTTACCTGTTACTTGGAGTCTTGTTAAGATATAGTAATAAGAAAAATCCTGATTGCTAAAGAAAATAACTCCATCACCACCCACAATCAATGGTTGTTTCCGACAATCCATATCAACAACAAGTTTCATCGGTTGATGGTCTTGTTGTGAGGTACCACCGACAGTCAAGCTGTATTGGAATGGGAGGAGACCTTGATCGTTGGATTTGGTGTACCATCGATCATATTGTAATTGGGTTGATTCATTTGTCATTATCTCATAGTCACTGTCATTTTCATTTATGGCATTCATTGTTTGAGGGTTCTCATATTGCAGTGTGCTTTTTATGATATTTTGACTCGTAGAGTCCATGGTTATTTCAGTGCATTCGTTTTCTAGTGCATAGTCCTGCTCATTAACAAGTAAATTCGGATCGAAAATTTCAGATATAGTTAGATTGTCAGTCTCGTAATTATTTGTGATATACTCGAAACGTAAATCCAGATAGTCGGGACAGGTGGTAAGTGTTCCTAATTTCACATTGGTATAGGTTTTTTCTGTTGTAATATCAGATAGAGAAAAGATCATTATTTCTTTTGTTTCGGCAACTGTTGTCTGGATTTTATAGAATGCAACAAATGCTCCGTATTCTTGTCCGGTGGTCTGGCCGGTGAGATGGAAGTTGGCATACCACCATTCTATCGGGTATTTATATGTGTCATGGGCTCCTTCATCAGTGGGAAAGACGATATCGGTTCCTGGAGGCTGGTATGGGTAGGTTTTCCAAGGTAGGTCTGGTTGTTCTGTGTCTACCATGGCCGCCACATGTAGTACAATGGTTGGTGCGATGAGCATGATGGTAATTAGGAGGATTAGGATGTGATTTATTGCGTAGTATCGTGGTGTTCTTTTTTTTATCAGTACGTCTTTTATCTTCATTGATTCTCACTAGATTTTTTTAGTATCTGGTGTTTGTTTGAATCCCTATAAAAGACGTGTTTTACAACTGATACCATCCTTCTGTACAGTCGTTATCAAAAAAAAGAACGATCATTTTTTCTATTGTTGTTGTTTTTTCTTCAAGCGTACGCTAATGAAAAGGGGAAGAGGTATGACAGTGAATTTGCGTAGAAAATATGTGATGTTTTTTGACTTTTGCTGTTATGTTTTACTGTATTTATCTTATTATATAATAATAAACAAAATATTTATATAATGCCTGTCGATTGTATTTCTATGCAAAGTCTGGGAAAAGAATCGCCGTCGGTATTTTTCCCTATATCGAAAATACAGGCGGAGGAGGTGAAAGGAAATGAGAAAAGAGGTGAAACTTCTTGCGATTTTTTCAGTGTTCCTTGTGTCTCTTGTTCCACTTTCTAGCGCTGCACTTCCGTCTCCGCCACAACAAAAAATAGAACAACTGGAGACGACCCGATTGGTCTGCATGGTAGGAAAACAAAAGGTTATCAGGGAACTGCCGGTTTCCGTCATTGATTCCATTGTTCTGTTGGGTACGTCGAAAAAAGATGCGTTTCTCACCATTTATAATAAATATGCGACATCGGAGGAGGTTGCCAAAGCGTTTGAAGATGTGCAGCCGTTTTTTTCCGCTCTTGTGGCAAACGGTCTTACCGACAAATCTGTTGATGATCTCAACGAACTATTCCACGAGATTCGAGAGATGATAAAGAAACCGAAGCGTGACCCGTTTGGTCCTTTGCCCTGTGGAAGCTGGAATGGGTTACCAACATTCCTTGTTGCTAATGTGCTCTGTGGTGTCTTTTGTGCTGATGCTCCAGCAATCGGGTTTGTGTTAGGAACACATACCATTTTTCCAACGATAGGTGTGGATTTGTTCTTGACATGGACTGGTTTTGGGGAAACGTTTTCAATTGGTGGTCTGGGTTTTACGACATCATCGGGGCCGGAGTTTGGTCTTATTTTTGGCTTCGTCGGCGTAATTATTGCAACACCGATGATGATAACAGGGGGTCTCTTTATGACAGGTTTCGCAGCTGTATATCTCGGGATAGGTCCGGTACCTTTTTAGACACTCACACCTCTCTTTTCTCTTTTTTTTATAGCGATGAACGCGAAAATAATGGCGATTCTGGTCATCGTGATTCTGTTTGTTCCAGTACTGTTCTTTTTACGTATGGATGAGCGGCATTCTCTTACTACGATGTCATGGGATGCCTCTGAAGATGAACAGGAGCTCCATCATGGTAGTCATCAAGTTGTTATCGATCAAAAGCAGTTACAGTTACATCATGAGGTGGTTCAATATCAGGTGGTATTTCATGAAAACGACACGATAAATGTTTCTGCTGCTATGGCGTTACAACAGCTTGGAACGGACCTTACACCTCAAGCATCGTTGTTTATCCTTTCCAATGGGACCGCAAGTATATTAGAGGAATCCACCGTGTCCTTTTTGTTTCATATTCCCTCCGCTCTTCTTTTCGATGCGACTGTTTTGAGACACCGATTTGCGTTAGGTGGAAGGTTTTTTTTCAAATTATTAAACCTCACCCGTTTCCGCATTGGAGCCTCTTTGGTGAAATATGAGGAGGTACAGGTCAAAAAAGGTGATATCTGGTTTTGTACAATCGCTGTTTTTGCCAGCAAACCAGGGGAGGTACTGACCATCGTTTTCCGGTCGTTGTCATCGTCATTGTCGATGGAACTGGTCGAAACAGAACGTCATGCGAATATCGGTTTTTATTCGGCCTTTGATAGTGATTTTGAGGGTAGGTATGTGGGATTTAAGCTACCGTTGCTTCCGTTAGGTTTTAGCCGTGCAGATGACTTACACAAGGAGGTGACGACTTCGAAAGGCTCGGTTCTGTATTTCTGTAGTGCGGGTCATGTGAAGGGTCGGGTGAAGGTAGAAGCACCAAACCAGAAATTCTATTTGAATACCAATAATAACATGGCGGTTTTTTCCTATTGTGGGAATCTGACGGGCAGGTGGAATTTCTCTGCATCTGGTTTTGGTTTTCCTTGGAAACACTTGGTTTTTTTGTACTATATAGACATTGACCCGCATATACGGATGTGACAGGGTACTTACGGTGAGCTGTTTGCCAGGCATTCTATGTGTTTCTCTGCTGTGTCTTGTATGCGGCATCGTAACGGGAGGGCTAGATAGGTTGCATCCTCGACGTACATCAGTCCGTTCTGCTCAAGACTTTGCAGTATTGCGGTTAGTTCGAATTCAGGCACATCAGGGAATCGTTTCTGGAGATCTTGGAACGATATGATGTCGATGCAGCTGAGGAAGATCTGTCGTTCGAGCTTGTTTAACACATATATCCGTACGTTCTGTCGGTCTCGTTTGTCATAGATTTTTATGAAACTTCCCCCGTCTACAAAATAAAAGATGAACTGATCGAGTATAGTGTGCTTGGTGTTTGCTTCACGCTGGGTGGTTTCTTGTTCTTTTTTCCATTCTATGACGAGTGATTCCCAGGGGTGGTTTGTCGTTGGTTTGTTTGGGGTGTAGTCATAGAAAAAGGAGATTTTTTGTTTGAGTACCTCTGGGGGGTACATGAGCTGGTCTATTACTGCAGGTTTCAGTTGTTTGATGTTGAATTGTTCGGGGTGGCGTTGGATAGTGCTTCCATGCATGACCCGGAGGTTGCAGAGTTGGGGGGCATCGAGATACGCTTTGAAGAGTTGTATTGTTTTTTTTGTCTCCTCGTAGTCTGCTGTGTCTTCGTTTGGGTATCGTACAAGGAGATTGTAGTTGTTTTGTATCTGGTTTTCTTTGCAGAATTTAAGGGCTGCGATGTTGTCGATGACCCGTGCGCCTTTGTTCATTTTTTGCAGATAGTTTTTACTAAACGACTCAATCCCTGTCTGGATGCTGGTGAACCCTGCTTCTTTCATACATGTATAGTCGTTGCTGGTCAGCTGTCCTGCGCGTGCTTCGACGAAAAACGAAAGGTCTTTTCCAAGGTGTTTTAGTGTTTCAAACAGGGTTCTGTAATCGTTTCTAGGTAGTGTGTTTCCGATGAGCTGGAACTCTGTCATGCGGTATCGTTCCGAGAGCCATTGGATTTCTTCTACGATGCGGTTGATGCTTTTCTCGCGGTAGCAGTGATGTTGGATGTTCAGGTTGCAAAACGTGCAGCGGTTCCACCAGCAGCCTCGAGATATCTCAACAGGGAGTCTGCCGTAATAGTGGTAGTACTGCTGGATATCAGCAGTTGTGGAAGCAAGTTCTTTGTAAAACTGGTCGTAGGAGGGGATTGGCAGGGTGTTGAGGTCAAGAGTGTTATCGGAGTTGTTCCAGTGTGTTTCCTCTTGGGTTCTGTATGTTACTTGCGGGATCGTTTGGTAGTTCTGATATTCGGTGGCGAGGTGGAACAGCGCATCCTCCCCGTCGCTGGAGACGATGCAGTCGATAGAGGGGAACGCTTGTAAGATACGTCCTCCTAGGGTGTCTGCGGTTCTGCTGCCGCCAAGGACAAGTATTTTCTCTGGGTCTAGATCCTTGATTTTCTTTGCAAGGGCAAGGGATGGGAGCAGTTGCCCGTAGTTCAGGGTAAATCCGATGATGTCAAACGACCGCCAGGGGACATGCTCCAAAGCCCAGTGGTAGAACAGGTCGGTCCGGTGGACATAGTCATCAAACGAGAATGGGGGTTCCTGGGAGGGTTGTATGAAATGTTTTTGGAAGTACTCCTCGAACCTCTTTTCGTTTTTCTGCCAATGTCCTGGGAAGACGTATCGGGAAAATACCATTTGTGCGGTGTACGAGTCATGGGGGGGATAGATGAGAAAGTGATAATTCTGAAGGCCGTATATCTCTGCTGCTTTGAGGTAGAGATGGCGGCTCTCTATGGTTACTCCTCGCTTTTTGCAGTACCCCTCTAACGCAGACAGCTGGATGGAGGGTATCGTGACCCCCGCAAACGGCATAGCTACTAGTAACACACTTTTTTGGTTGTTGTGCATCAGCCAATCCAAGACTATCAATCACGCGGGTTCTTTTATAATTAACTCAGGGTTTCGTTCTCTTTTTTTTATTTGAATGGTATTCGAGGTGGTGCTAACTGTAAGTTTAAATATATCCTATAATATAGATAATATCATTATGGGAAGATGAGATAATGAAAACGAATAATATACTTCTTGCGCTCTGTGCTTTTTTATTGTTTGGAAACGTTCTTTTTCCTTTTGCCCAGGGTACGCTTCTTGGTTCGGAAACAAAAATGTCTTCTTCTCTGCAAGAGAAACCACCGTCAGGGGAAGCCATGATTCTCCCTTCGTCATTTAGCTGGCGTGATGTCAACGGCGTGGATTTTACCACCCCGATTCGAAATCAGGCCCCGTATCCGAGTTGTGAGTCCTTTGCGCTGGTTGCAGCGGTTGAAACGATGGTGCAGTATCAGGTCGGATTTCCCTTTGGGTGTGACCTCTCCGAGGCACATCTGTTCTTCTACAGCGGTGGAAATATCATTTGGGGGTCGTATCCGGAGAACGACACTACATTTCTCAAAGAGTATGGTGTCCCTGATGAGGCATGCTGGCCGTACCCAAAGGATTTGTATCAGTATCCGTTGAACACGACATCCCCTGATTGGATGAATCGGACCGTAAAAATCACTGATTGGTCGTATATCCCTGATGATCCTGTGGCCATTAAGACCGCGTTGTTGACAAACGGGCCAGTGCCAAGTTATTTTCTTGTCTATGATGATTTCCTCTATTATAAGAGCGGGGTGTATCAACATCGCTGGGGGCGGGTTCGAGGAGCTCACTACATGGCTATTGTGGGGTACAATGACGACCCGGGGTACTGGATTGTGAAGAACAGCTGGGGGCCAAACTATCAGGATGAAGGTTGGATCAATATTAAATACGGAGAATGCGGAATCGGTAAGAAAAATTTCTATTTGACTGGTGTGTATGGGAAATTCCCTATCGTGTATGTTGATGATGATAACACAAATGGTCCTTGGGAGGGAACAAAGGAGTACCCGTATCATATGATTCAAGAGGCTATCCATTCGGTGTATGACGGGTATGCGATTTATGTCATGAATGGAACATACAGGGAACATATTATTATCGATAAATCGATCTCCTTATATGGGGAGGATAGGGAAACGACGATCATTGATGGAGATGGATCTGATGATGTGGTAACTGTCACGGTACCCGGGGTGAAGATCTCTGGGTTTACCATTCAAAACAGTGGGAGCCAACCGTATCATGCTGGTATTAAGACACTTAGTTTAAATTCGAATGTGACTATCGAGGATAGCATCATTCAAAACAATGCGATTGGTATTTACCTTAATTATGCCTATGAAACCTCCTGGAACATTGTTCGGGACAACAGTATCATACATAATGTAAAGGGTATGTATGCACATTGGGCTAACAACGGTCAGATCACTGGAAACACTATCGCTTTTAATGGAGAAATCGGGATTGAGATGCAATGCTGTAAAAATTCGTACATCACAGGGAACATCATTAGTGATAATGGGGTGTATGGTATCTTTTTACGCGGTGCATCCGATCGCAATACCATCACTGGGGGAAACGTCATTCGACAGAACGCTATCGGTGTACAAATCAATGAATCGAAGAGAAACTTGATTAGTAAGAATAATTTTATTGCGAACATCGACCATGCGTCTTTTTACAATGCATTTTTGACGACGTGGAGAAGGAACTACTGGGACGATCGGATGGTGTTCCTTCCCGAGGTGATACGGGGGACGATTGGCAAACGGCAGTTCCCGTGGGTGAATTTTGACTGGTTTACGATGAGGAGACCATTTGGCCATTGACGTAGAGAAGGGAAATTAGGGGACAGAACACCGTATTTCCTAGTTTTTTCACATAATTCTAAAATACCGGTTGTTATTTTACTTATGTTAAAAAACAGGGGACCCCTCATATTATGGTTGACATAGACCTTAAAGACAGAAAAATACTCTACGAACTTGATCTTGACGCGAGACAATCGTTAACCCAAATCGGCAAAAAAGTCGGGTTAAAAAAAGACATCGTATCCTATCGGATACATCGGATGCAGGATGAAGGGATTATTCAGAATTTTTGGACCGCAATAAATACGTTTAAATTAGGGTATCAGGTGTATAGGATCTATATTAATTTTCAGTATGTCAGCTTACAAATCAAAGAGCGGATTATTTCGCATTTCGTGACCCATAGGAATGTTTGGGCGGTTATCTCGCTGAAGGCAGAAGTCGATTTTGATGTCGTTGTATGGGTCAAAGACATCTATGAGTTTTATACGTTCTGGGATAAGACGCTTGATGAGTTTGAGGATTATTTTGCGAAGGTGACCATTTCTCTGTATGTTGAAGCGTTTAATTATAAGAAATCTTTTTTGCTTCCTGGTCATCCTGACAAAGAGGATAGGCTGCTGTATCGGACGACATATGGTGGAAAACCAGTGGAAATCGATAAAGTTGATTACGGGCTTTTAAACGAACTGGCCGTCAACGCTCGTGTCCCCTTGATAGATCTCGCTGAAAAACTTGGGATTTCTTCGCAAGCAGTGAATTATCGGGTAAATAATCTTATGAAACATGGTGTCATAAACGCGTTTCGAGTGAATGTTGATTTGGCGAAGTTAGGACTGCAGCATTATAAGCTTGAGATCTATTTGAAGGATCATAAGCAGAGGCGTGCTATTTGGCAGTATTTACGAGAAAAGCCGTATTGTGATACCCTTAATGTTGCGATTGGTTGGAGTGATTTGGAGTTCGAAATTATTGTAGAAAACGTTCAGCAGTTAGGGGATATCATGGAAGAGATTGATGCAACGTTTCCTAACGCTATTAAGAAACAGAATTTCTGGATTTTTGACAAGGTTCATAAAGAAAGATGGTTGCCTGAGTTTTAACATGCTGTTTTCTTTGGGAGCATCAGGTCGTGTATGGAAAAATACGGTACGTAGAAATACGAATTATGTGATCGTGTGAAGAAATGTAATGTAGCATCAAATCTTTTTTTATCTGCCCGTGTGTACTTTCGTTTGCCCGTTGTTTTACAGTGAGGGGCAAATGCTTGGGCAGATACTTGATGCTACTGCGGTTAGTCCTACTATTGTGCCTATTACGATTGTTTCCATTTTTTTCTCACCATCCTTCATTGATATTTATTATCATGATATACTTTCTCTGTCATTATTTATATACTTGTCGTGACAAAATGACAAAACAAAAATACACCGACCAACGAACTCCCCTCCCGATACAATCCTCAATATCTTGTGCCTTTCCTGTGTGTACTAAAGATCCTGGTAAAGACCCCTAAAGAAAACTATCAATACTCTGATTCACCTCAGTCAGATACTGGTTATAAACCAGAGCGGGCGCAAAAAAAGTTATCAAAAAAACAGTCTGTCCCTTCAGCACTTCGACCTGCTTGACAAACTCCATGACCCCCTCCCGTTCATATACATACTCGATTTCATAGGCCTGCGCAGTGGAAATCGATCGCCAACCACGATGTAAAATCGAATGATTCACCCCACTCTCAGATAACTCCTCCTCAACCTGATCTGCAAACGTGCTTAGCATCTGCCCCTCGCCTAGCGAAAACGGAACACTGATAATCAACGAGACATTGGAGGAATTCTCCGGGGAAAACCAGACTGCGACCGTCGATAAATTATTGGTACGCTGTTGCCACCCGACGGGTGGGTCCAGAGAAAACCCATACTCAGGATTACTATACGAACGAGTGGCTGGTTGTTCCACACACCCGCCGAGAAGAAGAATACCGACCATTACACTCCCAAGACGTATGGCGTTCCTGTTGCTAACCATCAAAAAAGACAACAGACATCAGATATAAAAACACGTCTCCCCCCCTACGAAAAACAGGGAAACAGCATACCCTCGTCTGTCAAAAAAAAAAGAAAAAGAAAAAAAAACAGCGATATCTAGCGTGCTTTGCCGATTTCATCGACTGCTTCAGGGTTTGCAAGCGTTGAGGTATCACCGACTTCTTTACCAAGTGCTTTAGCTCGGATGACTCGTCGCATGATTTTTCCACTCCGCGTCTTTGGCACATCGGAGACAAACCAGATCTCATCAGGTCTAGCCAGTTTCCCCATTTCCTTTGCCACATGCTCACGGAGCAATTTTTTCAACTCATCGGTCGGTTCAATCCCTTTCTTGAGGACCACGAACGAGGTGATCGATTCTCCTTTCTCCTCATGTGGTTTTCCAATGACTGCTGCTTCGGCAACCATCGGATGACTGACAAGGGCAGACTCGACTTCGGAGTTCCCGATCCGATGACCCGAGATCTTCAGCACATCATCCGCCCGTCCCTGGATCCAGAAATACCCATCGCTGTCCTGACGCGTGACGTCACCAGCAAGATAGATGCCTTTGTATTTCCCCCAGTAGGTCTCTTTGTACCGCTCCGGGTTTTTATGGATACCCCGGAGCATCCCCGGCCAGGGATGCAGCAGCACAAGGTTCCCTCCGCCGTTTACCACTGGCTGGCCTTGCTCGTTATACACCGCAGCGGCCATTCCTGGCAACGCCCGTGTTGCCGAGCCAGGTTTTAATGGTGTGATTGGCAATGGTGAAATGACGAAATGCCCGGTCTCGGTCTGCCACCAGGTGTCCATGATCTGACAGCGTTCGCCACCGATGTTCTTGTAGTACCAAATCCATGCCTCCGGGTTAATTGGTTCTCCGACCGATCCAAGGAGTCGTAGACTGCTGACATCATGTTTCTTTACCCAATCTTCCCCGTGTCGCATGAACAGTCGCACACTAGTTGGTGAGGTGTAGAACACACTGACGCCGTACCGCTCGATGATATCCCACCAGCGGTCAGGCTGCGGCCAGTCCGGTGCCCCTTCATAGATGACCGAGGTCGCACCAAGGATGAGGGGGGCATACGCAATGTAGGAATGTCCCGTGACCCAGCCGATATCAGCGGCGCACCAGTAGACATCCTCATCTTTAATGTCAAAGACCCATTTGAGTGTTTGTGCGATACCAACGGCGTATCCGCCATGGGCATGGATGATACCTTTTGGTTTTCCCGTCGTCCCTGAGGTGTAGAGGAAATAGAGCGGGTCGTTTGCATCAAGTTTCTCTGTTTCGCATTCACGAGGCATGTCTTTAATGATGTCATGCCACCAAGAATCTTTGCCGTCGTTCCAGTTGACCTCATCACCGGTCCTCTTATAGACAATGACGTGGTTGACGCTTGGGACCTCTTTGACTGCTTCATCGGTCTGATTTTTCAGCGGCACCTTTTTGCCACGTCGCCAGAAACTGTCACAGGTGATGACCGCCTTTGCTTCACAATCAAGCATCCGATCACGGAACGCAGTGGCGCTGAAACCGGAAAACACCACTGAGTGAATCGCCCCAATCTTAGCACAGGCAAGCATGGCAACCGGCAGTTCAGGGATCATCGGCAGATAAACACCGACACGGTCTCCTTTTTTTATCCCCATTTTCCGCAGTGCGTTTGCCAGTTTGTTTACTTCGATGTATAAATCGTAATACGTCAGTTTTCGAACATCCCCTGGTTCTCCTTCGAAGATGAAGGCGACTTTGTTTTTCCTCCAGGTTTTCACATGCCTATCGACTGCGTCGTGGACGATGTTGTATTTCGCACCAACAAACCATTTCACCCAAGGGGCATCCCATTCCACTGTCTTTTTTGGTGGCGTATAAAATTCAACAAGATCTTTAGCGATTTCATTCCAGAACCATTCCCAGTTGTCTGCTTTTTTGTACAAATCGTCGATTGTCTTGATGTTGTGCTTGTCCATCCACTGTTTCACATTCGTGTTGTTCACAAATTCTTTTGAGGGTTTAAAAACCCGTTTTTCGTCCAAGAGGACCGATATGTTCTCGCCAGTCATGTTTAAAACTCTCCCGGTGTTTTCCATTCATTTGCTGTATTTTTTAATCCTGCTCTCCAAAGGTTTAGAAGACCATGCACGAATGGTCTTTTTCATCATTTCTTTTTACACGATGGGGATGTGCCGCAACAGAGTTGTAGTATAATAAGTTTTTCATATCTTTTTGGAGTTTTTCTTCTAAATATTTACGAGTTGTTTGTAATGATTTTGCGAACAAGCGGTGAGACATCAAACTCTTTAATGATTTCCATGCAATCGAACATATATGTGCTAATAAAAGGCGAGGAGGAAAGTAAAGTGTTTCCCTTTAAGAATCTGATTTTATTTAATTCATCTTCTTTATAGTCCTGATAGGTTCGATATGCAGAAAGGAGGACTGCTTCAAATCTCCTGCTACCAAAAAAAATCGTTTCAGGGGAGTTTAAGAAGGAAAGCTGATGAGCGCTTGGTGCTTTGTTTGGGTTGAAGCTGATGTGATAAAATGCAAGGATTTCTACCCCTAACTTTTTTAGATTCGGCAGAATAAGCATCTTTAGTAAACCTTCTTTGAAGAATTTTTTTTTCATGCGAGCAACGGTATGCCGTGACAGATTTACCAACGCGCCTATTTGTTGAGTGGTTATCGTTGGGTTCTCTACAAGCGCAGTATATACTTTCTTCTCTTTTGATGTTAACTTTGCAGGGGTATTGTCGCGAAAGGGTGCTGGGTTTGTTTTGGTTTTTTTTACTTCCCCAAGGTTAAACAAAGCCTGTAGAAATGAAGAGAAATCAAAGAATTGCAGGATATGGCTTGTTTCAAATGGAAAAATGACCTCGCGCGGATATTCTTTCTCCAAAAGCCCTAGTTTACCAAATGTTTCTGTTCGTATTTCGTTGATTCGTCCGATGTTGGTGTAGTTCTGCGAGAGACTTAAGGAGAAACCTTTCTCGCCCTCCCCAACCGAATAAAAGATTTCATCGAAGACCTCAATTGTTTGTTTGGTGATATCGATTCGCTGTTTGAGAGGAATCACCGGATTGTATTGCATGTAGATGACCGCAAGTAGTTCACAGCCAAGACGATTGAGGAACGGGAAGAGGCATGCTTTGTAGTAGCCCTGTGCAGCGAGCCGCCGTTTAATAGAGGTGAGCGTTGAAAGTTTCATTTGTAATATCTCTGATAGTTCACTGTCTGTAATTGTTGGATGTTTGCAGATGCCGTAGAGGACTTTTTTTTCGTTCTTGTTTAATGGTGTTTGGTTCACAGTCCTTTGATGGATAATATCCATAAATAATTTTCTCTTTTCACCGAAAACTGCTATAAATTTTAGTAGAAAGAGTAATATTTTAGAAAAATTCATCATAATTACAATATCTATGCCCTTGAATTATCTATATGGGAAAGAAAAGACAAAAAGCTTTATTAAATCACTTCTGATTTCTTCACCATTCGACAGTTCGAGAGGCTAGATTATGGGAAAAACAATTACCGAAAAAATACTTGCTACCCACACTATTGAAGGAAAACCAGAAAAAGGAAAAGAAGTCGGCATCAAAATCGACCAAACGCTCACCCAGGATGCCACTGGAACCATGGCGTACCTGCAATTCGAGGCAATGAATGTCCCTCATGTAAAAACCGAGCTATCGGTAAGTTACGTTGATCACAATACTGTCCAAATCGGATTTGAAAACGCAGACGATCACAGATACCTCCAAAGCGTCGCAGCAAAATACGGAATCATCTTCTCACGTGCAGGCAACGGTATCTGCCATCAGGTCCATCTCGAGAGATTTGGAAAACCTGGAAAGACATTACTTGGGTCTGATTCGCACACTCCAACCGGAGGTGGTATCGGCATGATCGCCATTGGAGCTGGCGGTCTTGACGTCGCCGTCGCCATGGCTGGCGGTCCCTTCTACCTCACCTATCCAAAAGTCATCAAAATCAACCTAACCGGGAAACTCAGACCATGGGTCGCTGCTAAAGACGTGATACTAAAAGTCCTTGAGATTTTCTCGACAAAAGGAAACGTCGGAACTGTCTTTGAATACGGCGGCGAAGGCGTCAAAACACTCTCCGTTCCTGACCGCGCAACCATCACGAACATGGGTGCAGAATGCGGTGTCACCACATCAGTATTCCCTAGCGATGAAATCACAAAACAATTCCTCAAAGCACAAGGCAGAGAAAAAGACTGGGTCGAGCTGCTTGCTGATGACGATGCATCGTATGATCGAGTCGTCGACATCAATCTTAGTGACCTAGAACCGCTTGCGGCAACCCCGCACAGCCCCGGCAACATCAAGAAAATCCGCGATATCGAAGGTCTCGATGTCGATCAAGTCTGCATCGGAAGCTGCACGAACTCCTCCTACACTGATATGATGACCGTAGCAAACATCCTGAAGGATAAGAAGGTTCACCCAAACGTCAGTTTCGTCGTCGCCCCTGGGTCACGGCAGGTCCTTGAGAACATAACCCACGATGGTGGCCTGACCAGTCTCCTGAGCGCCGGTGCGCGACTTGCTGAATCCGCCTGCGGGTTCTGCATCGGCAATAGCCAATCACCGAAATCCGGGGCGATTTCACTGCGTACAAGTAACCGGAACTTTCTTGGCAGATCGGGCACCAAAGATGCGCAAGTCTACCTTGTCAGCCCTGAGACGGCTGCTGCTGCCGTCATCACCGGGAAAATCACGGACCCACGGGATTTAGAAAAAATCGGCATCACCTACCCAAAAGTGGAAATGCCAAAGAAATTCTACCTTGATGACAGCATGTTCATTCTGCCGCCAGCAGACTCCTCAAAAATAAAAATCCAACGTGGACCAAACATCGGCGAACCACCGAAAAACACCCCGCTGCCTGACGACATCACCGCGGAGGTGACCATCAAAGTCGGCGATGAGATAACCACAGACCATATCATCCCTGCAGGGGCGAAAATGAAGTATCGCTCAAACGTCCCAAAATACTCCGAATTCCTGTTCGAAGTCGTCGACCCGAAATTCTATGAACGTGCAAAGAAAATACAGCAATCCGGTCTGCATAACGTGATTGTCGCTGGTGTCAGCTATGGTCAAGGCTCCTCCCGGGAGCATGCTGCCCTCTGTCCGATGTATATGGGCGTAAAAGCAGTGATTGCGAAAAGCATGGAACGCATACATAAGGCGAATTTAATTAACTTTGGCATCCTTCCCTTAACATTTGTAAACAAGGATGATTACCAGTTGGTCGACCAAGGAGATCACCTTGATATCCGTGGTGTACGCACGGTCCTTTCCGGCAAAGAAACCACCCTGAACGTCGTCAATACGACAAAAAAGAAGGAATTTCAAGCGACCTTTGATCTCTCAGAACGCGACAAGTACATCATCCTTGCGGGAGGATCACTAAACTATATAAAATGAGATGATAGGAGGAATCACACACATGGAAAAACCAAAAGGACCAACAGAAAAAATCCAGGTGAAAAACACGATAGTGGAAATCGATGGGGACGAGATGACCAGAGTCATGTGGGCAATGGTCAAAGAAAAACTTCTCTTCCCGTTTCTTGACATGAAGCTTGAGTACTATGACCTCGGCTTGAAAAAACGTGATGAGACCGACGATACAATCACTCTTGATGCCGCAAACGCGATAAAGAAGCATGGCGTGGGTGTCAAATGTGCAACCATCACACCAAACAAGGACCGCATCAAAGAATACAACCTGAAGAAAGAGTGGCCAAGCCCAAACGGGACGATACGGGCAGCGCTTGATGGCACCGTGTTCCGGAGTCCTATCCTTGCAAAAAACATTCCGCCAGGGGTTCGGAACTGGACAAAACCAATCCATATTGGTAGACATGCCTATGGCGATGTCTACAAAAACCAGGAAATCCGAGTACCCGGTCCAGGGAAAGGAGAACTGATTTTTACCCCAGCAGATGGTTCGCAACCAATGCGTCTTACCATACAGGAGTTCAAAGGACCAGGCATTCTCCAAGGGATCCATAACACGGACAAATCAATAAACAGCTTTGCCAAAGCATGTTTCACCTATGCACTCGATCAAAAAGTGCCGTTGTGGTTTGCGACCAAAGATACCATCTCGAAAACCTATGATGCACGATTCCGGCAGATCTTCCAAGAGGAGTATGAAAAGAACTGGAAGAACAAATTTGAAGAGGCAGGAATCGAATATTTTTTCACCCTCATCGATGATGCAGTCGCTCGTATCATGAAATCCAATGGCGGCATGCTCTGGGCATGTAAGAACTATGATGGGGACGTCATGTCAGATATGCTTGGGTCAGCGTACGGCAGTCTTGCGATGATGACTTCAGTACTGGTATCGCCACAAGGATTCTTCGAATACGAAGCTGCCCATGGGACCGTACAAAAACATTATTACAAATATCTAAAAGGTGAAAAAACCAGCTCGAACCCCATGGCACTGATCTTTGCATGGACCGGTGCACTGAGGAAACGAGGGGAACTGGATGCCACACATGATGTCGTCGACTTCGCCCATAAACTCGAACAAGCATCACTGCAGACTATCGAAGGCGGCATTATGACCGGTGACCTTCTAAAGGTAGCGACACCAAATCCGAATAATAAACAAGTTAATACCGAAGAGTTCATCGACATAATCGCAAGGAATTTAATAGAAAAATTGTAAGAAAAGGAGGATATTGTATGGCACAGAAAGCAATACGAGAGGCAGACGGCAAACGCATGATAGCCCGTCTGCTAAAGGAGTATACCAATGGAAAATATACAATTCATGAGAAATATGTCACGATTGGACCAGACACCGATCTGAAGAAACTGCCCACCACCTATAAATGGCTTACAAAGGAGAAACTCGTCGTAAAACCAGACCAGCTCATCAAAAGACGAGGAAAAAGCAAACTGTTGTTGTTAAACGCGGACTGGAAGGATGCGGAGAAATGGGTAAAGGAACGCATGAGCAAACCAGTCACCGTTGGCACCGTGACCGGGATACTGGATCATTTCATCGTCGAACCATTCGTCCCGCATAATGAAACCGACGAATATTACCTAGCATTCCTCTCACAGCGAGAGGGTGACCAGATCCTCTTTCATCATCAGGGTGGAATCAATGTCGGTGACATTGATGCAAAGGCAGTCCGGATGAATGTCCCTATAGGGACGGTCCCTTCGGCTTCCGACATTCAAAAAACCCTGCTGGGGAACGTACCAAAGGAACGACAGGGTCTCATTGCCGGCTTCATTGAAGGCATGTTCAAATTCTATGTGGATCTGAACTACACCTACCTTGAGATCAACCCGTTTGTCGTCGTACAGGACCGTATCGTTCCCCTTGACCTTGCCGCAAAACTCGACGACACCGCTGAGTTTGTCAGTGGGAAGAAATGGGGCGGCATTGAACTTCCCTCTCCGTTTGGCAGGATGCTTACAAAAGAAGAAGCATACATCGAGGAGCTTGATTCCAAGACCGGCGCATCGCTGAAACTGACGGTTCTAAACCCACAGGGGCGTGTCTGGACCATGGTCGCGGGCGGTGGGGCTTCCGTTATCTATGCGGATACCATCACAGACCTTGGCTTCATGAGCGAGATGGCCAACTACGGCGAGTACTCAGGTGATCCCAACGAAGAATTCACCTACCTGTATGCGAAAACAGTTCTTGATCTTATGACACGCAAGAAGAATCCCAAAGGAAAATTCCTTCTCATCGGTGGCGGTATCGCAAACTTCACTGATGTCGCCAACACATTCAAGGGAATTGTTCGGGCATTAAAGGAGTACAAAGAAAAACTCCGTGAACATAAAGTAAAAATCTACGTCCGGAGAGGTGGACCGAATTATAAAGAGGGACTGCGGATTATGCGGGAGCTTGGTGAACAACTTGGTGTCCCCATCGAGGTGTACGGACCAGAGACACATATGACTAAGATTGTCAGTATGGCTCTGAAAGGAGGTAAATAACCATGGCCGGAAAGAAAGACTATATTTTATTTGATAAAGACACTCAGGCGTTCATCTATAACATGCAGACCAACGCGGTGCAACGGATGTTGGACTTCGATTACGTTGCAGGGAGAAAAAACCCTTCTGTTGCTGCAATTATCAATCCAACAGGAAACGACAGCTTCCAAAAGTTCTTCTTCGGGCCAAAGGAAATCCTCCTCCCTGTCTACAAATCGTTGAAAAACGCCGCGAACCGACATAAGACTGTCGATGTGATGATTAACTTCGCCTCGTTTCGCTCTGCTGCAGCGTCGACCGAGGAAGCTTTTTCGATTCCACAACTGCGGACCGTTGTAATAATCGCCGAAGGTGTCCCAGAACGCCGGATGCGCGAACTCATTGTAAAAGCACAACAGCTACACAAGGTCATCATTGGTCCTGCGACGGTCGGGGGTATCGTCGCTGGTGCGTTTAAGATTGGTAACACCGGTGGGACGATTGAGAATATCATGGAATCAAAACTCCATCGACCAGGCTCCGTTGGTTTCGTATCAAAATCTGGTGGGCTTAGCAACGAGGCGTACAACATTGTGTCTCAGAACACCGATGGTTTGTACGAGGGAATCGCCATTGGCGGCGATCGGTACCCAGGATCCACCTTACTTGATCATTTACTTCGCTACGAAAAAAACCCTGACATTAAGATGCTGGTGTGCCTTGGTGAGGTCGGTGGGTCTGATGAATATACGATTGTGGAGGCTTTGAAGAAGAAACAGATCACAAAACCCCTTGTCATGTGGGTGACTGGGACCTGCTCGAAAGCATTTAAGACCGAGGTGCAGTTCGGGCATGCCGGAGCGAAGGCAGGTTCAGATGTAGAGACCGCTGATGCAAAGAACGCTGCATTAAAGGCAGCTGGTGCGGTTGTCCCCAACTCGTTTGATGACTACGGTGAGAAAATCGGTATGGTCTATAAGAAGCTCGTCAAAAAGAAGGTCATTGTCCCAAGGCCAGAGCCGCCTGTCGTCAAAATGCCCATGGACTATAACGCTGCAGTGAAAGCAAAAATCATCCGCAAGCAAGCAAGCTTCATCTCCACTATTTCTGATGACCGTGGTGAGGAGCTGTTGTACGGACCTCTGAAGATTACCGAGGTGTTCAAGAAGGACATTGGGATTGGTGGCGTGCTTAGCATCCTGTGGTTCAAGCGATTAATGCCGAAGTATGCGACCAAGTTCATCGATATGTGCATCATGGTGACTGCTGATCATGGTCCCGCGGTGTCCGGGGCGCATAACACGATTGTTGCGGCACGAGCTGGGAAAGACCTGATTTCGTCCCTTGTCTCCGGGATGCTGACGATTGGTCCACGGTTCGGTGGAGCTATTGATGGTGCAGCCCAGATGTTTTCTGAGGCGTTGGATAGTGGAAAGACCCCGCAGCAATTTGTCGATGGCATGAAGGCAAAAGGAGTCAACATCCAGGGGATTGGTCATCGAGTCAAATCGATTCACAACCCTGATATGCGGGTGACCATCATCAAGAACTACGCAAAAAAACATTTCAAAAGAACGGCACTACTGGACTATGCTCTTGAGGTGGAAAAAATCACGACCTCAAAACGGGATAATTTGATCCTAAACGTCGACGGGTGTATCGGTATCTGCTTTGCGGATATGCTGCGTTCAGAGATGAAGAAAGAAGAGGCGGATGAATACATCAAGATGGGCGCGTTGAACGGATTGTTCGTCCTTGGCAGGAGCATCGGGCTTATTGGTCATTTCCTCGACCAGAAGCGTCTGAAACAAGGCTTATACCGACATCCCTGGGACGACATCGCCTACATGCTTCCTGAAAAATAGACCAACTACAAGGTACGCTATCTCTTCGATTCTTCTTTTTTTTTTTTAAGATATTGTTATTGTATACACTCGAAAAATAAAAGATGGGAAGTATTATTCCTTGATAATACCCCTGTTTACTTTGAAAGAGATATCTCGATTGATGAGACGTTTGAGGTTCGTCCTTCCTCGTTGGTGATTGATTCTGTTCCGATGCGTATCTCTTTGATCTTTGCATCTTGGACAAACCGGTTTCTGGTGATCTCTGCTGCATCGACCGCTCTGCTGATCGCTCGGCCACGTGCCTTGATGACGACTTCGGTGGATCCGCTGTTGAATTGCGTCACGACTGCCAGAACGTAGCTCATAGGTGGTTTGTTTCCAACATAGATCACGTTTTCTTCGCTTTCTTCTTTTGCTGTCATAAACTATACCTCTCTGTAAGTTTCTCGGTTAGTGTGCGGTCTTAACTGCGTGATTGTTTATATATGTTTCGTAATTCTGTCTCTTATGGTCCCGATGTTTTTACCAACATCTTGATTTTTGCAAGCACGTCTTGTGGGTTTTTCCCCAGGATGCGAATCATCGGTTCTTTTCCTACCGAGCCGGTGTCATAAATAATGTCCGGGACATACCCACAGGTCATGATAGCCTGTGTTGTCCCCCATTCCATGGTTGAGGGGGCGGTTGGTGGCTCAAGGTTCCTGTCAAACGACCCGACCGTAAAACCGATGGTTCTGCATTGATGCAATGTTTCGTGCAAGTAGCGGATGTTTAGTGCGGAACGCATGGTTTGGTCATATGATCGTGCGGCAAGAACAATCGATGCGACGTGTTTTGAGGCGCCAAAATCAAGGGTGCCGCAGAGAACAGGTCGTTGCGTATGTTTGGTGATCCTTCCGTTGATTGCACAGACCTCATCTCTTGTCGTTGCATTGGGGAGGCTGTAGGCAAAGTTCATCCCGACCTCAGGAATCATTTGGGGAGGGAGAAAACCCACGAGTGTTTCTACCGCGGTTTTCAACTGCAGCCAGACATCGAATCGTCCGTTGTTTCGTAGGAGAGGGGGAACTTGAATCGTTGACGAATGGTTCAGCACATCAGCACCCTTCCCAGGGGAGTATCCCTCATGGATCATGCTCCAGACAATGGATTTTGCTTTCTGTACTGCAATACGCGGTGGCTCCCCTGCTGCAAGCAGTCCGGTGATAAGCGCGGAAAGCGTGCAACCGGACCCATGTGCTTTCTTCAAAGGGATCCGCGGGAGGGCAAAGCGATGAGTCTGTTTTCCGTCGTAGAGGAAATCAACAGCCATGTCGCCTGGCAGATGCCCGCCTTTCAGAAGGACATACGTCGGACCGAGGTTAAAGATGGTTTTACAGGCGTTTTCTACGTTTCTTTCCAGGGTGACTTCCAAGTCCGACAGTACGCATGCCTCTGGGATGTTTGCAGTCACCATCAATGCATGCGGCAGAAGGTCCTGTTTGAGCGCAGCAAGAAGGCTGTGATTGGCTAGTGTATCGCCACTGGTCGCGGCCATCACCGGGTCAACCACTGGTTTTATCTGATACTCCCGTAGTTTTTTCGAAACGACCTTGACGATTTCCTCATCATACAGCATCCCAGTCTTTACTGCAGCAATAGAAAAATCATCAAACAGGCTTTCGAGCTGCTGATCAATGAAATCGGCTGGTACTTTGTGGATGGATCGTACCTGTTGTGTATTTTGTGCGGTGACGCAGGTAAGCACCGTCACCCCATGGATACCTAAGTATGTAAATGATTTGAGGTCCGCCTGGACGCCTGCGCCGGCTGAGGAATCTGAGCCTGCGATACTTAGTGCAACCTTTTTTTGCATTCAGAGATTAAATGACGTACTAATTTATATGGATTCTTCCTTGCTTTGTTTCATCATCGAGAGTAAAACCAGACCGAAATCGAATTGAAAAAAAATATGAAGAATCGATTTATGTTTCGTTGACGTACGGGACAAGATTCCCATCGTCTTGCTCTTCAAAAAGCGGTATTTGCTTTGGGACAGTCTTATGTTCTATCATCACATAGTTTTTTGTGGCCATCTCTTCGACCCCTCCAGTGTTGTTCTCAGGTCAAGAAGCAGCAAGAATCAGGATGATAAACAGGTGTGGTAGTCGTGTAAGTGATCCCGATAACTCCTTCTCAATCTCTCCAATTTTTCTGTAACCCTTGTTGGGTACATATACTTTCGTATTTGTGCAAAAAAACCATGTCGTGTCATGGCAAGAAAATTTTTTTTACAAAAAAAGGGAAGGATGCTGGTCTCACTAGGAGGGATGGGATGCACTCTACAACTACCAGCTTAATTCCTTCCAGGGCAAAGAATTTGCTACTGTCTTAAGAACCTTGTTTGCAGACGAATATGCAGATATGTATGCAAGTGCAGTCTCATCGCATGTTAGTTTACCAGGTTTACCCAGGAGGGGTAAATTTATATGCTGGTTTTTTTTACCACATTTTGGGAAATTTGCCTATCTTTTACCACCATGGTGTTGATGATGTCTGAACTCACAGAAGATAAACCAGGAAAGCAGATACTGCTCTTAGGAAACGAAGCGATCACGCGCGGTGCCCTTGAGGCAGGAATAGATGTTGCGACCACCTACCCCGGGACTCCATCGTCTGAGATTGCTGATACGTTCTCTGCGATTGCGCAGGAAGCGACCCGGCAGAACAAAGACCCCGGGTTCTATTTCCAGTACTCGGTCAATGAAAAAGTCGCCTTAGAGGTCGCTGCAGCCGCATCGTTCTGCGGCCTGCGGTCATTGACCTGCATGAAACACGTCGGTCTGAATGTCGCAAGTGACACGTTCATGACCTACATGTATGTCGGCTGTCGTGGCGGTCATATCATCGTGTCAGCTGACGACCCGTACTGTCATTCGTCGCAAAACGAGCAGGACAACCGATATTTCGCGTTGTTTGGCGGCGCACCGATGCTTGAGCCGACGACACCGCAGGAAGCAAAAGAGATGACGCGAATCGGCTTTGACATTTCAGAACAACTTTCATTACCGCTGCTCTTGCGGACGACCACCAGGCTAAACCATTCGCGAGGGCCAATCACGCTTCATTCGATGCAGCAACCACGGAAAAAAGGGACCTTTACCAAAGACCCGTTGCTTGTGACTGTCCCTGCGACCGCACGGGCGAAACACCCAGTCCTGCTCAAACAGCTTCAGGAAGCAGAGAAAATCTCAGATAAATCACCATTTAACGAAATCATCACCGTAGGAAAACCAAAGGACGTCGGGATCGTCACCTCCGGTGTCTCCTATACCTATGTCAAAGAGATGGCGGAGGAGCTCAACCTCAATGTAAAGATATTGAAACTCGGCATGACCCATCCGATCCCCCGGACCATGTGCGAAACATTCATCACATCATGCTCGTCCATTGTCATGGTCGAAGAACTCGAACCGTTCCTTGAGAACCAGTTCAAGCAACTCGCCTTTGATATCGGCGCTGACGTACAGATCTACGGTAAATCAACTGGTCATTTCTCCCGGCTCTATGAATACACCCCTGATATCGTCGCAGAAGCCTTCTCAAAAATCTTCAACGTAAAAAACCCGTTCCCAAAACCACCCCAGTCCACTCTTAAAGCCCCCCGACGTCCACCATCACTCTGCCCAGGCTGTCCACATCGCGCCACGTATTATGCGGTGAAGAAGGCAGCACCAAAAGACACGGTGTATCCGACGGACATCGGATGCTACACCCTTGGTAAAGAACCGCCGCTAGAGATGGCTGATGTGCTGCTGTGCATGGGCTCAAACGCAGGCATGGCTTGTGGTTTTTCTGTTGCGACCGATCAGAAGATCATCTCGTTCATGGGGGATTCCACGTTCTTCCATTCAGGGATCCCACCGATCGTCAACGCAGTGCATCACAACCATGATGTGGTGATCACGGTGCTTGATAACCGGACCACGGCGATGACTGGTCATCAACCGCACCCGGGAACCGCCTATGACGGCATGGGACGACAGGCGAGACTTATCAAAGTCGAGGATGTCGTGAAAGGCTGCGGTGTGGAGCATATAGAGATTGTCGATCCCAACAAGATCAAAGAGACGACCGCTGCGTTCAAACGTGCGTTGGAGTTCAAAGGCCCATCCGTGGTCGTCAGCAAATCACCCTGTATCTTACTGGAGGTGCAGCGGAAACGGAAAGCAAAAGAAGAAATCCAGCTTTACCAGATCAATCAAGAAGTCTGTAAACGATGCAAGACCTGCATCGGCAGGTTCGGCTGCCCCGCGTTCTATTTTGCGGAGGACGGCAGCGTTCACATCGATCCAGCGCAATGTAACGGTTGTGGGAACTGCGTGCAGGTCTGTCCGTTTGGTGCGATCTCAGCGGAGGAGAGCATATGAAGAAAAAAACAAGCATCGTCCTGACCGGTGTCGGCGGACAAGGGGTCATCACGGCTGCGAATCTATTAGGAAAAACCGCGGTGAAAGCAAAGGTCGGTGTGTTCGTCTCAGAGATCCATGGGATGGCGCAGCGTGGCGGTGCGGTCGTCTGCACGGTACGGTTAGGTGAGGTCTCCAGCCCGCTGCTGCCTAGTGGGACTGCGGACGTCCTGCTGAGCATGGAGCCTGTCGAGGCGCTGCGGAACATCTGCTATGTTCATAAGAAAACAAAGGTAATCACCGATAAAACCCCGGTCATCCCGTTTACGGTCGCGGTGGGCGGCGAGCAGTACCCCAAGGTCGAGGAGATCTTCAAAGAACTCGCGACCCATGCTGATTTGTATACCATTGATGCCTTGCAGATTGCAAAGGAGGCAGGTGCGGTAATCACGAAGAACACGGTGATGCTTGGAGCGCTTGCCGCAAGCGGTGTATTGCCGTTCAAACCGGACGTCTTGTTAGAGACCATCCTTGAAGCGGTCCCTGAGAAATACAGAGAGGTTAACAAGAAGGCATTCCAGGGTGGGATGAAGGCGATAAAAAAATAAGTGTTATCATTGTATGTTTTTTTTATCCTATAAAATCCCAGATTGGTTTTCGCCAGCAGTTCCGGAGGATGCCAATTTTAAGATTAACCACTGTTTTTCCATCATCTTTGATTATCAAATGATTTCCCTTGATTTTTCCAAGCAGGATGAAACTGACCTGATCCTTTTGCAGTTGACTTTCAAACAAGCTTTGCTTTTCTTTTTTCACCTCGACGACCCATCGAGTGTTCGACTCGGAAAACAATTTACAATCGGACCGTAGGTCTTTGCCAACCGCTGAAATATCGATTGTTGCCCCAAGATTCCCACCAATCGCCATCTCCGCAAGACACGCACCAAGACCTCCTTCACTGAGATCATGACACGCGGCGACATACTGTTTCTTCATACACGCAAGCAATCCTTTCATACACTGCTTAAGGATCTCCGGGTCTGTTCTTGGGACAATCCCTCCCTCAATCTTCATCATCTGGTAGTATTCAGAGCCGCCAAGCTCCTTCTCTGTTTGTTTCCCCACGAGATACACCGAGTTTTCTTCTGTTTTGAAATCACTAGTGACACAGGCTCGAATGTCATCGACGATCCCCACCGCGAAGATCTCCGGTGTGGGCGGGACTGCGGTTTTCACAGACTCGTTGTAGAAACTGACGTTGCCTGACACATACGGTAAATCTAAAGCCCGACCGATGTCGCCAAGCCCCCGGCAGGCTTCATAGAATTCTCCCATGCGTTCAGGTTTTTCCGGGTTGCCGAAGTTCAGACAATCAAGCAGACAATCGGGGACTGCGCCTACTGCTACCAGGTTCCGGCATGCCTCGTCAACCGCGGACATCGCACCCCAGTACGGGTCGCGTTCCACGAACCGTGGGTTCACATCAGCGGTCACCGCCAGCCCCTTCCAGGAATCCTCTAATGGTTTTAGTACAGTAGCGTCCCCATGGGTCTCCATCCCAAGTTTCCCTTGCAGGGGTTTAATCACGGTGTTTCCCCGTACCTCATGGTCGTACTGGCGGATCACCCATTCCTTCGACGCGATATTCGGTGACGATACCACTTTTTGTAACGTTTCATTGAAATCGGGCAGTACGAAGTTTTTTTCAGCGGTCTGCTGTTTTTTGATAATAACTGGTCGTGTGCATTCATCGTACACCGGGCCACCGGTCATAAACTCCAGGTCCATCTCCAGGATCTTCTGTCCTTTGAGAAACACTCTGATGACCTGCTCTTTGATAACCGTCCCAACCACCATTGCGGTCACATCCCATTGTGTGCAGATATGAAGCACGGTCTGCACGTTCTCTGGCGCAACCAGCATCATCATCCGCTCCTGGCTTTCCGAGACCCAGATCTCCCAGGGTTTGAGGCCCTCCTCCTTTAATGGCACGGTATCAAGATGGATTTCTGCTCCCATATTCGCGGAGTACGCAAGCTCACCAGACACACATGATAGTCCCCCGCCACCGAAATCCTTGAAGCCTTCCAAAAGTCCTTTCCTGTTGCATTCCAGGCATGCATGAATCACTGGTTCTTTGGTGATCGGGTCTCCCACCTGCACCGCTGACCTGCTGCTCTCCTCGCTTTCATCGGTCAGTTCCGCAGAAGCAAAGTTCACTCCATGAATACCATCCCTGCCGGTCTTTCCGCCGACGTAGATGTACACGTTTCCTGGTGCTTTCGCCCAGCTGTGCACCAGCTCATTTTTTTTCATAATGCCGATGCAACCAACATTCACCAGACAGTTCCCGGTGTACCCCTCGTGGAAGTAGACTTGCCCGGCAAGCGTGGGGATCCCGATACGGTTCCCATAGTCGCGGATGCCATCCACGACTCCTTTGAAGAGATACACAGGGTGTTTGACTCCTTTGGGGAGTTTCTCAAACGGATAATCTAAAGGTCCGAAGAACAAGGGATCGATGTACGCGATCGGTTGAGCTCCCATGCAAAGAACATCTCTGACAATGCCGCCAACACCGGTCGCGGCACCACCATACGGTTCTATGGCAGACGGATGGTTATGTGACTCAAGTGCGACACAGTAATAATGGTTTTTGTCAAACTCCATGACTCCTGCGTCCTCACGGGCGATGATGCGTTTTTCATCCACATTAAAAACATATTTTTTTAATGGCACCTTTGAGGATTTATAGCAGCAATGCTCAGACCAGGCTTGCCCAAGTGCCTGCAGTTCAATGTCGGTCGGGCTCCTCCCTTGTTTTGCAAAATATTCCTTGATCCGTTTCATCTCAGGCAGGGCCAATGCAAGCCCCATCCGGTTGCTGATCTCCAGTAATTCCTTCTCAGAGGCAGCATGCAGATCAACCTCGTAGGTCTCAATATCCTCCCTGATTTTTTTGAATAAACTATCAAGTTGCACATCCACTCCCCCTTACTTTTTTTCCTCAACCGTGATGTCATACTGATGGATGACAGGGTTGGTGAGTAACCGCTGGCAGATCTGCTCGACGTCTCTTCTCACCTGGTCCTCATCAGCTCCATCGATGAGGAGGTCAAACGTCCTGATGGTCTTCACCTGCTGCACGTTCGTAAAACCAAGCAGATGGATCGCTTTGAGGGTGTTTGCCCCCTCAGGGTCTGAGATGCCTTTCTTGAGGTGAACGGTTACTTTTGCTTCGAACATACCTATCGCGCCGCCTAATCGGAAAATAGATAGATTAAGGTATCGTCCCTCAGAGTTTGTTTAGCACACTTTGCACCTGTTTTTTAAACTGATCGAGACTTCCGTTGTTGGGGATGATGATATCTGCTTCTGCGATGACGCTTTGCACACCCCAGGAAATCTCCCGTTTGTCCCGCTCCTGAAGATCTTTGAGGTCCTTGCTATCGTCGCTCCTCCGTCTAGCGATTGCTCGCTTGCGTCGCAGCTCCTCAGCTGCCGTAATTGCGATGATAACAAAATCCAACCCGAGATTCTTTTTGAAATAGTCGATCTCTTCCCTGTTGCGGACGCCATCGATAACGACGATGGGCGGGTTGTTGAAGGAATGGATTTTCTCAACGGTCTGTTTCGCCCAGACATCCATGCCGTATGTCTTACGCATGCTGTGTGCAACGTTGCCTACGTTGTGGTCATCCAGGGGTCTTCCTTGTCGTTTGGTCTCCTCCCATACAAGATCACCCATCCTGACCACCGGTATCCCCTTGTCTTTGGCAAGTTGTACCGCCTCTGATTTCCCTGAGGCAGGCATGCCGGCAAACGCGATGACTTTCATTGAACCGTATTCCTACTTGATAATGATGAATGCAGGGGACGAGATTTGAACTCGCGGAGACCTGCGTCATAGGGTCCTAAGCCCTACCCCTTAGACCATGCTCGGGTACCCCTGCAAATCTTGCGGACGCTAATACCATCACGTAATGAAAAATGTTTGTACAAATGACTCGCTCACGGTTTTCTTACTTTTTTATATCCCGCAGGAGCAATTGTTCACCATATTTCTTGTAACATTCTTCGCAGTATTTCCGTGCGATCAGGGAATGGATGTGGGCGGTGATTCCTTTTTCTACGTAATGAAGGTCGTTCGGGAGAATCTGTTTGTCGCAGTAGATGCACACGGTGGGAAACTGCGAATGTCTGGTGACCAAACATGTTTCAAGATTCTTTTCCATCATCTCTCCTCTCTAGTATATTCCCATGTTTTGGTATTAAAACCTTCCGGCGTATCTCGTCATAGGATGTGTGTGTTAGGTTTAAGTATAAGCAACAGTATTCCCGAAAGATATTTCATACATATGGCGGCAACGACTGCCTCCCATAGCGAGCATTCATCTCTTTCTGGGGTGGTGCCTATAAGGGTGGGGTAGTCAGGAAATCCCGACGGGCCCATAACCCGTAGACCAATGGTTCAAATCCATTCCCCGCTACTTTCTTTTTTTTCTTCAAAACACCAGGTTTATTAATTCCCAAGGGTTTTTGCATGACTGTGAGAAAGCAACCAACAGACCGGTTCTGGGAAATCGACACCCTCCGAGGCATCGCTGTCTGCATGATGATTACCTATCATCTTTTTTTTGACCTGAACTATTTCGGCGTGTATTCTATGGATTTATACTCCCTTCCGGTTCTCCTTTTCCTCTACCCTATCGGAACCGTATTTTTGCTCTTGGTTGGCATCTCCCTTACGCTGAGTTATTCACGGGCGAAACAGACACATACCAAAGCTCAACTGCGGATAAAATATTTAAAAAGAGGAAGCGGGATTTTTGGACTTGGCATGCTCGTCACCCTGGTCACCTGGGTGTATCCCCATGACGGGTTCATCGTCTTTGGGGTTCTGCATTGTATCGGCCTTTCCATCCTGCTTGCATACCCGCTTATCTCGTCTCGTGCTTTGGCGTTCTTGGTTGGAGTTCTCTGTATCGGCCTTGGTGTGTTCCTACAAAACATGGTGACTGTTGATTTTCCTTGGCTTCTCTGGATTGGATTTGTCCCACGGCAGTTCTACACGCTTGACTATTTTCCCTTGCTTCCATGGTTTGGTGTGGTGTTGATCGGCATCTCTCTAGGAAATACCCTTTACCAAAACAATACACGGAGATTCAAAATAAATGAATATTCACACAATCCTGTGAGCCGATTGTTTTGTTTCCTTGGCCGATATTCTCTCCTTGTCTATCTGCTTCATCAACTACTCATCGTCGGATTGCTGTATGTGTTTTTCCTCAGATAATCGGTTCACGAATCGTGTAATACGAGGGATCGTTGTGATCAGATGGACCTTTTTGGTGTCCTCCGTTGTCTTGAAATCCCGCAGCATCCAGTAGACGTGATCTGCGACCTCGACTGGCTCCTGTCTGTTCTCATACTGTTCGTACAACTCGATGAAACGGAGGATCTGCTTTTGAATGTCCACGGAGTTTTGATGAAACACCCAGGGACAATGCTGCGCTTCTCTGCCGATCATGACAAGGTCACAGCCTGTTTTCTGTAAAAAAACAATCCCGCTATGATAGCTAGTAACATCACCGTTCGCAATCACCGGGATATGAAGCTTTTCCTTGATCTGTTTCATAATAGTCCAGTTGACTTTCCCCGCGTATCCCTGGTCTGCGGTGCGGCCATGGACGCAGACAGCCTGGACACCTGTGTTTTCAATAAGCCTGGCGACCGTGACGCCATTGATATGCTGGTTGTCCCATCCGATGCGTATCTTAGCAGTCACTGGTTTTTCTGTCGCATCGACCATGGCTTTAAGCAAGCGTTCCAGCGTTGGAAGGTCCTTTAGGAGGGTAGCGCCACATCCTTTCTGCACATAATCCTCTTCGATACACCCGACGTTCAGGTCGATGATATCAGCGAACTGCTCGACTGCTTGGACTGCGGTAACAAGAAGGTCTCTTTCACTGCCGATGAGCTGGACACTCACGGGTCGTTCGCAGTCCTGAATATTGAGAAATTGTTCGACTTGCTTTGTGGTTTTCTTGCTAATCAGATCTGCGTCGATCATCTGCGTATAGATTAGTCCCGCACCGTTTTCCTTGCACAGCATCCGAAACGCGGTACAGCTCACCCCTGCTAAGGGCGCAAGCACAAAGCGATTCTGTATTTTAACAGCTCCAATTCTCATAGGACATAACAACGGTAGCATTATCGATAATGTAATTTCAGATGCGGTACACTCACCCCAGATCCTTTCGTGACACATCCCACACGTTTGACGGTGGCATCAGAGTATCTCCTAAGGATTTCTATCGTCTCCATCTCATCGTCTGCAGAGACAATGACTGCAAATCCCATTCCCATGTTGAAGATCTGATACATCTCATAGTCATCGATGTTGCCATGATCTCTCAGAAACGAAAAAATCGGCTGAGGATCCAAGGGGTCATCCAACACATAGTGTACGTTTTCTTTTAATCGAGGGATGTTCCAAAGTCCACTTCCTGTGATATGGGCACAGCCATGGACATCGATTTTCTTGAAGAGCTTTAGGATTTCCTTGACATAGATCCTTGTCGGCGTCAGCATGATCTCTCCGATTGTCTTCCCCGGGTACAACCCATCAGGAAACCGATCCTTGTAGGAGAATTCTGCTTCATCGACGACTCTCCGAGCAAGTGTGTACCCGTTGGAATGAATACCACTGCTGCTCAGTCCGATGATCACGTCACCCAGCTGCACCGAGTCTCCAAGGATGATGCGGTTTTTTTTCACATATGCAAGGCAGGTTCCCGCAAGGTCAAACCCGTTGATAAGCTCAGGCAGGTCCGCGGTCTCCCCGCCGACTATCGAGATGTTCGCGAGTCTTGCTCCTTTCTCCAGTCCCTTGCCGATTTCCTTGGTGATTGTTGGGTCTGGGTCTTCCATGGCTAGGTAATCGACAAACGCAAGTGGCTCTGCACCGACGCATAAGGCGTCATTGACGTTCATTGCGATGCAGTCGATGCCGATCGTATCATATTTCTTCAATGCTTCCGCTATCCTTATTTTTGTTCCGACACCATCGGTGCACAGCACCAACGCATAATCGCCAAATTCAATGAGCCCTGCATAGTGTCCGCCCATGGGTCTCCCGATAGAGCCTTTCCGCTTTGTTCCAATGCTTGACAGCAGTTGTTTGATCGCCTCTTCCTTTTCCTCGATGTCAACACCACTGTTCTTATAGGTCATTTTCTTCAAGAAGTACCGCCTCTGTTTTCCCTGTATCGCGAAACTCTTCGACTGTGATAAACTTTTTTATGCTGAATGGGTTTGTCATGGTTGTGAAGAGATTAGCGGATATCGGAGAACGGGCAGCCATCCGACAGATTCATTCTATTCTCACCAAAGGAAAAAAGGATCAAGGCATCGACGATGATTGTGCCGCGATTGATATGGGCACCACGTATTTGTTGGTCACCACCGATATGATGTTTCGACGGACCCATATCCCCAAACAGATGACCCCGTATCAGATGGGCTGGTTTCTGGTTGCCATGAATCTCTCAGATATCGCTGCAAAAGGAGGAACACCTCTTGGTGTTGTCTGTTCATATGGCCTTCCGAAACACACAAAAGAAACATTTCTTACGGCACTAACGAAAGGGGCAGATGCATGTGCGGTACGGTTTGGGACCACTATCGTCGGTGGCGATACAAAGGAAACTGATGAGATAACCCTATGTGGGACTGCATTTGGCACCGTGAAAAAATCTGAGTACATGGCACGGACCGGCGCACACCCTGGCGATGTCGTCGCGGTAACAGGGGTGCTAGGCAAAGCGGGTACCGGGTATTATGCCTTGAAACGAAACAAACAGGAAAAAAACCTATCCAAATCATTGTTTGAACCTCACGCCCGAGTTATGGAAGGTCGGTTACTTGCGCAGCAGAAGTCGGTGACATCCTCAATGGACTTATCTGATGGGTTGTCCGCTTCATTGTACCAGTTACAGGAGGTCAATCCTGTCGGGTTTTTAATCAAAAAGGATGCACTCCCACTTGACCCGGGATTGCGACACCTCTGTAGCAGATCAACCGATGCTGACCCATACACAGTGGCACTGCATTTTGGTGGGGATTACGAACTGTTGGTAACGATACGAAAGGACAGATTTGAAAACACAAAAAAAACGTTACAGAAAAAAGCTATAACGCTGACTGCAATAGGGCGGGTTACAAGGAAAAAGGATATCGTTCTCCTTGATAAAGGAAAAAAAAACCTCTTGGAAAACAAAGGATATGAGCATTTCAGAAACCATCAGTTTTAGCCCGTTATTTTGGTAAGGGCTGTTCAACAAAGGTTTTAAAGGGGATAAAAGAAACATACTATACTGAGTACATATGAGATTCAAATGGGTTATTGCTCTTAGCATCATTGTTGTTACTATGCTTGTCTTTGTGTTGTTTTCAGGGTTTTTCAATTCGGATTTTCCTTTGAACCCAACAAAAAGGGAACCGACGGTGACCATCACCTATCCCCCGGACGGGGCAACGGTGGCCCGACTGGTGATGATCAGTGGAACAGCACGTGATGCTGAGAAAAAGACAGACATCGTAAGCGTGCAGATAAAAATCGGTCAGAGCGACTGGGCGACTGCCACGGGAACTGCACTCTGGAGTATTGACTGGACAACGTTTACCCTCCCAAACGGGGACTACACGATAAGCGCTCGATCCTATAATGGAGAGGAATACTCAGAGATCCAGTCGATAACAGTGACATTGTATAATCCGACGGCTGTCGACTCTGATTCTCATAAATGGGCTTTGTTTATTGTGGCGGCGAACTTCCCTCTGTCCAACGATAGCAAACTAGGCAATGGCGGACTGTACCTTGCAGAGGACATGGCCGCGTATTTTATCGAAACCTATCAGTTTCCGACGTCTCAGATGATGATTCTGTTTGATGACGGGTGGATTCGTAGTGACAACGGATATGGAATGAAACAAAAAACGCTGCAGGAACGGACCCATGAATATGATATCACCTATGCAGCTGCGACCAAAGCAAACGTCCTTGCGTCTCTTCAGTACCTCATTGAGGAGTCAAACAAATATGATGATAGTGAGGTATTCCTTTGGATCTTCAACCATGGATTAGGGAATCAAAATAAAACATTCACCGGCGGAAAGATACTAGAAAGAAGCGAGATATTCCTCTGGGATAACACGCTGACCGATAAGGAACTTGGAGACTTGCTTGCTCCTTTGAAATCAAACAAGGTCACCATTATCGTTGATGCGTGCTATGCTGGTGGGTTTGCTGACCGAACTATTGCAAGCCTTCGGACCTCGTTGCTGTTGCGCTCAGGGGTTGCTGGCAGCGGGCGTATCGTTATATCAGGTACCAGTAAATTTCGAGCAGGATATGCAAGTACGACCCAAGGACCTCTGTTCTCTCTGCTGTGGTTTGAAGGTCTCTCCACTGGCAAAGCAGATGGCTACAAGCCTGGTTTGTTTGACAGAGGAGTGTTCCGACAATTGAAGTTTTTCCAAGACGGGAAGGTCTCGGTCGAGGAAGCGTTCTATTATGCTAGAGTGATGCTGCGCACAGATGAAGCACTGCAGGAGTTTCAATCCATGCAGCCTCAGATAAACGATGGGTATCCGCATCGTGGTCTTTTGAGGAACTGGGGCGAACTCATACTATAAGAACATTAATAAAGCCTCAATCATTGGAAAATCTGCGATGAAAAAAGAGGCGATGTTTTGGACACCACTCAAGGATGAAGCAGTACAGTGTGATCTCTGTCCGCATCATTGTGTGATTGCTTCCCAGAAACATGGGATTTGCGGGGTTCGGAAAAACGAGCAGGGGAGATTGTATAGTCTTATTTACCAGGCGTGTTCATCCATTGCCACTGACCCTATTGAAAAAAAACCGTTGTATCATTTCTACCCGGGGTCTTTGGTGCTTTCGTTAGGTTCAGTCGGGTGCACCTTCAGATGCGATCATTGTCAGAACTACCAGATTTCCATGGCACACCCTGCGGAACTGTCCTTGCGAGATGTCCCAGCGGAGCGTCTCAGCAAGCTTGCTGTTGAACAAGGTTGTCAAGGTGTCGCCTGGACGTATAACGAGCCTACGATATGGCATGAGTACACGTTTGAGGCTGCCAAATTGATCAAGAAAGCTGGGTTGTATACGGTGTATGTCACGAATGGATATATTGAAGAGGAACCGCTGAAAGAGATCGCCCCCTATCTGGATGCCATGAATATCGATGTCAAGGCATTTGATGAAGCGTCTTATAAAAAGGTCTGTAAAGCTAGGTTGGCGCCGGTGCTTCAAACCTGCGAGCGTACAAGAAAACTTGGGATACATCTTGAACTGACGTACTTGGTAATCCCTGGAATGAACGATGATATGTTTGAAATCAACAGATTTTGTCAATGGGTTGTAGAAACACTCGGTGCAGACACTCCAGTCCATTTCTCTCGTTTCCATCCTGATTACAAGATGACCGATGTCAAGCCGACTTCTCTTGCCACCCTTCGTAGGTGTCATTCGATCGCTACAGAGTCAGGTCTTCGGTTTGTCTACCTAGGAAATATCGCACATGGCGACTATGACAACACATACTGTCCTTCCTGTAAAAATCTCCTCATTGAACGCTACGGGTTCTCCTCGGATCTGAAGGGATTGACACAAGGGAAATGCTCTCGGTGCAACGCCTCCATTCCAGTTCGTATGAAATAGCTGGGTTTTTTCTCCTGGATAATTAAAACCTATTTAAATATATATATTGAGGAAAAATTTAATAAAGGAGGAAGCATACTTATCATTATAGCTTATCGTCTATATATAACAAGATTGTACAGGTGACTTTATGATATCCTTGAAAAAGAACGATAAAATCATCATTATTGTCGCGGTCGTTATCCTTGTCATCGCAGGTGTTGGCGTTGCGATGTACCAATCACCGAAAACAACACCGATTCTGCCTTCGGAACTCCTTGGTGAAAAAAGCTTTGAGGTCAACTGGACAGTACGAAATGGCTCTCTGAGTCCAATTTCCGATTTCGCAGGAAAAAAATCACCGTACGAGGGGGCGGTCATGATATCTGAAGGAAACATAAAGAGCATTACGTTTAATCTCACCTGGACCGACGACCGGATGACTCTCCTGAAACGGATGGGCTTGGATACTTTAACACTCCAGGTCACAACCCCTGATGGCATATCTTCTACACAGTCGGCTACCAGTGCACGGATCACGGGAAACGGTGCCGTTACACTTACCATGAACAAGGGAATCATCCCTCCCCAATCACCTATTCAAGCAGTTGATGAACGAGAAGCATACGCTAAGCTAAAACAGCAGCCCTACTACGATGACTCCTGGACTGACAAGGATATTGTCATTGTTGTCAGTGTGAAAATCGGCGAAATCCGCTTGTTAAAACAACTGCGTGACAAGGGAAACAGCTTCGAGTTAATAATAACATATGACTATTACGAGGCGGTCCTTTCTGAGGATACAACAAAAGGCACTGGAGGCGGCTTTCCCCAACCACCAGATGAGAATCACTGGACTGATCTGGAAAAACCACCATACATCTCGATGATTATTAGTACTGGGTGCGGTCGATACGTTTAAGCCATTTTTTTTCTATAACAATAGAGCGCCTTTCAAATCAACTGCCTGAGGAACTCTTCTATTGCTGTTGCAGTGAAGGTGAATCGTTGAAATGGTTTTGTATAAAACCGTTCTCATAGCCTTGATGGTGGTATTCATCCTTGTATGTGATTGCGCCTGCCTGGGATGTCCCTAAGAATATAGTACATAATACTATTAACCACCGATTCATCCTAAGATTATACAAGCAACGGGCACTTCTGTGTCGCATTCTGAGAAGAAAACAATCTTAATATTTGAATCGAAGCAGCGCTGCTGATCCCCCGATCCCCTCAAATTTTTTTCCTGCCTCATGCATCGTGTTTATAATCATAAACGCGCAATTTGTCTTCCGTGCAAGGTCAAGCAAGTGTTCCCCGTTTTTGCTACGAACCACCTTGTCTGAAAGAAACAGTTTTACTGCAGCGCCCCGTGACAACGCGTCTTCTACTTCGTTTTCCCCATAGGTTACCAAGCCGTCTTTTTTGATTTCCTCAAATACTTTCTCAACTGCCTGAGTTTCTTTTGAAACACGATTTTCCTTTGTGATTTGTTCAACGATTCCTATCTTGAGCGCCTCATGGACCCCGTTCATTCCTGCGTTTGCGGTCGCATGGGTGATAGCATCCTTGAAAAGCAACGGTTCTTTTTCCTTTCCTGCCTTCATCAGATGTTCGCGTGCAAATCCTGGACCGATGATGATGAGCGGGGAATCGACTTTTTTAACTGTTTTTATCACAGAAAAAATTTCACCATAATACTCCTTGGTTGTCTCTTTGCTCTCATACATCTTACCAGACCGATGTGCGTCAATCTCAGCAACAAGTTGCACACCGCTCTGGTAAAGGAGGGCTACGGTTGCAGCATCGTCATCAAGGCATGCAAACACCAGCATCGGTTGGGTTCGTTGCTGCACTGCCTCATCAATCCTTTGGAGCTGATGTGCTTTCCAATACTCTTTTACAATTGAGAGCGGCTGCATCTCCTCTGCATCGACATTGAACGTGTGATACGAGCCAAGGTCTTGTGGCCCCTCCTTTATGATACCTTGTATGCGGAGCCTGTTGGAAAACTCATGAAAGGCGACTTTTTCAACCAGGATTCCCAGTTTCATCTTTTTCTTCTCTGACTTCTTCGCTCGAAGCTTATCTGCTTTTTCGCCTTCTGCGGTACGAAATGTCACTGCACGAACCATATCGCCTTCCTCGATGATGTTATACAGATGCCAGATGTCATCAAGGTTCTCAGGGATTAGTTTGATTTCACCGCTCTTTGGATCTTTGTAGATAACTTTCACAGCTCGTCACCTATATTATATCAAATCCAATCGTTTTTAGGAGAGTGCAATCCCCTGGTGGAAGTACTTTTTCAACTGTTTCTGTGGAGACCTGGAATGCTTTTGCGAGTTTCTGTGCAATGGTACTTTTCTTTGTCGCACCTGGGACAAGGATGGCATAGCCTTTTACCGCTCGTTTTGCTACTGCGCTAATCGGACCGCCCATGAGTTTTTCTTGATTCCCAAGGGTGATCAGACCAACAGCAATCTCAAGCGTACTGCGCTGATAATTACGTTTCCCTCTGATGATAAACGCACCTTTTGGTACAAACTCGCCGCTCTCTGGCGTCTTGCTGACCTGTTCGGGTAGCACCCAGTAGGCAGAGGCTTCAGCGAACTGGTTCCATGCACGCGAATAGGATGCAGCAAACAGGCACGCCTCCTTTAGTGTTGTTTCGGAAATGGGGAGTTTTTCGTCGTTTACACCTTTGCTTTTGATGACGCAGCTAGGGGCACCATGGATGTCTGCATGGGCATAGCGGTCGCCATCAGAGAGGTATTTCTTCACCACGGTGTCGTTGCTTGAGGCGTCTCTCCCTGCAACGACGATGTTTCCCTCTGTCGATAGGAACCAGCGGAACCGCTCAAACCACCATTGTCTCCCATGTTGTACTTCTTTTTTCTTCTCCACGACATCGATTTTTTTGATTATTTGCAGGTCTTGTTTCGTCTGTACAATCGCTTGTTCCGCACCTTGTAACTTCTCCTGAATTTTTTTACTTTCCTCGTATTTTCGGTCTGCGTTTTCAGAGACGCTTTTTCGGAAATCCAGTGCAACATCGAGAGTTGTTTTCTTTCCATCGCTAAGTACGACAACCAGTTCGTTGGCAGTGGGGTCAAACTGTTTTACCATGGGATGCCGCCGTATTTTGTTAATGGCGTCATTTTTTTCTTTTTGTTTAAGCACTTCCCCGATATCTTGTAGGATTTTTTCGCATGCTTGAAAGTTCATATACACGAGGTCTGCCTCAAGCTTCTTCAGGGCGATGCTTTTTTTGAATTGTTCGATTAATTCCTGTTGTTGTGTGAGTTGTCGCTGAAGTCTCTCTATGGCCTTCTTCTGTTTGATCTCCTTTGGTTTTATGGTTTCTGTTTTTGATATGAGCAACTCCAGTCCTTTTGAGAAACTTCCAGATGGTTCAAATGTACAGTCGGTATAACTTACAAATGGAAAGGGTAGGATATCGATGATCGTGTCATTCTTCTTGACAAACATCGGATGAAATGTTTTTTCTTTGAAAATGGATAAAAGGTTTTGCAGCTCGTCGTAGAGTTTTTTACACGACTCTGAGTCTACTTCCTTTGCCTTTGTTTTTTTATCAATCTGTGCGCGGGCGCACAGCTCCTCTGCGTACAATCCGCTTAAATTCACAGAGGTCGCAAGGGTTCGTACGAGATCCTTTGCACTTTTTGAGATGATGTCCTGAAATTCTTGCCATGTCAGATGAAACGGGTGCACCTGGGCTGGTGGTGGGATGTATTTCTCTCCGCTTTTTATCATACGGGATGCCCATTCCTGCTTGATTAGAGGGCGGATGATGATTGCTTCCGGATTGTGCAGCACGATGTTGCCTTTTGAAAACAACTCACAGACCAGGGTATAGTCTCCTTCTTTCTTTCCTACCTTGATTTTTATAACACGGTCGAACTCATGCTGGGTGATCTCAGTGATTTTTCCATTGAGCATATATTTTCGCAGGGTCATCGCAAAAAGCGATGGTTTCTCAGGTGTCTCAAACGATTTTTTAGTGCGAACAAACAGTTCTCCGTTCCGTATGTAGATCGCTTCTTTTTGATTCGCTGCTTTCTGCTGTACTCGCAAGAGTATCTCGTCGCGAGAAAGCTGATAGATTTTTTCCACATAACATCCAATCAGGTCTTGAAGCTCTGAGACAATGACATAGATGTCAAATGACGCAAGTCCGCGTTGCATGGTCTCCGGAACATTATCTATTTCACTGTTAAAAAAGAATGGGATACAAAGCAGACGGGAAAAATTCAGCGTTCCACAGGGTGTTTTCGGGCTTGCGTCGATTTCTTAGGCAGAGGATTGCAGATAGGATTGTTTGAATCGTGTAAATATGTTGATGAAACGGATCTCTCTCCAGTCTGATGATTCTCGGCCAAGCTCATCATAGACAATAACGGTTATCTGGTGTTTCCGTAACGAGAATTTATCGAATTTCCATTTATAGGGAGCCTCTGTATCGGTGAAGACTAGTTTTCCATCATAATAAAACTCTGCGCGTTCGATGGGAGCAGTTGCATAGTCGACTTCTGCCCAGACCCAGATGTCACCGATGACCGTTGTTTTAAATTCGCCGATTGCGCGTTTTTTCATTTCGTTTTTGTAAAGAAACCCAACACGTGGTGAAGTAATCCGCACCTGGGGCGGTGTGTCAGGTTCGTCAGCAAGTTTCGCTAGTGTTGCTGCGATGATGCGTGTCGTGTTGACCAAGTAACTTACGTTTACGTTGCTAAGATTGTCTTGTGGCGTGTGAAAGTTCGGGTCACCGGTTCCTTGCCAGCAGCAGACCGTTTCCCAGCCATAGGGAAGAAACGCTGCGTAGTCGCTGCCTGACATTCTGTGGTTTTCCCTGTTGATTTCACGGTGGTTTATGGTAAGTCCGATTGAGTAATTGGTATTGATATGGTCGAACATATCTGCGACCCATTTGGCATCTTCTGTTGCGGTGACGGTTATCTTTCGGTTTCCTTCGTCATATCCGATCATATCTGCGTTGATTTCGACAAGGATACGTTCATTTCGTTCGTATGCCTCTTTTGTATAGGCGCGACTGCCGATAAGGCCGACCTCTTCCCCTGAAAAGGTCACAAATTTCACTGAACGTTCAAAGTCAAACTGGCTTAGCGCATAGGCTGCTGCAAGCACGGCGGCAGTACCGGACCCGTCATCATTTGCCCCTGGACTTCGTGCGACTGAATCATAATGGGCGTTAAAGATGATTGATGGCGTGTCATCGGTGTTTGTCCCAGGCAATGTTGCTTCTATGTTTTGGCTTGCGTAGAAATGAGGGTAGTATCGATTTCCCCATCCAGTCCAGTTCTGGTATCGTGTGGGTAACTGCATGTCTGTGAATTGTTGAAAGATGTATTCAGCTGCTTTTTCGCATCCGTAGGATCCGGTCATACGTGGCCCAAAACCAACAATGAATTGAAGATATTTCATGATGAGGTTTTCATCGATTATGGAAAGAATCTGAGCGATTTTTTGGTCAGTGGTTGTCTGCGCGGTAGGAGTGTCGAAGAGAGAGATGTTTGTATTGGTTTGTTCCGGAGGAAGAATCGAAGATACCGGGTTGCTTAGTGAAATACCTATCAGAAAAACAATGGCAGTTCGGAGGATACATGTTATGGATTTCTTCATGGTATCGTAGTATCGTATAAAAGCGATTAATATTATATAGTTTTTCTTATAGAAATTATAAATTTTTTTTATATTCTTTTCACAGGGGGTTTTTTCGCTATTTTTTTAACGGTTTGTACTAATGTGTTGATGTCGAATGGTTTGGTGATATACTCGGCGATATACATGTAGATCTCATCGAATTCCTCTCCCTGTATGCGTTTTGCTGTAAGCACGATGATGGTGTTTCGGTCGATGAATCCATCAACTGTCATCCTCTTTATGGTTTCGATGCCATCCAAAACTGGCATCATCAGGTCCAGGAGGATAATTCCATGAAACCCTTTTTCGAGTTGATTAAGGCAGTGCCTTCCGTTATATGCTGTGGTGACCTCGAAGCCCTCTCGTTCAAAGAGCTGCTTTAAACTAAAGACGATATCCGGGTCGTCGTCGACGATCATTATATTGTTTTGATGATATCGCTCCTCATCCATGATGTTATATCTTTCTCTTTTTAGTATATATAATTACCCAATGAAAATGACAAAACGGAAAAATGACAGAGACCTAAGAGGGTGTGACGAGGTACCTCAAAAAAGGGAGATAGGATGCTAGGGAGGAAGAGGTACCTCATGAACATAGGAAGGACTGTTTATTTTTTTGGTTTTTTCTTAGGATGGGATGTGGGAAGAGACGAGGAGAGATGATGCTGCTTGGGTTCTTGTTTGAAGGTGGCATGCTCCCCCAGGCGGATGAGTGGATTGGTATGGTATATTGCAGGTGTCTTAGAGGAGATTTCATGTTTTTTATCCCTTCACCACTTTGCCATGCATTTCTGCCTGGCAATAACAGAATGAATTACTTGCTATATATAATTTTCTTTTTCTGCATGGCAAAACTGATTAGCAAAAACGAAATGCATAAAAAGCAAAGAACCATACAACGGTCGTGGAGAGCTACCAACAGGAACTAACAGAAATAAAAACCATTTTAAAAAGCAATCCAAAAGGGATGACGGTTACAGATATCGCACGACAGATACACATCAACAGAAACTCAGTCGCAAAATACCTTGATATCCTCCTTATTTCAGGACACGCGGAAATGGTCACCTTCGGACCAGCAAAAGTATACTTTCCCTCCTCCCGAATCCCTCTGACGACACTGATGAATTTTACACATGACTATATTATCGTACTGGATAAACACCTACGAATCGTACAGGTAAGTGAAAACCTCTTACAATTCCTTCAGGCACAACGCTCCCAAATCATCGGAAGACCTATCGGGGCATTCTCCCCCTCTTTTTTTCAAATCCCTGAACTAGCACACCATGCAAAAAACGCACTTGACGGACAGGAACATATCATAGAAAAGAAATATATGCACGGCACTCACGAGATATACCTACGAATCAAACACATTCCCACAACCTTAGATGACGCCGAACCAGGCGTTATCCTTCTCCTCGAAGACATCACGGATTTAAAACACACCGAAGAAAAAATAAAACAAGCAACCCAAGAATGGGAAACCACATTTAATGCAATTACCGACATGGTGTTCATTCAAGACAATGATTGTTCCATTCTAAAGGCGAATCGATCCTGTGCAAATTTTTTCCATACAAAACCGGAAGAATGCATTGGAAAAAAATGCTATCAGCTCTTTCAGGGGACCCATACATCCTCGGGATCCTGTCCTTGTGCAAGCATCCTTGAGACAAAGAAACCGGTAACTGTGGAGTACTTCGCACCCCATCTGCAGAAACACTTAGAAATATCGGCCTTACCTATCATTAGTGATACCGGTGAGATGTCTGGTTCTGTCCATATCATAAAGGATATTACCGAGCGGAAAATCTCTCAGGCACAACCGTAATACACCTCTACCAGATTTTATCATACCTTCCTTTTAGTCTTTCTCAGCCCCATAGCAACAGGACGATACGACCACCGGCTTTGTAACAGATTAAAACTTACCGCATACCGATTTTGCTTATATACACGATTCAGTAGAGCTCATCCATATCTTTTTATATTCATCTGTCATTTATTATCATGAAGATACGGTAATTAGGGGATAAAACACAATGAAGAAGGAAAAAGCAATCGTTGTTATTGGCATAATGCTCCTAGTGAGTTTCATACCAATAAGCAAGGCAGATAGTCATCCAAATCAAGACGCTGAACAAAACGATGTAACTACCTATACCTACCTCAGTGAAAATGAACTGATTATAACCTATTCCTTACCGGAGTTACTCGAGCACCAGGTCACCACCGAGATAGGGGAGTTTACTACACTAGAGATACCCAATGCAGGGTTTGTTGGGACAATCGGATCCCCACAAGTACCCACAGTGACACAATTCTATGCGATACCAACGTTTCAACTCTCCTTTCAGATACTAGATGTTCATCTTATGGAAACCCGTCACATTGACCGCATCTATCCGATGCAAGGCCCACATCCTGATTGCGACTGTGGAGATGAACCTGGATTTTCCTATGACGAGTCAGCGTATCAAACGGACGTCACCATACCAGAGCATCTCGTTGAACTGTCAGAGACCGGGAAGATCAGGGATGTGCCGTTCATGAAGATCAGGTTTTATCCTGTCCACTATAACCCCTATCGACACACCGCTTACATTTATGATTCTATAACAATTAAACTGACATTTGCGTCTTATGAGCCCCTTACCGTCGAGTCGAAGTATACAGAAAAACCATTCTATAATTTCTACAAAACCGTATTTGACAACTGGCAGGGTTTCATTGAACATACCGACTTCCAACAATCTGCCTCAACGCTAGCCACCGGATGTGACTACCTGCTCATCACCCATCAGAATTACTACGATCAGGCAAAACAACTTGCTGATTGGAAACATGCGACCGGTCTGATGGCAAAAACAATAAACGTCTCCGAGATTGGAACGACGTTTACCCAAATCCAGCAATACATTAAAAACGCTTATGATACATGGACGCCCCGTCCATCGTATGTGCTTCTCTTTGGTGATGCAGAATTTATCCCAGCCACGTACGTCTATAGCACATATACCGACCTTTGGTATGCGACGGTAGACGGAACCGACTATTACCCTGATTTGTTTATCGGAAGAATACCTGCGGATACTGCTGCACAAGCAGAGACAATGGTCCAAAAGATCTTGACCTATGAACAGTCCCCCCCGACCTTGCCTAGTTTTTATAATGATTTTGTTGTTGCCGCGTACTTCCAGGATGATAACAACGATCATTACGAGGATAGACGGTTCGTCCGAACCTCTGAAGAAGTCAGAGACTATCTCAATTCACTAGGATATAATGGCCAAAGGATTTATTGTACTTCCCCGAGTATCAACCCAACACATTACAACAATGGGTACTACGGGCAAGGAGAACCGTTGCCAACCGAGCTTCTCCGGCCGATTTTTGCTTGGGACGGGGATGCCAACGATATCATCACCGCGATAAATCAGGGGATTTTCATATTAAATCACCGAGACCATGGTATGGAATCAGGATGGGGGGATCCCTATTTCACAACCTCTCATGTGTCCAGCTTAACGAACGGGGATCTTCTGCCTGTTGTCTTTAGCCTTAACTGTTTAACAGGGAAGTTTACGCCAGGTGAATGTTTCGCTGAAGAATTCATCAGGAAATCCAATGGCGGAGCAGTCGCTGTATTTGCCGCATCTGCGGTCAGTTACAGCGGTTATAACGACTACCTCTGCAGAGGCCTCTATGATGCGATATGGCCTGATTTTGACACAGGCGTCGGTACCGATGTGTCCTTGTATCATCTTGGACCGATATTGAATTACGGAAAGACGTATATGGCAAACACCTGGGGAGACCCCTGGGGGTACGAACGCCTCACCTTTGAATTGTTCCATGTTTTCGGCGACCCAGCATTAGATATCTATACAGCCCTTCCAGAAACACTCGAGGTGACCTACACCTATTCTTCAGACCTGCTTCAAGTAACCGTGCAAGGAAACGGCGTCCCCATCCAAGGGGCTCGAGTCTGTATCAGTCAAGAGAGCGGCTATTACGAAACAGCGTTGACCGATGCAAACGGGCAAATCGAATTTGATATAACCGAGGCAACTATGCAAGACCCGGTATCACTTGTTGCTACAGCCCATAATTACCTGTACTTTTCTGAGAGCTTTCTGTTGAATCAAAAACCACTCAAACCAAACCGACCCGTTGGGTCAACCGAGGGAAAACCGAACGTTGAATATATGTATACAACATCAACTACTGATGTTGACGGTGATCAACTGTATTTCAACTTCTCATGGGGTGATGGATTCTATAGTGGCTGGATTGGGCCCTATGATTCTGGTGTGGAGGCGTTTGCACGCCACGCTTGGGCTGAAAAAGGGACGTACAACATCACGGTAAAAGCAAAAGACTCAAAAGGTGATGAAAGCGAATGGTCTGATCCACTTCCCGTGACCATGCCTCTGAAATACATCTATTCCCATCCGATTCTCCAATGGATTTACCAACAAATACTCAATCGCTATCCTTTTGTAGGATTTGTTCTGGGAAGACTCATCCAGACGATTTCCTGATAAAAACCAGGTGACGACCGACAAACCATCGTCTGCTTACGGCAGTTTAACGATAGTCAGAAGCTTAAGGGTCACCAAGACAAACAAGGTCAAAATTGAATTTGTTTTCAAATCAAAGACCTTTACCCATTCAAGTAACGCAATAATGACATACGATAAAATAAGTAGCAGCACTAACTGAAGAGCAATCATACCAATGATTTCGGGAAGCGTAGGTTGTGTCTTATTCAGAATAAACTCCCATATGGTGGCAAAAAAGGCTAACAATCCTATGGTAATTTGTGCTTTGGTAATCTCTCGCATCGATATGGTCAGCACGTTTTTCTTTATAAAGATTATTCACATCAGGTCAGTTCCCGTACACCCCTCTACTTCCAAGGCTCACTTGAATTGCCATTTTCACCGCATCGATCATGATCTCCAGGGGCATTCCTTGGGGGTCTTGTGTCTCCAACAACGGAACATGGATAAAACCTATTGTTGTGTTTACACTCTGGTCCTTTGCATATCCTAGTAATCCATAAAACAATGCATTACAGATATACAAGCCAGCACAAAAACTCTGCTGCGCAGGAATATTATCCTTCCGTAGCGTGCGTGCAATCTCATAGGTAGAGAGTGGTGTAACGCGAAGAAACGGTCCATCTTTTTCGATTCGCCGTGGGAATGACCAGGTTCCATCGTCTTTTGGGAATCGTTTGAGATTCATCCCAATTTTTTCCACTGAGATGACATTGGAACGGGCAGCAAGTCCAAGGCTTATCACTACATCTGGTTGATAGTGCTCTATCGCTGCTATTGCATTCTCAACGGACCTATCAAAATCAACTGGTAAGACCATTCCGATGATTTTTGCATCATCCAGGATGGAGCCGTTGAGCGCTTCAGCGATCATCTCAGATGGATTTACCGCATACGAACCAAACGGTTCGAAACCTGTTACAAGAACGATTTTTTCGCCAGACACATTGCCTATTACCAAAGGAAACAACAACAGTGCAATTCCAACGATACATACTTTTTTTAGCAGCCTCATCACATTTTTATATAGCATTTCGCTATAAAACCATTCCTCTATCATTACGATTTATATGAAGTCGCATAGGAGAGCATAAAGATGTCCATTTCATCGTACGCCATTTTTCCTGATGTTGTGTAGGCGTACACATTAAAGATATGCCTTCCGTTGATAGGATAAAACCATCCCTGCATCGTCCATTCATAGGGTGGCTCTGAATCCCAAACCATGAAATATCCATCGATACAGAAGACTACATATTTTATCGGTTCTTCAGAGAAGACCTCGACACTCGCAACCGTTCTTCCTCCAAGAATAATTGTTAGTCCCCGTAACCCGGCGAAATATCTTTTCCCAAAGGAACTTTCAAAAAGAACACGGTTAAAGAAATACGTATGTCCTTCAAAAGGTCGCCGTATAAGTACTTGGAGATCAATTGGTTGTTGCGCGATTTCGGCTGTAATCGCAAGCATCAGTTTGGTTGCCTTTGTATAATAGGACCAGTTCAGACGGTCCGCTGTATCATTAGGTGAATGCCCCCATGGGTAGCCATCCTGATGTGCAATCCATACACCGTCATATCCATAATCGACAAACGCCTGATTATCAGCACCACGATACCCAGGCAAAACATCAACCTTCATGTCAATAAGTTCATTATATTTCTGACTAATCATACTTGCGTAGTCCGCAATCCAGACTGATCGGTCTGGTGGGAAAAACCGTAGAATCCTTCCCCCTTCCGTCGTGCTCGCATACCCGATCATGTCCATGTTAAGCACGGCAACGATGTTATCTCCACGGTACGATGCATCCCGCGCGTAGATGAAACTCCCGTACGTTCCGATCTCCTCCCCTGAGAAAGTGATGAATCGAATCGTATGATTAAACTCATAGCGACTAAGGATAGACGCAATCGCAAGAACCGCTGCCGTGCCAGAGCCGTCATCATTTGCACCAGGGGACCCTGCAACAGTATCGAAATGGCCACAGAGGATATATTCTGCAGTGCTGTTCAAATCGGTCCCATAGTATGTTGCAACGACATTTTTGCTCTGGAACCCCCCGTACCGCCATTCATGGAATTCTACTTCAAGCCCCATCTGTTGAAACGAGGAATAGATATATTCCGCCGCAAGCGTACAATTAATCGAACCGGTATACCGCGGTCCGAACTTCAGCAGCCCCTGATGATACTTCGCTAAAAGCGATTCATCGATTTGATTGATCATCTCAATGATCGGGGCGTTATCGCAGGATGATGGGATTGGACCTGTTTTCGGGTCTTTTGCTTGAATAGAAAACATTGATGAAGCACAAAGAAGAGAAATTGTCAGAAGAACAAACAGTGTTTTTTTCATACGAATCTTCCTTAGTGAAATGATTTCCCTTTCATTATATAAATATTTCTAAATAAAATTTTTGTTCAATGCAGAGAAAAAGATTTTAGGAGGGATATCCTCCTATGCGTAGACTGGGGTCACCAAACAACGCCCATTGTTGCGCAATCTTGCAGTCGGTTTGATCCTGCATCGGTGGGTGCTCCGTCATATAGTAGATGATATCTGTTGCATGTGTTTCCCCAAGGTTCACCTTGCCATCCTTATATGCCTTGAAGAATAACCATTCCATGTGCCGCCCTCTCTGTGTCAACGTATGCTCCCCTGGTTCTCCATATCCAAGACCCGTATTTGCAATGATGGCGATAGCACCACCTCTCGTATGACTCGCCATGGCCCATGCCCAGCAGCGAGGGATCCATTCGTAGTACCAAAACTTGCCATACGGCCTTGTTGAATTAAAGTACGAAAGCCCGTCCTCCAATATCCCTTTGATTATGTTAAAGAGACTGGTATTGAATTGAGCGTTATGGCACCCGCCAACGATGACAATTGGTTGTTTTTCGCCGTTTGAAAGCTTCTTCATCTGAAACGCATTGGGGCCGTTCACCCATGAATCGTTCTTTGGAGGGTGGTTCGACCAGGCAAGGGGATTTCCATGACCTGAGAAATGAACAAACCCACAGCCTTTGCTTAGCTCATCAATCACCGAATCAGGGTTGGTAAATCGACCATTGGATGTCCAAAGCATTGAAGCCTTAAACCCAAGGCCCTCTATTTGTTGAAACGACGCGTTCGTCGCAAGCTCTCCTTCATAATACGGGTCGTTGTCGGCAGGATAGGTGTCACCAGCAACACCAACGAACGTCTTGAACCATTCCGATCCATTCGTCGAGGTTTCATAGGTGATGATTTTCTTCACCATGGTTCTTACTTGAGGAACACTGGTGCAGGGAAGGCGCCCAACGTATACCTCCGGGTACATATCAAGGATGTCTTTTCTCTGGGTGTTCCATTCTGCAAAAATACCATTGTTATCAGAATCCCAGCTCGAGAAGCTCCCGTTGCTATCATACAGATCAGCAAAATACAGATCAGTAAGATACGAGCCTTCTCCTCCATCGTTAAGCTGTGAGTATCGGACCGGAACCCACCATTTTTCTTGGGTTACGCCACCACTCCGTCCACCGACCAGCAGCACGTATTTGGTATCCCATTGATCAAAGGCGTTCTTGATGAAGTATTTCATCTCCTCTGCACAGTCCCGCCCTTCCACTGGGAAGTAGACGCTGTCGCATATCTCCTCATGTGCCACCAGTTTAGTCGTAAGACCGTTATTTATTTTATGAGTAACAAGCGGCTGTACCGCTTGAGAGAATGCTTTTGGTGCGATAATTATAAGATCATACTGATCCAAGGTCGCGGTTTGACGTGGTTCTGGGAGTTCGTAGGTGATAGTGATTTGTACATTCTGTGAACAGCGCAGGATATTATCCGAAGGAAGATACTGAATTGGGTAGAGATGAATCGCTAAAAAAGTAGTCAAAAAGTCGCCGTCCCTTCCGGCCGCGATATGGTACCTATAGGATTGCTCGGGACAGATGGTGCAAGAAGCTGGCTGTGGGAGGATATTGGGTGGGTCTTTTCGATTGTCCGGAAGTGCTTGTGGAGTGACCTTAAGAGGTTTTTCTATGGTCAGCTCCTGTACCTCTGAGAACTGTACTTCAACATTTGTTATTTTCGTTAGAAACGGAAAGGTATACACACGAGTTACGACCGGTAAAGCGTAACTTCCTGGCTCCGTCAGATAGGAGGTTGCTTCGAACAGATTCACAGTGGTGTAGTCTTCTATCTCAGTTAGTTGCACAGACGATACGAAGAAAATCTCTCTTTTTTCGATACTGTTCTGGTCTGGAAATGAGGAGGCAACAGCTCCATACCCGCTTATAATCATTACCGCTACAATTACTCCTGCTAGGCTTTTCTTCATAGAAATCCCCTTTTTGATTAAAAATATAGTCCGTGAAGGATATTTAAACCTTTGTAAGAAAAAAAAGCAAAATAAAAAAGAAAAGAAAAAAGAGGTGTTAGGTAATCTCTCTGATAAAGACGATTCTCAGCTTCGCTGATGCTGTTTTTGTTACGCTTGGGGGTATCGCTTCAGGGCAACTTGCAGTAGCCAGAAGAGTGATTTTTCCAAAACCGAAGATAAACCCGTCGGTGGTTATATTCAGCTGCTGGTTCATCGCAAGTGTTGGAATCACCTCCGTTTTTGTCTTATTGACACGTTTAAGTAGCCCACCGGTGACCGTGATGAGTACACTGACGTTTGTGGCGTTTGCAGTGCCAATGTTTTTCACAGGGATGGATACTTTGCCGATACCTGCAGATGCAAAACTCCCTAGTGCTAGTGTGGGGACTCCTATTGAAACCCTATCAAGGTAGACGTCTTCATTTCCATTGCGCATATCCGTCCAGACAACAGTGCCATCGGTCGTGATGTCCGTGTTTCGGTATTCGCTTTGGACAAATCCGGTCTCATCATTGATTTTTTCCGGTGTGCTCCAGGTTTCCCCAATGTTTTCTGTCTTGGCATAGTACAAGTCACCATCCATGATAAATGTGCAGATCGCTTTGTCACCAAAGGTGATTATCTTCGGATATAGTTCATCGTTTGGTCCATCAGCAACAAAGCTCTTTAGCCATGTTACCCCCGCATCGGAAGAATAATAGCAGACAATGTCCTGGGAGCCTGCTTCATCTGATTGAGCGACAATGATGACTTTGTTATCATGGACATCAACCGCCGGACATGTCGTGTTTTGAACATCAGCAATGAAACCTTGACTGATATAACTTATTTTATCGGTGCCATCATTAGTTGCATTTCCCCGGATGAGAAGGAGATCCCAGTCGTCTTCAATGGAGTTGTAATTGTCAAATACAGCGTAGAAAAGACCATTGGTTTGATCGATTTCAATTGCAGCGTTTTCACAACCAGGGTACGCAGAAAAATAACTACTCCAATGATTTCCTTCTGTGACAAAGTTAGCATAGTTGAAAATCGGCATGTCAACTGATCCGGGAGATTCACGAGTTCCAACGCAGGCGACGATACCATACCACCAGGATATCCCATTGCCATCATAACCACCGATATCAGGTATTCTTCGATCAGAGTATGGATAATTTTGTGCCCAGTTAAGGCTTCTAAAACTATATGTCTCAGTATCGGTGATATCAGTGCAGTAGAATACGTGGTAATTTGCCCCGTCATTAATATAGGGGTCTCCCATCATGGTGCCGACGCACTTTTTTCCAGTACCCCAGTAATCGATAGCAGGATGTGATTCCTTTCCTTCAATTAGAGGATATTGTCCAGCGTTCCAGGTTTGTCCTTTATCAAGAGAATAGGACCATATGACATTGTTTTCAGAACTATCAATTACTTTGGTGTACGAAACCAATAACTCGCCTGTGGGGACTACGCAAATCGCAGGATTATTTTCTGTTTCCATTCCAGTCGTGACTTGTATATCTGTGTCTAATCTTCCGGTATTTTGCACATTATTGAAAGGTATTGTTTTCTGTGTTGTACTTGCGCGGAGTTCGTCATGCAATGGCATTGAGTTTTTTTCGACAATAAGAACGGTTTTTTTTGAAGAATCCTGTGTTGTTCCAAGAACGTTTATGCTTGGTATTATCAGGAATAGACCTAGTACAACGGCTCCTAGATAGATTGTTTTTTTCCTTCCATTCATAAAAATCCCAGTACTAATAAATAACATGATGTTTATATATCTTCCCGCACAATATTAACACAAAATGATGCTTCCTCCCTTCTCTTCTATACCAATGAACAAAAAATAAAGAGAAAAAAGGACAATGGGTTACTGTACACCAATCACAAAGAACAGAAGTACTGTTCCTGTAGCACTGGTTTCTGAGGCCCCGACGTTTACTGCAATGCCTGTTTTTCCAAGCCCGACGACGAAATCTCGTATGGTGACTGATTTTCCGGGTTCAAGAGACGAAAGTATCCCGGTCTTTGTCTGTCCGAGGAGAATCGTTTTTCCATCAAGGGAAATCGTGTAGCTGAGGTTTGTCAGGGTCTCTGTCCCAATGTTTGTAACGACCATGGAAACACCGACACCGCCCTTTACTGTGATTGTTATTGGTGGGACCTCTTGCTGGATTGTGAAGGTACAGTTTTTTTCCGTCTCTGTGTTGCCTTGGTTGTCAACAGAATAAAACCGTACCGTATGATTGCCATTCGTAGAAACGATAAAAGGTGAAATGTAGGTGGTCCATGCACCATTATCAAGTTTATACATTGTGTAGTCGACACCAGACCCCTCATCGGTTGCTGTTAAGGTGACGGTGACGTCACTTACATAGATGTCGCCTTCCATCTCCCCTTCAAGAGTACAGGTTGTCGCAGGCGGGATTGTATCATCGCCAAGGGCAACGACGATGCGCTCAAGAGTGCTAAAGTCGCCCCATCCACGTGCGTTGTTATGCCCTTTCACCCGGTAGAAGTATGTACCATTCTCTTTTCCAGTGACATCATAGTACTGATTCGAAATGGAATTTGACAAGGTGGTCACCGTCTGAACCGAGGCAACCGGGGTGATATCGTCAACATAAAATCCTTCCTGCAATGTGTATGAATCAGTGGTGTACCGAAATCGAATAAAGACCGATTCATCTCCATATGAACCCAGATCGTACTCTTTGTAAAGCCAGCTCCCTGATGATCCAGTGAAGGCATCCAAGACATCATAGGAACGACCATCTCTGCTTACTTCAACAAAAGCGGCATCATAATTATTCTCTATTGAATACCAACACCAAAATGAAAGCCTCATTCCTGCTGTGATAGGAATCGGATACGCAGTCGTCATAGAAGAAACATCCGAGTTCAGAGACCGGGATTTATAACTATAGCTTCCCGAGTGATATCTGGATGTTGAGAGGGCAAAGCCATCAAGCGTCCACAAAGAAGAGCCAGACTCAGCGTCATCGGTCCCAATCGAAAGCCCGCTCAGCTCATCAAGCTGGAAATAATCAGGATTTGCAGCAGGGTTTTTTTCCTGCCAGGAGACCCGATAGGACCCGTCAGAATCATTTGATAAATCGTCAATAACGGGAGGGACCACCCGGGGGACGACAGTATCATGGATGTTTTGTGCCTCTTGGATGAGATACAATGCCCCGTCACAGTTCTCCTTACAAATCTGGTCTAGGTAACTTTCAGATGGATGGAACGAGGAACATGCTTCAATGGTATAGGCAAAGGTGTTCCTGCCAAGGACATAATGACTGTACCCATAGGCCCAATCGATGGTATCCCCTGTAGTGGGATACAGACCATAGGCTTGTTTCGGTGTATATGTCCCTGATCCACTTTGTCTGGTGATTCGCAGGGCGATTTGTGTCCCCACAGCACTCATATACGTGTTATCTGGTGTAATGGCCGATGTGTGGCCCCAAGGCCAGTACAGCTCCTCTTGATAGGTATGCCACGAGATTAACGCACAAATGTCATGGGTAACAAAAAAATCACAGATTGCCTGGATCTCTAGTTCTGAGGTGGGCCCTGGGCCGCAATAGGTCTCTCCGCTTGGAGAATGAGTTACTGATCCTGAGCCGATTGTTCCCCATGCACCTTTTATATCACCATTATTTGAGCCGTTATAGTTCCGATTCAAATCAACACCGTAGGTCCCATATTGCGGGAAATAATGTCGATTCTTACGCCAATCAATCCCAAGATCATGACAATAGTAATACCCATCAGGGTTCACACAGGGGACGATCCATATTCTTCGATTGTTCACCAGATTCGTGATGGTGGAATTCACGCCATAGAGGGATGTCAGATTATTGGCGATGTGAAGGCAGATTTCCACAGTTGGCCATTCACGCGCATGATGGAGTCCCATATAGAAGACGCCGGGTTCTCCCTCATCGACACCGGGATTATCAGAGATTTCCAGGCACCAGATCGTTCGTCCTTCATAGCTTGTGCCAAGACTAAAAAGACTGGTAATGTTTGGGTAGTTTGCAGCGATTCCTTGAAGGATAGTTTGAATCTGAGCAAATGTATGATACGATCCCATCAGTTCTTTATGATACTCGTTCATATCTGCGATTAGAATGATATATGGTATCTGGAGATAGGATAGCTCCTGTAATCGGTACCGAGGGAGAATGATATCCACCCATTGTCCTTGGCTGGCTGCGATAATCTCGACCTCTTCGGGAAGCGTTACAGTTCCACTCGTCATATTGATTCTGATGAGAGTAGTGGATGTAGAAGGGACCTCGTTAAATCCTTGGCCTGATATGGCAAGAGACGAAAAAACAAGGACGAACAGTATTCCAAGACACATGATTTTCTGTGTGGTCATACCCATCTTACCTCCTCTACGAGTATCCTCCTATTTTGAGGCTGGGGTCCCCAAGAAGGACGAACTCTTGTACGGTCTTACAGTCAAGTTTCTCTTGCATCGGTGGAAACATAGTAAGATAATCAATAAGGGATTGGGTGTGCGCCTCACCAAGGACGGTTATGTTATTCACCCCGTAATTTTTAAAGAACTGTGTATTGACGTACCCTGAGAAGAACTGCACACAGTCTGGTATGGAGTCATTGTTGTAGTCTCCCTCGGCAAACCAGTCAAGACCAGTGTATGCCATGGTCGCGATGCTCCCTCCGTTTTTCACACTGATGAGCTTCCACGCCCAGCATTCCGGTGTCCATTCACCAAGGAAGAATTTCCATCGGAAATATTGTAGCTGCTCCTGGATAATCCCTTTGAGAATGTTCAAAAGACTGGTGTTGAACTGTCCGTTATGACATCCCCCGCATACAGTGATTGGGAGTTGCTCCCCGTTCGTCAGCTTCGGCATGTCCTTCACCTGCAACCCATTTATCCATATACTCTCGTTGTGCGGCGGATGCGTGGACCACGACATAGGGTTCCCATGTCCATCGAAAAATAAAAATCCACACCCAGCGTTTATCGCATCCATAACATCCTCAGGACCGCTGAAGCTCCCTGTGGAGGTCCAGAGCCCGACTCCTTCGAACCCAGTCATGTATTCTAACGCAAGTTTGTTTTCCTCTTCGCCTTCATACCAGGGATCTGTCGCGTTTGGTGCGGAATCCCCACCCACGACAACCATTCTGTTGAACCAGTCTTTCCCTGCGGTGGTGTTTTCGTACACAGTTATTTTATTTACACAAGTTTTGACCTGATCGACGTTTTTACATGCAAGTCGTCCGACGCAGACCTCCGGGTACATGTCAATAATGTCTTTTCCCTGGTCGTTCCATTCTGCAAAAATACCATTGCCGTTCGAATCCCAGGTTGAAAAGTTACCATACGCATCATAGATATCCGCAAAATAAAGGTCAGAGAGGTAGCTCCCCTCCCAATTGTAACCATCATCAAGATGGGAATATCGCACAGGCACCCACCATTTTTCCTTGAGAACACCTCCATATCTTCCCCCGACCAACAGCACGTATCTGGTTCCCCATTGGTCAAAGGCGTTCTTGATGAAGTATTTCATCTCCTCTGCACAGTCCTGCCCCTCCACTGGGAAGTAGACGCTGTCGCAAATCTCGTTTCTGCTCACCAGTTTTGTGGTGATTCCGTTGCTGATTTTATGGTTTACCAATGGAAGGAGCGCCTCGGAAAACGTTTTGGGGGCGATGATGACAAGTTTGTAGTCATCCACCGTTTGTGGTTGGGTTGATGGAAGCTCATAGGTAAGGCTGAGATGTGCTATGTTCCGGAAAATGATTGTATTTTCACCAGGGTTGTACTGGATAGGGAAGCATCGGATCGTTACAAAAAGAACATGGTCTTTCCCGGAGAGTCCTGCTCCCAGATGATAATCAAACAATTTATCCGGATAAAGTGTCGTTATTTCGTTTTCTTCTTGGATCTCTATTGTTTTCATTCCTTCTACACCGGTGACTGGATGCGGTGCAGACAGTAATGTCTGTTCTAAGGGTTGTTCTTGTGCCTCTGAGAACGTCACATCTAAGGTCTTTATCTTGGTTCCAAATGGGAAGGTATAGGTGGTGACTGATGCAGGGAGCATCGGTGCGTTTGGTGTGTACAGCCATGTATTTGCGTTTGAAATACTGACGACTGCTTTATCTTCTTTAATGGCGATTTCTGGGTATGAAAAAACGATGGTTTCTGTTTGTTCCATTATTGTTTGCTTTGTATTTGTAACAGCTCCAGCCCCCAGTCCACCTAGGACCATAACGCATATAATTACGAGTGGTACAATTTTATTCATGATTTTTTTCCCCTATTTTGTTGTTCCTTTATGACTCAGTCCTTACAACCAGTTATTCCGTGGAGATAAGGAGCATTCAGATTGAAGCACAGAAACAGATGTGCTCAGAGAAGCTATGAAGAGTACCTACATTACTTTTACCAGCGGTTCTTTCATAGTTATCCCCACATACTCTTAATTATATAAATCTCTATTTAAAACTATCCCAGCGGATGTTTCCGCAGAAAAACGACGGTCATCGGTATTTGTGGCACGTGAAAAATACAGCTCCATAATGTTTATATCCTAAAACGCATAATAATACTGTAGAATGACAAGCAAAAACAATCGGAAACGAGAACTTGATTCCCTGCGGACCCAATGGCGGAAGACCCATCGGACGCTAAATGGGAGGATTATCCTGTACCCGGATAAGCCTCCTGAACATATCAATGCAAGAGGGAGTAAGTTGTATAACTGGTTCTGGGGCAAGATTCTGCGTGACATCAAACCGCAGGAAGTCCCTGCGATTGTGTCTGGGCTGCAAGATGCGATTCATGCGGAGAAGGAACCAAGGAAGATTCAGATACTGCGGACCATGATTGGTATGGCGGAGGATGCCTACCAATTAAAACAGCTGGAGGACATTAAGGATTTCGATTCGGAGTTGCAGATTGAGCATAAACCGATATTTAACCCTGAAGATGGGGTTATCTATACGGGTGGGAAAATCTACACGACGGACTATAATGAGGACGAAAGCGAGATTCTTATTCGGGATATCGAAGGGATCATCGTCGATGTCTTGTCCTCTGAGGGAGCCGATAAGACGCTTTCACCGTCTGTTGTTCGGAACAATACATACAAGAACTGGAAATATATGGAGAAAATCTAGATTCGCCAACATATAATATAATGAGGCAGGTTCTTAGGAATATATTTTTTTTTCGATGTTTGGTAATACAAAGAAAACTATGTACAAACGCTCCATGCGTTCATCCCTCCCCGCCCGAACATTAACAAGGTATACAGACGGATTTCTTATCGACTAATTTTATTAATTTAATCAGGCGTTTTTCGTCTATATCCTCAACCGAGGTGATTTTTATATGCCTCATCGTTTTCCCGGTTCCTTCAAATAAGCCCTTCTCCTCTTTGTTCAAGCCAGTGATGGCAAAACCAACATGCACACGAGTTTTCATTGCAGCAATATAAAATTTCCCTCCAGAAAACGTTACGACTCCCCACATCATTTTTTCTTTACAATTTGGAAGCGTTTTCTGGAAGATTTTTCGTACTTTTTGTAAAATTTCTTTTTGAGGGGATTTTTGTTTTTCTATATACAAATCCACCGTATTGTGCATATTTAGAACTCCTTTGAGCTTATTACTCCAAATAATATTTCTATTGATAAAACCAGTGTTTTGAAATCTCGACAGGAACATACAGTTACCTGTCACTCAGTATCATGTCGGTAAACTAGTATTCACATCCCTTCCCTGCAGAATTTTTTTTAACAAACGAACTTATTTTTTGTGATTTTAGTCACATAAATTTTTTATGCAACTATCCTTATTTCAACACCTGTGGAACATATAACAAAAATATGTTTAGCAGGAACGTTCCTCTGCCTTAGTTCATTGATCATCACACCAGTTCATACTGCAGTTCATGTAGAGTCGCTACAGACAAGCACGCAGAAACAATGCGATTCCATCACGATTGCTAACGAAAGGGCGAATCTTTTCTATGTACGACATCCGATTCTTTTTCTCATTGTGACAGCCCATCTTTTAGTGAAAACAAATTTCGTAGATTTTCTCTTGAAAATTAGCCGAGAAAAAGAGTATCATAATGACGTTTTCTATACTATCAAACGACCTTTTCTGTTTCTCTTGGCTGTCATTTTGGCTATTCGAATTGTGGTACGATCGAAAATTTGGGTAACTTTCTCGGATATACTTTATTGGGGTTGGAGGGAGACATCTTATTGGCCTTGGCCTACGAGGTTTTAAGATAAACGAAATACGAGTATCATACTGTGCTGGGGCTGTCTTTTGCCTTGTAGTTCTAAGGAATGTTCAAAACTCTTCGCTAGCATACTTTTTCCCTCCTGTAAAAAAGATATTCTTCAGTCTGTCCGCCAACATATAATATAACGAGGAGAAATTTTTTTTAAATTTTTTGAACTAATGTTTTTTTTACCAGATAGTTACTCTGAATCATTTCGTCATTTCACTACAAGCCTGTGTCATAAAATCATATAAGAATTACGAATTTTCATTATTTTTTTTAAAAATTCAACAATTGCTGTATTTTAAATAGAAAACTATAAATGCTGATACAAAATGTATTTTTGCAAGGTGATGAAGGAGAAAGGGGAAGATGAAACTCGTCGTAACTGAGAGTTGGGATCATACATTGTTTTACTTGGCGACGCTATCGCTTGTGTTTATCAGCGGTTTTTTGATTCGAATCATCGCTTGATAAGAAAGCGACTTTTCTCTCATTTCTTTTTTTCTTCTTATTTTTGAGAACTGTTTTAAGAAATCGTGTAGGTGAAATGGGGAAGGAAGGGGAGGTGATGAAAATGATACAATGGGAAAAAATAAGATTCGTCTTCCCCATATCACTACGTGGTATTGAAACAGGCAATAAAATCTAATATATAAATTTTTTTATAGAAGACAAATAATGAATATTGCCGGGAGGGATTTGAATTAAAATAAGAACTCTTTTGTATAGATTTTCTTGAAAATGAAGTTTCGTACCGTCTTAAGATCTGAATCAAGGTAAATCGCCCCGATTAACGCCTCTAGAGCATTTGCAAGGTTCGTCCGGTTCTTCGCCCCTTCTTGTTTGCTTTCTCCTTTTCCAAGCAGTAAAAATGGGCCGATGTCAAGTCGTATTGCGACATCAGCAAGGACGTGGTTGTTTACACCAATGGCGCGTCTTCGTGTCAGCTCCCCTTCGGAAAAATACTGATTGCTTTGATACAGCCTCTCGGCGATGATAAAATTCAGGATGCTGTCACCAAGGAATTCCAAGCGTTCGTTATACTCCACTGGCGTCTGAGCCTCAAATGCATAGGTCTTATGAGTCAGCGCTGTCGTTAAGAGCTGCTTATCCGAAAACGTATACCCAAGGTGTTTTTCTAATGAGGTAACCTTACTTTTCGTCATGGACATCCTCCCTGTTCATCGGTTAATACGTCGAACTGAATAAATCTTTCAAGGGTCTGCGCGACTGCCCGATCATCAAACGAGTTGAGGAATTCTTCTTTATTGCGGAACGGCCGCTTCACTAAAATCCTTATCGCTCGTTTCCTGCCCACACCAGGGATCGCCTCCAATGTCTCCCGGGAAGCGTTATTGATGTCCAATGGGAACGGTACTGCGGTAAGCGATCGAAAGCCGTACGCCACAATTTTCACGTCATAAAAACAGTGCAGCGGAAAGACACCAGGAATACCAACAAGAAGAGGATAGCTTCCAAGCTGTCGTGCGAACGTCAACTTCCCCTCATAGGCTTCGGTGAACACCTGTGTAAGAAGGGTCCCTTGTGGTACCAGACGTTGAAGCATGGGGCGCTCAATCGTCTGCTGGACCTTTCGTTTGAACCGTTGGAACTCCATTTTATGTTTTCTGATATTCTTCTCCCCGAACTCAGAGAGTCTTGTACCAGGGATTGGGATGACCTGACGGAGATTGATGCGCCTGAGAAGCAGATTGCTGTCGTAGATCTTTTTCAGAAACTCGTAATCAAGAGCAAACGTATGTTTCGTTTCACCATCAAGACCAAACACAAAATTAAGGCCTGGGAGCAGCTCCGGTAGTCCATTCGCACCTCGCTGAGCGCCAACCTGGTTAAACAGCTCGACAACAGCGAAAACCTCCTCAGCGGTCGCCTTGAGATTATTCTTTTTGATGACCACGGGGTCGACGCTTTCCACACCAAGAGCAGCCACATCGCCCGGCGTATGGTATTGGATGATGCTTTTCGCGATCCGTCTGCATTCATCAGGGTAGCGTGCGATGATTCCTGGGTTCGCATTGTCGATATGCAGTGTTTTTAGGTCCGGTGCTACAGTTCGTATCCCTCGGAACAACCGGTTAAGTGCTTGTGGGTTTGGTTTGGGGAACTCAACGTCTCCAGCACCTTTTGCAAGGTACGAGAAGATGCAGGGTTGATTCCCGATACGGAAATGACGGATTCCCGCCGTATACAACGCAGCGATTTCATCGCAGATTTCATCGACGGTTCGGAAACTCGGCCTCCCTTTGCTTGGCTCGCTACAGAACGAACATCCACCCGTGATACTCCGTGAGCATCCACGGTATGTTTCAATCTCCGAAATAAGATAGGCAGGGAAAAAAGGATGCTGCGATACAATCCCTGCACCGCGCACCGCGAAGGTACTTATGGTATGAGGACTTGTTCTGCATGCTGTAGGATCTACTTTTTCGCTGTTGAGATGATTGTGTAATAAATCCGAAACAATGATCTCCCCGTCTCCCTTTGCTATGACATCAAAGACATGGTGTACAACGTCAGTTTCTGTGACGTGTTTTCCTCCCGCCATTCCAAACCCATATCGCGCGGCAGGGCCGCAGAGGAGTTTAACCGGTTTTGGCATCTCGCGTAGAAAACGAATCAATTCATGGGGGCTTACGGGGAACCCAGAGAGATATCTTCCTGGGACTGACACCCCTGCGATAACCACGAGAACATCGGATTTTGCGATACGTGTGAGCAAAGACCTGTCGTTTCTAACCTGATCTATGGTCACATACGTAACAGGAGCATGAGCGTCGTGACTCCAGATTGCTCCAGCAATATAGCGGGGATATGGACTTATATAGGGTGGAACACCAAGACAGGTTGGCTCATCAACGTACCCATCGAGTATCGAAACATGCACCATACTTTTCATTACAACAACTTTCCCATTTTAAAAACTTCGTTCTAAAAAGGATATCTACAATGTCCATGAAATCACCTCTATCCATCGATGTCTATCTGGAGTATAAGCAAGACAGATAACTTTATACCAGGAATCAATATTCCGCGTGAAAGATGGGTGAAGAACCATGATAAGCGCCTACATCCTAATCAGCATGCAACCAGGAAAAACCGATAAAGCAATCAAAGAGATGAGACAAATCAGCAATGTCGCAAAGATCTCCATTATTGCTGGTGAGTATGATATCGTTGTTCGTGCTCAGGTCAAAAACCTCGAAGAGCTGTTAGATGTGACCGATAGGATTCAGATGATAGACGGCGTGAACAAAACAACCACCCAAATCATCGAAAAAGAAATCAGCCTGCAATAATGAGACAAAAGCATGATTATTAGGAAAAAATACCTATTTTACATCCTGGCAGTCACCTCTTCGTTTATTGCTGCAACAGTGACAGCGCTAGACAGCTATGTCGGTGCCCAATCACCGTTTATTAATGACCCCTGGGCGTTTGCATTTTGTCTCCTTTTTGTTGGTGTCATCATAACCATCCTAATAACACTGATACTTTCAGTTCCAGTTCATGGGAAAAGCATTGGATCAAAGATACTAGATCCCTCATTTAAAAAAATTCGTTTCGTTCATAAAACCGAACTGAAAAACCATTTTGTCTCAGGGGTGATGAATGCAGTAAACACGGTTGGATATTGTGCGATTGTCTCCCAGGTTCAAGACCCTTCAGTAATCCTGTCCTTCTCCCAGATCGTTATTTTATATCTGCTGCTCATGGAATCCATCACGGAAAAAGACGTTCCGACACTAATAGAAGTCCAATCCTCAGTGATTGTCACCTTTGGTGCGATTCTTGCGTCAATCAGCCTCACCGGTGAATTCCAGTTCATACCTATCCTTCTCGTGTTTATCGTCGTGAACCCCACCTGGGCGGTCTTCTCGATTTATCAACGAAAATTAAAACTCATGAAGATACGTAACAGACCAAACGATTCTATTAACATCCGATTCTGGAACGTCATCTTTACCTTTCTCTTCACGGCCATCATTCTCTTTGTAAAGGATGTATTTACCTCAAGTAATCATCTCCTCTCAGGATTCACAACCTCCGTGCAGCCGTATTATTTCCTCATCTTAGCCGCCACGATGGGGACAACATTCTTTGCGTATGTCTTATACATCCGAGCACTTGGATTGGGTAAAGCCAGTGTCAATAACGCAATCCGTGCATCAACGATTATTTTTGCAGTCCCCTTCTCCCTTCTCTTGTTGAAACTTGGCTATATCACAGAGTTTTCCACAGACCCCGTGATGCTTCTGATCAAAGTAATCGGGATGATTTTAATTATTTTAGGTATCATATCCTTTGCACTCACGCTCATCAAAGCCTACATCTTCATCGCAATAAAACCCGGATATTCGTCGCGCGAGACGATGAAAAAACTCTGGGATATCCGTGGCGTCACTCATGTCTCTGTCACCGCAGGAAAATATGATTTTATCGTCAAGGTATCCACCCGTACCTTGATGAAAGGTTATGAGCGCATCATTCGAAAACTTGATGAGATCGACGCCATCAAAAAATACCACTGGGAATCCGTGTTAAAGGACTGGGAGAAGATCTAAAGCAACCAGAAACTCTTTTATCGTTTCATTTGTTCTCGGACAGGGAATCAGGTATGATAGACAAGCGATTAGAGAAATATGCTGATATCTTAGTGCGGTATTCGTTAGGGGTGAAGAAAAACGACTTGTTTGTTATATCAGGTAGTTTTCTTGCTGCCCCGTTGATAAAAGAAGTGTATCACCAAGCAATAGAAATTGGCGCACATCCCTTTACTCACATCGGTATCGATGGTTTGGCAGAGATTTTTTATAAATACTCATCAGAAAAACAGCTCAGATACGTTTCTCCCCTAAGTAAATTCGAAATAGAGCAGATCGACGCCAGTCTTTCCATCATCAGCCCTGAGAACACCAGGAACATGACCAATATCGACCCAAAAAAACAGGCGATCAGCAGTGCCGCTCATCAGGAAATCCATCAGATTTTCCTTAAAAGAGCAGCAAAAAAACAACTGCGCTGGTGCGTGACCCAGTATCCCACCCAGGCATCAGCACAAGATGCAGAGATGTCGCTAGCCGACTATGAAAATTTTATTTTTAACGCTGCGCATGTTCACGCGAAAGACCCAATTAAACACTGGTGCACGGTCCAAAAAGAGCAGGAGAAGATACGAAGACTTCTCAGTACGAAAAAGAACCTGCATGTTTTTTCCAAGGATACCGATCTTCGTGTTTCTGTTGAAGGAAGAAAATGGATAAACTGTTCAGGAAAGGAGAACTTCCCAGATGGTGAGGTGTTCACTGGACCAGTTGAGACTTCGGCGGAGGGACACATCAGCTATTCCTTCCCAGGTTCGTATGCAGGCCGTGAGGTCAATGACATTCAACTCTGGTTCAAAAAAGGCGTCGTGGTGAAGGCAGCAGCGTCAAAAGCTGAACCGTTCCTTCGCACCATGCTTGCTATGGACCCTGGTGCAAAACGGTTAGGTGAATTTGCGTTTGGTACCAACTATGGGGTGAAGAGGTATACGAAGAACACCTTGTTCGATGAGAAAATCGGTGGAACGATTCATCTTGCGGTGGGGAGCGGATACCCGGAGACTGGCAGTACAAACAAATCAAGCCTACATTGGGATATGGTCTGTGATCTGCGGAAAAACGGGGAGGTTTATGCGGATAACGAATTAATTTACAAAAACGGGCGATTCTTAAATATTTAATGTATTTCCTAATCTGTTTTTTTCAGCAAATATTTAAATAGATTATTAATATATCATTGTAAGAGATAAAAAAATTAGTACTTCGTATTAGGTACAAGTAGGAGGAAGATTATGAAGAAGTGTCATAAAAAAAATTACATTTATCAAGCACTGGTTTTGTTGGTGATTGCAGGTCTTTGCATCATCCCTGGATCAGCATACCTGGTTTATGAAACACAAGGAGATGGGCCACGCACCATACAAAACAGAGGGTCCATCATCTATGTTGATGATGATAACACCCAAGGACCATGGGACGGAAGTCTGGAATACCCGTATCAATTCATCCAAGATGGAATTGACCATGCCATGGAAGGGGATACCGTCTTTGTCTTCAACGGAACCTACACGGAAAATGTTGTGGTTAGCATATCGCTTGAAATCATTGGTGAAGACAGGGAGAACACGTTCATCACTGGTGGTGGTTTTGGCACTGTTGTAAAAATCATCGCAGAGAATGTGACACTCCATGAGCTTACCATCACCCGCTGCGGAAGCAACCCGAACAACGCAGGAGTCATGATTCATACGCGCAATAACATCATCATGAACAACATCATAGAAAAAAATAACTACTATGGACTCTACGTGATGGAAGCAAACAATACCATCTTTCATAACAATTTTATTCAGAACATCTATCAGGCGTTTGATGTCATTGCGGGAAACGTATGGGATGGAGGATATCCAACTGGAGGGAACTACTGGAACGATTACATGGGGACTGATGAGGACGAGGATGGAATTGGTGAAGACCCGTATCCAACAGGCAATGGCTCTGCTGACGAGTATCCATTGATCCACCCCTGCGGTTCAGTACTCAACAGGGACACAGGAGAAGTTTTCCTGACGATTCAAGCAGCAATTGATGATCCTGATACACAGAACAGTCATATGATACAGGTACAAAAAGGAGAATACTTGGAACATGTCAGAGTTGACAAATCCCTGTATCTCATAGGGGAAGATACAAAAAATACTTTTATAGACGGTAGAGGCACAGGAGATGTGGTGACTATCTGTGCAAGTCATGCGGTGCTTGAAGGGTTTTTTATCCAAAACAGTGGAACAGATGAACAGAACGCAGGGATCGTGGTGGCGGGGGAGAATGTCTCTATCACAAGCAATGTCATCTACCAGAACTTCCATGGTATCATACTGAACCATTCTGCACAGGATGCAACACTCTTCTTCAATGAGATTATGAAGAACAAGTGGAATGGAATTACGATCAAAACGGGATGTACGGGCGTTCGAATCTTTGAGAACACGATCTCTGATAACTTCTACGCTGGGATCGGGATTTCCTCTGCATCGTATAATTACGTCTATCATAACAGCTTTAAAACGAACCGCTATCAGGCCTATGACAATGCGACGAACGTATGGGATGACGGGTATCCTTCTGGGGGTAACTACTGGGATGATTATGCAGGTTCTGATGCAGATGGTGATGGGATTGGTGACACACCCTATGCAATCCCCGACGGCTTCAATATAGACCGCTACCCGCTGATGGCTCCCTACACAAGTGAAGATACGATTCCACCCCAGATACACATCGTCTCACCACAAAACGGACTGTATCTCACAGGTCTTCGTTTTCTGTCTCGGATGTTCCAACAACGCACTGTGATACTTGGTGCTATTACCATAGATGTTGAAGCATCAGATGCTCAGTCCGGTATTGATACCGTGCTGTTTTTCATCGATACTACCAATGATCCGGTATTTGTCGATACCCAAGCGCCATACAGCTGGCGATGGTCACGGCGGGGCTCTCTGCTCCAACATACATTCACCATCATTGCTATCGCCTATGACAAGGCCGGCAACCCCAACTACGATATGATTGTGGTGAAAAGATACCTCTAAACAACGGCGGTATTCTGTACCATAAAAAACAAATCTCACCTGTCTGATATCCTGTACTATGAGACTGCTTTGTGATCACATGCTTGGTTCGCTTGCGAAATGGCTTCGTATTTTCGGGTTTGATACCATCTACCCTGATGCAACGACCGATGATGATTCCGTATTGCAGATTGCCCTGAAGGAAAAACGACTGCTTATCTCCCGTGATAAGGAATTGATTCAGAGAGCGAAAAAAGCCCACATCCATGTTCTCGAGGTTCAGACGACAAACCTACTTGAACAGGTATCGAAGGTTCTTGCCACTCTGCCAATTGATAAACAAAAAATTTTTACTCGCTGTACGCTGTGCAACACCCCTCTTCTTTCTGTGGAAAAAAAGAAAATCCAGGGCCATATCCCCGAAAAGGTGTTCAAAACGCGAAATGATTTCTGGCTCTGCCCTGTTTGTCATAAATATTATTGGATGGGGACGCATTATGAGAACATGATGGAAAAAATCAATACATATCTTCAGGGTTCATCGTAGAAACTATATCATGTGGACGATTTGCGCGTGCGGAATCCCTTTGATTTTGAGAATGCAACGAGGGTCGACCAGCCCAAGGTTAATCGCGCAGGTCACGGTTTCCTTTCCAACGAGATTGGCTATTGTTGCATCAAGGAGGAATTTTTCCAATGTTTTTTTATCGATTCGTTCTCCCTCGTAGAAGTGTTTTGCCACATCGATCTGGAATTTTCCTTTGCGGAATTTCTTGCCAAGGAGATGCTCGTCGCAGGCACTGATGACAACATCATCACCTTGTCGGTAGACTTTGACGCTGATCATTTGTACATTCCTTTGTTCGCTGTCCTTATTTCTCTATTAGTTGTTCCTCTTTTATATGCATTTCGAAAAAACAGGGGATGGATTTGATACGGAGATACACGCTTCAAAGGGAATACATTATGATAAAAAGACCGACAAAGATAAGGGTGAAAGCAACGGTCGCTTCGATGACCTTGGTTCGTCCAGCAAGGGAACTAGAGTGCTTGCGTACGGGTGGGCAGAATATGCTGGTGCTGTCTTTTCTCCGTAGAATCGTTTTCATACAAATCCTCATCAACGACTGTTGTAATTCGAGTTATAAAGGACTTGTTGTACAACCCATACCGATTTTTTATTAAAACCGCGTTTTTCCACGAACAACATCAAGAAAAAAATTTGGAACCCCCGCTCCGTATTTTATCTCCTTAAAAATAGATCGTTAGCATTTTTTTTAAAAGATTCTGCTACCGGTTCACCTCGATTTCTTCGAGTTCCTTCACCCTCGTTTCATAGGGATGGAACAGGACAACAATGACGATTGATAGAACCATCAGCAGTCCTCCCACGACCCAAAACCATTCCATGGTAGGATTTGTTTCCAACATCACCGCTGCGATCACCGGTCCGATAACATACGAGATACGTGCCACGGTCGTTGTCCATCCAAGACAGGCGCCTCTCCGCTCTGTGGGGAAGATCTCTGGGATATACACGATGACCCACGCATATGCAAATGCGATGAAAAATCCTATCAGAGCACCCCAAATTGGCAGCAAAGCTACCGGTCCAAATGACATGAGAAACAATGAGAGCGCAAAACCTGCTGCTCCGATGATAAACCCTATTTTTCTCCCTATTTTATCCATGATATACCCGCTAGCGACACCACCGATAATCATCATGATGCCTGAAGCAAGGAAGACCATGAGCCATTCGTTCCGAGCATAGCCATGGATTTCCATGAAATAATAGCCCATCCAACGGATTATAAGAAGAGAATTAATTAACCAGCACAACCAAATTACTGCAGAGAAAACAATATATTTTATGTCATCTCGATTGATTGATCCAAGTCCAAAGAAATGCTTTTCCAATTTTCCTGATTTACGTTTTTCTTTGATTTCTTCGTATCGTCCAGTTTCCTTCATGAACACCCAGAGGATAAGCACTGGTATCATAAAGAAAAACATGATCCCGTACATCCACTTCCATCCGAGTGTTGGAATAACATAGAGAGGTATGATTGCTGAGAGGGGAAACAGCCCTATCACATATACAATGGAGCTGAGTTTCGCACGTTTTTTTGCTGGTGATTCTTCACTAATTGGAATTGTCCACATGTTTGATACTGTTGAAAACGTCACGATAGCATAGAAAATCATGAAGAGATGAAATGTTGGGGTGAAGAATACGATAGCTAGTGATGATACACCCATGATGAGGGTAAGAAGAAGGATTGAGAATTTTCTCCCAATAATATCAACAAGTCCGTTAAGTGCGAAAATGAAGAATGTAGGAATTAAATAGATTGCTTCCCACCATGAGAACTGCGAGGCGCTGATTGTATATTCATCTAGGATAGAATTCATGTAGGTGATGGGAACCATGGAGAGGTATTGATCCATGATGGCGACGACACCCATAAAGAAGACGAGATAGATGATATACCGTTTCGATCGTGCTTGTATGACACCACCTGCCCTTTGCTGTTCTGATTGTTCCATGGAAAGATTCACTCTTCGAAAACAATACCTTTAGTGTTGGATAGTTCAACGGTTGGGGCTTTTAAAGTGCGTTTTTTTCTTGTCATCGCATCGTACGCCTCTTTTCCCCCGGCGTCCTCGATGATTTTTCTTCCTGCAGCATTCTGACGTTGAATACTGATATTGACGCGTTCCATAGAACCGGGAGCGAGCTTTTTTAAGATTTTAGTTCCTGCGCCTAAACCATAGGGGATCGATTCCATCGCTTGAGTTGTCCCGGGTAGAGCAAAGAACCAGATCCCAAGAGACCCTTCACCAAAATGTGTGATGGGGATACCGCCTGCCGCTTGCCGTTCCGCAGTAGGTCCAACATGCGCAGGGACCCATTTTCCATCAATAAATGCTTCTCCTTCCCCTTCCATCATAAAAAATCCCATTTGATCGTACCATTTTTTTACTAAGGGATCTGATCCAACCATCGCATCGTACCATGATTGAATCATATTCATAGCAAACGTCTTATATCGTGCTTTGATTCCAGCGCAGCGGCACAATGCGATGAACACCGAAATCAAATGAAAACAGGTTCCTGTCCCTCGGCGTATCGTCTCCTCAACAGGATCCATCTGGCAAATTTCTAAATCAAGTTTTTCTTTTACGAAGTTAAACGCAGCTTTTGCGAATTCATAGTCTGTTTTTTGAAAAGCACCAAGATGATGGGCAAGAGCGATAACCTCAGGAGCACAGGGGTTACAATACAGGGTTGGTCTGAGGTATTTCTCATTTGTTAGCCCACATCGCATCCCTTCCTTATACGGTGGTAATTCATAGGGTCGTTTCGGCCGTACATATCGTTCCTCGGAACCTTGAATTGTCCGGAGTTTTCTCAAATCACCTGGGTTGGTCAGTAAAACCTTACTCAAAGAAAGACTACCGCCGATTAGCAGTTTTAGATAAGTACCATGGGGGATGTATTCTCTGTCTTTCATCTCTCGGAAACTCAACATATCAGTATTCCCTAAAAAGACAAGGAGCATATATTCTTTTCCAAATGAATTTATTAATTACAAGAAGAGAGACTCTTCTGCTGTGAATGCATTTATGACAGGATGAATGGACGCCATTGGCAACTATCCCATCGAAGAAATGCGTAACAAGAGGTATATCCTGTTAGGACGTTACATTAATCCACCAGTTCACCCTGCTTCCTTGAGGGAAAAAACGTTACCAACGGGTGATCTGATACATTTTAGCTCATTGATGCAAGCTTGTCAGCAGATTAATGTCGTGTTCCATGTCGCAGCACTCTCTTAAAAATAGATGCCGAGAAAAACGTTTTTAGAAATCAATTACGAGCGGACGTCCCCATCTTCAAAAGAAAAACACTCCTAATGTTCATGTCTCTTTTTGGACTAGTGGAATTATTTCCTTAGAATCGAGTTTGAAATGTAAGGATATGCTGTTAATCCTTCCCGAGATCCGCAGAAAGCATCCGACGGACTTCCTCAGCGCACCCACGGATTTCCGCACCAGTCGCCCGTTTGATCTCCGGTTCAAGCACCGGACCAGGGCGATCACAGACTGGGCAATGCTCAAGCATCCGGACCTGGTCCCCAGACATGAGGAATCCTGGGTAGCTGAATGCAGCTGCATCCAGGAACGCATAGCGTCCCCATTCACCGTATCCCATTGGTTTGTTTTCTTTATCGAGCACCAATGGTTTATAGTAATTATAGGGGGCGTGGAGGTAATGACCTTCCGGGCAGTGTGTCAGCCAGCCGTTTCCTTCTACCATCCCATACAGGTCTACACAGAATGTCTCTGGGATGCCAAGGATTTTTTCGACTTGTTTGCGAAATTCGACGACCGGGACGCGGGCACCTTCGTAAGCCTTCCATCCGCCACCTGTGGCAACCCCACCTCGTTCTCCAAAATCAAATGCACGGCCTTCTCTCTCAAGCTTCTTCATCACAAAGGAGAGGATGAATGGCGCGCCGACAATCGCGATTTTGTGTGTGGTTTTTTCATGGAACTCCAGCCAGTGGATGATTTCATCGATCATTTTTTTTGATTGTCGTTTTGCCGCTAATTTGACGATGGAGCTTTTAATGCCCTTCTGATTGGTCATGGTCATCTGGATGAGTTCGGTGGTGATTTCTCGATCAATCGCGACTTTCACGTCCTGAATCGCATCGAAATAGATGGTGCAGACTTTTCCAGCGTACACATTTGTTTTTCTTGGGTTTGGCATTAATAGGTATCCATAGAGACTTGGGTCCCATAAGGGATAGACCATGGAAATGACGGATTTTGCTGCGGCGAATTCGGAGGTGTAATAGGTGCGCTGATCCCGGGGTATGAAGGTGTGTCGACCGCTGGTTCCACTACTATAGGCGACTGCCATTCCTGCTTGGTTGAAGGCGTTGATGACTTCATCAAAGGTCGGATTTTTCTGGGGAATTACGATCCGGGGGAGTGGTCCTGTGAAAATGTTTCCTAGCCAGGTAGCGAAATCCCGTCCTGTTGGGTAATCTTTATAGAATGTATCAGGGATGAGTGGGATTTTCTCTAAATCGTCATTGGTGTGAATATCGCTGGGGGAGAAATTCCGTTCTTTGCAGAAATTCTGATAGATTTTGTTATTGTTATATTGGTAGGTGAAGGTATGTTTAATGGATTTGAGTTGCATCTCGTTTGCTTCTTTGAGCGGGACCCGGTAGAGGTCTACTGTTTTGTAGATGGCATCATCCGCTGGCGTCCAGACATCTGGTGATGGAAAGTATTTTTGCAGTTGAGTATGTAACTTTTCCATGTAGGTTGTGAAATCTGGTGTTGGCATGGGTGTACCTCAGATTGATATTTTTTTTGGAGACTTTCCGTAAGAGTGTGGTCTATGAAACAGTAAACTCTTTATATTTTTTCGGTAAGAATTCTTCTTTTGGGATAGTTTCAGTGACCTTGAAATAAGGATTAAAACCACTTGGTTTATTGAGAAGAGCGTTCTATGCCAAAAACAGGAATCGCAAATCTTCCATTACATCCAGGGAAAGCACCCCGGTGGTTGTTCACACGGATGGTCGCGCTTTCTAAGGGGATTGCAGAGGTGCTTGTGTATGAGTATGGGACCGATGAAGTGTTACGACGCTTATCTGATCCGTTCTGGTTTCAAGCGTTGTCCTGTGTCCTGGGGTATGATTGGCATTCGTCTGGGACGACGACGGTTACCTGTGGTGCGTTAAAAGAAGCGATTAACCCGTTGAATCTTGGGATAACGGTATGTGGGGGCAAAGGAAATGCATCTCAGAATACCCTTGCGGAAATTGAAACGTCTGGTGAAGAGTATCATCTTTCCAGTGCGATGGTGGAGCGGTTTCAGTATTGTAGTCGTATGGCTGCCAAAATTGATAACGCTGCGATACAGGATAATCATACGCTTTATCATCATGTGTTTGTCGTGACAGAGAACAAGAAATGGGCAGTAATCCAGCAAGGCATGAACAATCAAACAAAGTATGCACGGAGATATCATTGGTTGTCAGAGGAGGTGGATACATTTGTCTGTGAACCTCATAATGCGATAATCGGTGATAATCGATTGGAAAACGTGTTAGACATGACAGCAAAATGCAGTGCTTCGGCACAGAGTATTTCTGTTGATTTGGTCAACGATAACCCGTTACATCTCAGACGGGATTGGGTGAGTCTCACGCGAGATAGGAAGCAAAAAACATTGGATGACTGGCAGTCTTTTTCTTCATATAAAGCACCATTGGCACCTCTTGATATGCCACGGTCCATCGACTGGAAGAAGATGAAACAGGTCTACGATGTTCATCCGAGGGGTTATGAGGAACTCCTGGCGATAAAAGGGGTTGGTCCAAGTACGGTCCGTGCCCTTGCACTTATATCGGAACTTATTTATGGTGAAGCACCCTCCTGGGAGGATCCTGTGCGGTTTAGTTTTACGGTTGGGGGAAAAGACGGTGTTCCCTACCCGGTGGACCGCACAGCGATGGATGAATCAACAGAGATGATCCGACAAGGGATTGAACAAGCAAAAATAGGTGAAAAGGAAAAAATACTGGCATTACAGCGGTTAAAAGACTATCTTCCTCGGTATTAGAGTAGGGCATCCCGTAATTTCGAGTAAATAAATCAAGAAAAAAGCTATTTGGTTGTGGCAAAATACCTCTGTTCTATT